>JACXTT010005779.1_pt1 | contig 17866 bp, 22 predicted proteins | sample 9270951 | NCBI WGS metagenome assembly JACXTT01 (sample SAMN15532306, study PRJNA645909) | rock metagenome | isolation source: weathered quartz diorite | place: Puerto Rico | collected 2017-06-21 | reverse complement strand
GCGCTGGTCCGGGCCAAAACGCGCCGGGCGCGTCTCCCGGACGGCTCGTTCCTCCGCTCCGCCCTCCAGGGGTTCGGCCCGGCTGTCGGGCAGGGGCTCGCGGTGGCGCGTCGGGAAGCCGTCGAGGCGGCATGAATGTTTCCCGGCCGAAAGCAGATCTACCAGGCCTTCGCGGCGCATCTGGCCGTGCGGCTGGTGGCCCAGCCGGCGCCGGCGGCGCCGCCCGCGTTCCCGTTCGTCACCGTCGAGGCGAAGGTGCGGGACTGGGCGAACGTGGCGCCGGGCGAGATGCCCTACCTCGGCATCTCGCTCTACCAGGAGGCCTACCTGCCGGTCGACCGGACGCAGACGGCGCGGGCGGGCGGGCTCTACGGCAACCTGGCGCGCTGGCGGCTCATGCCGCGCGGCTGGATCTACGTGCGCACGGGCGACGACCGGGGGACGGCGCAGGACGTGCTCGCGGACGCCCTCGATGCGATCGAGGCGGCGCTCTTCCCGGCGCCGGGGTTCGAGGTGGAGACGCTCGGCGATCTCGTCTTCACCGCGCGCATTCACGACATCCAGGACACGGACGAGGGATCGCTCGGGCAAACGGCGGTCGCGAAGATTCTCTTCGAGCTCCTGGCGGATCAGGGCCTCGGGTGAGGTGAGGAGGGAGCGATGGCGCAGAAGTTCTACGGCTTCGGCTCGGGACGGCTCTACGGCATCAAGCCCGCCGATCCGAACGATTCCAACTCGGTCGACTCCCCGCAGGAGTTCGGCGTCCTCCAGGACGTGAGCATCAGCTTCGACCCGTCGACGAAGCCTCTCTTCGGCGGCGATCAGTTCCCGAAGGACGTGGGGCGCGGCACGGCGAAGATCGCGATCACCGCCAAGTACGCCGAGCTCTCGGGCGAGAACCTGGCGGAGCTCTTCTTCAACGAGGCGATCGACGACGCGAACGGCCACGACGAGGTGATCCCGCGCGAGGTGGCGGCGCCCGCCGGCGGCATCTACACCGTCGCCCACTTCGGCGCCCCCTTCAAGCCGCTCATGGTCCGGAGCGGCGTCACGGGCGACCCGATGCGCCGCGTGCTCACGAGCCCCGCGGCGGGGCAGTACACCTGCGACGCCACGACCGGGACGTTCACGTTGAACACCGGGGACGCCAACGCGGCGACGGTCGTCATCTCGTATCTGTCGCGGCTCCCGGGCGGCATCAGCTTCGACATCACGAACCAGCCGATCGGCGTGGCGCCCGTCTTCCAGCTGGTCCTCACCGAGTTCCGGACGACCATCCAGGGGAAGCGGACGCTCACCGTGCTACTCGATGCCTGTATCAGCTCGAAGCTCACCATCCCGACCAAGCTCGACGACTACACGATCATCGACTTCGTCGCCGACGCCTTCGAGGGCCCGACGCGGGTCGGCGGCTTCTCGATCGGCCCGGCGGCGGCCTAGCGCCCGACAACCAGAGGAGGGGGTTCCATGCCCGTCATCACGAACTCGCAGCTGCAGGTCTGGCTCGACAAGTTCGCCCGCTTCTGCACGGAGGCGGTCGGCGATCCCGAGTTCAGCGCCGGCTTCAACGCGGGCATGGAAAAAGGCTCGATGGACGTCTTCTCGGGGGCGGGCGCGCTCGCGGCCTACCTGCTGACCCTCACCGACGAGGACGTGATCGCGGACCTGCTCCCCACGGCGCGGGATCTCGATGAGCAGCACCCGACGCCGCCCGACGGCTTTCTCCTGACGGTCAAGGAGATCTCCGCGGCGCTGACCGCCATGGACAAGCACGTGCAGCGCTACGCCGGGGCCAAGTCACTCGACGACCACCTCTCCACCCTGAACGCCGCGACGCCGACCCTCCGGGCGCACGGCCACTTCCGGAAGTACCTCGGCAAGATCGCCGCGAAGAACAGCTTCATCCCGAACGACCTCGATCTGGCATCCTTCACGGCGAGCGGCGCCGCCGCCGGCACGTACAGCCATCTCTCCGCGGTCGACAAGACGAAATACGCGGGCGCGAAGCTCGTGCTGAAGAACGTCGGCGCCCTCACGACGGGTCCCGTGGTGAGCGTCTCCGCCCGGAAGCTCGACGGCACGCTGACGACCCTCACGGCGACGATCAGCGTCCTGACGGACGCCCACGAGACGGACCTCTCCGACACGACGAAGCTCTACGTCGACACGACGAACATCACGATCGCCTCGGGCGGCACGTCCGGGGACGTCTTCAAGGTGGTGGCGAAGACCGATCGGAGCATCGCCTCGGCGTAGGCGCAGCGCACTGACACGCCGCCGGGCGGCCTGCCCAGCCCGACCGTGCGGCCAAGGAGGACGACATGGAAGCGACGGCCCCGCCCATGGCCGCCGAGAGTGCTCCCGAGCCGAACCCGCAGACGGGAAACGGCCTGCATCCCGTTTTCACCTCCCGCATCCCGTCCCCACCGGCGCCGCTCCCCGAGCCCCTGTTCGGCGCGCGCGGCACGCCGGTGACGCTCGCCGACGGGCGCGCGTGGATGCTCCCACCGCTCCTCCTGGACGACGTCTTCGGGCGCGCCGGCGAGCTCGTCCTGGCGATCGCGAGCGTCGGCGGGCGGATCGACGGGGACGCCGTCAAGGCCGAGGATCTGATCGCGGTCATCTTCTCCGGGGCGAAGGACTGGCTCTACGACCTCGCCTTCCTCGCCTTTCGCCGGAACTACCCGACGATCCTCCAGCGCGAGGATGTGCCCGGCCTCTTCGACACGCAGGCCGCGTTCGATTTCCTCCACGCCATCGTCGACCCGCTCCGGGAACAATTCGCCCGGCTCGGCCTGGGGGCGCTCGTGCCGGGGCGGAGTGGCTCGACCCCCGGGAGGTAGGCGAGCCGTACAGTGAAAAGGACTTCCTCTTCTGCCAGCTGGCCGACTACCTCCACCAGACGCCGGAGGCGGTGCGGCAGACGCTCACGTGGGTCGACTACTGCGCGCTCCGGGAGCACTGGGCGCACGAGCCGCCGCCGCAGGCGATCCTGGCGGCCTACTTCAAGATCCCGCCGCGGGAACGGCCGCACGTGCTGACCGAGGCGGAGATCATCGCGGACTTTGCCGCGCTCGGGCTCACGCGGGGCCTCTAGATAGGGAGGACTTGAATGGCGGTTGAGGAGACACGAACCGAGCGCGCCGTCGCCCGCGTGCGCTTCGAGCCCGCCGGACCGCATCGTGACGGGAGGCCGAATCTCTACGGGTTCGGCATTCGGGCGGTGTGCGACCACTGCAACACCCCGCTCCTCGTTCAGGGCGCGACGATCGAGCTCGGCATGGAAGAGTATCCGATGGCCACGCTGCGCGTGGCCGCACCCGAGCTCCTGAACCTCGTCGTGCACTGCACCGGGTTGCAGGTCGTCTATCCAGATGCGGATAGCGAGGGGCCGCGGGTCGTTGAGCTCCGAGACGGAGAAGCCGCCCCCTTCCCGCGCGCCTGCGAGCGCGTGGAACATGACCCAGAGACACCGTCGCCGAATGAACGAGTGGTGGGCCTTAGATACGCGCAGCAGCTCCTCCTCCATTCCGTCAAGCACCCGACCAATGAGCCCGCTGAGCCCGGATGCGCGGAGTGCGAGCAGGTCAACGCCGTGCTTCACCTGCAGGCGTAGTGCATGGCACTCTCGGAAGCCGAGCTCGTCGTAGTTGTCCGAGCGGTAACTGCCGAGCTTCAGGCAGGAATGGCGCAGGCTACGGCCGCCGTGCAGGCCGCCTCCGCCTCCATCCGGACGGGCCTGGCCGGCGTCGAGGCGCAGTCGGCGCTCTCGCAGCGGGCCGTCCAGACGCACGCCGCGGCAACGGCGCAGGGCTTCCTAGCCCTCCGCGAGCGGGTGTCGGTCGGCCTCGACGGGGTGCGCGCCCGCCTCCTCGCGTTCGGCGAGGCCGCCGGGGTCGCCTTCGCGTTCCTCGAGGGGAAGAAGCTCTTCGGGGACGTCATCGAGTCGAGCCGGGAGTTCGCCTTCACCGTCGAGGATCTCGCCCGGCGCCTCGGGATCAGTACCCAGGAGGCGAGCCGGCTCCTCGTCGTGGCCCGCGAGTACAACGTGCCGATCGCGACCCTCGAGGGCGCGTACCGGGCGCTCGCGCGGACGCTCAACACGAACGAGGCGGCCTTCCGAAACCTCGGCATCCAGACGCGGGATGCGCACGGGAACTTCCTGCCGCTGGAAGAGATCTTCATCCGGACGACGGAGCGGCTGAAGGACTACAAGGCCGGCACGGACCAGCAGGTCGCCGCCACGCAGGTGATGAAGCGGGCGGTCGGGGATCTGAGCACGCTTCTCCGCGTCGACTGGCGGAGCGCCCTCGAGGAGGCGCGGGCGACGACCGCCCAGTACGGGCTCGAGCTCTCGACGGAGCAGATTGAGGCGCAGCGGAAGTTCGAGGAGGAGGTGAACCGGGCGAAGCTGGCGCTCGTCGGCTTCGCGACGCAGGTGGCGCCCGTGCTGGAGCCCTTCTTCGGGAAGCTCCTCGGCTGGGTCCGGGACGCGACGCTCCGCTTCGGCGAGTGGGCGGGCCTCACGGGCGAGGGGCGGCTGCTGAACGCCTTCGACGCGCTCGCGACAGCGCAGGCGAAGGCCGACAAGGCGGTCCAGTCCTGGGGGCGGGATTCCGCCGTGGCGCAGGCGGAGCTCCGAAACCTCGCCGAGGCGCAGCAGGAGATGACGTCCGCCTTGGCCGCCTTCCAGGCGCAGGAGGAAGGCGGCGGGACGAAGCTCCCGGGGACGACGGGCACCGAGCACGCCCCACCCTCGCCCCAGCTGGGCGCTAAGGCCGAGACGGAGGCCTTCGAGCGCCTGAAGGCCGAGCGCGACGCCGACCTGGCGGCGGCGGAGAAGGACGCCGAGGCGAAGCTCCGGATCGAGCAGCGGTTCGCGCTCCAGGTGCTGACGCTCCGCGGGGTCACGAACAAGCAGCTCCTCGACGCGGAGAAGGATCTGAACGCGGCCACGCGGGCGGCGGCCGAGCAGCGGGCGGCCATCCAGCAGATCGGGCTCGCCCAGGCCGGCAAGGAGCAGGTGAAGGAGCTCGACGAGGAGAAGAAGGGTCTCGAGGAGCGGCTCCGCCTCGGCACCGTCTCCGGCGAGCAGTTCCGCGTGCAGGCCGAGCTACTCGCCTTCCAGAAGCTCCAGATCGAACAGAACCTCGTCAACGCCGAGCGGGCGCTCCACGAGGGCGACCCGAAGGAGCAGGCCCGGCTCGATGCCCAGCTGCTCGACCTCCGGGCGGCCTACGGGCGCGAGGTGGTCGAGATCGACCGCCGCGCGGCGCAGGCGAGCGTCGAGGAGTGGCGGGAGTCGTCCAAGGTCATCGGGCAGCTGGTCTCGGGCCTCGGGGGCGCGTTCAACACGGCGCTCGAGTCGGCGGTGGACGGCAACCGGACGCAGGCCGAGGTGCTCCGCTCCATCTGGCAGGGGCTCCTGAAGGACGCCCTCCGGATCGCTGAGGAGATCGTCGCGACGTGGGCGAAGACGGCCGTCGTCCGCGCCGCGGGCGTCACGCCCTCGACGAAGGCGGGCGAGCTCTCCGCGCAGTTCGCCGGGGTCGTGGGCTCCTTCCTCGGCTTCGGCGGCCCCGGCGGAGGCGGTGGGAAGGAGGTCGCGGACGCGCAGGCCACGGAGGGCCGGGTGACGGCCGTCAAGCAGGCGGGCCTCGCCCGCCGCTTCGCCCTCGAGGCCGCCGACTACGCGCGCCGCTTGGCCCTCGCGATTGGACACTACGTGCAGCTGGCCGCCCTCGAGGTCGCGCATCTCGCCAAGTTCATCGCGACGAGCCTCGCCAAGGTGGCGATCATCGCCACCACGGAGGCCGAGATTCTCGCCATCAAGACGGCCTCGGCCATCGCGGGGAAGGCGGTGGTGGTCGCCTCGGCGCTCAAGGAGATCATCGCCTACGCCTACAGCGCCGCCTCGGGCGCCGCGTCGGCGGTCGCGAGCATCCCCTACGCGGGCCCGATCCTGGCCGTCGTCAACTACGGCATCGTCCTCGCGAAGGTGCTGGCGGGCGTCAGCAGCGTGTCGGCGCAAGGGGGCGCGGATCTCCCCTCGGGGGGCCCGTTCCCGGGCGTCCTCCACAGCCGGGAGCTCGTCCTGCCGGCGCCGATCGCGGAGACCGTCCGCCAGCGGATGGCGTTCGACCGGGGGGGCGGCGAGGGCGTGGGCACCGAGGTGCACCATCACCACTACGCGGTCACCATCCACACGATCGACGCGCAGAGCCTTCGGGACCTCTTCCGGCGCTACCCGGGCATCCTGGCGGACGCGGCGGCGCGCGGTGGCGCCCAGCGGCCCGCCCGGGGGCGGCATCCATGAGCACGCCGGCCTTCCTCCTCCATAAGACGACCCGCGCCGCGGCCGATGCGATCCTCGTGGAGGGCTTTCGCGATGCCCCGGCGCCGCCGGTTGGCCGGAGCGGGGTCTGGCTCGCGGACAAGGCGCTCGACATCGACCCGTTCCTCGTCCTCCACGAGGAGCGGGCGCGGAACGGCCGCCGCTGGGCCATCGCCTACTGCCTCCGCGGCTTCTGGTGCGGCTGGCTCCATCTCCTGATCTCCAGCCCCGCGGGCGAGCTCACCGACGTGACGCCCTGCTGGGCGACGCCGTATGCGCGCACGGAGGCGCCGCCGGTCTCGTTCACGCTGATCGTCCGCGTGGCCCTGGCCCTCCTCGGCCCGGACGTGCTCCCGCGCTGCCTCGTGGCCCTTGAGGGAGCGGATCTGTCCCTCCTCCGCCGCCTCCGCGTGGCCCACGTGAGCCAGCTGTCCCTCCAGCACGGCGACGGGCCGGCGCTCTCGCTCCTCGGCGTCCGCTTCCCGGACGCGGCCGTGCTTGCGCCCTGGGAGGTGCCGGGCTCGACGGCCTGGCGCGAATGGCTCGTGCCCGCGGCCGTCGTCAACGCGGAGGCGACCATCACGCGGCTCGCCGACGAGGAGTCGGACATGGCGCTCGGGCCGCCCGCGGTGCTGGCCGGATGATCGCGCGCGCCGCGGTCGGCCTTCCGGCCCCGCTCCTCCATCCGGCGCTCTTCGCCGAGCAGGAATGCGCGGACCTCCTGGCGGCGGACCTCCCCATCCGGCGGGCCGAGATGTACAGCCCCGACGTCGACGGGGCACCGCTCGTGGACTCGCGGCAGTACAGCGCGCGGCTCTCGTTCGTCACGTGGGACTGGGTGCTCCACCGCCTCCAGGCGGCGCTCACGGCGGCCAGCGAATTCTTCGGCTTCCCGGCCCTGCAGCTCCGCGAAGCGCCGCGCATCGCCCGCTACGACGTCGGCGGCCTCTTCGACTGGCACCACGACGCCGCTGACCAGCCGGGGACGCCGCCCCGGCGGCTCACGGGCTCCGTTCCGCTCGCCCCGGCCGACGCCTACGCCGGCGGTGAGTTCGCGATCCAGCACCAGGGTGCCGTCCATGTGGCTTCGACGCTCGTCGGGGCGGCGACGCTCTTCCCGGCGCGCTGGCTGCACCGCGTGGCGCCGGTCACCGAGGGCACGCGGGCGGTGCTGGTCTTCTGGGGCTACTGAGCATGCGGCCACGAGCGGAGGCGCTCCGGGGCATGGGCGCTGGGCATCGGGGGAGTGGGCTCCGAGGCGTCTCCGCTGGCGGCCGCGGCGCACGTTCCTATCAGAGGCGCGGATGGTGAGCACGACGCCGCTCTTCCCGCGCCCCGCGGCCGCTACGGCGCGGCCCGGGTCGGCGAACCAGATCTGGGGCTGGCGCGGGCTCCGCTGGGAGAAGACCAAGACCGCGCGCTTCCACACGATCACGCAGATGGCGACGACGGGCCGGAGCGCCCGGACGGCGGGCTACTCGGCCGGGCTCTACGACTTCGATCTCGTCTGGGAGGTGCTCCGGGACGACCGGACGGCGATCGCGCCCGTGATGCCGGTCTTCCCGAAGAACGAGCTCAAGGTCCTGGCGGGCTTCTACGCCGCACGGAAGGGCGCGCTGGAGGCCTTCGGCATCTTCGATCCCTACGACCAGGCGACGACGGCCGAGGTGCTGTCACCGTCCACGCCGGCCCCGGGCGAGGATCTGACGAACCCGGATAGCACCGTCTACCAGGCCGTCCGGACCTACGGCGGCACGACGGAGCCGGTGGGGTTGATCAACGAGGGCACGGACGGCGCACCGGCTCCCGTCGTGTACGTCTTCGGGAGCCCGGTCGGCTTCACGCCGAACAGCCCCCGCGACGGATGGTTCACGCTCGACCTCGCCCCGCCGCCGGGGGCGCTCCTCACGGCCGACTTCCACTACTACTTCCGCGTCGTCTTCGCGGACACGATGGACTTCGCGACCTCCGGCCTGGAGTTCTACGACGCGAAGGCGAAGCTGACGGGGGTGCGGTGATCCTCCCCGCGACCTCCGCGCCCCGCTGTGAGTGCGAGCCGGGCGATGAGTTCCTCTACGGCACCGTTCGCTGGATCGTGGTCGGCCGGTGCGCCTTCTCAACGGATCAGGAGTTCTGGGCGCTCGCGGCCGCGCGCGCCGTCGTGCCCACGTGGCGTCTCGGCGAGCCGGTGGGGACGTCGTGAAGCGGGCCACGAACGCCACGTACGTCGATCCCGTGACCGGGCCTGCGCCCGACCGCACGGACGCGCATCTGGCGTTCATGGACCGCCACCGGGACCAGGCCGCGTTCGTGGACCTCTACACCGTCACCCTGGCGACCCTCGGCGTCCCGGACCTGAGCACGGGGAAGCTCGCGAGCCCGATGACGCTCCGCTGGGCGGACGCCCTCTACGACGTGGTCTTCGAGGGGCAGTTCTACGCCGGCGGCGGCGTCGGCGGCCTCGTCCGCCCGGACCGGATGGTCGGGCCGCGGCTCGTGCGGAAGGGACTCTCGGCGAAGGCGGGGACGGAGGTGGTGGAGCTGGAGATCGACATCGCGCTCGACGGCACCGACCAGCTGCCGCCCGCGGACGGCGACCCGGCGACGCCCCGCTTCGGGCTCGGCGAGGCGATCCTCGGCGGCCTCTTCGACGGCGCGCGCGTGGAACTCCGCCGGCTGGTCCTCCCGGGGCATCCGACGTACCCTCTGTGGGCGCAGTCGCTCGCCGACCGCGGCGATCTTGGGCCCGGCGATCTCTCGCTCGGCGCCGTGCACATGTTCCTCGGCCGCGTCACGGGCGACTCCGAGGTATCGCGCTCGCACGCCGTGCTCCGGGTGAAAAGCATCCCCGAGGCGCTCGGGCTCCAGATGCCGTGGCGGATCTACCAGCCGGGCTGCCTCTGGACGCTCTACGACAAGGGGTGCGGCCTCTCCCGCACGGGGAGCTTCGCCGGGCAGAGCTTCCAGTTCATCGGCACGATCGATATGGCCCTCGACGAGACGCGGCTCCGCCTGCCCTTCCCAGGGCCGCCGCAGCCGACGGGCTTCTTCGATTTCGGGACGGTGACCTTCACCTCGGGCGTGCTCTCGGGTTTCACGGCGACGATCAGCAAGTGGACGAACGGGGCGATCTTCGGGAACGAGCTCGAGCTCCTCCTCCGGCTCCCGCGGCTGCCTGCGCCCGGGGACGGCGTCTGCCTCCAGGCCGGCTGCGACAAGGTCGGGTACGTGATCGACCCGGCCGACGGAACGGTCGTCGACGGAACCTGCCAGGTGAAGTTCGGGAACGGGCTGCGGTTCTCGGGGCAGGCGCACGTCCCCATACCAACCACGGCCTATTGAACATATTCGGCATACTATGCTAGCGATCGTGCGATGCCACCACGAACCCGCCCGCTGGAGGAGCGGCTCTGGTCGAGAGTTCGCAAGACGCCGCGCTGCTGGCTGTGGACGGGCACGAAAATCACCCACCGGCGAACCGGGGTGGCCTATGGGCAGATGTCCGTGGGCAATCAAGGCCGATACGTCCACCGGGTCGCCTTTGAATTGTGCCGCGGGCCGATTCCCCCGGGCCTTACTGTGGACCACATCTGCGGGCGCACCCTCTGCGTGCGACCAGATCACCTTGGGCTGCTCTCCATGCGGGAGAATATTCTGGCGGGCCGCCGAAGCCCCGCCGCCAGGAACGCCCGCAAACAACGCTGCCGACGCGGGCATCCCCTTCCAGTTCACCGCAGCGGCGGCAGGCGCCGTTGTCCTCAGTGCAGACGGCTGCGGTACGCGCGTACACGGCAGATGGCCGGTGCCACGTACGCCCCGCGCCCGCGGGGTCGCTATCGCCGGGGCCAGCCGCCGAGTCTCGCTGATGCCCTATGGGCCAACATTCACAAACGGGGCGACTGCTGGCACTGGACCGGCACCGTGTTCACGGCGAAGGACGGCACTCGCTTTGCGCTCTTGGTGCTCGCGAACCGCCGCCTGTACGCGCATCGCGCGATGTATGAGTTGCTCGTCGGCCCGCTCGGCACACAGCGCCTGGAATCGACGTGTAAGGGCGGCGCGCTATGCGTGAGGCCGGAGCACTGGCGGTTGAGGCGCCTGAGCTCTCGCTTCGCGACCGCATCGTAGCAGAAGCCCGGAACTGGCGCGGCACGCCCTTCCTGCCCCAGGCCGACGTCCGCGGCGTCGGCGTCGACTGCGTCTTCCTGATCCTCCGGACCTTCCAAGCCGCCGGCATCGTCCCGTGGGACTTCCCAGATCCGCGGCCCTACCCGCGGGGCTGGGCCCGCGAGGGCGTCGGGTCGCGCTACCGGGACGAGCTCCTGCGGCCCTACTTCGTCGAGCAGCCACAGGGCGCGCCGCGCCTCCCGGGCGATGTGCTCCTCTATCTCAGCGGCCGCGCCGAGGCGCACGGCGCGATCGTCACCGCGTGGCCGGTCGCCATCCACGCCTACCCCGGCGAGGCGGTGACGGAGCAGCCCGCGGACCGGAACGTGCTGGGCGGCCTGACGCTCACCTCCGTCTGGCGCGCGAAGGCGCTCGCATGAGCCTCCATCTCATGCACGCCGATCTCTGGCAGGGCAGCGTGGTCGACGCGCTGGCCGATTCGATCGGCTTCGACGTGGTCTGCACCTGCTCGCCGGAGACCGAAGCAGTGACGAGCCTCCGGGTCTTCCTGCTGCATCTCCTCTTCCCGTTCGCCGATGCGGAGGAACTGCCCGACATGGAGGTCGCGCATCGCGTGGCGCGCCTGCTCGCCGAGGACGTCGCGCTCGGGCGCCGGGTCCTCGTCCACTGCACGGCTGGGAAGAATCGGAGCGGTCTCATCGTCGCCCTCGTCCTCTTCCATCTGGGCGTCGCCGCGGGGCCCGCGCTCGTCGACTATGTCCGCGCGCGGAACCCGGCGGCCTTCACCCCGCCCGGCGATGGGGGTCCGTTCTTCGCCCGCTTCCTAGCGGCGCTCCCTCGCGAGGAGGCCTGAGCCGTGGGTCTCAAGGGCGGCAAGCCTCCGGGCAGCACGCAGCCGCAGGTGGAGCGCGGCCTCCATCTCCAGCAATCGTCCCACGGCGACTGCATCCCCATCCGCTACGGCGAGAACCGGATGGCCGCGCACGTCCTCCTCGCGGCCTTCTTCAAAGCGATCCGGGTGCCGCTCAGCGCGACCGCGGGCGTCAAGAAGGGTGGCGGGCAGGCGGCGTACCAGTACACCTACACCGTCTCGGTGATCCTGGATCTCGGCGAGGGCGAGGTGCCGCTCGATCCGACCGGCAACCCCTACAACCCGCTCCGGAAGCCGGAGCTGAACAACGTGGGCCTCGCGCGCCCGGGGCGACAGAGCCTCAGCGTCCACGAGACCGGCCAGCAGCCGCTCGGCCAGGACCGCTTCGTCGACGGCGGCGCCGTGCCGACCAATCCGGACGGCACGCCGCGCCTCCAGCCGCTCCGGGGAACGGAGCCCGGAACCTGGCGCGGGAAGAACGTCCGCCACATGGGCCCGGCCGCCGATAATTCCGCGTTCAAGGGCACGCACTGGCACGAGTTCGCGCCCGGCCGCTTCATCGCGATTCCCGCGGACGACTTCCCGCCCTTCTACGAGGGCGGCCAGCACGACAAGCTGGTCACGCCGGGCACGCGGCACTACGCGCCGGAGCGCTATACCGGGCTCTCGCCGCTCGCCTACCGAAACATGCCGCTCGGGCCGAACGCGTCGCTCCCCGGCTGGAACTTCCCGTACACGCGCATGCGGTACGCCGAGTTCGACGGGCCCGGCATGTTCGTCCCGGCCGTGTCGACGCCGGCGGGCGTTCGCGACTGCGCGCCCGACCACATCCTGGCCGACCTCCTGGGCAACTGGAAGCACGGCGTGTCGGAGGAGCTCCTGCCGCTCCTTCCGGGCTACGACCCCGCGCTCGGGGATGCCAGCCCCTTCTGGAACGTCCATCCCGAGGACTGGGGCGCGTACTGCCGCGCGAACGAGATTCTCCTCTCGCCCTACTACGATGCGCAGCAGCCGATGAGCCAGTGGCTCGAGGATCTGGCGCTGCTGACGGATACGGCCCTCGTCTTCTCCGAGGGGCTCTTCAAGATGATCCCGTATGGGACGGCGGCGGCGACGGGCCCCGTGACCGGCATCACGTTCACGCCCGTGACCGATCCCACGGCACCGACGACGGGCGCGAACATCGGCGCGCTGCCCTTCACGGCCGACGACTTCCTCTCGGGCGGCCCGGCGAAGGACGACGCGGTCGTCGTCGTGCGGAAGGCGCTCTTGAAGGACGAGCGCACGTCCCCCGGCTACTTCAATGCGATCCGCGTCGAGTTCGTGAACCGGCTGAACGCCTACGCGAAGGAGATCGCCGAGGCGAAGGACGAGGCTGCGATCGCCGCGCACGGGCTCGTCGCGGGCCAGCCGCTCAACGCGAACGGCGTCACGTCGGTCGCGCTGGCGAACGACATCGCGCGGCGCTACCTCCAGCGCGTCGGGCAGCTGCGGGACGAATACCGCTTCACCGTCGGCTGGCAGCAGCTCCTCCTGGAGCCGATGGACATCCGGACCATCCCCGGCGAGGTGCTGGACCCCGCCCTCACCGGGCATCTGATCGCTGTCCGCATCCGCGAGATCACGGAGAATGACCGGGGCGAGCTCGAGGTGCTCGCGCAGCGGGTGCACGACCCGCTGGTCGGCTCGGCACCCGAGACGGTGCCCGGGCCGGATGACAGTCCCGACGTCGACGGGACGACCGTCCTTGCGGGGGGCATGTGGACGGCCGGCAACCCGAACTGGACGCAGGTCGCACCCTACTTCTACACCGATCCAACCGGCTCGGCGGGCGCCGACTTCGGCACCACCGGCCAGCCTGTCCCTGGAACGCCGACACGGGCCTATGCCATCGAAGCGGAGGATATCCTGATCGCCGGCTGGGCCGTCCGGTTCCAGGAGCGGTTCGAGGACGCCAACGGGGTCGACGTCAACGACTCGATCCCGGCGAATGTCCGCCTCCGGGTAAACGTCGAGGGCGAGTCGCGGCCGGAGCTGGAGATCAATTTTGCGCTGAACGAGCTGCACCAGACGAAGTTCGCGCCCGATGGCCCCCTGCAAGGGCCGCTGTCCATTCCGGCCGGGTCGCGCTGGTCCGTGGAAGCGTACATGACCGACGGGAACGGTCTGCCGATCGTGCCGCGGAACACGGGCGGCGGCGTGATCGTGCCCACGGTGCCGCCGCGGGCCTTCACCTGGACCTTCGTGGTGGAGCCCGCCTGATCATGGCGTCGCTCCGCCGCGGACTCGTGAACTACGTCGCGCCGCCGGGCTATGCGGCGCCGAGTGCGGAGACGCCGCACTTCGGCCACGTCCCGTTCGACATCGCGATCCGCGCCATGGCGGCCGCCCACCACAACTTCACCGACGGCTCGCCGGCAGACTTCCAGCTCTGGAACGACGGGGCGGTGTATCCGGCCGCCGGTCCCGTGAACGTCGCGAGCGGCGGGAAGGCGCTCGTCGCTTTCGATCCGGCGATCGTCATCCCCGGCGTGACCGCGGGCAACATCGACGGCGCGAGCCGGTTCGGGATCCAGACGACCTCGAACGAGGACGCCAGCTATGTCGCGCTCGCCTACGATCCGGTCGATCCCGCGAACGCGGGGAAGCACATCATGGGCGTCGGGTCGAAGCACCTCGCGGACCCGGGCGCCAACGGGATGTTCGGGGCGGTCACCTACTACTTCGGGCCGCCCGGTGGCTGGTCCCGTCCCGGGCCGCCGTCCTCCTCCGATGTGTTCGCGTCCAACTACGAGGCGGACGACACGGGGCGCGTCGCCGGCGACAACGAGGCGATCGCGGTCGTGCCGTGGGCGCGACCCGGGACGCTCGCCGACTTCCTCCTGGTCGTGCGCGACGTCGCTGGCCCGGACGGGATCTACAAGTTCCACGTCCGCGTGAACGGCGCGACCGTCCTCACCATCGCGACGACGGCCTCGGCGACGCGCCTCTGGACCGCGACGCCCGCGACGGTCGACGTGCCCTTCGGCGCGCTCGTCTGCTGGCAGGCGGAGGTGCTGAGCGGGACGAATCTGGCCGGCGAGCTGCTGTGGTCCTTCAAAGCCGCCCCCGCGGTGGTCGATCCCTGGGGCGGCCCGTGGGGTGAGCCATGACGAGACGATGGGGGCTGGTGGCGCTACTCGCAGCGACGATGCTTCTCGGGGTGAGGGCGCGCGCCTGGGCGCAGTGCGCGCCGTGCCCGAACGGCGTCGCCGCAGGCGGCACCGAGCCGCGGCTCGGCCTCGCGCTCCCGAACGATTGCGAGTGCGGCGGCCACGCCCGGGGGACCGCGAACTTCTCGAGCATCGGGCAGCACGCGGCGTGGGACGGCATCCCGACCGAGCTCGCGTCGCGGACCTACACCTTCGCGACGCTCTCCTCGACGACCTACGGGCCGGTGCAGAACGGCGCGCTCCGCTACTGCTCGAACTGCACGCAGGCCACTCCCTGCGCCTCGGGCGGGAGCGGCGCACTGGCCCGCCGGGAGAACGGCGCCTGGAATTGCGGCGCCGGTGGCGGCAGCGGAACCGTCACCTCCGTCGGCCTGTCGCTCCCGGCGATCTTCTCCGTCTCGGGGTCGCCGGTGACGACCTCGGGAACCCTGACGGCCACGGTGGCGAACGAGAGTGCGAATACGTTCTGGGCCGGGCCGACGAGCGGCGGCGCCGCGGCCGCCGCGTTCCGCCCGGTGGTGAACGGCGATCTTCCCACGAGTGGCGTCACGGCCGGGAGCTGCGGCGACACGACACACTCCTGCTCCATCACGGTGAACGCCCAGGGGATCGTCACCAGCCAGAGCAACAACACGATCTCGGGAGGGGGCAGCGGCTACACGACGATCAAGGACGAGACGACGGCCCTCACGGCGCGATCGACGGTCGCCTTCCTCGGGGCCGGCGTGACGTGCGTCGACAATAGCGGTTCGTCCCAGACGGACTGCACGATCACGGGCACGAACGGCACCGGATACGTGACGGTGCAGCAGGCGGGGTCGTCCCTCACCGCCCGATCCATCCTGAATTTCGTCTCCGGGGCAACGTGCGTCGATAATAGCGGCGCGACCAGCACGGACTGCACGATCTCGGGTGGCGGCGAGACCTACTCGATCGCCTCGGCCGGCACGAATGTCGCGGCGCTATCCGGCGGTAGTGACACCGTCGGCACCATGTTCAGCGTCCAGAGCGCCAAGACGATCACCGGCGTCAAGTGCTATTGGCCGGGCAGCGGCGATACGACACGGACGTTGCGGTTTCGGATCTGGAAGGGGGGGACCTCCCAGGCGAGCGTCGACGTGTCCGCCTCCGCCACGAATGCCATCGTGACCGGCACCTTCGGAACGAGCTATACCGTGGCGAGTGCGGACTTCAACGTGCAGCACTACGCGACCGTGTGGGAGACGAGCGGCACCAAGTACACGCGGATCTCGACCGGGAGTTACAGCGGCCCGCAATCCAATGGGACGCCCGTCGGGTACGCGCCGGGGATTCAGGACGTTGCCATCGCGCAGGTGAATAAGTTTGCCAGCGGCGATGCCCAACCGAATAGCAATGCAGGCACAGAGGTTTATCCATGTGAGCCAATCTTCCAGTGAGGTAAGCATTAACGGTGGCACCATCTCAGCAAGCTCTCGCGAACGGCAGTTACGCATCTGGTGAGCCGTAAGGAAATAGCTTCCCCGGGCTGATGAACGCCTTTTCCACGAAGGTCTCCGTCACGGCGACGAACCTCTGCGACACCTCGGGCAACATGCCGACGACGCTGGGCGGCGTGACCGCGGACAGTTCCTCCAACCCCGCGCCGATGTGGATCGTGTTCGGTCCATGACGCCGCCGATCCTCTTCGAGCCGCCCTGGCCGCTCGTGCACCATCCGGAGCTCTGGGTCCTACGCGCCGGCCCGCACGCCACGTGGACGGGGGCCCAGGTGCTCTGGTCCGAGGACGGGGACGACTACGACCGCCACCCGCCCGGCGAGATCGGCCCGGAGGCCGTGGCGGGGACGCTGCGCGACGAGCTGCCCGCCGTCCGCCGGGTCGACGCGCCGCTCGTGCGCGTGGCCCTGGACCATGGTGGGACGCTCGTGAGTGTCGACGACGCGGCGGCGCGGCGCCTCCAGTCGCTCTGCTACGTGGGCGACGGCAGGAACGCCTACGAGCTCGTCTGCACGACGGCGGTGCGCCTCCTCGGAAAGGACGGGCCGGCGCACGTCTACGGCCTCGGCCCTTGCCAGCGGGCCTGCTACGAGACCGTCGGGCGGACGCATCCGGCCGGGAGCCGCTTCGCGGTGCTCGACGACACGCAGGTGGGGCGCCTCGTCCTGCCCCATCGGCTCGTCGCCGCGCGCGCGACGCTCTACGTGAAGCTCGTTCCCTCGACGCCCGAGCCTGACGAGGCCGGCGTCGATCCGGCGCTGCTCGAGCCGCTCCGCGTCCGGCTCGAGGGCCGGTACGGCCGCGACTTGGGCCTGCGCATCAACGGAGACGCGGTGACTGATACCGCATGAATGGCAACGGGTGGTGGAAGACGACGGCGGTGGGACTCGGGGGCGCCATCGTGGGGCTCCTCGGCTTCCTCTTCCTCCAGGGCCGCGAGGTCGTGTCGGCGGCGCAGGTGAGCCGGATGATCCAGACCGAGAGCCCCTACGTGGCCGACAAGGGGAAGATCGAGGAGCGGGCGCTCTATACGGCGCGCTCCTTGGATCAGGTCGCCTCGGACCAGCGGGAGATCCTCCGCGAACTGGCCGAGCTCCGGAGCGAGATGAAGGGGCTCGCCGGCCAGGTGAGCGGCCTGGCCGAGTCCGTCCAGACGGGGCGGCCGCGGAGGTGACGATGCGCGAACGCGAATGGCGCGGGACCTTCAGCCGGCGCGGCTGGCTCACGATGATCATCGTCGCGGCCGGTCCGGGCGCGGCGCTCTCGACGGGGCTCTCCTGGTATCTCTGGGGCCATCTCTCTCGGGACGTGCCGACGCTCCTCACGGAGCAGAACGCGCGGATCGCGGAGGTGCAGCAGCACCAGGACGCCCAGATCCGCCGCATCAACCACCTGGTCGGCATCACCCGGCGGGAACTCCTTCTGGCGACGCGCGACGTGGGCACCGTCCGCGGGCGCGTGGGGAAGCTCGACGGGCTCATGCAGACCCATCTCAAGTGGCGGCACCAGACGGGGGCGCGCCTGGACAGCATCGAGACCTCCCTCAAGCGGGCGCAGCAGAAGCTCGACAAGATCGACCAGAAGACCCCGCCGGTCATCGTGGCACCCCCACCGCCGAAGCCCTGGTGGAGGCCGTGGTGATGCTCCCCGAGCGCGCCGCGGTTTGCCGGACCGTCCTCGGCTGGGCCCCCCTCGTCGACAGCCTCGTCGGGAAGACGATCGACCGCTGGCTCGTGCTCGGCGTCGTCGCGCAGGAGAGCCAGGGGAATCCCTGGGCGTGGCGCTACGAGCCCGGCTTCTGGAGCGCCCGGAAGGCGGCCATCATCGCCGACGTCCGGGCGGCC
>JACXTT010005778.1_pt1 | contig 17868 bp, 17 predicted proteins | sample 9270951 | NCBI WGS metagenome assembly JACXTT01 (sample SAMN15532306, study PRJNA645909) | rock metagenome | isolation source: weathered quartz diorite | place: Puerto Rico | collected 2017-06-21 | reverse complement strand
GGCGTGGAAGGGCGTGGACAAGATCGACGCCTTCCCCACCGGTGCCCGACCGGCCGACCAGCCGGGGACGACGTACCTGCTGGTCGGGTCCGACAGCCGCAAGGTCCTGACCCGCGCGCAGAACCGGCGGCTGGGGACCGGTGGGGTCGGCCAGATCGGCGGTCGCACCGACACGATCATGATCCTGCACACCGGAGGCGGAAAGCCGCTGCTGCTCTCGATCCCCCGTGACTCGCTGGTCGCGATCCCGGGGTACGGCGTCACCAAGATCAACGCCGCCTTCGCGTACGGCGGCCCCAAGCTGCTGGTTCGGACGATCGAACAGGACACCGGCCTGCACATCGACCACTACATCGAGGTCGGCTTCGGCGGCTTCGTGAACGCGGTCGACGCCGTCGGCGGCATCACCATCTGCCCCGAGAAGCGGATGGTCGACCCGCGCGCCAACCTCAACATCAAGAAGGGGTGCCAGCAGGTCAACGGGGTGACCGCCCTGGGCTACGCCCGGTCCCGGCACACCGAGGTGCTCGGCGACATCGCCCGCGCCCGGCACCAGCGCGAGGTGGTCAGCGCGATCGGTGACAAGGTGAAGTCGATCTGGAGCGTGCTCAACCCGTTCCGCTACTCGAACCTGATCCATGCCGCGACCTCGTCGCTGACCGTCAGCAAGGGCACCGGCATCTGGGACATGGCGGACTTCGCCCGGGCGATGACCAAGGTCAATGGGACGAGCGGCCTGACCTGCTCGATGCCGATCCGCGACCTCGCCGTCCACTGGGACCGCACCCGCGCCCTCGAGCTGCTGAAGTACATCGAGCAGAACAAGACCGACAACATCCCCAAGTCCCTCTGCACCCCGACAGGACTGCCGCAATGACCCAGCCCGACTACGCCTACGAGACCCTCGCCGTCAGCACCGACGACGACGGCATCACCACCGTGCTGCTCAACCGCCCCGACGCCCTGAACTCCTTCACCGTCACGATGGCGCGTGAGCTGGAGGCGTTCTTCCGCGCCGCGGCCGACGATGACGCCATCCGGGCCATCGTCGTGACCGGGGCCGGCCGCGCCTTCTGCGCCGGGATGGACCTGTCCGCGACCGGCAACGTCTTCGGGCTCGACGAGAGCGCGGCTCCGACCCCGGCCGACCTGCGTGACCGCCTGACCGAGGAGCCGTTCCACTCGGGCGTGCGGGACACCGGCGGCAAGGTGACGCTGGCGATCCACGACTGCCCCAAGCCCGTGATCGCCGCGATCAACGGTCCCGCGGTCGGCATCGGCGCGACGATGACGCTGGCGATGGACCTCCGGCTGGCATCCTCGAAGGCGCGGATCGGTTTCGTCTTCGGCAAGCTCGGCATCGTCCCCGAGGCTGCCTCGACATGGTTCCTGCCGCGGATCGTCGGGATCCAGCAGGCGCTCGAGTGGGTCTACTCCGCCGAGATCCTCACCGCCGAGGAGGCCCTCGCAGGACGGTTGCTGCGTTCGGTGCACGAACCCGAGGACCTGCTGGAGGCGGCGTACGGTCTGGCGCGCAGCTTCGTGGTCGGTCGCTCGCCGATGGCGCTCGCGCTGGCCAAGAAGATGCTCTACGCCAACTCGGCCGCCGACCATCCGATCGTCGCGCACCGCGCCGACAGCCTGGCGATGTGGCACGCCTCGATCGGCGACGGCAAGGAAGGCGTGGCCGCGTTCCTCGAGAAGCGCGACCCCGTCTTCACCGGCAAGGCGAGCGAGGCACCCGAGCTCTACTGAGCTCAGGCGCTCAGAGCGCTCGGTTGAACAACGCCTCGAGCTCGGCGAAGTGCCGTTCGGCACCCGTGCGGTCGTACATCGACGTGTCCGACATGACGTAGCCGTGCGGGGATCCGGGATAGATCACGTTGGTGTGCTCGAGGCCTGCGGCCGTCAACGCCTGACCCAGGGCGAGCACCGCGTCCGGTGACATCGAGCGGTCGTTGTCCGCATGGCCGAAGACGAACGCAGCGCGCGCCCGGGGCAGGCCCAGGTGCGGGCTGTCCGGGGCGTCCGTCACGATGTTGCCGCCGTGGAAACCACCCACCGCGGCAACCCGGTCGGGATCCAGCGCCGCAGCCCGTACGGCGAGCCGGGCCCCCAGGCAGTAGCCGGTGACGCCGAGCGATCCGGGCGCTACGCCGTCCAACCCGCCGAGCGCTGACAGGTACGCGTCCAGGTCACGCTCTGCCGCCTCGGTGGTCAGACCGGCGATCCTCGGGCCGACGGTCGCGAAGAACGCGTCCCGGGCACCGGGCTGGGTCAGGTCCGCGGTCGGGGCCAGCTCTGCCGCCGTACCGGTGCGGTAGAACAGGTTGGGCGCCAGGACCACGTAGCCCCAGGCGGCGATCCGGTCGGCGATCCGCCCGATCTCCGGACGCAACCCGATCGCATCGATGAGCAGCAGGACTCCGGGGTGCTCGCCTGCGGAGTCCGGTCGGCTGAGCCACGCTTCGGCAGTTCCCTCGGCGGCAGCAATCTCGATCGTCGTCACGCGGGTCAGGTTAACCAGCACCCGAAATCGTGTATCAGCGGAGCCACCCGCGGCTCTGGACCTGCATGAGCCACCAGGAACCGAACGCACCGCACAGCGAGCTGAGCCTCGACGACGAGCTCGCCCAGCTGGTTGCCGAAGCGCTCGTCGAGGAGCACGGCGACTTCGCCGAGCTCTCCGAGCGGTCGTACGCCGGGGTGCGCAGCGCTGCCGCTCTGGGCGCCGCCCAGGAGATCGGGACCTGGTCGCTGGAGTACCTCGGGCCCGGCTTCCACGTCCAGCTCCGGATCGCCCGCCGCAACCGGCAGGCGCGGGTGGACGGCTGGATGTCTCCGGCACAACCGATCAAGATCCTGTTGTCCTCGCTCCTGCGCCAGCCGGTGATCCTCGAGGCCGACGTCAGCGAGTCGGGCCGGTTCGAGTTCCCGATCGCACCCTCGGGCGCCTGCCGGATGAGCTTCCTGACCGACGCCCACGGCCGCCCGCCGGCGACCCCGCCGTTCTGGATCTGAGCCGAGGCGCGGTGACACGGACACGCACCTTCGGATCGTTTCCGGACAATCCGGCCAACGCTGGCCGCTCGCCCGCGCGCTCCACTAGATTTTGCTTGCTGTATCAGGAGCAGGATCCGCACCTCTACTGGGATGTGATCAACGTTTCCGATGTGCCTGGAACCCAGGACGCCGAGCCCGGCGCTCGCTGGTCCGCGTCCGCCGCCGCCTTCGTGGCGTGGCGCGACGGCGACCAGGCGGCGCTCGAGGAGCTCGTGCGTCTGCTCAGCCCGACGCTGTGGCAGGTCGCTCGCGCGGCGGGACTCGACCGGACCCATGCCGAGGACGTCGTCCAGACGACCTGGCTGGCCCTGGTCGATCACGCCGACTCGATCACACACCCGATGGCGGTGGCCGGCTGGTTGTGCACCAGCGCCCGTCGCGAGAGCTGGCGGGTGAGCAAGCGGGTCCGCCGCGAGCGCCCGACCGACGACGACGTCCTGCACCCGACGCTGCCGACGGCCGAAGGCCCGGAGACCCAGGTCGTGCTGGACGAGGACCACGCCCGGCTGCGGCTCTGCCTGGGGCGGTTGACCGAACGCTGCCAGGCACTGCTGCGGATGCTGGCTGCCGGTCCGCGCCCCGAGTACGCCGAGGTCTCGGCCGCGCTCCGCATGGCGGTCGGCAGCATCGGACCCACCCGCGCCCGCTGCCTGGACAAGCTCCGCCGCGAGCTCATCTCGGAAGGCAGCCTCTGATGGCCGATCCGCTCGACCCGATCTCGGACGACGACATCCTCGACGCCGTCGCTGCGTTGTGGGAGGACCTCGACCCACCCCCGGACGACCTGGCCGAGGGAGTCCTCGCGCGCCTCGATGCCAACGACCTCGACGCCGAGCTGCTGACCCTGGTCGAGTTCGACAAGGAGCTTGCCGGCGTACGGTCCACGACCATGCTGCGCGCCCCCGACGAGGTCGGCACCTGGTCCCTGGAGTACCTCGGGCCCGGTTTCCGGGTGCAGGTCCGCATCTCCCGCAGCCAGCGCGACGCACGACTCGACGGTTGGGTCGTCCCCGCACAGCCCATGACGGTCTACCTGACGTCGATGGGCAGCAAGAGCACCACCGACGAGACCCGCGTCGGAGAGTCGGGGCGCTTCGAGTTCCCCGTCACCCCGACCGGTGCTTGCCGGCTCACCTTTGTCTCGGATCCCAGCAGTACACGTCCTCTCGTCACCCCTCCCTTCTGGATCTGAGGTTCCGCCATGGCCGACAACAAGTCCGAGCGCCTCGTCTTCGACCGCGCCGTCTTCGCCCGTACGCCGGAAGAACTCACCCGCTTGCGCGACCTGCGAGCTCAGGCCTACGCGCAGAAGCAGGCCGAGGAGCAGCGCATCCTCGACGAGCTTGCACCGCGGTTCCTCGATCCCAACACCACGATCAAGGTCCCCGGCGTCTCGGCGCTGCCGACGTTCTACGCCGGACAGCGACTGCTCATCACCCATCGGGCAGCAACGGACGAGGTGCTCGAGGAATTCACCGAGGCGGCGCGCCTGCTGGGGTGGACACTGGACACCAGCGAGGCCCGCAACCGGGACATCCCCCGGCACGTCGAGCTCGCCGGGGTCGCCCGGCTCAGGCTTGTCTCTGCCAGTCCGTCTGCGACCACCCCGCCTGACGCCTGGACGTTGCTGCAGCAGGTCCGCGCCGCCCGGGTCGCTGCCGGCGGTTCCCACGTGATCCCCGGCGTCGGCCTCGACCACATCATGGCGATCGGAACCTTCGGGTCCGGTCACACCTTCGGGTCCGGCCACACCTTCGGGTCCGGCCACACCTTCGGCTCGGGCCACACCTTCGGGTCCGGCCACACCTTCGGGTCCGGTCACACCTTCGGCTCGGGCCACACCTTCGGGTCGGGGCACCCGTGGACGGACGACAGCTCCGGCGGTGCCGTCGACACCTACGCCTACGCGGGCAGCGGCGGACGCCAGCCGATGGCGTACATCGGCCCGGACCCGATCCGGACGCCGAACGCCCAGATCACCGGCCGGCGACCGGTGGTCGCGCTGCTCGACAGCGGTTGTGGCTACCACCCCTGGCTGCACAAGATCGTCAAGACGAACGTCAAGATCGACGGCAAGGTGATCGGCCACGCCGACCCCGCCACCAACCCGGAGTTCCACCCTGATCAATCCGGCTTGCTCGACGGCGACCTCGACACCTTCGCCGGGCACGGCACGTTCATCTCCGGCATCGTTCGCCAGGCCTGCCCCGACGCAGCCATCGTCATGTGGCGGATCACGCCGTCAGCCGGGCCTATCACCGAGGGCGACATGCTGAACTCCCTCGCCCAGATCGCCGAGCTCGCCCGGCGCCACCGCGCCGGCGAGCCACGCGGACACGCGATCGACGTCCTCAGCCTCTCCTTCGGTTTCTACCACGAGACCGCGGAGGACCTGCAGACCGAGAGCACCATGTACGACGCCCTCCGCATCCTCGGCGGGAACGGCGTCACCGTGGTCTGCTCGGCCGGCAACGACTCGACCACGCGCCCGTGTTTCCCGGCCGCGTTCTCACCCTGGGTCAACGGCAAGGGCCCGCACCAGATCGACCCGAACGTCATCCCGGTCGTCTCGGTCGGAGCGCTCAACCCGAACGGGACCGACGCGTTGTTCAGCAATGCCGGCCCGTGGGTGCGCGCCCATGCGACGGGAGCCTCGGTGATGAGCACGACGCCGCCGTTCCAGGGTGGCTACGAACCGATGGCCCGCGAGTACCTCGACGGCCGGCTGCGTGAGTCGATCGACCCGGACGACTACAGCGCGCAATTCGGCCTGTGGAGCGGGACCTCCTTCGCAGCACCTTTGTGGGCCGGGATGTGCGCCCAGGAGCTCGGCGAGATCCGCGGGGCCGATGATGCCAAAGCGGCCCGCAAGCGAGCCTGGGCCGTGGTCACCCGAGGCACGGATCCGCAGCACCGGTTGAAGCCGTGAGCGCGAGTGGACGACGCTGAAACCCTTCATCGGCAGGCCGTCGCAGCCACGCGGGAAAACCAGTACGCGCGCGCCCTGGAGCTCGTCGCGCGAGCTCGACCGCTGACGTCCGATGCAAACCTGCTGGCTCGCCTGGACGTCACTGCGGCCTACGCGGAAGCGGAAACGGGCAACCGGCCACGAGCGATCGAGCTCTGTGAACGGGTGCTCGCCACCACGGGCGTGGACCCGGTGGTCACCGGAATGGCTCAGGGCCAGCTCGGCATGGTGCACTCGCGCAACGGCGACGCTGCCGAGGCCGATCGCCTCCTGACGGCCGCGATCGCAGGCCTGCGCGGAGTTCCCGAACACCTGGGCGTGGCACTGCTCAACCGGGGGATCATGCACCTCGAGCTCGGCAACGTCGACCAGGCCGCCGAGGACTTCTCGCGCGCAGCCGACGAGTTCACCGTTGCCGACATCCCGACCGAGCGTGCCAAGGCCGCGTACAACCTCGGCTGCACCGAGCTCGTCCGCAACGACCTTGTGGCAGCGATGCGACTGATGGACGAGGCCGGTCCGACGCTCGCGGCGTTGTCGCCGGTCAACAGTGCGATCGTCGACCAGGACCGTGCCGAGGCGCTGGTCGCGTCCGGCAGGCCGCACGAGGCGATCGAGGCGCTCGAGTCGGCCGTCGCCACCTTCGGTCGAGAGAAGTTGCGACGTTTCCAGGCCGAGAGCGAGCTCGATCTGGCCCGGACCCTGCTCACCATCGACCCCGACCGGAGCAGGACCTCGGCACAACACGCGGCGCGCAGGTTCGCTGCGCAGGGCAGCACCACCTGGGCTGCACGCGCTCATGCACTTGCCGTGGAGGCGGAGGTCCAGAACGGCAGTACGTCCAAGGCCCTGACAGCACGGGGTGACGCCCTGGTCGCCGAGCTGCTCAGCGCCGATCTCCGACCCGAGGCCGATCGGCTCGCCCTCAACCTCGTCCGGCTCGCGGTCCGACGCAAGGACCTCGCCGACGCAGCGGTCAGGGTCGCGCGGGTGCGCGTCACGACCGACTCGGCCATCACGACCCGGATCCTTGCCCGTGAGGTACGCGCCGAGCTCGCCGCCGGGCGCGGCCAGAACGGCCGGGCCAGGATGTACGCCCGTCAGGGCCTGGGCGAGCTGCACGCCTGGCAAGCGACGTTCGGGAGCCTCGACCTGCAGACCTCGGTCGCCGGACACGGCCAGCACCTAGCGCGTCTCGGCCTGCGTCAGGCGATGGCCGACGGCAGCCCCGAGGTCGTGTTCGAGTGGTCCGAACGGGCCCGCGCACTGGCATCCAGGGTGTCGTCGCTGCGGCCTCCCCCCGAACCCGGACTCGCTGCGAACCTGTCGGCCCTGCGAGTCGCCGACCCGAAAGACCTTGCGACCCGGCGGATGCTGCGCGACCGGATCCGGGCGCACAGCTGGTTCGCGGCCCAGGGCACGATCGACGAACCCGCCGATCTGGCCGCGCTGCAGGCCCGGCTGGCTGCCGACGACAGCGCCCTGATCGCGCACATCGTCCTGGACGGCACCCTGACAGCGCTGGCGGTGACCGGGACGAACGCCGCGGCCGTCCGGCTCGGTGACGCGGCCGTCGTACGGACCCTGCTCGACCGGATCGCCGCCGACCTCGACTTCGCCGCCCAGAACCGTGATGGCGGCATGGCGGAGGCGATCCGCACGTCGTTGCGCGCCGACCTGGCGAAGCTCGCCGACATCCTGGTCCGGCCGCTGCTCGCCACGGTGGGCTACCGACGGCTGGTGCTGACTCCCTCGGCTCTGTTGTCGGGTACGCCGTGGACCGAGCTGCCCGGGTTCATCGGCCGACCGATCACGGTTCCGACGTCGGCGACCCAATGGCTCAACCAGGCCGAGCAGCCCTTCGCTCCGGTCCGCGAAGTCGGCTTCCTGGCCGGACCCCGACTCTCCCGCAGCGAGGAGGAGGTCCGGCGCGCGCACGAGTTCTGGCCGCGTGGGCACGTCCTGGCCGGCGCCGACGCCGATGCCGCCCGCGCCGGCTGGCTGGCCTCGCGGGTCGATCTGCTGCACATCGCCGGGCACGGCAGCCATCCCGGCGACCACCCGTTGTTCGCCTCGGTCGAGCTCGCCGACGGCCCGTGGTTCGGGCACGACATCGACCTGCTCCCCCGGGTACCCGAGGTCGTCGTCCTCTCGGCCTGCGATCTCGGCCAGACCTCGGTCCTGCACGGCGAGGAGTCGGTCGGGATGAGTGCCGTCTGGCTGCACGCCGGCGCGCGGGCCGTGGCGTCCTCGCTCGCCCTGCTCTCCGACGACCTGGCCTGCGAGGTGTTCGCGACCTGGCACCGCCTGGTGTCGACCGGTGTCGCGCCGGCCGATGCCCTGGCTCAGGTCAGCGCCGGGACCGACGACGTGCTGCCGCTGCTGTGCTTCGGCGCGGGCTGGTAGAAGATCTGGCGGCGGATGTATCACCGACGGATCTCGTGTCTCTTCACCCCGTGCAGGGTGGATTCATCCGGGACCGCGGTTGGGGGATTCGACCTCAGTCCCGCGTGAACGACTCCTGACGGCGAGGCGGGTCGGACACCCAGAATGTCGGGCCCGTCTCGTCAGCCACCGGGTTCGGAGATCTTCACCATCATCTTGCCGATGTTGGCCCCGGTGAAGACGCCGTTCAACGCCTCGACACAGGACTCGATGCCGTCGTGGACGGTCTCGCGGTGGACGAGCAGGCCCTCGGTCGACCACTGCCGCAGGGCCGCGAAGGCATCGTCGAAGTGCTCCCACTCGTCGAGGGCGTTGAACCCCCGCATGCTCGCCGTCCTGGCCAGCAGGTTGACGTAGTTCGACGGGCCGGGGTGCTCGCCGGTGAGGTAGCTGGAGATGACGCCGCACAGCACGACCCGGGCGTTCTGGGCAAGCCTGCCGAGTACGGCGTTGAGGATCTCGCCACCCACGTTGTCGAAGTAGACGTCGACTCCGCGCGGGCAGTGCTGCTTGAGGGCGGCCTCGACGTTGCCCTCGCGATAGTCGATGCAGGCGTCGAAGCCGAAGTCCTCCACGACCGCCCGGCACTTCTCACTGCCGCCGGCGATGCCGATCACCCGCGCACCGGCGATCTTCGCGATCTGCCCGGCGACCGACCCGGTCGCGCCCGCGGCTGCCGACACGACGACCGTCTCGCCCGCGTGCGGCTTGCCGACCCCGTGCATGCCGAAGTACGCCGTCGCGCCGGTGGGTCCGTAGAGCGACAGCACCGCCGGGTGGTCGACGACGTCCATGCCGGTCACCGGCGTACAGAAGACGTCGTCGCGCACGATCGTGTACTCGCAGAAGCCGGCCAGCATCGTGACGACGTCGCCGACGGCGTACGCGTCGCAACGGGACTCGACGACCTCGCCGATGCCGGCGGCGCGGATCACCTCGCCCAGCTGCACCGGCGGCAGGTAGCCGGGCTGGTCGTCGAGCCAGGTGCGCGCCGCAGCGTCGATGCCGAGGTAGGTGACCCGGACCAGCGCCTCCCCGTCGACCGGCACCGGTGCGGGCATGGTTACGAGCTCGGTGTCCTCGGGGACGACGAGGCCGTCCGGTCGGCGTCGCAGCAGTACTTGGCGGTTCATCAAGGTCATCGGTAGAAGATCTCCAGTCGCGTCAGGGTGCCGGTCTCGTCGAGTCGGAATACATCTGCGGCGTGCACGACGCCGCCATTCGGATCCAGCGGGCTGGTCGCTTCGAGGAGTGCCACTTCGACGCCGTCGAGTGCCCACTGGTTCGCGATCCTGGTCTGCGCCTGCCCACTGAAGACGACGTCGCGGTAGAAGCCCGCGATGGCGTCCTTGCCCTCGAACCGTCCCACCGGGTGCAGCAGCAGTGCGTCATCGGAGAACAACGACAGCAGCGCATCACCGTCCTGGGCGTTGATGGCGTGGACGTAGCGCCGGGCGATCGAGTCTGTCATCACATGTCCTTGGTCACGGGGATCAGGCGTACCGGCATCCGTCTGACGCCGGAGTGCTTGTTGCTGCGGCTGTGTTCGACCGGACCGGTCGGTTCGATGCGGGCCACGGCGTCCAGCATCGCGTCCAGGACCAGAGTGATCTCCAGGCGAGCCAGCGGAGCTCCCAGACAGAAGTGCGCGCCCCGCCCGAAGGCCAGGTGCGGGTTCGGGTTCCGGGTCGCATCGAAGACGTCAGGCTGGTCGAAAACGGTGTCGTCGCGGTTGGCAGCCGCCCACCAGACGGTCACCTTGTCGCCGGCAGTGATCCGCTGGCCACCGAGCTCGTGGTCGCGGGTCGCCGTACGGCGGTTGTACGGCGTCGAGGAGGCATACCGCAGCATCTCCTCGACGGTGCCGGGAACCAGTGACCGGTCGGCGACGAGCTGCTCCCAGGTGCCGTCGTGAGCCAGAATGCCGAGCAGCCCGAGGGTGATCGTGTTCCGGGTCGTTTCACTGCCGGCGGCCATCAGCAGGTTGAACAGCATCTGGATCTCGAAGTCGCCTAGCGGCTCGCCCTCGATCGTCGCCGCAGCAACCACCGAGATCAGGTCCGTTCCCGGCGACTCCCGCTTGCTGGCAAGGAGCTCGGCGCCGTACGCGTACATCTCAGCCGCCGCCTGCAGGCTTCGTTCAGACGCCTGACCCAGCTCGCGACCTTCGTAGTCGAGGGTGGCGTTGGCCCACGCGAACAACCGGTGCCGGTCCTCCTGCGGCACCCCGATGAGCTGGGACACGGCCTGGAGCGGGAGCTCAGCCGCGATGTCCAGGACGAAGTCGCACTCGCCCTTCGCCACGGCCTCGGCGACGATCCGGCGCGCCCGAGACCGGAGGTCGTCCTCGATCTCACGCAGCGCCTTCGGGAGCACGCTCGGCGTCAGCAGCTTGCGGAACGGTGCGTGTCGCGGATCGTCGGTCATGTTCAGCAGCACCCCGGGACCGAGGCCGACCGGAAGGTCTTCGATCAGGGTCCCGCCGCCTTGCTGGCCCGGTGCCGCTGCCGAGGAGTACAAGCCGGGATCGCCAGCGATCTCGCGGGCGAGCTCGTGGCCGGTGACGACCCAGAACCCGACGCCGTCGGGGGTGTGCTCGGTCGGCGGGTGCCAGCGCAACGGCGCGTCCCGACGAAGGTCGGCGAACAGCGCGTGCGGGAAGCCGTCGTTGAACAGGTCGAGGTCGGTCAGGTCGACGTCCACTGCGATTCCTTCCTCATCCTCGGCGCAGCAGGTGGATCTCGCTCGGTGGCGGAGCCGTTGAATCGGCCGGTGCCGGGAGCCGAGTGCGCCCGGTCTTCGTCCGAAGCCAGTAGGTGAGCAGTCCGAGGATGACACGCGGATTCCTCACCATGGCATTCAGCGACTGCTCGATATTGAAGACGCGGCTGAACTCGACGCCGATCACCGGGATCTCACGCGAGGCACCCGACACGAGCTCGAAGGCCGGCTCGCTCATCCGCTCGGCGACACGCTTGCGCCACCCGTCGGGTGCCACCTCGCTGCCGGTCGCGAAGTCGTACCCGCGATCCCGGGTCAACGCCAGCGACCACGGCACACGGAGGTACTCGGCCTGCCGGGCGGCGAAGCGGCGAGTGAAAGCGCGATCGAGCGGGCCTGTACCGCCCGCCTCTGCGGCCAGAGCATCGCGCAGGATCCTCGCCGTCACGGCCGCAGCGCTCATCCCCTGCCCGTAGAGCGGGTTGAACGCGCACACGGCGTCACCGACGCCGACCAGACCCAGCGGCATGGCGTCGTAGGTGTCGTAGCGGCGCCAGATGTTCTTCGTCGAGCGCGTGGTGTGGACCTCCGAGATCGGCTCGGCAGCAGCCAGAGCGTCACCGAACGCCGGCGCCCGCACCAGCTCCGCGTGCTCGGTGAAGGTGGCCTCGTCCTTGGGCATGTCCAGACCCCAGGAGCCCATGAAGGCGATCCACCGGTCGCCCTCCACCGGGAAGATCGTCGACATGTAGGAACCCTGCGGGCCCGGTGCGTCCCTGGACGGCATCACGACCATCTGCTTCCACCACAGGTCCGCCGTACGGTCCCGCTGAGGCGGCGGCTGGTACCAGCGCGAGGAATACATCACCTTCGCGTCCAGGGTCTGCTCGCGCACAGGCACCCCGCTGGCGTTCGCCACCCACGAGCTGACACCCGAGCCGCGACCGAGGGCGTCGACGACCAGGTCGCAGTCGAGCTGGAGCTCGTGGTCATCGTCGCGGTAGTCGACGCCGACGACACGACGCTCCTGGTCCCCGCCATCGAACCTCAGACCACGGACGTCGCACTGTTGACGAACGTCGACGTTGCCGATCCGGCCGACCATGTCGCGCAGCGTCTTCTCCAGCTGGATCCGGGAGGTGAACAGCATCGTCATCGACCCGGACGTCCGCGGTGCCCAACCCCGGGGCTCGCAGTACGCCGCCGCCAGGGCGGGGTCGAGTTCCTCGACACCGGCGGCCAGCAGCTCGGCCTCGGTCCCGGGCATCAGGTCCTCGATCGCCACACGCCCGGCATTGAGCAGGAAGTGCGGGTGCCGGCTCTGCGGCGTACCGCGTCGATGGTCTGCCGCCGCGGGCAGCTCGTCGCGTTCCAGCACCACCACCATGTCGGCGTACGGCGCGACCGCGGCGGCCGCGCACAGCCCGGCAACGCTGCCGCCGAGCACCACGGCTCGCTCGATCCGCGTCATCTCACCCCTCCTGTACGGCGATCGCGTTGATGGCCGGAGCCAGCCAGGTCTCGAGGTAGCGCTCCAGCTCCGCCCCGCTCCTCGGCGGATCGCCGGGATCGATCAGGATCGACTGGGTGATCCGGAGCATGTGCTCCACGAGCTCAGCCATCCGGCCGTCGTCGAACCCGGAGCCGGCCCAGTCGACGTCGAGGCTCAGCAGCAGCGCGGCGCCGAACTCCCGGGCCGTGGACGAGGTGACCTGCTCGGCACGGACATGGGCAGGAGTGGGGCGCAGCGCGATGTCGAGGTACTGGTTCTCGGGCAGGTGTTCGATCACGAACGACATCGACCTGACGACGGCGAGCGCCGGATCGGTGATGCCATCGAGGTGCGCCTTGAGCTGCCCGAGAAACGGGACGGCAGCACGGATCGCAGTGGCCACGATCAGCTCCTCGGTGCTGCCGAAGTACCGGTAGACCGTCTGGCGGATCACGCCCAGCTCGCGGGCAACGTCGGCGAGGCTCAGGTCGCGGCCCGACCGATCCAGCCCCCGCTGAGCGGCATCGAGGATCCGCGTGATGGCTTCCTCGTCCGTGCTCGGCGGAGAGCCGTCCCATCCGTGCGTGCGCATGGCGTCCTCCTTGACCAGACACTCAGCCCTTAGTGTATGGTCAGGCTACTACACCGCACGAGAGGCGTCGACGTGGACACCTGCACCCCGGACTTCGAGCGCCTTGCCCGCTCCGTCGGCGGCCTGAAGTGCAATGCCAGCGCCTTCGTCGAGCTGCACAACCCGTTCACCCTGGACAACTGGACGATGCCCCTGATCGAGGTCACCCTCGTCGCCGGCGCGATCGCCTGTCTCGTGCACGCCATCCGGTGGCGCAGGCAGCACGGCGATGCCGCCCCGCTGGTGGTCTGGTTCTCGGGCATCTTCTGCCTGCTGCTGATCGAGCCGGTCGCGTACTTCCCGCAGTGGTGGGGCCTGGACCACTCGATGGGCCTGACGTTCCTGCACAACCAGTTCTCGGTGCAGTTCCTCTACGGACGGCTTCCGCTGTACATCGTCGCGATGTACCCGGTCTACGGCTACGTGGCGTACATGCTTGTCCAGCGCACCGGGATCTTCGAACGCCGTCACGTCGTGATCGGCGCGACCTGCGTGGCCCTAGTCTTCCACGTGACCTACGAGTTCATCGACATGATCGGGCCGCAGTGGCACTGGTGGGTGTGGGCCACCAACGTGCCGTCTGCGAAACCTGCGATCGGCTCGAGTCCCTACCTCAACGTCCAGGCGTTCTCGATCGCGCTGCCGTTCGCGATGGCACTGCTCGCCCAGCTCACCAAGAACCTCGCCGCGCGAAGTGCTGCCGGCGTTGTCGCGGCCGTGGCGATCATCGCCGTCGGGGTGTGGCCGATCATCTTCGCCTCCGACATCCCGTGGATCGTGCCGGACCTGCTCGGGATGGGCACCGACGACGCGCGCCGGCTCGGGATCGGGGCGCTCATCGCACTGGTCGCGATCATCGGAGGTCGGACCTTCTGGCTCGATTACCTCGAACGTCGTCGCGATCCATCGCTCGCCGACCCGGCTTCCGCCACCGACACCTTCGTCCTGAAGGTGGTCTCGACCTACCTGGGGGTCGGACTGATCATCTGGGGAGCCGGCCTGCCGGGCTACCTCGACGCGGTCCACGGGATCGCACCGAACGGGGGCCAGACCGGTTCGCTGACCTACGCCGTGATCATGCTGATCGGGTCGGTCGCGGTCCTGGTCGGTTGCTACGCGCGGACCCTCGGTCCCAGAATCGCCCGGTGACCACCCACGTCGATCTCACCGTGGCCCACGGTGTCGCCACGGTGATGCTCAACGGCCCGGAGCATCTCAACGCGTTCTCCACCTCCACCGCTGACGAGCTCTCCGGCGCCTACCGCGAGTGCGACCGCAATGACGAGATCCGGGTGGTCGTCGTCACGGGCGCAGGTCGGGCGTTCTGTGCAGGTGCTGATCTCTCCGAGGAGGCGCGTTCGTTCGACCCTGCGGGCTCCGACTTCTCGGCGTCGCCGATCGACCCGCCGGCATGGAAGGTGCGCAAGCTGGTCATCGCTGCTGTCAACGGCCACGCCATCGGGATCGGTCTTACCCTCGCACTGCAGTGCGATCTGCGCGTCGTCGATGCCGACGCGAGGCTGTCGATCCCGCAGGTGCGCCGCGGCATGCTCGGCGATGCGCAGAGCCACTACACGTTGCGTGCCCTCGCAGGCGCCGGCGTCGCCGCGGACCTCCTGCTCACCGGGCGTGAGATCAGTGGACGCGAAGGCGGAGCCCTGGGCCTGGCCACCCACGTGGTCGCGACCGGGCAGGTGCTGCCGACCGCCCTGGAACTGGCGCGCGACGTGGCCACGCACGCGAGCCCGGCATCCGTCGCGTTGAGCAAGCAGCTGCTCTGGAGCGATCTCGACCGCGCAGCAGTCGCCGGGCGCGAGACCGCGGCCCATCATCTGCTGATGGCGCACCCGGACGCGGCCGAGGGCCCGGCTGCGTGGCGGGAAAAGCGCGTCCCGCACTGGACGCTGAAGGTCAGCGACCTGCCCTAGCCGGTCAGATCATCGCCTGGACGCCGGCCAGGAGTTGACGTGCCATCACGATCCGCTGCACCTGGTTGGTGCCTTCGTAGATCTGGGTGATCTTGGCGTCGCGCATCATCCGCTCGACCGGGTAGTCGCGGGTGTAGCCGTAGCCACCGAGCACCTGGACGGCGTTGGTGGTGACCTCCATCGCGACGTCGGAGGCGAAACACTTGGCGGCAGCACCGAAGAAGGTCAGGTCGGTGTCGCCGCGCTCGGAGCGGCCAGCGGCAGCGTAGGTCAGCTGACGAGCGGCCTCGACCTTCATGCCCATGTCGGCGAGCAGGAACTGCATGCCCTGGAAGTCCGAGATCGACTTGCCGAACTGCTGGCGCTCCATCGCGTACTCGAGGGCGTAGTCGAGTGCGCCCTGGGCGACCCCGACGGCCTGGGCCGCGATGGTGACGCGGGTGTGGTCCAGGGTGCGCATCGCGGTCTCGAAGCCGGTGCCCTCATCGCCGATGATCCGGTCCGCGGGGATCCGCACGTTGTCGAGGTACACCTCCTTCGTCGGGCTGCCCTTGATGCCGAGCTTCTTCTCGGGCGCACCGAAGGAGACGCCCTCGTCGGACTTCTCGACCACGAAGGCCGAGATGCCGCGGGTCCGTGAATCCGGATCGGTCACCGCCATCACCGTGTAGTACTCGGACTCACCGGCGTTGGTGATCCAGCGCTTCACACCGTTGAGCACGTAGTGGTCGCCGTCACGGACCGCACGGGTGGTCATGCCACCGGCATCGGATCCGGCGTCCGGCTCGGAGAGGCAGTACGAGAAGCCGCCTTCGCCTGCCGCGAGCTTCGTGAGGTACTTCGCCTTGAGCTCCTCGGAACCCGCAATCTGCACCGGCAGAGAGCCCAGCTTGTTGACGGCCGGGATCAGGCTGGAGGACATGCAGACGCGCGCGATCTCCTCGATCACCAGCACGGTCGCGAGTGCATCCGCACCGGCACCGCCGTACTGCTCGGGCACGTGCGGCGCGTGGAAGTCGGAGGCCAACAGCGCCTCGGCGGCTTCCTTCGGGTAGCGCGCCTCCTCGTCGACAGCGGCCGCGAACGGAGCGATCTTGGCCTCGGCGATGTCGCGGATCACCTTGCGAATCTCGCGGTGCTCGTCGGACAGTCCGTACAACGGGGAGTCGGATTCCATGGCCCCCATACTAAATCTCGGGTGAACGCTCATTAACCGTCGTGGTGGTGATCTCCGTCTCGGGAACAGCACTGCGACGCGCGACGTTGAGGCGATCGTGAGCAACACCTGGGCCGACCGCGAGACGGTCGATCGGATGCTCGACGAGGCGAAGACCTGGGCCATCGTCGGGCTCTCCGGCGACCCGCGCCGGACGGCGTACGAGATCGCTGCCGCGCTGCAACGGGCCGGCAAGCGGATCGTGCCGATCCACCCGGACGCACCCATGGTCCTGGGCGAGCAGGGCTACGCCGCGCTGGCCGATGTCCCGTTCCCGATCGACGTGGTCGACGTGTTCCGTCGATCTGAGTTTGCCGGTCAGTTCGCGGATGAAGCCGTCGCGATCGGTGCCGGTGGCGTCTGGTTCCAGCTCGGCGTCATCGACGAAGGGGCGTTCGAGCGAACCCGGGCTGCCGGTGTCCCGATGGTGATGGACACCTGCCCGTTGATCGAGTGGCGCAAGCGACGCTGAGGGGGCGGTTTCTAGAAGCCGAGCTTGCGCGGCGCCGCCTGGTCGCGCACGACCTTGCCCTTGTCGTGGGCGACGGTCCGCAGGTTCTCCTGGAATTCGACCATCTTCTGCTGGAGCACGGGATCGCTCGCGGCCAGGATCCGTACGGCGAGCAGGCCGGCGTTGCGCGCGTTGCCGACAGCGACCGTCGCGACCGGCACCCCGGCCGGCATCTGCACGATCGAGAGCAGCGAGTCCATGCCGTCGAGGTACTTCAGCGGGACCGGTACGCCGATCACCGGCAACGGAGTGACCGCCGCCAGCATGCCCGGCAGGTGGGCCGCTCCCCCGGCCCCGGCGATGATCACCTGCAGACCGCGACCGGCTGCCTCGCGCCCGTAGGCGAGCATCTCGTCGGGCATCCGGTGCGCCGAGACGACGTCGGCCTCCAGCGCGATGTCGAACTCCGCCAGCGCCTCGGCGGCGTCCTTCATCACCGGCCAGTCCGAGTCGGAGCCCATCACGATGCCAACCCGTGCGCTCATTCGCTCTCTTCTCCTAGGTCGCCTGCGAACCATGCTGCCGCATGGCGGGCACGTTCCAGGCAGTCATCGAGGTCGTCGCCGTAGGTGTTCACGTGGCCCACCTTGCGACCGGGACGCATCGACTTGCCGTACAGGTGCACCCGCAGGCGCGGATCACGCGCCAGGGCGTGCGGGTAGCCGTCGTACAGGCGCGCGGTGCTGGCCGGTCCGCCGAGGATGTTGACCATGACCGTCCACGGCGCCCGTGCGTCCGGAGCTCCCAGCGGCAGGTCGAGCACTGCGCGCAGGTGGTTCTCGAACTGCGAGGTGATCGCGCCGTCCTGGGTCCAGTGGCCGGTGTTGTGCGGGCGCATCGCGAGTTCGTTGACCAGCACCCGACCGTCGTTGGTCTCGAACAGCTCGACGGCC
>JACXTT010005777.1_pt1 | contig 17870 bp, 11 predicted proteins | sample 9270951 | NCBI WGS metagenome assembly JACXTT01 (sample SAMN15532306, study PRJNA645909) | rock metagenome | isolation source: weathered quartz diorite | place: Puerto Rico | collected 2017-06-21 | reverse complement strand
CCTTGAGACTTTGTCGGATCAAACCGGCAATTTCACCTTTCATCTTCAGACCGCCGGCAGCTACCTTGTGACCGCCCAGCGCGAAGGTTATTTTGAACTCCTCGATCAACCCATTCGATTGGAGGAGGGAAGAAATGAGATCACGCTCGTCTTAAATCCTCGGCGTGAAGTCTTTGAAACTGTTGACGTGGTGGATTCTCCGCTCCTGATCGACCTCAACCAGACCGCTTCGCAAGAAAGGCTCGATCGCAAAGAGGTTCAACTGCAGCCTTATCCGAACACCCATGAACTTCGTAATGCCTTGCAGCTTATTCCGGGAGTGGTGCAGGACGCCCGAGGAGGCATCCATTTTAACGGTGGTGCCGAGGAGCAGGGACTGTATACATTGGACGGGTTTAATATCGGCGATCCATTGACCGGGCTCTTCGACAGCCATTTAAGCGTCGAAGCGGTTCGCTCTCTCGAACTGTCTTCAGGCCGCTACTCAGCCGAATTTGGTAAGGGCTCGGCAGGCGCACTGGCTTTGAGGACCGAAACAGGTGACGACAAGCTTCGTTACTCGGCCACCAATTTTCTGCCGGGAATTGCCAATCGGAAAGGATGGGAGATTAATGCCTGGACTCCTCGGGTTAATCTCTCGGGTCCCATCCGAAAGGGTCGGGCTTGGTTCTTGGAAGGCCTCGACGCTAAGTTCGACCAAACCGTCATTCAGGAACTGCCGGAAGGCCAGGATCGATCCTCCAGCTGGCGATTGAGCAGCCTGCTGCGGAATCAGATCAACCTGACTCCTTCCAACATTGTCTTCACTGGTTTCCTGTTCAATGATTTGAATGCTCGACACACGGGGCTCAGCGCACTTGACCCAATTCAGACGACTGTCAATCGCCACGCTCATCAGTACTTTGTCGATATTAAGGATCAGATCTTTTTCCACCATGGCATTCTCCTTGAAATCGGTTTTGCGGCCAACCGTAACTTTGGCCGCGATATTCCTCAAGGTCAGGGCCTGTACCTTCTAACGCCCAATGGAAGGCTCGGGAACTATTTTGCCGATTCAGACCAAAAGGCTCAACGAGACCAGTGGCTGGCGAACCTCTTTCTTCCTGCATTCACCCGGCTAGGAAGTCACCAATTCAAAGCAGGTGTGGATATAGACCGTCTGAATTACTGGCAAGACATCCGACGCACCGGCTACGAAACTTACCGAATTGATGGCACTCTTCTTAGCCGGGTGGAATTCGCTGGTAGCGGATTGGTAAATCTACCTAATGTGGAAGTTGCTTCCTACCTCCAGGATGCCTGGAGGATCACTCCTGCTTTGCTCATTGAAGTGGGGTTACGTCAGGATTGGGACCAGAAACTGGGAAACGTCACGTTTTCACCTCGCTTTGGATTTGCTTGGGCTCCGCCAGAGACAAAAGAGACAAAAATCTCTGGAGGTTATGCAATCGTTTACGACGCAACCAACCTTCGGTTGTTTACACCGCCGCTGGACCAGTACTCCTTGGGAACTCTCTTTCGCGAGGACGGCACCATCGAACGAGGCCCAGCCGTCACTGCTTATATCCTAGGCGGCCAGCATCTGGACTCGCCTCGCTATGAGAACTGGACCTTGGGCGTAGAACATCGCTTCCCGAAGACCGTCTACGCACGGTTCGATTATCTTCGAAAGCGCAGCCACAACGGTTTTGCCTACTTCGATTCCATTGCAGCAGGCCAGCCGCCCTCACCCGAACAAATCACTGCCTTCGGCACAAATCTCTTTGATGCTCTGTACGCCCCGGCAAATCTGCGGCGGGATGTTTATGATTCCTACGAGTTCAGCGTAAGGCACCTCTTCAAAAACCAATACGAGTGGTTTGGCAGTTACACGCACTCACAGGCCCTTTCGAGCGCGCTGATCGATGTTCCCGTTTCCAGCGCCATTTCGACCGTTAACGTTGCCCAGGTCCCCTTCATTTCAAGCAGTCAGAGCCCCATGCCCTGGGATTCCCCCAATCATTTTCTGAGCTGGGGTTATTTACCGACATTCCGGAAGAACTGGACCGTGGCCTATCTGCTCGATTGGAGGACCGGATTCCCATTTTCAGTTCATGATGAGGCCGGCCACGTTGTGGGAGAACCAAACTCGTTTCGTTTTCCTGATTATTTTCAACTGAACTTGCATATCGAGCGGCGTTTGCATCTTTGGAGACATTGGTGGGCTTTTCGCGTCGGTGCAAACAATCTCACAAACCATAAGAATCCAAATCTCGTCAACAACGTCATCACCTCACCCCAATTCTTGAGCTTCTATGGAGGCCAGACCCGTGCCTTCACTTTCCGAATCCGGTGGCTGGAGAATCCATAATCTTTTCTCACCCACTCTTTTTTTGATCCTGGCTTGCTGCGGGATAACACTGCACGCCCAAATGTCTGAAGGATTAATCACCGGCAGAGTGCGGGATACTGAAAATGTTCAAGGCCTTGCACAGGTAGAGGTTTCACTGATGAAACCATGGGGCGACGAGCTGGCTAAGGAGGTTACGAATTCCCTCGGGGAATATCGATTTCTGGCCGTGAAGCCCGGCCATTACCAGCTTAAGTTTCAAAAGCAAGGCTACCTGAGCTATGTCGTGAAAGACGTGCTGGCTCAAAGTGCGAGTACGAGCCCGGTTGATCTAAGCATGGAGAAAGGCTCGGCCGAGAGACAGAACACCCTTATCCTGGATTGGGCAAGGGAGCCGGTTAACCCGTGGGGCTCAGCTCACGGAAGCCATCTCGACCGCTGGAGTCTTGACAACCTTCCCAGTGCTCACAACATCTGGGCACTCCTGGAAAGCCAGGAAGCGTCCAGCATTACTAATCACCTTGACGAAGGTGGTCTTTCGACCGGGATTATTGGCTTGGTGGGCATTCATGGCAGCTCCTGGACACAGAACGGCTATCAATTTGATGGCATGAACGTGACCGACCCATTTGAAACGGGAAAGGCGTTGGTGTATCCGGAGTTGGGAAGTCTTCAGGAGTTTCAAGCCGACACAGCTTTTCATCTATCGCCTGCTCGCTTCCCTGGTGCCTCTTTTAACATGAGCACCCGTCAGGGTAGCAGAACGCTCCATGGTGAGGCGCAAGCCTACTACCTGGGAGATCCTTTTCAGAGTAGTAATCTGGACGAACGTCTCAGCAGCTTTGGCTTCACTTCCGTCCCCCACTTCAAACGGTACACTGAAGGCCAGGTGGCTCTCGGCCGTGCTGTGCCTTACCGGAGTCGATGGTCTTTCTTTGCTTCGTTCGACTTCCAGCATCTGTCCAAAATCATTCCCGACTTCTCCGTTGTTCCCACCACGTCGCTGTATTCGGGCCTGTTGCGACTGGACGGAGCGCTGAATCCGCGAGATCAGCTCAATCTCCTGCTCGGTGGCCAATGGATCAAGAGTTCGCATCTGGGGGCGGGCCCCGGAATTTCGCCGTCGGCCACACTTCTTGGGAACGATCGCTTCGAGCTGATTCAAGGGCATTGGACCCGCCGCCAAAATCCTCAGACCGTTTGGCAGCTTGGCTTTGGTTTCTCCCATGCTTCTCCAACTGATACGTTTCAGCATGGCCTGACCGAACCGAACCAGACGCAACTCTTCACCGGCGAAATGACGGGCGCGGCTCCGCTGGAATCCGATTCGGCGCGCACCCGATTTTCATTGCTGGGTCAAGGGGAGAGCTGGCGACATCTGCTTGGTGAGGATTGGAGTCACTGGCTGTTTTTCGGTTTCGATCTGGAAGAATCCAAGGCGACTGAAGACCGAAGAGTTTTCAAGGATGTGCAACTCCTCTTTTTTCCCGAAAACTTCCCGGCCGAAGTGGTTCAATACAACACGCCAAGTCGAACGAAATACCGGTCGCGCGAATTCTCCTTTTTTTTTGACGACCATTTCCAGCTTCTGAACAAGTTATTCCTTCGTTTTGGACTTACTCTGGACTCCAGCAATGGCTTTCTGCCGCCACAACGAACCGGTGCGGGAAGCTTTGTTCCAGCAAGGGAATTCGCCGGTGCCGGGGATGTCATATCCTGGAACTCGCTTGAGCCGCGAATAGGTGTGGCAATCCCCATTCTGCGTCGTTTCGGCGACAGCACACGGTTGTCAGCCTACTTCGCACGCTATTACCACTTGCTTCCGGCGCTGGATCTTACCTATGCAAACCCGAATAGCTTCGGAGGAAAAGTTTTCAGCTGGAGCGACCGAAATCAGGATGGCCTGTTCCAGCCGGGCGAAGCAGGTCGCCTGTTGCGCGTTTTTGGAGGACCGTATTCGTCAGTCGATCCCAACTTGCAAAGGCCGCTATCAGATGAGTGGGGCATAGGGGTAGACCATACTTTTGGCTATCGAGTCTTCGCCAGCTTCCGGCTCTTCCGTCGGGATGACAAGAGGCTCGTAGAAACAGTTAACACCGGCGTCCCTCCTTCGGCTTTTCATCCGGTCGAGATCTTCGACCCGGGAAATGACAATCTGCTTGGAACAGCCGATGATCAACTTCTCACAATTTATAATCAAGATCCAAACACGCTCGGTATGGATCACCTCTTGCTGACCAACCCGCCGGGGTTTCGATCGCTCTACAAAGGTATGGAAGCCGTCCTGCGCAAGGAGCTCGCAAGGAGGTGGTTTCTTTCTCTTTCGTTTGCCGCCTATAAGTCGATCGGTCAGGCCAGCCCGGGAAATGGGGAATTTGAGAATGACACGGGTGTTATTGGAAGTCTCTTTGATGATCCCAATACATTATTGAATGCTCGGGGCCGGCTCTTTTTTGATCGGGCTTACGTCGCCAAGCTCGCCGCTTACGGTCGTGCCCCACTGGGCTTTTATCTCAGCTCGGTTGTCCGATATTCCGATGGTCTTCCGTTTGGAAGGCGGTTCATTATTGCGGGATTCAACCAAGGTCCGTTCTTTGTGATGGCCACGCCGCGAGGTCAGCCTGAAGGGTTACGGACTGAGTTCGGCATGATCTTTGATCAACGCATTGGACGAGATTTCAGGATCGCTGGTCGTAACTTCTCCTCGTTTGTTGACATTTTCAACCTACTCAATCTCAACAAGAGTTTGCGCGAGCAAGATCTCTCCGGTGCTTTTTTCGATCAGCGACGCCCGCTCGAAATTTTGAATCCACGGGTCGTCCGGTTCGGAATTCGCTGGAATTTCTAGAGGAGTCGCTCGTGCTGCCTGAGCCGGCGCCCCGAAGGATGAAAATGACGTGATTCTCCCTTTGAAGGGGGGGGATGTCCGGACGGGCTGACCGAGGACACCCCCCCGCAGCCTGGCGGCTGCTGCCCCCCTCGAGGGGGGATTTTCTAGGAGTCGATCGTCTTCTTAAAATCGTCTCCGGTACGATCTAATTTGAATTCGAAGACCTTTCGCAATCCTCCAGGTGCGTCGACGCTAGCGTCTCTTTCAATCTTGCTACTGTGGGTGGCCGTTGTTTCAGCACAGCCTCTGCAGGACTGTCTTCCCGGTGGCTCGGGCAGGTTTGATGCAGATTTATCTCTGCGGTACGACAACGTGTATAGCCTGACGGATCGTGCCGACATTCATCGCGCCAGAGTATGGCTCCGGCCAGGGTTCGATTTGAATCCGACCGCATGGCTTCACACAGGTGCACGAGGCTCCTTCGCTCTCAGCTCAGATGCGAACAGCCAAAACATTTCTCGCTTTGATAACTTCCACTCCAATGATATCTCGCTCGACCGAGTCTACATCGCAATCGAGCGAAACGATCTGGAAGCCTGCGCCGGAAAATTCGCCATGCCGTTCCAGATCTCGGAGATGATCTGGGACGCTGACATCCAGCCAACTGGGTTCTACGTTGCCTTCCAGCATTCCCGATTCACTTTGCGTGGCGGCCTCTTTCACCGTTCCCACATTCATCATGACCGATCGACCATTGCTGCCGGTCAGTTGGCTTTTCATTACAACCTGACAAGCCGCTGGGCAATAGAGTCTGACACGGGATACTTCGGCTTCAACGCCTTGGACCAATTTCAGCCTGGCATGGAGCGTCAAAACCGAGCCCTCCTGTCAGAAGGCCGCTTGCGCTATCTCTCAAGTTTCGAGCTCGCCAACGGCCGATTCCGCGTCGATTATCTAGGACTGGGGCATTGGCCGTTATCGATTGAGTCGACCATTGTTTACAATTTCGGTGCTCCAGACGAGCGACGCGCAGTCGAGGTTCGGGCTCAGCTCGGCAAGCTCGAAGAACGCCGAGATTGGCAATTCACCTATTCCTTCCAAAGAGTCCAGCGTGATGCCGTGGTGGGAGCTTTTACGAGCGACGATTGGTGGTACCACAGTGACTTTCGCGGTAGCCGGTTCACGGCGGCTTTCAGTCCCGTGTCCCCGATGTTTCTACAGTTCAGCGCGATCTTCCAAAAGCGAAATAGTACTGACAATCTGGTTAAGCGTTTTCAATTTGACGTGGGTGCTCGATTCTGAAGTACATTCCTGCGATCCATATCGCTTGTCAAAAAACGAGCCGTCATGCGGGTTTTGCGGGTACAATTGGAAACGGACTGGGCCGTGCTTCCCGTTAGTATAACGTCCCCCCTTGAACAAGGTGGGACTGCAGGGGGGTCTGACACGAGACGGCTCGCGTCTACAACCGAAGTTCCGAGAGACTAAACGTCAGTTCCTCCGCAGTGCAACGCCTAAGGCGGAGCAGGTCTTATGGTCGAAGCTCAGACGTCGTCAAATGCTGGGCTACAAGTTTCGACGACAATACAGCATTGGGGCTTATGTGGTCGATTTTTATTGTCCCGCTGTACGAATGGCGATTGAACTCGCCGGTGATAGTCATTTCCAGAGGGGATCTCCAGCTAAAGATGAGGCCAGGCAAGCTGCTATTGAGTCGTTTGGCATTCACTTCTTACGTTTCAGAAACGTCGAGGTGTTTGAACACCTTGACGTGGTGCTTGCAGCCATCGCGAGACACCTGCTGGAACTCAGACGCAACAACTACCCCCCTGAAGTCCCCCCTTGTCCAAGGGGGGACCCATCGAAGATGGCAAGGGATCTCTGACTTTCCGCACATCGAGCGGCATAGCCGCTGCTTCAGCCAATTAAGGTCGTCCATACCTCAAGAAGTTCGCGAAATGCGACCCTAATATTACGTAACGATGATGAAAGGATAAAGACATACCTTGGGGAAGTTACTGATCTCATCGGAGTTGAAATGAAAGCTCGTTATTCGATGCTCCTTTTGTTTTCTGTGTTAACAGCTGCTCCAGTCGGCTTTGCCCAAAACCAGCGGCCAGGGCAATCGCCTCAGCCGCAGTTCCCGGCTCACCCGTCAGAGAACGGTGCCCTAAAAAGCGAGCTTGATAGAATTCAGGCAGAAATTAGCCAGATTGCCCAAGAAATGGGAACCATCGATGCTCGAATGATGCAGGAAAGCACCGATAAGGAGCTGAGTGGAATTTCCGGAATCACAATCCAGATTCACGAACTGCTGAGAAACTACGATGCCGGTGCGACCACCAAAGCTTTTCTCGATTCCACCCAGAGTCAGAGTCACCTCAGGTGGGGGCTGTGCCTGAAAGCCAGCAAACTATACGGCGGTCTCCTTGAGAAGATCTTCGCAATGAATAAAGGGAGCATTTCCGGAGGCGAAAAAAATTCCGGCACACCACGTATCGCTGACGAATTGCTGGACGCGGCTCAGCTCGCATTCCTGGCTAGGATAACGGCTGAGCTGGAGCTTCGCTATTCAGAACTGCAGTTTCACCTGGTGGCGACTCCCGATCCAAAACAGCAGGAACTTTGGCGCCGGTTGCGAGAGGCTTTGCAAAGTGATGACCGGACCTACCTGGAAAAATTGAATGCACTGTTAGCCAATAGCGGTGTCTCTCCGCCTCAGTTTGCAGCGAAGGTTGTAACATCCTTACAAAAAACGAGCCAAACTGCGGCAACCTTCGTTGTTGAGGGAATGGAGATCGTCAGCTCGGAAGGGGACGTTTGGAAGCTGTCTGAAATTCCGGGAGTCAATCCTGACTTCATCCGGTCACTCCAATGCGAGCAAAAGGCAATGAAGGATTTCGTCGCCACCGCGACCGATGCGGCGTTGGTGCAGGTTTCGAGCTGTAGGAAATATGCCGACGGTTCGGAGATTCTGGCTTTTGCCGCGAAAAGCTCAGATCAGGCAAAATCCAATAATCCCGTTGGGAAGGCTCAACTTACCTTGGATGGAGTTCCACTAGATTCAGGTGCTCTCCATCTGCCCACCGAAAAAATAGGGCACGACGTGTTGAATCCCGGGGGCGACACCAAGTCTGGAACGGAATCTCAACAGGATGGGTCACAACCCCCGACCTTTGGCACCACTAACTTGGCCACGCCCCGACCAAAGATTCCATCCTGGTGGATCCGATGTCAATGTCCAGATGATCACCCTAACGCAGGCTTGGTAGTCGACGGAGTTCGGTGGCATGCACCAGTTCTTCAGTGTCCCAACCCGGAGCTGAGGCTTCGAGAACTGATGAAAAAATGATTCAAATGAAAAGCGTGTTGCGGTGGAACAGGTGCTCCGCGCACGTTTGATAAACGCGCGACGGAGCGCGCGTTCCACCACGGTATACCTTTGGGAGATGATGAAGGGAAGACTCAAGGATTGACCCGACCCATTGGACACTCTAATATTCCCCACAAGCTTAGAAATCTTGTTGCCAACCACCGGCGTCAGCCGGTGGTTCGAACAGCAGTCCTAACGAAGACGGAGACCGGCTGTGTCAGCAGCCGGAGGCTCACGACCACCCCTGGCAGGAGGTCATATGGAGAGCAAACAACGGGGCCATGCCTCAGCCAGCTACCGGTTGTATGCCCACCTCATCTGGCCGACCAAGTATCGCAAGCCAATCCTTGGAGAAAGGTTGACCCCGCTGATCGAAGCGAAGCTGGCTGAAGTTTGCCACAGGAAGGGCTACCAGCTGATTCAGGGCCGAGCCGTCGTTGACCACGCTCATGTCTTAGTTGGCTTCAAACCCGTTCAACGCATCAGCGACATAGTGAGGGACTTGAAGACGAATACCTCAAAGGCTGCCTTCGAGACGTTTTCGGAGCTTGTCCGCATCATTCAAACGGACGTACTCTGGGCAGAAGGATACCGAGCGGAGTCGGTCAGCCCTCGGGACTTGAAGCGCATCCGAAAGTATATTGAGCATCAGGTTCAGCATCACCAGAATAAAGTTCGATTCCGGGCAAGACAGGATGCCAAAGAGATAGAGTATGGGGCAACACGGAGCACGATCAAGTTGAACCAGGACTGAGCCTCCGGCTGCTGACGCAGCCGGTCTCTTCACCATAACTCAGGTGCAGACCAACCACCGGCTGACACCGGTGGTTGGTTCCTAGCAGTCGAACTGTCCATCCTCCAACCCAACAGATCACGAGCGCCATTTAACAGGTCCTGGGTAACCATCGCCCGAGACTCAGCGTCTATCATATTTCCTGAATGTCGAAGATAAGGGGGATGTAAATGAATTGTAAAGGCGCGAGGCTGGTACTGGCAGGGCTGTTGGGCTCTTCGTGGGCGTACGGCGGACAAAATGCGAAACCTGATTTTTCCGGAACCTGGCTGCTCGATAGAGAAAAGAGCGAGTTGAAAAGCCCGACCATCGACAGTACGAAATCCTCCAAGGCGGGCGGAGGCGGTGCCGGAACTGCTGGCACCCGAACCGGTGGTGGGCGTGGCATGGGGGGCGGGGGTCGAAGAGGCAGTGGCGGACGTGGGTCGGGTGGCTCTGGAGGATCGGCCTCTCGAGGCACAGCCGGCTATTCGCCGCTGAAAATCGATATTGATGCTTATCAGGTCAGTGAAGTCGCGGATAGGTTAACGATTGAGCATGCTGATCCATCCATTACCATAAAGCCTGCCGAGAAAACGGGAAATTCAGAACCCGGTGACAAGATCCCGGAACTGACATACACAGTCGATGGCAAAACTCATCAGACGTACATGGCAGACGGCGGCTGGGTCAAATCGAAAACGAGCTGGGAAGGACAGCAGCTGGTTACCAAAGCTAAAGAGAACTCGACTTTAGGGTCTATGGAAGTAGACGAGGCACGCAGTCTCTCGGCCGATGGGAATATCCTGACGATCAAGCTGACCTTCAAAGGCAGCTCTTCCCACTGGACTGAAAACGCTGTTTATATTAGAGAGAAGCCTGAGGGGAAATCGGGCGAGAATAAAAAGTGATGTGGAGCCGTTCTCCGAGCGGCGACGGTGCCGTTGCCATATCCCGAGAACGGCCCCACTTTCGATACTTCAGGTGTCAGCGCCTGGAGCGCGAGTTACCGCTGGAGTGTCCTGAAGAGCCACTGCGGCCTCCATCGGAACGATTGCCGCCACCGCCACCCCCGTGACTTCCACCCCAACTGCCCGGACTACTTCGAGGAGCGCTGGAGCCTCCGCTGAAGCTGCGGGCAGGGGCCCCGCCGGAGCCACCATAGCTACTCCTCGGAGGAGGCCCATACCTGCCGCCACCACCAAAGTTGCTTGATGGAGGAGCGCTGTATCGGGGAGGAGCGCTATATCCACGGCTGTACCCACCACCGTAACCGGGGTTACGTTGAGTCACGATGGGGTTGCTCAAGTCCAGTGGCGACCGACTGGGAGCACCGGAAAATCGACCCGATCTTGAGGTGTCTCTCGGGCTAGAGGGATTCCCGCTCCAGGTTTGAGCCCCAGGACGCGATTGGAATTGATTCCAGCTGGACTGGGGTCGTGCCGGCGAATTCTGTTGTGAACTCGGCGGCCTGTAAGAGCCGGGATCGCTGCTCCTGGGAGCCATTTGCCTTTCCTGACCGGTTGAACCCCGAGGCCCAGAAAACTGACGCCAAGATCTGTTCTCAGGTCCGTTCGGGACGCCGGTAGAGCCACTTCTGGACGGAGACTGCTGCGCGAATGCAGGCCGGTCGGATCGCAAGTTCTGCTGCTGACCGCCCGGAGTTGGCCGTGAGTCAAAGCGCTGCCAGTTTTGTCGCTGCTGGCCCGATTGCTGCTGGGTGACCGCATTCCTACCGTTGCCCGGAGGGGATGATTCAAGCCTTCGAGCGCCGTTGCTGTTCCCCGCAGCCGGCTGCCCGAATGTTCCGGCGCGCGAGCCTTGCCGCTCAAAAGCAGTGTTCCCGGTCCGGCCTGCTCCACTGACTACGGGTGCAGAGCGACCTTCGTTCATCGCCGTTTGAGGATTGTGGTTCTGGACCATCTGCCGCACCTGGGCAGCGCTCTGACTGAAGGGCTGTGGTCGAGCGGCCGACTGTCGTCCGGCAAAAACTTGCTGCCGGTTCCCGGGAATTGCAGAGGCGCTAACGGCCCGATTGCTCGGTGAGAGGCTGGCCTTGGTGGGTGCGACGGGCAATCCACCGGCTACTACACGACCCTCTCTAATAGAATTGAGGCCAGGATGTTGGATTGCGCCTCTGAGGTTACCTTGGCCGAAACGATCTGATGACACCATGTTCACGGCTCGCGCCACATGGGGGTCTCCGCGCTGCAGACCCCGAAGGTTCGAAAATCCATTGGCTCGCGCCGACAACGGTGCCATGGCGTTCGGCACGCCAGTCACATTGCGGATATTGGTTACGTTGCGGATATTCGTGATGTTGTTAATGTGGACGGAATTGTATCGATTGTAATAGCCTCCGTGCCCCCAACCTCCCCGGCCATACCAGGGAATAAAAGGATCGCACGGACCGATCGGCAACCAGCCGATCGAGCCGAAGCCAAATCCCAATCCGAACCCGAAATTGTGATGGCCAAAGCCAAAACCGAAGAAGGAAACGTAGGCCGGCGACCAGATCGGGCGATAACCCAAGCCTACACCCCACACCGGACCAGGCCACCAGGACCAAATACCGGCATTGGAAAACCACCTGCCATAGTGATACGGTGCCCAGCCCCACGGTTCATAGCCGACCCAGGTCCACCCATAGTAAGGTTCCCAGCTCCAGCGGCCGTCGCTATAAGGCGACCATCCCGCGTCAACGTTGGGCGTCCAGCACCAGTCGTAACCAGGAACGTAGTTCCAGCGGCCATGCCTGTCAAGATCGGAGATGCCGGTGTAGTAGCGGTTTGCGTAGCGATAGCTTTGGGCGTTCACGATAGCGGCGTTGCGGTCATCGTTGAAAGAGTCCCATTGATCTCGTGCTTGCGCCGCCTCGATCCGGTACTGAAGGTCACCCGTCGACCCTCGTGCAATGAGGGTTTCACCTTGGCGCACTTTGGCTGAACCTTGGGGAGTTGAGACCTCAGCCTCTCCCCTGCGGACCGTCACCAATGTTTCACCTTCACTATCTACCTCGATCCGATAAACCCCTTCCCCCATCGGGTGAATCGCAACATTAGGCGTGTCCACTTCGGAATTACCCTGCGCATCTTTCAGTACCACATAAGTCACCAGTCCCGACGCAACCTGCACCTGGATGCGGTTGTTCGCCAAGTCCGCCACCTGCACCTCGCTCTTCTCGCTCAGGCGCACAATGTTGGCATAGTCAAGCTGAATCTCGGCTCGCGAGTTAGCTGCGGCGGCAACGCGATCTCCACTAACTACCGGCGCATTAACGGTCGCCGCTACCCAGTCACCTGAGTCGCCCCGCTGGGTGGATACCTCTCCGTCCATTAGGCTTATGCGTGCCACTCCCGGATTCGTCTCACCCCGATTCGTCTCAGCCGGATTTGTCTCAGGCTGCTCTTGCTCTTCCTGAGCCAAAGCCCGGACAACAAAAAAAGTAAAATTGAAGCTGATCAATAATAGAATTGTACTAATTTTCTTCATAGAGCCCCCTCGACAAGGTCCTACGTGTCTTGGCCCTAGTGGAATGTCACGTTGTCTGCCAAAGCCGCAGACCAAACCGCAATCCTGTTATTTACTGTGTCTCCAATCGCTTAGGCAGCTTGCCGTAGCAGATTATGAGCTATCAAGACGTGTTTTTCTGTTTGTTTTCGGCCAGCCATGCGGTTGATTTCAGCCAGTCCAAGACTGGCCAAGGACTCCGCCCTTGATATCCTCGCTCAGGTAGCCACGATTAGCGCGTTTTTGCGGTAATCGTGGACAGCGCCGGGTTCCTTGGAAATACCCACGGTTAATTGGAAGGCAAATTAACCGTGGCGCCCGACAAAACGCAAACAAAATTCTCGTTTGTGGCGTCATGCCCGGCGAACTCAAGTTCAAAGCCGTGGTTCTCCAGAATGCAGATTCATCGCTGGCGTGCAGAAGGTGCACTGCGAACGCAGGGAAAGGATTCGAAGTAGACTGAGCGCCCGGTCGAGAGTCATCATTTCATTTAGGTTTTTCTTGCAAAGGAAGGGATGCCCAGACAAAGTGAGAATGGCGGGGTTTGGCGTTCTTTCAATTCCGTAGCTTACTCATGTCCGGTTTCGATTTTCTCATTCGTTGTTTAGGTGAAGGCCGGAATCAGGCCTGAAAAGAGGCGCCAACGCATCGCATCCGCTACACATCTCGTTGTGAAAGTCGTAGCCCCATTAGTCATTCTTGCATTCGGCATGGTCTCATACCGGCAATGGAAGACTGGCTGGATATGAGGGAAAGGGTATGAAATGGATACATTTCTTGCTCCCATAGAAAAGCCGGAAGGGCTCATGATGAAGCTGGCATATTATTTTACCCGCCAGCAATTTGGTAAAGTTCTCACACCGCTTAAAGTGCATTCTGCACGATTGCCAGCCGCATTCGGTTTGTTCTATTCGAAAATTGGCAAACTGGATAGAAAGCTACAGCTGTCGCCTGAAATGGTGATGCTCGTCCGTGAACAGGTGGCCCGCATTAATATCTGCCTCTTCTGCATGGATATCGGTCGATCATTCGTGATCAAAGCATCGATGAACGAAGCCAAATTTGATGCGCTCGAGCAATACACTACGAGCCCGCTTTTCACAGCTGCAGAGCGTGCAGCACTGGATTACGTGACGGAGCTGACGAAACACAAAAAGGTTAATCCAGACACTTTTGCTCGATTGTCAAAGCACTATTCGGAACGCCAGATCTGCGAGATCGTTTGGCTCGTAGCGAGTGAACATCTTTACAACATGACCAATATCGGGCTGAACATTCATTCAGACATGCTCTGTGACATAAGAAGGAAAGTGCAGCGTGCTGGATGACTCAGACGCCGCAATGTATGTCCGGTTTCGGTCTTTCCATTCGTCGTGAGAGTAGAGGGCGTAAATCAGGCAACAAACGGACCTGACGTTAAGCTCGAAATTAGGAAAAGGAGAACAAAATGACGAATTACATGTATTTATTCCGGAGAAACGAGACGGTCGTGCAATCTATGTCCGCTGAACAGATGCAACAGACCATGAAGAAGTGGATGAGCTGGATAGAGACCCTGAAAACGAGCGGCCATATTAAGCAACTGGGAGAACGGTTGGACGGAACGGGCAAGGTCGTCCGGGGCAAGACCAAGGCAGTCACCGACGGCCCTTACATCGAGGTCAAGGACTCGGTCGGAGGCTTTATGCTCGTCGAGGCCAGGGACGCGGACCAGGCGGTGGAGTTGGCCAAGGGCTGTCCCATTCTGGAAATCGACGGAACGGTGGAAATCCGCCCTATCGTTTCCATGTAGGGATTCTCGGTGAGGACTTTCCCCCGCGTCGGGGGTACCATAAGGCAATGAAATTATCCCCCTCCGCTGGAGGGGAGCTGTGAAAAAATCCCCTCCTATTTTAGGAGGGGTCGAAGCTCGAAAGACCTTCGGGGGTGGTAAGGCTCCGCAAACCCGAGATGGGCAGGTACTGCACGGTCGACCACCCCCTGAAGGCCTAACGGCCTTCAGCTCCCCTCCTGACCCAGGAGGGGAATTTTTGCGCACCTTCAGCGGCGCCTTCTGCCCCTCCCAGGAGGGGATTTACGCAGGAGGACTTACGGAAGACGTCACGGGATTAGTGGACCATTTTTTCCGCCACGAGGCGGGCAAGATGGTCTCTTATCTAACCAGGATTTTCGGGTTGGACCGCCTCAACTTGGCCGAGGACGTGGTTCAGGACGCTCTTTGCAAGGCCCTGGAGGTATGGCCCATCTACGGCCTGCCCGACAACCCCTCCGCCTGGCTGATGCGCGTTGCCCGCAACCGGGCCATCGATCTCGTGAGGCGGGACGATCAATTCCGTTACTTTACACCGGAGCTCACCTATCTTTTGAAACTCCGGGAAGAGATACCCGGAGAAACGCCAAGGTTTGAAAAGGAGATCCAGGACGACCAGCTTCGCATGATGTTTTCCTGCTGTCATCCGGAGCTTTCAACCGAAGCCCAGGTGACGCTCATTCTTAAGACACTTTGCGGTTTCAGCGTTGCCGAGATCGCTCACGCTCTCCTGGCCCGCGAAGATTCCATCGAAAAGAGACTGGGCCGTGCGCGGAAACTGTTCCGGCTTTCGCGGACATTTGAGGAAATCACCAGCGCTGTAGAAATGGGCAAGCGCCTGGAGGCGGTCTACCAGGCCGTCTATCTTCTTTTCAATGAGGGTTACCACGGAAGCCAATCCGAACAGACGGTTCGGGAGGACCTTTGTTTCGAGGCCATCCGGCTGGCACTTCTGTTAAGCGAGCATCCAGAAGCGAAAAAACCCAAGACCTATGCTCTGCTGGCGCTCCTTTGTTTCCACGCGGCCCGGCTGCAAAGCCGAATGGATGACGATGGCCTGATCCAACTGGAATTTCAAAACCGTTCCAAGTGGGATCAGGATTTGATAGGGAGAGGATTCCGTTTCCTGGAAGAGTCCTCGACCGGAGACGAATTAAGCGAATATCACCTGGAGGCGGGTATCGCCTCTTTGCATTGCGCAGCCGCCAGCTATGAGGAAACTGAATGGGCGAAAATCCTGGAGCTTTACGATAGTCTTTACCGGTTGAAACCTTCGCCTATTGTGGCTCTGAATCGTGCTGTTGCCTTGGGCAAAGCCCGAGGGCCGGAAGAAGGTCTGGCTGAATTAGAGAGAATTCCGGATGCTGCCAGGCTCAACGACTATCCCTTTTATCCTGCGGCCCAGGGGGAATGTCATCTTCTTACAGGCCGCCCGGCGGAGGCGGCCAAGCATTTTGAGAAAGCCATGAAGCTGGCTCGGAGTCGCTCTGAGACGAATTTTTTCGAGCGCAAGCTGGCGACTTGCCGGCTGGCCGCCGGGCAATGAATCATTGTTGATGGTTGCTAAAGTTTGTATCTGAATTTTGCAAGAGTGAGCAGCCTCCTGGCTCCCCTCCCACAAGACGAGAATGAACATTTAGATTAGCCTCTGCTGTGGGGAGAGGTGGTGAACGCTTGATAAGCGCTCACGAGGCCGGGTGACGGGGAAAGCAGCGGTGGGCTGCTCTTCAGAAAACAAATCATGCAACCCCGCAAAATTCATTCCGAGAACCCACGAGAATTTTGGCTCCCCTCGCCCCAACGCGGGAGAGGGGCTTGGGGGTGAGGGGGAGACCGTCACACCGTCACAAGGGCCACATGTTGGTCTCTGAAGCAGTGAAAAAATTGGCTTCTGTTCAAGGATGACTTGGTAGACACCCCGTGCGTCGTATCCTTATTGGATTTCCCGACTAGGACGCGCAGCAGCACATCCCCACCCCCAATTTTTCAGCTCTCTCACCCGGGTTGGGGCTTAGACACTTTGCCGACCGCTACGTCAGACCCATCCATCTTCCTCACGGCCTGTTTATAGCCCATTAGCATGATCACCACACCGACCAGGTTAAGCACCGGTGGCGGGAGAAGGAGGACCCAACCAACGGGCGTCAAGGTCGGCACATCTAGAATGTACAGCAGGTCTGTGAACAGATCGGAAAAGCGCACTCCGGCGGTAACGGCGAGCCAGACAGGATTCTTTCGCCAACGCCAGAGCGTGATGGCTTGGGCAAGAGCAAACGCGGCCCACTGGCCACCGGTACGGCGAAGGAATGCAGTTTCAAGCGGTGAAGGAATGGCCGCGTGGAAAACTCGGAACCAAAGGTCTGGAGCGACCCAGGTAATCACGAACAGGATCGTATCCTCCGCCAAGGCTACCCACAGGTAGATAAGAATCGCCGCCTGAAGTCGCCGTTCAATCATAGGATTTGTTGCGGTGCTGTTATACCTTGAGCGAAAGGAGCATAGATGTATTTTCAGGATTGCAACTATTCGTAACGGAGTGTAATTAACGGGTCTGTTCGTGCAGCGCTACGAGCGGGCAAGAAGGAAGCTATCAACCCGACCACCAGAATGATGAGTGTGACTGCTCCGAACGTCCAGGGATCGGTAACGGATACGCTCCAGATCTGGCTTGCCAGAAAGCGCGTCAAGCCCAAGCTCGCAAGGACACCGATTACGATACCGCCCGTGATCAGGCCCAAACCTTTCTTGAGTACCATCCGCGAGACATCGCTCGGCTGCGCGCCCAGCGCCATCCGAATCCCGATCTCGTGCCTTCGCAACGACACCGTATATGCCATGACGCTGAAGACGCCGATCAACACCAGCAGCAGTCCGGTTCCCGCAAACGTCCCTAGCGTAAATACTCCAAACCGTGGCTGTGTGTACGAGTTCTGTTTCAAATGACTCTCAAGCGTATTGACCAGTATCAATGCGACATTGGGATCTGTGGCTAAGATCTCGCGACGAATTGTCGGCAGTAACGAGAGTGGCTCCACTGCCGCCTTCACTAGTAGACTCCGGTGGCCCGCTGCGACAGTTGAGTAGGGAATATATGCCTCCGGCTTCACCGGGTCCCGCAAGCCGCTGTTCTTGACATCCCCAACGATGCCGACAATCTCGAAGTAAGCGTTGTGTGGATAGTCCTGCACTAAATCGAAACTGCCGAATCTCATTCTTTGTCCGATCGGATCTTCCCCGCTGAAGTAA
>JACXTT010005776.1_pt1 | contig 17872 bp, 12 predicted proteins | sample 9270951 | NCBI WGS metagenome assembly JACXTT01 (sample SAMN15532306, study PRJNA645909) | rock metagenome | isolation source: weathered quartz diorite | place: Puerto Rico | collected 2017-06-21 | reverse complement strand
GGGGGGGCATAGGGGCCAGGGGTGCTACTTGGTGGGGGGGGTTCCGGCGGCGTACGGACCTGGAGGAGCACCCCCAGGCGTTGAACTTTCTGCGCGGGGAGATGAGCTTGATCGGACCTCGCCCCGAGCAACCGAGCTACGTCCGACAGATGCGCGGACAGATCGAGTTCTACAGTGCGCGGCTCTCGGTGCCCCCGGGCCTCACGGGCTGGGCACAGGTGAACTACGGATACGGAGACGGAGTCGAGGGTGCACGACGGAAGCTCTCCTACGATCTCTACTCGATCGAGCACCAGGGCTTCGGTCTGGACGCGCTCATCCTGGCGAGAACGCTCCGCGCCGTGCTGTCGTTCGGCGGGCGGTGACGGAACGTGCTGCGACTCTCATTGCTGAGGCGGTAGGACGCCCCAAGGGGTGGCCCCCGCCGGGAGCCCACGCGCAGCCGCAGCGGCGTCGGCAGCGCGGATGGCCGCAGCCTCGGCCTCGTTCGAGTTGGCCTGCGCGGGCGCGGCTGTTTCCGGCGGAGGGGGCGCTCCCGGAGGGAAATAGCTACCCGCCGCGGACGCAGGGACTGCCCCCGTGGCGGACGCACTCTTGTCGAAGACCACGAAGACGATCCGCCCGCGTGGCCCCGGCTCGTAGAGCACCGCATGGTCGGGAAGCGAAGCGCTGCGCAGCAACTGCTTCATGCCGCGCTCGAGCGGGGCATCCTTGAGGCTCACGTTCACGCGCCGAGACGAGAGCGATCCCGGGGCACGCACGACGATGCTCGCATCCTTTTCGAGCAAGGCGATCGCCTGATCGAGCGGAGCGTCGCGAATCTCCGCGGTCAGCTTGTTGCCGTCGCGCTGGACGAAGTTTCGGCGCGGCTCCTCGCCACGGGCGAGCCCGATCGAAGCCGCGAGCAATGCGGCGATCGCGGACGAGACCGTGGAGCGGCAGCCCTTGATCACGACACGGCCGATCCTACCAGGGGAACCAGGACTTGACCACGCTTGCCTTCCACGCGCCGATGCCGCCCTCGGACGGACAGTCCTCGTCGCCGAACGACGCGACGAGCTCGGCGCGCCCATCGCCGTCGAGATCGGTGAGAGCAATCGAAGAGCCACGGCACGAGCCAGGGAACACGGGCGGTTGCTTCTCCTGCGTGAACGATCCGGGTCCTCGGTTCATGAAGATCTGGATCTCGCCTTTGTCCGTGATGGCGGCGATGTCGGGCCTCTTGTCGCCGTCGATGTCTCCGGTGGCGACCGCGACGGGTCCGTGCGCGACCTTTCCGGTCTCCAAGCTGCTGACCGCCTTTCGCTCCCACCCCGCCGGACGGGAGTACAGCACGTCGATCCCGTTGAACCACGATTCGACCGCGAACGCCGCATAGGCGACGACGATGTCGGGGCGCCCGTCCTGGTCCATGTCGGCCACGGAGACCGACCAGATGAACGAGCCTGGGCGCAGCGCGTCGATCTCGGTGGGCTTCCAGTCTCCTCCCCCCGACGACATTCCGAGCAGATCCTTCCTGCCCAGAATGCTGCTCCCCACGACGAAATCGGGCTTACCATCGCCGTCGAAGTCGCCGATCGCGATCGAGCTTCCGAACAACGGCGAGCGCTCCGACGAGTCCTGACGGAGCCAGGTCCCGTCCCCGCCGTTGAGAAAAGCGACGACGCCCTGAGACCATCGCTGACGCTGCTTCGGCCCTGCCGGACCCTCGCCGAGCGCGAGAACGTCGGGACGACCGTCTTGGTTCCAGTCGACGATGGCGAGCGCTCGGGAAGAGAAGCTCTCGGGGCCACGGTCGAGCCCGAAGCTCGCGTCTTTGAATCCGCCTTTTCCGTCTCCGAAGAGAACGGCCTCACCCTTCAGGTGAGCGGCGAGAGCGATGTCGAGGTTTCCGTCTCCGTCGAAGTCGGCGACCTTCGCGTCGCCGTAGTCGTAATCGAGGTCGGGAAATTTCGCATCCCACTTCGTCCAGTTTCCCTTCCCGTCGCCGAGGAAGATGGACGGCGGGCCGGGGTGCTTGCGGACCGAGCCGTGCACGATGTCGAGATGGCCGTCCTTGTTCATGTCGGCGACGGCGAAGCCGTCTCGCCACTGTCCGGACGTCGGCAGTCCGGCACCGAACGAAGTCCAGGTGAGTCGGGAGCGGACCTTCGTATCCGTCTTGAAGGTATCGCGAATCTCCTTCTCCGCTCTGGAGTTCGCGGCCGACATCACCTCGGGGGATACGACCGGATCGACCTTGTAGTACTTGTAGTAGAAGTACTGGTCGTCTTCGCTCACCACGTCGAGCGTGAACCCCCAAACCGACTTGACGATCTTCTCGTCGATGCGGCGCGCGAGCTTCTTGTCGATCTTGGTGATGAAGTATTCCTCTCCGCTTTCGTTCTTCTGCCAGACTCCATCGGGAGGCGTCAGGGGAGTGTACGGCGGTTCGGCGTCCGCGCGCTTCTCCCAGGGCTTGTAGAGTTTTCCCCCGGGACGGAACGTGGAGCAGGCCGGCGCGAGGAACGAAAGCGCGACGGCGACGGCGAGGATGGATCGGGTTGGAAGCGGCGAACGGTGCATGGCGATCGGGGTCCTCCTCGGGCGCAACGTGAGACTCGACCGCTACGGCCGGTATTCACGTCCGGAAACGGCCCCCGTACCAAAAACGGGTAGCCGGGGGAAGTTCCCGGAGCCGCGCGAAGCGGGAGGCGACGGTTTCGATCACTGCGGAAAGAAGTGGTTCGCAGCGCACGCCGAGTCGAGCTGGGTGGCGCGGTACGCCACCCTCCACGCCGGGGACGCGTTGTCCTGGACCGTGGTCACCCACGCCTGCGCCGCATCCGGGTCTTCCGGCGGATTCAGCCCGGCGGCACGTACGTTCGTATTCAGGTCGAGATACATCCAGCCCTGGCCGAAGGGGACCGGCAGCGTCGAGCCGCCGACTTGCACCTTCTGCGTCTCGGCCGGGAACGGGATCAGGAACGGCTGCACGACGGGCGAGAACGGCGACGACTGGGGGACGAATGGATGCTCCTGGTCGTCGAAGATCACAACCGCTTCTTGACCGAGCGGATACCAGGCGGGACGGCCGACGGCCGACGGACAGATGAACCCGTCGGTGGACTGGTTCGTGAAGAACTTCGAATCGCGCCAGACGACGAGCGAGCTTCCCTGCTTGAAGTACTGCGACCCGTAGACCGCATTCTGTCCGTCCCCCTTCACGTAGCGTGCAGCGAACTCGGTCGCCAGCGGCTCGCGATGATCGGAAGCGTCCCAATTCACGTAGCGGCCGTAGAACGTGTACCCGCCCGGAGTCGAGGTCTCGGGATCGGTCGCGCTCGCCTCGACGTGCACCATCGGCTCGGCGTACGCCTTGCCGAGCGTCTTGTTGACGTAGGTGACGCTGCCGAAGAGGACGTTGTCGTCCTGCACGTCGCCACCCTGCCCGAAGTAGCCAAGGTCTCCCGGCGAGCGGAGGGTGCAGCGGTTGACCACGTCGACGGTCACGTAGCCGCGCATCACGCCGTCGCTCGTCGCCTGGCCGACGCAGCGTCCGTTGAAGACCGGATCGGATTTCCCGGTCAGGGCTGCGATCACGTGCGCCCGGTAGGTCGCAGGCAGCGGCGAGAGCGGCAGTAGGCCGTCGCAACCCGGGAACGTGATGTCCTGCGAGAGGGCTCCCTGCGGACTGATCGCGTCGTTCGGGTCCTGTGCAACCGACGCCGTGCGCGGCGGGCTACCCATGAGGATCAAGCCCTCGAGGTTGATGTTCTGGACGTCGTACCCGGTGAGGTAGACGTTGAAATCGAGCACGTGCATAGAGAGGTCGCTCCACAGCACAACGTGGGCGAGCGTCGCGGTGCCGGCGGCGTTGCCGACGGTGAGAATGGTATTCGGACTGTTCCCACCGGAGACGCCGACCTCGAAGTAGGGCGCGAGCAGGGTGGCGGCGGGTACGTCGTCCGCCGTGCAGATGACCGCTCGGGCACTCTCTCCGGTCATCAAGAGAACCGCGGCAGACAACCCCAAGACGAGACGACGCATGCTCACCTCCTCGAACCGTGAGAGCATCGCACAGCGACGAACCGGGACGTAGCGGAATGACCGCCGTCAGGTCTAAGCCGGACCCACCCGAAGGGGGCGGTCGGCGTCAGTACAACGCGTACGTGAACGGTCGGTCTCCCGATCCCCGGGAGAACAGCAGGACGAAGCCGATGAGCACGACGTAGACCATCAGAGCGGCGGCGAACCACCATCGGTACTTCGCCCATCGTGATGGCGTCCGTTCGATTCCTCCCATGGTTCGCGCCCCGCCTCGGTCGACCGCGAGTCTACTCGGCGTGCCCGGAGCGCGCAACGTCGGTCGGACTCCGCGGCTCAGCCGCGGGCCGGCAGTAGGCCGAGAGCACCCAACGACTCGAGGATGACCTTGGAGAAGATCGCGTGCGCCGAGCCGTTCGGATGCGTGTCGCCCGGGTAGATGATCAACGACGAGAGGGGAAGTCCGCCGAAGCCGCGGGCCGTGTCGATGACAGGCGTGGTGGGGGCGATCCGCGCGAGCGCTTCACGGACCGGACGGTCGCTCGCCTCTTCCCAGGGCTCGTGCTGGAGGATCACGAAGCAAAGAGGAATCCGGAGCTCGGCGGCTTGCTGCACGAGATCGCCGATCGCCCGCTGGTAGGCCGCGCGGGAGAGCTCCGCAGCGAGCTTCGGCTCCGCCTGTTCCTGCGGTGCGCCGATCTCGTCGAGCAGGAAGCTGTGGAAGAACGAATTGACCGTCGGGCGCGGCTCGAAGGGTTCCCGGTAGATCTGCTCCGGCCGCATCGTGATCTGGGAGTACCGGTTGGCTTCGACGAGCACGAGGTCGGGAGCGTAGCGCGCGGCTCGGTAGCGAAACGTCGCGGCGACTTGCCGAGCATCGTAGCCGCCCACGGCGAAGTTGATGACTTCGAAGCGATCGGGATCACCCCCCGCGTTCAGCGCGCGCTCGAGCCGCCCGTGCCAGGAATCCTCCAGCCGCACCCCCGCGGGCATCGAATACGAAGACCCGAGGACGGCGATGCGAAATCGCCCGGCGGGCTTTGCGAGCGGATACTCGTCGTCGGCGAGCCCGACTGAATTCGTCCGAAACCAAGCGAGCTTGAAGAGGCAGTGCTGGTTCGGTCGCAATTGATAGGCGATCTCCGAGAACCGCGAGCGCTCGACGAGTCCGGACCGGCCGAGGTGATGCATGCTGCTCAGCATCGTGTAGCTGAGACCGGCGAGACCGAAGCGCATCACCCGAACGGTCTGTTCGGCTCCGAGCGCTCCGGCGGCGAGCGCCGTCGCCAGCACGAGTGCACCGCGCAGGCGCATCCGCCATCGGCTCAGGCGTGCAGGCACGAAGACGGCCCCGCCGCGCTCGCCGAAGCGGCCTTCGTGCGCTCGCTACGCTCGTGGCTCTCGATCTCCGCGCGATCGAGCAATCCCTCGAGCGACGGACGCGGGCGGAACACGAAGAACGCCTGGTACGCGAACAGCGACCTCGCGACGCGAACCGCGAGCTCGTTCAGGCGGAGCAGGGCTCGCGCGAACGGCGTCGCCCCGAACGCGAGCGGAAACGGTGCCGGGATCCCGCGCACCTCGACCGTCTCGAAGTTGCAGCTTTCGAACAGCGCACGGAGGCTCCGGAACGTGAACAGGCGGGTGTGCGTGAGATCGAGGATGCCGCGCTTGGAGTAGTTGAATTGACCGAACAGGAGCATCGCCCGCGTGATGAAGAAGGCCACGTTCGGCGAGCTCACGATCACCTGCGTACCGGGTGACCGCCGAGCGGCGAGGCGCATCTGCTCGACGAACGCCTCCGGGCGGTGGAGGTGCTCGATCACGTCGAGCAGCAGCACGTAGTCGAATCCGGAGAAGTCGACCGGCAGGCTCGGACCGTCCAGATCGTGCTCGATGAAGGCATCGACGGCGGCGGCGCCCTCGCGCCTCCGACCGACGGCGGTCACGTGGCATCCTTTCGCGCGGAGCGCTTCGGGGACGAACCGATTCGAGAAGCCGAGATCGAGCGCGCGACAGTTCGGGGGAACGGCATCGATCGCGAACGAGTGCGAGCTCGGGAAGTCGACCTTCGGCCGGTGAGGATCGCCCTCTTCGCGTACGTCGAACTTGCGGTCGTAGAGCACCCCGTACTCGTGGGCACGCGCCACCAGGGTGGCGCGGAACACGTTGCCCGCATACGCGAGCCCGTTCACGTGGCAGATCTCGTCGCCGTAGAACGTGGGGATCGGCAGCTCCCGGATGCGCGCGCCGGAGCGTAGCAGTTGGATCAGGATCTCCGTGTCGAAGTGGAAGTCGTTGCTGTTCAGGCCGAACGGGATCCGCCGCAGCGCCGCCGTGCCGTAGAGGCGGTAGCCCGAATGGAACTCGCTCAACCGCGAGCGCAGCATGAAGTTCTGGTAGCTCGTGAGGATCTTGTTGCCGAGCCACTTGTAGAGCGGCATGCCGCCGCGGCGCGCCGCGCCCGCCACCATCATGCGCGAGCCGAGCACGGCGTCGGCCGATCCGGACGCGAGCGGCTCGAGCAGATCGGGTAGGCATTCCGGCGCGTACTGGCCGTCGCCATGGATCAGCGCCACCCAGTCGAAACCCTTCTCGATCGCGTAGTGGAAGCCGATCTTCTGGTTTCCGCCGTAACCTTGGTTCTTCGGGTTGACCAGCACCGTCAACCGGAACGGGAGCGCATGACTGTTCGCGGTGTCCTGCGCGCGCTCGAAAGTCTGGTCGCGCGAGCCGTCGTCGATGATGAGGATCTCGGTGTCGTAGCGTGCGAGCGTGCTCGGGATCCGCTGCAGCACCTTCTGGATCGTCACCTCCGCGTTGTAGGCGACGATGAAGATCAACAGCCGTGGACGCGGCGTGGGCTCGCCCTCGCTCATGCGCCGATCTCCTCGAGCCGTCGCACGATCCGAGCAGCGCTCGCGTGCCAGGTCCAGCGCTCGGCGACCTCCGCGGCGGCGCGCGCTCCGCGCCGTGCGGCCTCGTCGCGGTGCTCGTAGACCTCGCGCAGCAGCGCACGCAGGTGCTCGGGGTCGGGGTCGGCCCATCTCGCGCCGACGTAGTACGGGCAGGACGTGACCGCCGGGACGAGTCCGCGGATCCGCAGCGGGTAACCGTTCCCGTCGTTCAGGTAGTCCTTGTGCGCACCCCAGTCCGTCGCTATCGCCGGCAACCCGCACGCCATCGCCTCGAGCAACGGCAGGTTCCAACCCTCGCCGCGGCTCGGCGATACGAAGCAATCGGCAGAGCGGTAGAGCGACGGCAGCTCGGCGCGCGGGAACTCGCGGTTCAGGACGTACGAGATGCGCCCGCCGCCGGGCCGCAAGCCGAGGGCGCGGATCTCTTCGCGGATGCTGACCCGGGGATCGACGTTGATGATCTTGCAGACGAGCCGTACCGGCTCGCTCGCGGAGAACGCCTCGTTGAACGCGCGCAGCGCGATCGCCGGTCCCTTTCGCTCACCCCATTCGAAGACCGACAGGAAGACGTACTCCGACGGGTTTCGGTATCCCGTGACGCCGGGATGGAAGTAATCCGGATCGACGCCGAGCGGGATCAGGTGGACGGGTCGCTTCAGACCCGAATCGAGAAACGCCCGGCGACTGGACTCGCTCGGTACCCACACCTCGTCCATGCGGTTCGCCTGCCGGACCCACTCGGCGGGAAAGCGATCCACTTCGAGCATCGTGAAGCCGATCCGATGACGGCCGCGACCTCGCGAGAACACGTCTCCCTGCCCGTACACCACGCCGACCTTCGGCCAGAGCGGCTGGCGACGGCCGCGGATCGCCTCGAGGTGATAGTCACCCGTCGATCCGCGCTCCGGGGGCGGATACACCGTGCCCGGCCCGTAGACGTAACGGTAGGTCGCACGCACTCCCTGAGCATCGAGCGCGCGCAGCAGCGCCCCCGAGCTCGTCGAGTATCCCGTCGGGAACGTGAGGATCGATTGCCAGTGCACGTGGTGACCGTAGCGGCCCGCCAGCTCGCGTCGCCACTTCCTGCGGAAGACCGTCCGGCTCTTCTGAAAGACCTCCATGAGCTCCCTCTGCGAAGCCGAGGAGCCATGCTCGTCGTGGATCAACGTGACGTCGCCGCAGACCACCGTGCGGAAGCCGGCCTGCCGCGCCCGCAGGCAAAAATCCGTATCCTCGAAGTAGGACTGGAACTCGAGGCCGAGACCTCCGATCGCCCGCAGCACGTCGCGGCGCAGGTAGGCGCATGCGAACACGATCCCCTCGACCTCGCGATCGCCGGGGTATTGTCCGATGTCCTTTTCGAGCGAGCCGAGCTGCTGACCCCAGAACGTGTCCGGCAGGATGTAGGTGCCGGCGTGGAGCAGGCGCCCGTCGGGTAGGCGGAGTCGGCAGCCGACGACGCCATTTCGCGGATCGGCATGCGCACAGGCTCGCAGCCGAGCGAGCCAGTCACGCTGCGTGAAGACCAGGTCGTTGTTCAGCAGCACGACGTCGGATTCCGGATCGGCCGCCTCGATTCCGGCGTTGTTGCCGCGCACGAAGCCGAGGTTCGAGGGCAGCCGCAGGACCTTCACCCAGTCGATCGCGGCCAGCCGTTCCGGCGTCTCGTCGATCGACCCGTTGTCGACGACCAGCACCTCCGCGTCGGTGAGATCGGTCTCCCGGAGGGTCTCGAGACAACGCCGGGTGAGGTCCCAGCGATTCCAAGCGAGGACGATGAGCGTGGACTTCAAAGCACGTGCGGGAGCGCCCGCTCTACCAATCGCGTCCGACCAGCCGGCGCAGCCGCTGGACGATGCGCCAGGCTTTGGAATTGACGACCGCGCCGTGGAACTCCGCGAGCCGCTCCATCTCCGAGAGCTGCCAGTGGTGGGCCAGCCGCTGCGGGCGGGCCACGGCGAACGCTCGACCACGGCCATAGCGCTCTTCCTCGCGGAGCCGATCGTCGAGGCCTTCGCCACCGCGCTGGCCGAGCCGACGCGCCTCGATGACGGCCGGTTGATCTGGAATCCCACTCATGGGAGCTCTGTCCCGAACCTCCATCCCGGATTCTTAGCTGGATTGTGCCAACGGCGCCACGTCGCACGAAGCCGCGGCGGAGCGACCTGGACAAGGGCCGGGCGGCGTGGAACACGACGAAAGGCCGCGCGCCGCGGAGCGCGGCGTCCTCCGAATGGCTTCTGCGAATCAGCCACTGCTCGTCGCCGGGATGCATCGTTCCGGCACTTCTCTGGTCGCGTCGTATCTAGTGAGGGGCGGGTTCGATTTCGGGAAGCGACTGATCGCCGCGGACGCGCGGAATCAGCGGGGCTACTTCGAAGACGCCGACGTGGTCGAGTTCCACGGCCGGGCGCTCCGCGCCTGCACGCGCCCGGACGAGAACGGGCATCGAGATTGGGGCTGGACCGAGAGCGAGCACTTCGACGGATCAGCGCTCGACGCGTTCCGTGACGAGGCGACGGCTCTCGCCGGTCGCCATCTCGGGGACAGGGTTCCCTGGGGATGGAAGGATCCGCGCACCACGGTGCTGCTGGATTTCTGGGACACCCTGCTGCCGGATGCCCGCTACCTCCTCGTGTACCGCTTCCCGTGGGAGGTGGCCGACTCGCTCCAGCGAATCCAGGCCGACGTGTTCCTGGATCACCCGGACTACGCGTACCGGATCTGGGCGTTCTACAACCGCCGTTTGCTGGCATTCCACCGCGCCCACCGTGATCGCACGCTGCTGGTGAGCGCCGACGCCATGGCTCGGAATCCTCGGACGCTGCGCACGCAGCTCGTCGACAAGCTCTCGATCCGACTCCCAGAGGCGGCGTTCAACGGCGCATTCGACGCGCAACTGTTCGCATCGGTCGCCGGCGACGATCCACTGATCCCGCTGGTCGAGATGGCGTTCCCCGACACGATCGAGCTCCTCCGCGAGCTCGATGATGCCGCGGAGCTTTCGAGTGCCGCGATCTGGGAGTCGAAGCCACGAAACGCGCGTGCTCCGCAGACGGCGCCCGTGCTTTCCGTGGTGACGCCTTGCCGCGATCACGGCAACCTGCTGATCGAGGCGATCGCTAGCGTCGAGCGCGATCCCACTCCGACCGAGTTGATCCTGGTGAACGACGGCTCGACCGAGCCGCGCACGCTCCGCCTGCTCGGAGCGCTCCGGCGCTCGGGCTACCACGTCGTGGATCAACCCTTCCCCACGGGCCTTCCCGCGGCGCGGAACCGCGGCATCGAGGTCGCGACCACCCCGTACCTGCTCCCGCTCGACGCCGACAACCGCCTGCGGCCGGGGTTCATCGCCTCGGCCGTCGAGTTCCTCGATCGCGAACCCGACGTCGACGTGCTCTACGGCGATCGTTACGAGTTCGGCAAGCGGTCGGGAACCGTGGTCGTCCCCGAGTTCTCGGTCGACCAACTCCTCGAGAGCAACTACATCGACGCCTGCGCGGTGTTTCGCCGCAAGGTCTGGGTCGAGGTCGGCGGGTACGATCCGCGCTTGCCGTTCTTCGAAGACTGGGACCTCTGGCTGTCGGCGATCGAACGCGGGTTTCGCTTCCACCACCGCGCCGCGGCGCCGTTCGATTATCGGGTCCGGCCGCGCTCGCTCTCCGTCGACTTCACCGAGGCCAGCGACGAGCGACGAACGCGCGTCGTCGACTACGTCGCGGCGAAGCACCGAGAGCTCTACCGAAGCCGCCTGCCATGGCTCACGGGGCGGGCCCGCGAGGGACATCTACCTCAGATCCTGGCGCTGCTCGGGGCCGAACCGCCCGAGGGCGAGCAGATCCCGCTACTCCCGCTCTCCCCGTCGTGGCCCGAAGCACCGACCGATCCCATACTGCGCGTGGCGTGGCTCGAAGGACGGGTCATCGCGCTCGAGCGCGCGTTGTCGCGTCGCTCTCGTCAGATCCGTGCGCTGCAAGAGCACGCCTGCCTCGACGATCTGCGCCGCATGCAACGGGTCGACGACGGTCTCGCGCCGGTCGAAGATGCCGGCAGCGTCGACGACCTCGACGATCGGCCCGTCGTGCAGAAGGCGGACCTCGAGGCCTGCATCACCGAGCTCTGGAAGAGCGCCAAGCGGCCGTGACGGGCGACCGCGGAGCTCCTCGATCTCGCGCCTCCGCGATCGACGTCATCATCCCGGTCCACGGCGCACGCCGAGAGCTCGAGCGCTGCATCGCGAGCGTCTTCGCACACACGGATCTGACGACCGACCGCCTCGTCCTCGTGGACGACGCGGGGCCGGACTTTCCGCCGGAAGCCGTCTTGCGGAGCGACGCCGCGCGCCACGGAGCGGCTCTCGAAATCCTTCGCAATCCACGACGCCTCGGCTTCGTCGGTAGCGTGAACCGTGCGATGGCCGCGTCGCACCGCGACGTCGTGCTGCTGAACAGCGACACCGAGGTCACGCCTCGCTGGCTCGAGAAGCTCGCCGCCGCGGCGGCATCCGACGCGACGATCGCCACGGTCACACCGTTCTCGAACCATGCGACCATCTGTTCGCTTCCCCGCTGGCTCGAGCCGAACCTGTTACCGGCGGGATACACGCCGGATTCGTTCGCCGCGGTGGTCGAAGCGGTCTCGCAGCGGGAATACCCCTCGCTTCCCACCGGCGTCGGCGTCTGCCTCTACGTGAAGCGCGAAGTCCTCGATCGCGTCGGACCGTTCGACGAGAAGCACTTCGCGCTCGGCTACGGGGAGGAGTCGGAGTTCTGCATGCGCGCGTCGAAGGCGGGCTACCGCCACGTGCTCGACGACGCGACGTTCGTGTTCCACGCCGGCCAGCGGAGCTTCGGTGCGTCGCGCCTGGCCCGGGTGCGCCGCGCCGAGCGCCGCCTGCTCGCGCTTCATCCCGAGTACGCGCGCACGGTCGCGCGCTTCGTGCGCGAGGATCCGCTGCGCTCGGCGCGCGAGCGTGTCGTCGAGGCGATTCGGCCGAAGCGCGCGCTGGTCTGGCGGGCACCGCCGCGACGGATCGTCCACGTCGTCCACGGCTGGCCACCGTTCAATTTCGCCGGAACGGAGATCTACGCGCGTGGCCTCGCGCTCCGTCAGGCACGGACCCGCGACGTCTCGGTCTACGCGCGCATCTCCGATCCGCATCGCGAGCTCGGCGAGGCGAGCGAGCTCCTCGATCACGACGTGCGGGTTCGCCTGCTGGTCAACGACTTCACCGCGCGAAACCCGCTCGTGCGAAACGCCTTGCGCAGCCGGGTGCTCGAGCGGGACTTCGGGCGCTTCCTCGACGACACGCACCCCGAGCTCGTTCACGTCCATCATCTCGCCGGGCTCGCTCTCGGGCTCGTGAACGAGGCGACGAGGCGACGGATCCCGATCGTCCTCCAACTCCAGGACTGGTGGGGCCTCTGTGCGCGGAGCAACCTCGTCGACCGGCGCGGCGAACCGTGCGACGGCCCAGCGCTCGGCAAGTGCGCGGCGTGCTTGCCGCTCACACTCCGGCCTCCGGCTGGATTCTGGAACCCGCTCCTCTACGCGTATCGGGGCCGGCTCGTGCAGCGGATGCTCGCCGCGGGTGCGGCCGTGGTCGCCGGTTCCGAAACGGTGGTCGCGAGCCATCGGCGCGAGGGCCTGCTTCCCTCGGGCGCGCGCGTCCACGTGCTCCGCTACGGCGTTGAGCTTCCGCCGAAAGCGATCACCCGCGCGACCCCTGCCCGACCGGTCCGCTTCGGCTTCATCGGATCGATCCAGCCCCACAAGGGGCTCCACGTCGCCTACCGTGCGTTCGCCGGCATCGACCCGGCGAACGCCGTGCTGTCGGTCTGGGGCGATCCGACGATCGATCCGAGCTACGCGGCCGAGCTCGAGCACATCCGCCCGCCCGCGGCGACGCTGCGTGGCCGCTTTCCCGCCGAGGATCGCGAGGCCGTGTTCGAATCGATCGACGTGCTGGTCGTTCCGTCGATCGGGCTCGAATCGTTCGGCCTGGTGGTCCGCGAGGCGCTCGCGCGGGGGGTCGGCGTGCTGCTCGCCCGCGTGGGGGCGCTCGCGGAAGTCAGCGAGGTCACGGACCCGCTGGTTCACTTCCGCCTCGGCGACGCGGTCGAGCTACGGGGACGCATCGAGCGTCTGATCGCCCATCCGGAGGAGATCCTGCGCCTCCGCGCGAGCGGGCCGATCCGTTCCGTCGAAGAGCATGCCGAGGAGATGGACGAGGTCTACGCGGCCGCGGTCGGTAGCCTTCGCGGGGAGCCTGTTGTAGAGGGGTGAGTCCCGCATGTACGAGCTCCTGCGCTACCAAGACCTCGTCCAAACGCTCGTCACCCGCGATCTCAAGGTCCGCTACCGGCGTTCGACGATCGGGTTCCTCTGGACCATGCTGAACCCGCTCCTCACCATGACGGTCCTCGACGTCGTCTTCAGCTCGCTCTTCCGCTTCGAGCTGGAGAACTATGCGGCCTACGTGCTCTGCGGGTTGATCTTCTGGAACTTCTTCAGCCAGAGCATCGTCGCCTCGATGAACAGCATTCGCGGCAACTCTTCGCTGGTTCAGAAGTTCCCGGTTCCGAAAGCCGTGTTCCCGCTCTCGACGGTGATCTCGGGCGTCGTCAACTTGGGGTTCGCGCTCATCCCGCTGCTCGGCATCCTCCTCGTCACCGGGCATTCGCTGCACGCCTCGCTCGCGTTCGTCCCGATCAGCATCGTCATCACGGCCTCGTTCACGTTCGGCATCGGGCTCATGCTCTCGCCGCTCGCGCTGTTCTTCACCGACACCGTCGAGATGGTCGGCGTCGCGCTCACGCTCGTGCTCTACCTGACGCCGGTCTTCTATCCGATCTCCATCCTCCCGGAGCACTTCCGACCGTACGTCGCCTACAACCCGGTGAGTGTGATCCTGCGCATCTTCCGCGACCCGATCTATGCGGGCGAGCTCCCGGCGTTGATCGACCTGGCGATCGCATCCTCGCTGGCCATGGTGGTGCTCGCCGCGGGCGCCTACGTGTTCCAGCGGAGCTCCGATCGCATGCCGTTCTACCTGTGACCGTGGCCGGCCCCGTCATCGACCTCGACTCGGTCTCGCTCTGCTACCGGCTCGCGCAGCACCGCGTGACGTCGATGAAGGAATTCGCCATCCACTGGATCACCGGATCCCTCCGCTACGATCAGCTCTGGGCGCTTTCGAACGTGTCGCTCCGGGTCGAGCGCGGCGAGAGCGTCGGCATCATCGGAAGGAACGGCGCCGGCAAGAGCACGCTCCTCAAGGTCATCTCGCGCGTGCTTTCGCCGACGCGCGGAAATGCCCATGTCGCCGGCATGGTCGCCCCGGTACTCGCGCTCGGAACCGGCTTCGACTTCGAGCTCACCGGACGCGAGAACATCACGCTGAACGGGCTGCTGCTCGGCCACCGCCGGCGCAACATCGACGAACACGCCGACGCGATCATCGAGTTCAGCGGGATCCGCAAGTTCATCGACTCGCCGGTGCGGAACTATTCGTCGGGCATGATGGCGCGGCTCGCGTTCTCGATCGCCACCGCATGGACGCCGGACTTGTTGATCCTCGACGAGGTGCTGTCCGTGGGCGATGCGGAGTTCCGCAAGATCAGCTCACGCCGCATCGAAGAGTTCGTGCAGGCGGGCACGACCGTGGTGATGGTGTCGCACGGTCCCTCCGACATCCTGCGGAACTGCACGCGCTGCGTGTGGCTGGATCAGGGCCGAGTGAGCGCGGACGGTCCTCCCAAGGAGGTCCTCGCCGAGTACAGCGCCTGGGTCTCCGCTCCTCACCCGGCGGGCCCGAAGCCCGAATGACCGATCCGATGGTGGACGCGAGCGCACGCGACAGCCGCGTCTCGACGGCGATCTTGGTGGTGAACGGAGGCGTCGATCCGGCCGGAGATCACTGGCTCCGTCTCGGCGTCGAGCGCGTGCGCAGACACACGCAGGACGTGCCGTATCGTCTCTACGTGTGGAACAACAACGTCTCCGATTCGTGGCCGGGCCAATTTCTCGCGAACGCACCCGACGCGGTGTTCATGGAAGCTGCCGGTGACCCGCTGCCGCACCCGCACGCGGTTCCGCTCCAGCGCCTCTACGAACGAGCGCGCAGCGACGGGGTCCGCTACGTTGTCACGCTCGACAGCGATGCGGAACCCGTGCGCGACGGCTGGCTGTCCGAAGCGATCGCCGCCTTGGAAGGCGGAGCGGCGCTCGCGGGAATCTGGCGCGACGAGCTACGGGCGACGATCGAGCCCTACGTCCATCCGAGTTGCCTCGTGACGAGCGTCGACTTCATCGAGCGGAACGGCTTGCGGTTGGATTTCATCGCACCGAACGTGGACCGCAATCACGACACGCTCTCGAGCCTCACGGACAAGGCTCTGGAGCTCGGATTGCCCATTCGAAAGCTCCTTCGCAGCAACCGGAACCAGGTCCACCATCTGATCGGCGGGCTCTACGGCGACGCCGTCTATCACCACGGGGCCGGGTCTCGTACGGGCATTCACTTCTGGGGCCAGCCGGCCGAGGAGGGCGTGGCCCGTCGCAACGCAGGCGTGCGCGACGGAGCCGCGGAGCTCTGGATTCGCCACAACGAGCGCCATCTCGCGTGGCTTCGAGGGCGAGTCTCGGGAGCGCAGACGACGGAGCCGCTGCGATTCCTGGCCGTGCTCGGCATGCATCGCAGCGGGACCAGCTGCCTCGCCGGCTGCCTCGCCCGCTGCGGGCTCCATCTCGGAGACGTGAGCCTGCACAATCCGCACAATCGCCGTGGCAATCACGAGCGAGACGCGGTCACGCAGCTCCACGAACGAATTCTCGCGAGCAATGGCGGGGCGTGGGACCGCCCGCCGGTCGAGATCGAGCTCAGCGGCGACGATCGCGCCCTCATGCGATCGGTCGTCGAGGAACTGCTGTCCCACCCGCCCGCGGGCTTCAAGGATCCTCGGAGCCTACTCGTCGCCGACGCGTGGAAGGAGATCGTGCCGTCGAGCGCCTGGATCGGGACGTTCCGCCACCCGGCAGCCGTCGCGCGTTCGCTGCACGCCCGTGACGCCATGCCCGAGGAGCCCGCCTACGAGCTCTGGTGCCGCTACAATCGCGAGCTCGTCCGACTGCATCGCCGCGAGGCCTTTCCCCTCGTCGAGTTCGAGCTCTCCGACGTCGACCGCTACGTGGAGACGGTCGCCGCCGCTGCGATCGCGCTCGGCCTTTCGCCCGACCTCGTCGCCATTCGGGAGTTCGTGAGCCAGGAGCTGGACCACGACGTGGGCTCGACGCGCGCGGTCCCGGAGACGTGCCGAGAGATCTACGACTACCTCGTCGCGCACCGCTTCCAGCCGAGCCCCTACGAGCGCGCGCTGCTCCCGCTCCTGATCCCGCCGGTTCCCGATCCTCCCGCCATCGACGCGGCTCCGAACCGAACCGCATCGCGCGGGGGCATGCTTCGAGCAATCGTCCGGCGTGTCCGCTCCGCGATCGGAGCGTCCTGAGTCGGTCGTTCGGCGCGGACTTCGCCCTCTAGTCGTCGACCCCGACACCGCGCGTGAGCACCGCGCTTGGATCCTGCGGCTGGATCCAAGCGCGATCGTTTCCCGCGCGCGGCACGTTCGCCGGGTACTCGTCGCGGCCGCCTCCGGCGTCGACGAACACGCCGAGCGCGAGCAATGCGCGGCGTGTCTCTCCGGTCTCGGCGTTCGCGGCGCCGAGCGTCGCGCCCCCTTTCGTCCTGTAATGATCGTCGCCGCGGAGGTCGAGGAACATGCCGATCCCGTTCGCATTGCCGGCGCCGAGGCTCGTCGTCGGGGCGTCGTTCACGTCGTCGCCCGAGCGGTCGACGAGGATGCCGAGCGAGAAGTCGTGACCGGCGCCGTCCGCCATGTTCAACGTCGCCGTGCGGCGATCGTCGCCGCCCTCGTCCGCGAGGATCCCGACCGCGAAGTGGGCGGCGCTGCCCTGCACGTACCAGACGCCGTCGTAACGATCGTTCCCCGCACGGTCGACGAGCGCGCCGAGGCCGTACCAGTAGCCGACTCCCTGCGCGAAGACGCCGGCGGAATAGCGGTCGTCTCCGGACACGTCGAGGAGAACGCCGACTCCTCCGGCGAGCGAGCGGTCGGCCGCGTCCACCGGGCGATGTCCCATGCCGCAGCCCTGCGCGCAGCTGTCGTTGTGGGCGGCGCTCTGCTCCGACGGATTCTCGATGCGCGTGTCGTCCGCGACGTAGACGTCGTTGCCGGCACGGTCGACGAGCAGTCCGACGCCGCCGGGCCCACCGTAACCTTGGATCCGGTTCAGCCCCTCGTAGGCATCGTCGCCCGCGCGATCGGACAGTATGCCGATGCCGAACCAACCTGCCCCCTGCGACGCGACGCGCGCCTCGTAGCGATCGCGCCCGGCGGCGTCGAGTAGCAGACCGACTCCGACGATCCCCGCTCCTTGAGACGCGCGGACTCCGGAGTAGACGTCGTCGCCTGCGAGATCGACCAGCATTCCGTACCCGAGCACGCCGGCACCGAACGAAGGCCTGTCGGCGTCGGTCGAGCGATATGTGTCGTCACCGCGGAGATCGATCAACAGCGAGACGGGCTGCTCGGCGCGACCCGGGGCACCTCCGGCTTCGTAGCGATCGTTCCCTCCGGTGTCGATCGTGAGCAGGCGGTCCACGCCCGCCGTGTACACGTCGTCCTCGTCGCCGGAGATCTCGACCCAGCCGAGCGGTGTCGCCCAACGGAACTGGAAGCGGCCGGCGGGACCCTCGACCGAGAGCCGCGGAATCGCGCGATCGACGGCCCGGGCGAGTACCCGCGCGCCTTGGAGAAGCGCGTCGAGATCGATGCGGCCGATGGCATCGAGAAGCGCGGGATCCGCGCGCTCGGCGTCGACGGCGCGAAGCGCCGCCGCGAACAGCCGCT
>JACXTT010005775.1_pt1 | contig 17872 bp, 19 predicted proteins | sample 9270951 | NCBI WGS metagenome assembly JACXTT01 (sample SAMN15532306, study PRJNA645909) | rock metagenome | isolation source: weathered quartz diorite | place: Puerto Rico | collected 2017-06-21 | reverse complement strand
GAGGCTCAAGCTGGACGAACAGGATGAGAGGATGTCAGAGACCACCCCTGACGCACCCTCCCGCAGAAGTGCTGCGTCTGCTGCCTAGCCACTTTACAGGGATTCGGGGACTTGACCCAGCAGGGAACGGGAGGCGTCCACGTACCAGGCAGGAGCTGGCCCATCGTCCACGCTCGCCAATAGCCTCCCTCCATCCCGAGGAAGGCAGTCTTCGCAAGCGTGCTGAGCAGCTGAGAAAATGCCTCCTTGTCTGGAGAGTGCCTGCGTTACTAGATAAAGTGCATGGTGGAAGGAGCAGTATGGACACGAGAAAGAATCTGGGTGATGAAGCGCCGATCAACATTGCCGATCAGGTGAGGTTTACTTATCAGGGACAACAAGTCCAGGGTGTCGTGGTGAAGAAAGGCAGCAACTACGCCCATATCAGCTGTGATGGGCAGCGAGAGTTTCGTGTGCCCTATCACAAACTAGAGAAACTGGCTGACAGGGTGCACCAACACCTCCGCCCAGTCAGCAAACACCGACGCGTCATGTTCGACGCAGGTGACCAGGTACGCTTCACCTTTCGTGGTCGAGAGTTGCAGGGTGTTCTGAGTCGCATGAATCCCACACGCGGTCACGTCATTGCCAACGATGGGAAAGAATATCGCGTGCCGTACACAGTCTTGTCTCTTCTTGAGGAACCCATGGGCTCGACGGCTGCCTCCTGCAGTCAGGAGCAAATGGAGGAGATTGTCCAGTTGGCGCAGGAACTGCTAGCGCATCATCAGTTGGCGCAGTGGAGTTTCCAATTTGACAATGGGACGAAGCGCGCAGGATGTTGCCACTATGACAGGCAGGTCATTTCGGTCTCCTACGAATTTGCGAAGCGAGCGCCGACAGCAGAAGTGCGGGATACGCTGCTCCATGAGATCGCTCATGCCCTGGTCGGCAAAGCGCATCACCACGACGATGTGTGGCGCGCGAAAGCGCTGGCAATCGGGTGTTCTGGGCGTCGCTGTCACGATCTCGAGTTCACCCTACCCCGCTACATTGTCAAGTGTGAGCGTGGCTGTTGGATGAGCACAGCTGAACGTCAGAAACGAGGAGCTGTGTGTAAGCGTTGCCGGGCCTCCGTGGTATATGAAACGTACACCGAGGAGGGCTGGCATCGCATGATGATGGTTTCTCCACGAGAAAATACCATGAGACGCCAAAGACAATCTCATTCCCAGCCCAGGTTGTCATAGACGCGGTTACCCGACGCTATAGCAGATATCACACTGCCCTTGTCCCCACGCGACCACAGGCGGCCTTGTCAACTTGTCGGGCACTTCTACAGTATGGCAAGATTATGGCATGAATACCCCACCCGCCACGAAGCAATAGAAGAATCATCGGTTTCCAGTTGAGATTATCAGCCACGCCGTGTGGCTCTACTTTCGCTTCTGCCTCAGTTTCCGCGATGTCGAAGAAGTGCTCTTGGAACGCGGTGTGACTATGACCTATGAGGCTGTCCGCAAGTGGTGCCGTAAGTTTGGTCAGCAGTATGCCAATCAGCTCCGTCGTCGCCGTCCTCGGCCTAGGGACAAGTGGCATATGGATGAACTGTGTCTGACGATCAAGGCGCGCAGCACTAGCTGTGGCGGGTGGTCGATCAAGACGGGAACGTCCTGGATATCTTGGTCCAACGTCGCGGCGACAAGCAGGCCGCCAAGAAGTTCTTCCACAAGCTGCTCAAAGGCTTGTCGTATGTCCCCCGCGTCATCGTCACGGACAAACTGAAGAGCTACGGGGCCGCCAAGCGAGAGATCCTACCGAGGGTGGAACATCGCCAGCACCGGTATCTCAATAATCGGGCAGAGAACTCTCACCAACCCACCCGACTGCGCGAGCACCGCATGCAACGGTTCAAGTCCCCGGGGCACGCTCAACGCTTTCTCTCCGCTCATGGTCCCATCTCCTAGCACTTCCGCCCCCGCCGGCATCGGTTTGCCGCACCCGTGTATCGGCAAGCGCTCAGCATGAGATTCCAACTCTGGCGAGAGATCACGACTCCCGCTCTGGCCGTATACCACCTGTGCAGAGCCTATCCTCCTCCTTCTCTACTCAATGAAGGCCTTGTCTTCATAAGTTGACAACACCAAATTAACTGCGGCATGAATTAGAGCTCCAAGATGAGGAACACCTCAGTTACGGTGTGACTGGTCCACCGCGATGCTTGCGGTAGATATTGTCCCGCCAAGTGAAGATCGGCGCAAAAGCCGGGTCCCGTGTTTCATCCGCGGTGAACATGGCGCGAACTGGCGGCGCTACTTGATAGAGATCATCGGGTGGCGGGTTCACTACATTGAGCAAGCTTGCCACCGTGAGATCTGCCCGTGTGAACGAGTCGCCAACTAGGTAGTGACGTCCCTCGAGTGCATATTTGAGAATAGTGAGTTGCCGGTGCACCGCCGCTTTGGCATGGTCTTCGGCATAGGGCGAGTGTTGATACTTCTGCCCCATGAATTGCCCACCCTGGCGCATTTGTTCGTTGTCGGAACGGAGGAATTTACCAAGAATCAGGAGGCGGCCCTGTGGCCCCAACACCCAATCCATCAGTTCTTCCCACATGATCACTTGCGCACGCTCTTTCTCCGACTTTGGCATGAGCGCCGGTGTCGGATGCTGGTCTTCCAGCCAATTGAGAATGGCCGTCGAGTCGGGAATAACTTTGCCATTGGCCAGGAGGACTGGCACCTGTGCTTGGCCAGTTTGTTTCTTTAAGTTCTCTTCGCCAGCGCTGATTTGGTACTCTTCTTTTTCGTACGGAACGTGCTTAAAGGCAAACCCCCAACGAGCGCGTTCCGACCACGGCGATTGGTAGAGTTGGATCAGCTTGACGGTGCTCATGTGACTTCTCCTTATTGTGGATTTGGTATCACTTCGGGTTTTGCTTCTCCTCTCTTATCATTGAGAGGTACTCTCTGCCAGAGCTAAACTAGACAGTTCAGGTGCAGGAACTGAGGTTAGGCTCTTTCTGAATCCCTGCTCGCCAACCTTACTTGGCTACCGCGACCGAAAGGGCAAGCTTGCGCCCTTCGCGGAGCGCAGCGAGCGCGAACACGCCGCCGCCGAGGAACGCAATGGCCGCCGCACAGAGATAGGTGGTTGTAAAATCCGTTCGTTCCAATACCTGTCCCAAGCCAATGGCGCTGAGCCCCACGCCCACATCGAATGCGCCCATCAAGGTCGCCAGGGCGGGGCCGCGGTCATGGGGCGTCGACCGATCCACGACCAACGCCATGATGGCGGGGTGCACACAGCCAAAGCCTAGCCCCTGCAGCGCGGCGGCCCACAGCAGGCCCCACTGCGTGGTGGTATAGGCGAGAATGGTCATCGCCAGGACGAGACACGCCATGCCGGGCACGATGACCAGGGCGCGATCGAACCGATCCGCCAACCGGCCAGCGATGGGGCGAGAGGCGACAACGATGAGGGAGTACACCGAGAAGAAGAGGCCAGGATTGCCCAGGTTATGAGCTTGCACAAACAACGGCAAAAACGAGATGACCGCGCCAAAGGTCATCGTCATGCACATGGCGACGAAGCCGGGGAAGAGGGCAGCTGTGCTAAACAAGGACGGGCGGGCATGGGGCTGGACGGGTGCGCGTGCGTGTTCCCTGATCCCCTGCACCAAGAGCAAGCTCGCCAGGCCCAGCCCCGCACAGAGCCAAAACAATGCCGCGAAGCCGATCCGGCCCACCAGCACAGCCCCCAACGCTGGGCCGAACGCCATGGCCAGGTTCATGGACATGCCATAGTAGCCCATGCCTTCTGCCCGGCGCGCGGGGGGACACAGATCGGCCGCCATGACACTGCCCGCCGTGGTGTAGAGGGCGACGCCCAGGCCATGGAAAAACCGTAACCCGAGCATGATCGCCACCGTGCTGGCCTGCGTGTAGAGCGCCGGTGCGAGGCAGTAGATGAGCGCTCCCAGACGCAGGCCGGTTTTCCGACTCCACGTATCGACGAGGCGTCCCGACCCCGGTCTCGCCATCACCGCGGACAGGGCGAAGGCACCCATGATCAGCCCCACTTGAGAATTGGCGCCGTGGAGTTCGCGGACGACAAAGACCGGCAACGCGGCGAACAAGAGGAACATACTCAGGGAGAAGAGGAAGCTGCTGAGACAGAGCAATACAAAATCGCGCGAGAAAAGCCGGGTGGGGACAGTGCTGGATGAGAGGGGCTGGCCGTGAGCGGCTAATATGGGAGCTGAGGGTAGCATGGCGCGAGAACCTATCCAGATTGTTCTCCTGAAACAAGGGACGCTCTTCTTGCTGCATGTTGATGGCGGCTGTGCCGGGGAGAGAGGCGATGAACAGCACGGGTGTCTCTGCCAGGATCCGGTCCCGCAATGGCTGCAGCGCAGCGGTAGTGTGCCAAATATGTTGATACATATCAGTAAGTAGTTGATTTTTCAAAACATTCAGAAGACTAACAACATATCTGAAACACTACCCCGCTTCCGCGTGGGCAGCTGCCGTTTCGGCCCGATGTCCCGCAGCTTCGGCCCGCTGCAGAGCCGCGCTCATCGGTATCAGGAGGGTTGGAGGCATCGGGAGTTGTGTTCGATAGCTGCCACAGCCCCCAGTAAGCAGCAGCCCCAAGACGCCAGTCACCACCTGCTTCATTTCTGCTCCTCTCTGCAGGCCACCTCGGGAGACGGGGAGTGGCCTGCCTCCCTCTCGCCTGTGCGCTGTCTTTCGGGCGCGAGCTCGTCGCGGGCTGGTGCCCCTTTCGCGCCCCTCGTCGAAAAAGCCGTGCGTTCCCTCCTCCTCTCTCAGCAAGAAGAGAGAGAGCAAGAGAGGGAAACATTCCTTACTGTGTTTTGCCATCGAGAAAAAGCCTACACTCTGAAGATATATGATTCTGAGATTGGTTCGCTCTTACCGGAGAGTATGATTGAGAAAGACGAAAGCACAGCGGATCACAGCATATACGTCCGGCTCCTCTCTCACCACTCCTCCCTTTAGTCCTCACATCAGTGACCTATCACTTCGCCAGGTTGTTCTTCTCCCGCTGCCACTTGAGTAAGAATCCAACTGTGACAAACATTTACACTGTCGATTAGAGGGAACACATACAAATATGATAAAAATGAGAAGGAGGCGTAAAGCCCGTTTAGAGCTTAGGGCGATGAGGGTATCGGCTCCCTCGGGCTCTCGCTTTATGGATAACCCGCTTGTAGAACGATTGACTTATCACGTTGGAAAAACCGTGGTGCTCATGGCGATGCTTATTGGATTCATATGCTTTCTTGAAGTAGTGGCCATAGTTCTTGGTGCCTTATTATTGAAATACTAATGGCTTTCATACGGCCCTTCTACAGCCTGTACTAGTTCCTAAGCCCAGCTCCTCATGAACATGCCAAAAGTAATAGATGCCTTGTTTCTTCTTGTTCTTGTATTCGTGCTGATCGATGATTTCATACAAGATGGGTTACTCGGGCTGGTGGGAGAACTTTCTTGGGTAATCGGTGGGTATGTACTCGGGCAATTGATAAACATCTAACCCTCTTGCTCTGATATCTCTAGCAGTGAGTGACCTTCTTTGATAATAGCTCACCCTATGAGTGAGGATTCAGGGAAGAAGACCCCTCAAGTTTACTCGTTTCCAGATGACGACTTGCCGAAATTGATACGCTTGGAATCGAGAACTCGCACTCCCAAAGTTACCTTCTTCAAACGCATACGGAATCGTTTTCGCGGCCACTGTTCCTGCGGAGGGCGGCTCACAAAAAATCACCTCGGCATCACAATTTGTAATAGCTGAGAGAGAGAGTATTAGGCACCCATATGGGACTGTTAGCGTCGGGGATCGAAAGTTAAGCATTAATCGGTCTTTCTTTTTAAGCCGTTTCAAATGCTCTTCCGCACGAGATAGTAAGAGGGGGGCACTGGAGATATATGCGAGTAGGGCTTGAGGAAGGCTCTCCAACATCGGCGCTTCTTCAGGGATGAGCCCGCCGAGATCAGCGTGGGCACCAACGTTCCGAATCGCCATGCGGCCAGCTTGCTCGCGGGTACCCTAGACCAATAGCAGTGGTATCGTCCCGTCGTAAGGCCTGTGGGGAAGGGGAGAGCGCTATCGTGTCCGCGGCTCTTGCCAAGGCAAGGACAAGCCGCGTAAAGAAAGACAGGCGGCACAGATACAGAGACAAAGGGAGGAAAGGTATGCGCAAGAGGAAAATGCTTGTCGTGGGAGCGTCTGGACTCGTGGGCTATGCCGCAGTGAAGCATTTTGCCCAGCTTGACGAGTGGGAAGTCGTCGGCGTGTCCCGACGTGTACCGGAAGGGCTCGACCACGCGACGCTCATTTCGGTGGATCTGACGAATACGGCTCACTGCGCAGACGTCTTTGGACACATGCCTGATGTCACCCATGTGATCTATGCCGCGTTGTACGAGAAGCCGGGGCTGGTGCAAGGCTGGTTCGAGCAGGATCAGATGCAGACCAATCTCGCCATGCTGGAAAACGTGATGGCGCCGCTAGAAAGAGTTGCCACGCATCTCCAGCATGTGTCGCTACTCCAGGGCACGAAGGCCTATGGGGTGCATATCGCGCCGTTTCCCGTTCCTGCGCGCGAGCGGTGGCCCCGCCACCCACATGACAATTTCTATTGGCTCCAAGAAGATTATCTGCGTGAGCGACAGGTCGGGAAGTCGTGGCGCTGGACGGTGTGGCGCCCACAGCTTGTGCTGGGAGAATCCTTGGGTAGTCAGATGAATGTGCTTCCTGCCCTCGGCGTGTATGCCGCACTCCGGCGTGAAGCGGGACTGCCGCTCTCCTTTCCCGGCGGGCCGCCGTTCATCTTGGAGGCGATCGATACCGAGCTCCAAGCGCGTGCGTTTGCCTGGGCGGCGACGGTGCCAGCAGCAGGCAACGAAATCTTTAATATCACGAACGGCGACGTGTTTGTCTGGCAAAACGTATGGCCAGTGATTGCCGAGGCGTTGGGCATGGCGGTTGGGCCACCCGAGCCGTGTTCCTTGGCGGCAGAAATGCCTAACCACGAAGCGGAGTGGACGAGGATTGTAGACAAGTATCACTTACGCGCTCCGCGCAGCTTGCACGACTATGTCGGGCAATCGTTTATCCTGGCCGATTTCACCTTCGGCTTTGGCAGCAAAGATCCCGCGCCGCCCCCGATGCTAGTCAGTACGATCAAACTGCGCCAAGCTGGGTTTCACGAGTGCCTAGATACGGAAGAGTGTTTTCAGAAATGGATCAAGCGGTTACAAGAGCAGCAGTGGCTGCCGCCGCTCGCGTGACCACGCCGTTAAGGAACCTCAGGGGCTCATGCGGTAAGGAAGGCTGCAAGTAATCTCTCGTTGAGCAAACGAGAGGAGCATTGCTTCGCCTGAAGCGAGCCCCACGCGCCGCTAACCAACGAGTGGAGGAGCGGCAAGAGTCTGTCCTAGAGAGGGCATGCATGTGGGGGCAGAGTATACCCCAGCTAGAGGTCAGCCTCTGCTGTTGGGGAACAAAAGAAAGAGAGAGTCTATCGCAGCGCTACGCGCGAATTCTACAAAACAGTGAACAGAAACTGGCACCCAGGTGCTCTCTTTCTCCAGCGGTCCCCACACCGCACTACGCGACATACACGGGTGGTCTAGAGGGGAGGAGCGCGAGAAAAGAGAGAGAAACAAGGGTGAAGTAGTAATCTTCCTTTTTTCGTCGGGCCACTCCAACTTTTCATAGACGCGGTTATCAGTCGCTATAGGAGATATCACCTTGTTCTTGTCCCGACACGACCACAGGCCGCGAGGTCGCCACCCTCACTCCGCCTGACTGGACTGAAAGCTGACGGATCCTCTCTTCACTAGAAGTGATTAACATATTTCGAGTTCTGTCACTTCTCACACTGCCCCCAGTGGTCTTCGGTCTCAAGCCCGCCTCCACCCTCGCCCCTCATAGCATTTGGGTATGATGACCATAGCCTTCGGTTATAACCCCCAGCAACCCTTCCCTCCCTGTGCCCTCTATTGCCTTGAAAATCCACGCTTTTCGCCGCGCCACACACTTGGCCTCCCTGTTGCTTTACAGAGGCATCACCACACCCCAACTACTCATCACAAAGGAGCATCACTATGCGTCAGTTTCGTCCCCTCTTAGCTCTCGTGGCCGTCCTCGTGGCCGTTGGAACGCCTGTCCACCGGGCATGGGCGGTCCCATTCTTTCCTCTCTCGCTGCAGATCGTGTCACTGGGAGAAGGAGAGCCAGCCGGGAGCCTCAACTTCCCCACGGCGGTCGCCTTCGTCCCCCCGGGCTTTCCCATGGACGGCACGCTCCACGCCGGCGATGTGCTGGTCGCGGATGTGGCGGATGCCGGCGGCGCACTCCATCTCGTGCGGGTGTCTCCCACCGGGCAGACGACCCTGTTCTACCCCTCTTCTCTTACCGCCGTACCTATTCCCAGTGCAGTCACCACCGCCCTAGTCGTCTCCCAATCCGGCCTCGTCCTGTTTGCTTCCCCCGCCACCAATCAGGTGTATCTGTTCGACAAGAATGGGCAGTTGCTGGGCAGTTTCAGCGATCCGCTCCTCTCCCCCCCACGGGGATTTGCCTTGGTGGAAGGGCCCAACATGGCCTATTTGTTTGTGAGCAGTGAGGTCGCCGGCACCGTGGTCCGGCTGGATTTCCAAGTGTCCCCGCAGGGCTGGCGCCAGGTGAACAGTGCGCTGGTGGGATCGGGATTCCAGTTCCCCCAAGGCCTCGCGTACCTGGCGGCGAGCGATCAGCTGTTCGTGGCCGAAGGCGGCACCCATCGGATCCGCGTGTTGAACCAGGCGACAACCACCAGGGGGAACCAGGGAGTGGGCACGCTGGTTCCCCCGCAGCCTATTGGGACGAATTTTGTGTTTGGGCTCGCAGCCACGCCCAACCAGCATCTGCTGGTCAGTAGCTCGTTCCTCGGGACGGTCACCGAGCTCAAGCGGACGGGTAGTGTAGTGAGGACCCTCAGCCTTGATCCTGCGCAAGGAGAGCTCACGGTGACTGGGGTAGCCGTAAAATACTCTGCCCTCACCGCGACCTCCCACGTCGCCATGGTGGACAGTAAGACCAAGAGTCTCTGGCTCTGGACGATACCGTAAGGCGTGAGGCGGGCGATGCGAGACGAGTGCTCATAGGCCGGCTCGTGCTTGCGTCGCTGCTCCACCCCTTTTCCTCAACTCTCTCCCGGAGCATCCCTACAGTCTGCGGCCTCGTTCTTACCGACACAAGAGTTCCACTTTCCCGTCCCCGCACAGCAAGAGAGAAACAGCACGCCAACTATAGCATGGGGGGATACCGCTCAGAGCAGGGATAAGCAGCGATGGCCCCAGAGGGTTCTGTCAGAACTCAGGCCAACAGTGGGGGACAGGAACATCGCCCTCTTCTTGGCAGCTCGTTAGGCCAGTGCTAACGTTGCCATCAAGGGTCGCATCCGACTCAGATGCTGGATACGTTGCCAGGGCACCGACACGGGTTCGTTCCGTTGAGAGCGGACGCGAAAAAAGCTGCGCACTTCGTCATAGACTCGACAGAACCGTGCCGCCGATACAAAGCGCTTGAAGCTGCCCATTGGGCGCGTCCGTTGTTTGATTCCTCGATGGTCCTGCTCTAGATGGTTATTCAAAAAGCGGTTCGTGCGGTGGGTGACGCCTGCTCCTAACTCCGTCTTGATCGCGCCGGGGTAGGCCCCATGTCCATCAGTCGTGACTGAGGTGGTCCCCACCCGAGTCACTGTTCGGGCAGACCGAAAGAATGCCTCCACCGCCTTCTGATCCTGTCGCTCCCTAAGGAAGACATCCACCAAGTTCCCATCCCGATCGATGGCGCGATATAGGTAGACCCCGCGACCCTTCACTTTCAGATACGTTTCGTCAGAGTACCAGCTGCACCCTACGTTCCCACGCCGTTGCTGACGGAGGGTCTCGCTCAGCACAGGAGCCAGTTTGGCTTCCCAGTCCCGCACGGCTTCATAGGTGAAGACTACGCCCCGCTCCAGAAACATCTCGGCGAGGTCCCGCAGGCTCAACTTGTAGCGCACGCGCCACAGCACCACCAAACAGACCACATCGGGCGGGTACTGCACCCGATTGAGGACCGAGCCGGTGCGCTCATTAAAACCCCGTGCGCAGGCGCGGCAGCGAAACCGTCGGTAGCCTCGGGCAGTGGTCTCGGGGCGTTCGGTTGTCGTAGCGGACTGACAGTAGGGGCACTCCATTTTCCACCACCACAAGCCTGAATCCTACCCTCCTTTATAGAAAATTGCCAACTGGCACGAGAGCTGACAGAACCGAGAGGAAGGCTTCCCTCTCTCCGTTCACTCCTGCCCTGGGGCAGCGCCGTTCTGCATGTGCCCGTGCACCGCCCGATGGGTAAATAATTCGTCGGCGATTTCCAGCGCCGTCATCATGGCCAGGCTCATCGTCAGCGGCTCTTTGCTGGCGTGCGCGCGCGCTTGCAGCTTGTGTTCGACATACGTAGCCACAGTGTGGATATACTGGGCTCCGCTCTCGTGCGCCACCCACAACAGCTGTCCCCCAACAGTCACCTCATGATACTGCATGGCCATCCTCCTGTCCGCCTATTTCTTGGCGACGGTTGTAGCATACGGGAGGACGACAAACAGGGAGTGTACCACAAGCACCAGCGAATTTCGCAAACTCCCTATGTCGGAAGAAAGCCACCATTCCCCTGACAAGGCTTCCACTGGAGAAATCTGCCTCACGCCCAGGGGGCCGAGAGCTCAGGCCGCCACGCTCGCTGCCTTGCCGAGCTTGCGCAATTCCGGCGCGACCTTCTTGCCGATCAATCGCAAGCTGTCCGCCACCAGGTCGAATGGCATGCCGGCATAGGAGACGGCCATCGCCGGACGCAGGTCGCCCGTCGTCTCGTAGCGCTTGGCCCACTTCTCGATGATCTGCTCCGGCGTGCCCCAGACCTGGCTCTGTACGAAGCCTTCGCAGGCGGCATCCGGACCGACCTTCTGAATGGCCTTTGCCCCCGCTTCGTACGCCTGGTACCCTTGCGTACTGCCCCAGTGGGTGCCATTGAAATCGTAGTGGCGGATGACGCTCAGGTAGTATTTGGAGAGGTATTTGCGGGCCACCTCTTCCGCGACTGCCGGATCCTCGTGGCAATAGGTAAAATCGGAGAACACCGGCGCGCCCGGATCCTTGTTCGGATGCACTTGCTTGAACCGCGTGCGCCATGCCTCGACCGCAGCGTGGTGCTGTTCCCAGGGCAGCTGCACGAAGGACATCATGGTCCCGCCGATATTCGCAGCGGCCATGGCCGAGTCCGGCGTCATGGCGACGGAGAAGAAGCCGCGGTCGCGATAACCGAATTCCGGCTTGGGCGTCACCTCGGTACGCGACTGCTTGAAATACTTGGTGTCGTATTCGGCGATGCCGGTGTCGAGAATGTCGAGCACGATCTGGGCGGCCTCGTCGAACCGTTCGCGCGAGGTCGCCATGTCGATGCCGAACGCGCGATACTCCTCGCGCGCCAGTCCGCGCCCGAAGCCGAGGAGAAAGCGATCGCCGAGCAGAATCTGCAGGAGGATGACCCGCTCGGCGACGCGCGTCGGATTCTCGTGCCAGGGCAGGATGATGGCGCCGGTCCCGAGCTTGATGCGAGTCGTCTTGCCGGCGAGATAGGCCAGCCATTGGGTGTTGTCAGGCATCATCGAATAGTTGGGATCGAAGTGGTGCTCGGGCAACAGCAGGAAGTCCATGCCGACTTCCTCCGCGAGCAGCGCGATGGCGGTTTCCTGGCGCATCATGGCGGCGTCGGAGAGGCCTTCGTGGGTGTTCTGGAAAATGAATTGAAGACCAACTTCCATGGGCAGGCTCCTTTCGCTTGACCTGGCTACTTGGATTCCGCAGCTTCAGAGCGGACCCTAAGTGAATTGTGCAAATACTGTCAATATGGTTGGCTGCTATTCACTGCTCATATGGTACAGGCGACGCTTAAACGGTATTGGGGAGCAACCGCACAGAAAACCGGGCGAAGGCCTGTGGTAAACAGAGAACTCGTTGATTTTCTGTATAGTCGAAAACGCCATTGGTGACGCTCATGGTTACGTCGTGCCTGTGTCTCTTCTTGTCTTCCCCAGAGAAATTTCCTTGTCTTCGTCAGGAATTATGAACGTCCTCCGGTTCTTAAGCCGATTAGTTGTTCCTCTGCTCTCCATTACCGAATGACGGTCACAAAATCCAGGGCTGCCCCGTGCTCGTGCGCAGTATATACCCCCGCACCGCCGAGGGCTAGGCGCTGTCCGGCGCGCGGAACCACAGACGGGACGACACCGCACCAGTTACCGCGGCCCCCTCCCGCACCTTCCGGTGCCTGACCAAAATGACACCCAAAATCTCCCTCGCAAAAGTATGTTCAATAAGGCTTCTTTATGACATTGTAGACATTGAAGGAAGTCTATGAATGCTTTGGCACCATTCGCATACGTCTTCCCTTCTGCAGCCTCGCGGAAGAAGCGCCAGGAGTCCAGCGCAATCTTTTCCGTTCATAAAAAGCAAGCGTTCGCCCCCAAGAGCTGGTAGCCTTCATTGTCAGTCGATTTTGTGCAAACGTGAAAACATATCAACTACATAGACTCAAAAGCAAAAAGCCGCAGCATGTACCATGTCGTCTTTACCGTACTACCGGTTATCGGTCGCTACAGTCAGTGTCCCACGGCACTTGTTCTCGCGCAACCACTGGCTCTCGAGGTATTGGTCATTTCGAAGTACCTCCCCTTGGTGGACGTCCTCTGCTCTCGCAGCAGAAGAAGGCAACCCTCTCGTCAGGCACCCTGCCATATATGTCGCTAAGTTTCGAGACCACACTCTATAATGGAATCAATAGTAGACAAAATCGCAACAGATTGTAGATAACTGTTATAATCAACTTTCGACAGAGCCCACATAGCTGGTATCCCTTCCAGCCTCGGTCACGACGGCTTCGCTCGCCACCAGCGCCGCTGCGCCTGTTCCAAAAACGACGGCTCTTTCTGTGGAGGTTGACCACGCACCATCCGCTCAAACCCTGGCATGAAGCCATACTTGCGACCGTGCAGACGCGAAACAAGCGCCACAAGGGCCTGCCAGTTGTGATCAAGGCCAGCCCGCGCATAACACTCTTTCGCGTGGGCGAAATGGACCAGAGCGGCGCCATAGTATTTGCTCTTCTTGGCTGGGAGAATCTGCAGCCCCAGCGCCCGATAGAGCCTCGCCGCCACGTCAGGATGGGACGTCGCCAGGCGAGCGGCGGCGGGTTCCGTGATGAAGTGACTCAATGCTTCGAGCTCTCCCTCCTCCACCTGACGCAGCCGCGTCACCAAGCGGTCAATCTCTTGGGCTTCTAGCCACAGCGGAATCAACGTCCACAATCCACAAGTCCCCTGTCTCTGCCGCTGCCATATCAGGGTCAGAATGAGCAGTGCGAACGGCGGATCTTTCTCCTGCACTATCAGAACCGAGCCGGGGTGCCTGAGGTCCGCCGCCAAGTGGTCGACATGACCCTTAATGGCAGAGGGATCCGCGCCACCGCCCGCGTGATGCGGATCAGTCCCACGACCGTACTCGCGGTGTGAAAAAAACCGCCGTACTACACCACGCCAACCCCACGTTGCTCCCTCCTCCGCGTTCCCGCGCTGGCAGCGCCTACGCCCAACCGCAGCGCGCCGCCGAGCTGGAGGAGAGGTGGAATTTTGTTGACGCTAAAGAGAACGCGCGCTGGCGCTGGCAGGCGCTTGATCATCCCACAGGCCGAGTACTCTCCTACGTCGTGGGTGCCCGGAAGGATGCGGAGTTCCTGAAGCTCCGCGCCTTGCTGGCGCCATTTGGTATCACGCGTTCCTACACGGACAAGGCGCGTGTCTATCAGCGGCCTCTCCCGCCCGCGCAGCACACCGTCGGGAAGCTCTTGATGTAGAAGATCGAGCGCAAGCACCTGACGATGCAAGCGCGTCTCAAACGCTTGGCTCGCAAGACGCTGTGTTTCTCCCGCTCGTGCGTCAGGCACGACCTCCTCATCAGGTTATATATGAACCGCGTGGAATTCGGCCGTGCAATATGAAAAGGACCAGCTACTGATTTGAAACATTACCCCCTGTGCACGACCATTCCGGGGATTCAGGAGGTGGCGGCGGCCAATCTCCTCGCCGAGATTGGCACGAATATGGACCAGTTTCCCTCTGCCCAACACTTAGCCAGTTGGGCGGGCATTTGTCCCGGGAATCATGAGAGTGCAGGCAAACGGCTCTCAGGTACGCCCCGCAAGGGCAGCGCCTGGTTGCGCCGCAGTCTCTGTCAGGCGGCTTGGGCTGCTTCGCACACGAAAGACACCTTCCTGGCCGCGCGCTTTTGCCGGTTGGCCGCACGCAAAGGTAAGAAGCGCGCCATTGTGGCAGTAGCCCACAGCCTCTTGGTGATTGTCTACCATGTCCTCAAAACCAAACAGCCTTATCGCGAACTCGGGGCCGACTCTGTGGACCGCACTAAGGCTGCCCGACTAAAACGCTACCTCGTTCAACGGCTTGAGCGCCTCGGCTTACAGATCACCGTGCAAAGCAGAGAGGAAACCGCTCCACTGCCGATATGAGCGATTATTTTCGAGAGAGATCCCACCGCGCTTCCGTTTAGGGAGAGGGGAGCGTAGCAGCCTTGAACCAAAACTCCTCAATGGTACGCACCAAGGCGAACAAGGCATCCAGGTCTTGGGGCTTCACGAGGTAACAATTGGCGCCAAGGGCATAGCTCCGCGTAACCATCTCAGGGAGATTATAGTGGGTGAGGACAATCACGGGAATGCTGACAAGAGCCTGGTCCCGTTTGAGCTCGGCGATCAGTGTTAACCCGGGCATGCCAGAAAGATGTAACGAGGTGATGATGATCTGTGGCCGGGGGGCTTGGCGATAAGAGTCCTCGCGCCGCAGAAAGGCTAACGCCATTTCCCCAGTCGGAGCAACATGCACATGCACGGGCAGTGGCCCGCTGGCGAAGGCTTTTTTGAGCAAATAAATCTCCGCGGGCTCGTCTTCAACAAGTAAAAGGTCTGGAATGGCCTGAGTCTGCTGATAGCGCATAGAGAAGGTCTCTCTTTTTGCTTTCCACATGTGACGATCACTGCCTCAAGGAACAAAGTAGATAAAAATGAGACACCTCCACCCTCAGTTAAGACTGGTGAACTGAGGCTTGCTTTCATTCCTCATCCCGGCCATGCACCTCAGCAGGAGGACACGCAGCTTCGATAGAGGTAAACGGCTCCAAGACGGTGTAGCGATGCAGGACTCTTTTCGGGACTATCCAGGAATCGCCCGGCTCCAGCATCACGGTCTGGCCCTCGATTCCGAGGTCGGCCCGCCCACTCATGACGTATCCCGCAGTTTCATAATTGCGCTGAGGGAGAGACTTCCGCTTGCCTGGTTGTTTCTCTTCCTGCCACAAAGGCTCCCGCGCTAGATCCGGCGGCTGTTCTACTTCTACCTTCGCTCGTGGTCGTAGTGGTCTCTGAGGGCTCGCTCGAGGTATTTCCCGCAATGAGGCTGATGTCTTCGCGCCGAAAGCCGTTGTCCATGAGGTCACGGACAGCGCGCTCCGCATCACTATGCTGATCGAAAATGCCGACGATTGATTTGGCTATGGTTACTGCTCCTTTCTGTTGTTGGGAGGCTCTGCCTGCTCGACGATCGCTTCCTCACGCCGCAGATTCACTGTGTGTGACTAAGGTGTTTTTCGACGACCAAAACTTCTTCCACGAGCGGAATAATCAGGGTGGTTCCTTCCCGCCGTATGGACAGCGCAGTGTCCCCCCGGTGGTTGACGGGATGGTGCTCGACCACCTACCCGCTCTTGGTGGAGCAGCTCATCAATGACTTCTTCGTGTTCATGCACGTGCTTCGAGATTGTAGCGCCGTCTGATGCGACTACTCGTTTCTCCACCAGTAGTGCTTCTTCAATGACGGGAATCACTGTTGTGTCTTTACTCATGGGATGTTCCTTCTTCAGAGCCGTGACGAGATTGCAAGACCAATACCATGCCCAAACCCTGTATCAGGTGGGCTGCCGGCTCCGTTTGGTGCGTGAATCCCTACAATGAGGGAGATATTTTGCCGACATTGCTCTTCTGATCGCCTCGTGGCCCAGGAGGAATCCCGTGGCGCGGTCAGGTTTTTCCGAGGCTGGAACAAGGAGCGAAGAAGAGCGATTGCTGAGAGCAATCGATCAGGGGCGCTCACATAGGTAAAACAAGCGCAGGCGTTGTCCGGAGCGCGTCGAAACTACAATGCCGGAGATGGGTATGGTCACCGCCGGGCGTTTACGCACCAGGCTCATGTGTCCAAGGGGGCTGAGGCCCCCGAGAAGCTGGGTTTACCAGACTTGGTCGCGTACGCCCGACACTTAAGCGTCGGGCGATGGCTGGACGAAAGGTAAGGACAGTGTAGAATTGTTTGCCTTCTGGTTTAGCGGTCCAGCTCCGTGGCATCGTCCCGCGTCAGCGACCCATGCACCTCTGCCTGGACGGCCTCACCATTCGCAGGTTCAGGACCTTTCTGTCTCGGGCTGTCTGCTTGCCACGTTCCACGGCCCCCCCCTTGTACCGGAATCTCCGCCATCGCTGCGACGTATACCTTTATCTTCACTGCCGGCGCTGACCGGCGCCAGCAGGGCGGAAAACCCTACTATCAGTATTGCGCCTATACAGGGCGAGGAGTCAGCCAACGGCTCCTAACCCCGTTTCCGGAACAGAAGCTCACCATGTTTTTGCGCCGGGGGTACGGTGTGGACGCCTTGCTGCGCCCGCTGGCAGGGGAAGGACGTATGGCTAGGCAGAAGGCCAAGAGGTAGCCCCCTCTAAGCGGCCCTCGGATCGATACAGGTATCCAGTCTTCCGGTGCGTGATGATGCATTTATCCGCCATTCAGGATCGCCACGTGCTCTCTATCGAGCCTTTATTCCTCTGAAGTTGCCAATGGCTGTGAGGTAACCACTCTGGGTGCGGGTGGCACGGCGCGTGCTCTCTTTATTACGTCCCCTGAAGGACACAAGGAGAACTATCCGTTCCCACACTCGACTCTCGCTCTTGCTCGGTGTTGGGCCACTCCCCTTCTGTAGGAGCGAAAAAGAGCCTGGAGCGAATGGTGCATAAGGAAAGGACAGCACGACAGCACTGGGAAAAAGAGGAGAGCGAGGCGGTGCAAAGCGACGCCATAATGGCAGTGGCGTAGAGATCCATAGAGAGGAGAAGAGATGGAAGACAAGACGTATGTGATTACCGAAATTGTTGGGGTGGCCGCCAACGCGATCGCTCCGGCAGTGAGTAACGCCATCGCGCGAGCTCATCAGACACTGAAAGCCTTAGATTGGTTTGAAGTGAAAACTGTGCGCGGCACGATTGCCAACGGTAAAGTCGACCAGTACCAAGTGACACTCGAGGTTGGATTTCGCTACCTGACGGGCGAAGAACTACAGGCGTGGGTAGAGCAGTAGTCCTACCCAATCACTCACTAGGCTTTGAAAACTAAAGGAGAGCAGTATGCAGGAGAAAACCTATAAGCTCATTGAAATAGTCGGGGTGTCAGCGACCTCCATGGAGGAGGCCATTCAGAGCGCGATCAGCCGGGCGAGTCAAACGCTCAAGAATCTTGATTGGTTCGAGGTAATGGAAGCTCGCGGGATGATCGAGGAAGGAAAAGTGACTGCGTTCCAAGTCAAATTGAAAGTTGGATTTCGACTAGACATTAGTTTCGTGCCCTTACGCCGCTAAAGGAAGCACCTTTTCAGGCTCCTGGGGAATTTCGGCCAGACCCGAGGCGAACCGTGGTATGGGAAAAACTCCTGCAGCATGTAAGGCTTCG
>JACXTT010005774.1_pt1 | contig 17875 bp, 18 predicted proteins | sample 9270951 | NCBI WGS metagenome assembly JACXTT01 (sample SAMN15532306, study PRJNA645909) | rock metagenome | isolation source: weathered quartz diorite | place: Puerto Rico | collected 2017-06-21 | reverse complement strand
GTGCAGTGCGCCGGCGCCCGATGCCCCGCTCCAAAACTAACCCGCATCGGCTCCTTGCTCTCTTCCCGCGAGATATACACCACTTCTGTCCCTTCCAATATCGCCAGATGACTCGCTTCACCGCATTCTCGCGTCAACTGCTCCAGCGCCGCCACACCGAAGCTCAGCAGAGGGGACTGCTGGTTGAGCTGCTCGCCCAGCTTGGCCACGCGACTCCCCAGCACATACTTTGCGGTGGAAATGTCAAACACTGCGTAACCCACCGCTTCCAGCGTGGCCATTAATCGGTGCACCGTGCTCTTGGGGGCCTTGAGCACTCCGCTCGGACTCGAATCCCAGACCTCCACCGTGTCAACCTACCACCGATCCGAAAGAGAACAACTTAGACGGGTTCGAATGTCCTCTCTACAATCGTTATAGTAGTCTCACAGGTAAGAATCACAGGTATGGTCAACGCACACGTAACGGAGCGAGAGTTTTTCTGCCCGAAGTATCTTTCGACAGGGCTAGCAACTGCGCGGCTCGTTGAAGTTCGGAGCCTCAAGATCCCGACTTGACTTGACCCGCATATTTTAGCGGACTAGACTCGCGCCAAGACCTCATGAAAATCAAAATTATCTGTCTTGCTTTGGTCACGCTGGGGCACGCTGGCTACGTGCACGGTCAGAGCTCCGAGGCGATTACACCAATCGCGCAGCGGGCCGTTTTTACGCTTAAACTTCCCGGCTTTGCGGATTTTCTAGTTGCTGATGGCAATGCCGTGTGGACTACGAACAAAGGCCGTGTCGAAAAACTGCAGCGCGATCATCCGGGGCCAGTTGCAACGGTTCCCGTGCCAGATCCGTGCGGAGCAATGGAGATTGGTTTCGGGGCGCTGTGGGTTGCCAATTGTCAGGATGCTTCGCTCTATCGCATCGATTTGAAGACCACACGTGTTACAGCGCGGATTCCCACTGGATTGGCCGATCCTAAGGGCGAGCTGAGCCTAGCCGTTGGCGCTGGATCCGTGTGGCTTCTCACAGACGAAGGTGGCGTCTTGTCTCGCGTGGATCCCCAAACAAATCAGGTGAGCACGCTGATTAAGGTTGCACCGTACTCGTACGCCGCAGTGTTTGGATTTGACAGCGTCTGGATTACAAATACGGGCAAGGCCGGCAGTGGCAATGGATTCGTCCAACGCATTGATCCCGGCACGAATCGCGTGGTGGCAACAATTCCTGTCGGCCCGACACCCCGCTTTCTCGCTGCGGGGGAAGGCGGGGTTTGGACGCTGAATCAGGGCGATGGTTCCATCAGCCGGATTGATCCGTTGTCAAACACGGTACTTGCGACCATTGCTGCGGGGGTGGATGGAGCGGGCGGCGACATTGCCACTGGAGCAGGCGCAGTCTGGGTGCGCGCGGGGAAGGTGTTGCTTTCCGTGATCCAGCCTGAGACAAATCGGGTGGTTGAACGACTCGGCCCGCCCGCTGGCAGCGGAGCCGTTCGGGTCGCTGGCAAGTTCATATGGGTTACTGCGCACGATATCCAAACAGTCTGGGTCCTTCCGGACGCCCGAACGCAGTAGACGTATGTGACGTCAAAATGGTAGGCCCGAATGGACTCGAACCATCGACCTCTTCCGTGTCAGGGAAGCGCTCTAACCAACTGAGCTACGGGCCTATACCGGCTGGGGCGACATTTCCCACTCAAACGATTAGACCCCAGATTCTAATCGCTCGCAAGGCCCACAGCGCTACGGTGTCAACCTACCACCCACAGGAAACAGAACAACTTAGGCCGTATCGAACATCCTCTCTACAATCGTTATACCCGTTTCACAGGTAAGAATCACAGGTAGGAATCGCAGGTTGCTCCACACGCTCATCAGGCGAGGGAACCGTAGGAATGGTTGCTGCTGAACGCATACGTGATATCAGCATTCGAAGCGGTCTGAATGTCAGGGAGTTTGGTAGTCTCCCTTGAACGCTAGGGGAATCCCTATGAAACTCCTCGCGCCCGTGTTTGCGTTTCTAGCGGCTGTTTGTACCTTATGCGCCCAGTCAAAATCCCCAGTCCTAATGCCGGGGTGGGCCAACATCACCACACGATTTCTACAAAGAATCCCGAGGCGCAGCGTTTCTTCGATCAGGGACTCACACTGGTTTTCGCCTTCAACCATGAGGAAGCCGTGCGGTCGTTCCGGCGAGCGTCAGAGCTAGACCCGCAGTCAGCGATGGCGTTTTGGGGCGTCGCGTTGGCATTGGGTCCATGTATCAATCTAGATGTCGATCCCCCTCACGAGAAGGCTGCGTACGAGGCCGTGCAGAAAGCGTTGTCGCTCGCGCCGGGCGCGACGGAAAGGGAGCGCGCCTACATTCAGGCTTTGGCGAAGCGCTACTCGTCTGACCCCAAGGCCGACTTGAGGAAGCTCGATGTGGAGTACACCAATGCGATGCGAGAACTGTCCAAGCATTACCCGGACGATCTAGATGCTGCAACACTCTATGCAGAGAGCCTGATGGATCTCCACCCTTGGCAGCTTTGGAGTCTCGATGGTCGTCCGACCGAAGGTACTGAGGAGATTGTTGTCGTGCTGGAATCAGTGTTGCGGCGCGAGCCTGACCATCTTGGCGCGAATCACTACTACATCCATGCTACGGAAGCGTCGTTGCATCCCGAGTGGGCCCTAGCCAGTGCCAAGCGTTTGGAAACCCTTGCGCCGGAGGCGGGCCATCTGGTGCATATGCCCGCGCACGCCTACTTCCGTGTTGGCGACTATGCGGCGGCGGCGCGGAGCAATGCGCTTGCAGGCGAGACCGACCGCGTCTATCTGCGAGACAGCGGCACCATGGGCAGTATGTACGACATCATATACTTCGCCCACAACCTCCACTTCCTTGCTGCCGCTAGTAGCATGGCAGGGAACTTTTCCGACGCCAAGCGGGCCGCGGACGAATTGGTTGCCCACATCGGACCGATGGTTTTGGGCAACAGATCGATGGCTGAACCCTACATGCCCACTCAGATTTTCGTCCTTCTCAGGTTTCATCGCTGGGATGAAGTCCTGAAGCTACCGTCGCCGGACTCGAACCTGGCTATGACAACCGCATTCTGGCACTTCGCCCGTGGATCGGCCGCTGCGGCAAAGGGCCAGATCGGGATGGCAGAAGGTGAGCGCGGAAAGCTGGAAGCAGCGCGCAGAGAAACGCCAGCAGACATGGAGTTCAGTATGTATTCCAACAAAGCGCAGACCTTCCTGGACCTCGCTGCAAACATCCTGGACGCTCGCGTCGCGACAGCACACGGCAACCGCGAACGCGCGATCGAGTGCTGGAAGAATGCTGTTCAGATCCAGGACAGGCTTTACTACGGTGAGCCGCCCGAATGGTTTTATCCCGTGCGAGAATCGCTTGGTGCCGCCTTGCTGCTGAACGGCCAAGCCGCGCAGGCGGAAGCTGTGTTTCGCACCGATCTGGGACAATACCCTCGAAATCCCCGGTCGCTGTTTGGCCTTCTGAAGACGTTGGAAGCGCAGAAGAGGAGCGCCAACGTGGAAGAACTTCGAAGAGAATTTAAGGCCGCTTGGAAAAACGCGGACGTACCACTTGAACTGGGAGACCTGTAAGCTAGCGTTCCTGAGAGTCGCAGAGTTCCTGATTTCAAAATAGCCCGAAACCTACCTGCCGGTGAATCTTGGTACACCTCCGGAACACCTCTATTTCTGTAGACAGCCCGGTCGAATCCGAAATGGCCGCGAAGAGCACCAGAGAGCCGCCTACGGCAAAGAAAACGCCGTGACCAGCTTTAGCACCACAAACAACCCGCAGATCCCTCATCGATGACCGAGAGCCTCTGAGAGCGGAAGGGGTTTCGCAACAGGAATCATCGAGGGGCGATAGGCAAGAAAAAATGAAACCAACCGTTGCGGCAACCAGTAAGACATCATAGGGAAAGGTCAGATGGAACTGCTGGAACGGTCTGGGTCCGTTTCAGCAGTAGAAGGTCCCGTCCTCTGTCAAGACAGGCATTAAGAAAAAAATGAAACCAATCCTGCCATTGATCAGTAAGAGAGCATAGAGAAGGAAAATGGAATTGCTGGACCGGTTCGCGCAGGGCGACCTCGAAGCTTTCGAGGCTCTGTTCCGGCAGTTCCAGGGCCAGGTTTACGGCTGGATTGTGCGTATTGTTCGCGACCGGGGGATAGCGGAAGACCTGACGGTGGAAACATTTTGGCGCATCTATCGGGCTCACGCACGGTTCCATCCGGAGGGGAACTTCGGTGCCTGGGCTCGGAGGATCGCGACGAATGCAGCGCTCGACCATCTCAAGACAGCCCGGCGCGAAGTTGCGTTGCCAGATGATCTCGCGGCGGGAGCGCAGCCGGACCCGGCTGTGCAACGAGAAGTGCATGAGCAGATTGAACGAGCCTTTCGTGAACTGCCCGCAAGGCTCCAGGTTGCGGCAACCCTGGCATTCGTTGAAGAGGAATCTTATGAGCAAATTGCCGAAGCGTTGGGAATTTCGGTTGGGGCGGTCAAGTCGCGTATTTTCCGGGCCGTCCGCTTATTGCGCCGGAAACTGAAAGGACTAAGCGTGGAGCCATGAGCGAAGCGAACGACGAAGAAATTCGAACCCTCCTTAGAAAGGTTATTTCGCCGGTAGCGGATCGAGAACTAAAGCGTGACCTATGGCCGCAGATGCTTGGCCGGCTGGCGGAGCGGCCCGTCCAGGTGCCCTGGTTTGACTGGGCTTTGCTCGCCGTTCCGGCGATCTGGTTTTTCTTTTCCCCGGAAGCTATTCCGATCTTGCTCTACCACCTGTGATTGGGAGGATGCCATGAAGACCCATCCTTTTCTGCGAGCATACATGGCCGGGATCGTTGTACCGACCATGCTTTTGCTAGTTGCGATGACCGTCTTCTGCGTCGCGCGTCTTATCTACCGGATTCCTATTCCGATCGAGCGTGTCCTCATATTCCCCATGGCCATAGTTCCCAACCTGTTTGGCTTGTGGAATATGTTGTATGTTTTGCTCCGCCCGCGTCGCCATCTACCCATTGGCTTCCACGGGGCCCTCCTGCCCTTGCTGCTGGCGCCGATCGGGTTCACCATCGCCACGTCGCTGGGCTTCTTGGCTGTCACTTCTCGGGGGTTCGTCCTGTTCGAAGCGATAACCATCCATTACCCTTTCGTTGCGACCGGGTTCCTTTGCGCCCTCCTTCTCTACTACCTCGTCTGGAAGCACCTGGTTGGGTTCTTCAACGAACTTTTGGGGATTGCTTGAGAGCGAGACAGCATGGAGACAGATTAGCCCGGTGACCCTGTAAGGAGATTTGATGGATATTAGCCCACGGGTTTTGGTCATCGGCGCGACGCAGGGGACGGGATACCAGATCGCAACCCGGTTGCTCCAGGAAGGTTATCGAGTGCGAGCCTTGGTGCGGAACGAGGCCAAAGCAAAGAGAACGCTCAGTTCAGCTGTAGAGGTTGTAGTGGGCGACATCACGAGGGCAGGCACCTTGCCCGATGCCATAAAGGATGTGGACCATGTGATCTTCACGGCGGGAGTAACCCAGCGCCCCGCGGGTGAGCGATTGATAATCGCCACGGAATATGATGGCGTAAAAAACGCAATCACAACGGCCCGCAAAACAGGGTTCAACGGTCGATTCCTGTACATGACGTCCATTGGAGTGACGAAATCCTCTCTTGCCGCAACTCTCTTAAACCTCATCAAGAGAAACACTTTGAAGTGGCGCAGGTTTGCGGAAGACGAGATACGGAGAAGCGGGCTCGATTATACGATTGTTCGCGCCGGTTTTCTTACCAATGGCCCAGGAGGCCGACGAGCGATCGAAGTGAGCCAGCATGCATATCCCCTCGCGCTGAAGTACAGAATCAGCCGAGCAGACGTAGCCGAGACCTTCGTCCAGGCGCTGAAGCATCCACAGACGCGACGCACCACGTTCGAGGTCGTCTGGGGCAGGGCTAGAGAGCGCAAGGACTGGAACGTTCTCTTCGGTGAACTCATCTCGGACTGCTGATTAGGAGGCGATAGATGCGTCTCCACGGGCCGGGGCTTTCTCTTCGCTCTGCTCGCTTCGCTTGAGCCAGGGTCGTAAAAGGCAAAGGTATGAAATTATGTCACTTCGGCGATTTTCCTCACCTGTTAACACCGGAACTCACAAGAAGGAGCCGTCCGTGGCCTCGGCTGCTTGGACCCTTCGATTGATCGCCGAATTTGATGCCGCCGATCAAAAAGCTCAACAATTGGTGACTGGGCTCAGTCCAGGGCAGCTTAACTGGCAACCGGGACCAGGTGCATGGAGCGTCGGGCAATGTCTCGAGCACTTGTGCATCGCCAACGAGGTGTATTTGCCAGCGATCTCGAGTTCGCTGGAGGGTAAACCGATTTCTGCGGCTCAGGAGATCAGACTGGGGTGGCTCAGTCGGTGGTTTGTTAACAGCTACATCGAGCCATCTCCTCAGAGCAAGCACGCCCGTGCGCCAAACAAGATTGTGCCAGGCGCGCGAGTCGCGGCTTCTGTTCTGGATCGCTTTCTACGCAGTAACCAAGCGGCACGCGAGCTCGTTCGTCACGCTGGCGATTACGATGTAAACCGCATACGCTTCAGAAATCCCTTTATTCCTGTACTTCGTTTCACGGTCGGAACAGGCTTAGAGATCGTTTCCAGACACGAGCGCCGTCACCTGTTACAGGCGGAGCGTGCTAAACGGTCGTTCGGCTTTCCATCGTAATGGTCTTACGACTGAGCAACAGCTCGAGGAAAGAAGCCGTAAGACAGAGCTGCGGACAAGCGCGAATCCGATGTTCATCACGGAAATATTCATGAAAATGGAAGAATCAAATAAAGCAGACAATCGCGAACTCACCCCGCCTTACGTCCGATACCTTGTTCACCTAATCCGTCCATTTCCCAACTTTGACCCCTTTTTTATAAAGCCGCTGCGGCAAAGAGCGGTTCAACTTCTTCAACTCAAGCCAGGGGATCGTGTTCTCGATACGGGGTGCGGACCCGGGGGAAGCTTCCCGTACCTGGTTGATGCGGTCGGAGCTTCAGGCGAGGTGGTTGGTGTGGAGATCAGTCCCGAAATCACGATCAACGCGAGGAGGAGGATTGAAGAGAACAGATGGAACAACGTCCAGGTAATGGTGGCAGACGCGAGGACGGTTGAACTGAGAGGCAAGTTTGACGGATTGCTCATGTTTGCTGCGGCCGACATCTATGCTTCTTCCCAAGCTCTGGCCAATCTCTTCCCGTATTTGAAAGGCGATGCGCGCGTCGTCGTCTTCGGAGCCAAACTCTCACACCGTCGCTCAGGCAAGGTGTTGAATCCGCTACTTCGTTTGCTGTGGAAGCTCTCGTTCGCTTCCACTCCCGCTGTCAACTATGAGCCTTGGGCGCCACTGAAGAACCGTGTTGCTGAGTTTCACGTACAGGAACATTTTCTTGGTTGCATGTTCCTTGCTTGGGGGAAAATACTTGATTAACTCCCACTGCCGGTCGTTTAGCCGCATGCCAGCCAAATGCGCGCGCGATGAGTAGGTACTCGACTTGAGCCAGAAGCCATTTATGAAACCAGCTCTAGTCAGACCGGGCAGGGTAAAAGAAGTGGGCGCGAGCGGGACGAGAGAGCCGTCTCGCGGGGCGATTAGGGCGGCCCCCCAGCCCTACCACCAGAAGAAGGAGAGAGTCCGTCTCCGCGAGTAGGAAGCGCTTTGAAGCAATGTAGGCCCGCCGAGCACATCTCCACAGGGTCAACGTACCACCGTGTGGAAAGACAACAACTCAGACCGTATCGAGCATACTCTTTACACGTGCTTTACCTATCGCCTTCCAGTTGCAACCCAGCTTGCGCTCGTGCGGATATTACCTCGCCGTTGCCTCCGCCTCCGCAAGTAGTTTGTCCAGAGCGGCGCGGTTCAGATATCTGCCGTTCAGAACTACCGCCCGAATTTTTTGCGTGTTGTGAATGTCTTCCAGCGGATCGGCATCGAGCAGCACCAAATCAGCCAGCTTGCCCTTTTCAATCGTGCCGAAGCGGTCCAGCATGCCAAGGAATTTTGCAGGGTTGTAGGTGGCGGTTCTGAGCGCCTCACCCGGCGTCAGCCCGGCCTGAACAAACAGTGCAAGCTCGTCGTGCAGGCTGAACCCAGCGTAGATAAAATCTCCTCCAAGATCGGTGCCGGCCAGCAGCGGTACACTCGCCTGATGGATTGCAAGAACTACTTCGAGCTGTTTTTGCCAGAGCCTGTGCGGGGTTGAGGTTTCTGGGTCTTGTTCGCTGCGCCAGAATTTCTTCCAAGTCGCGACTTCATTCGCTGGGATGTACCGCAGGCGACTGTCATCCGAAATGACTCTCTCGCCACGAAAGGCCCATACTCGGTTTCGCACGAGCGTTGGAACCTGCCAACTCTGGTTCTTCGCCAAAGTTGCGACGAGCTTGTTGAATTCCCCTTCTTCGAAAGTATCAAGCGTAAGTTTGTCGTACTTGTTCGACCACTCGCGTCCAGGCACCTGAAACAATTCGTGACTCCGAGAAGAAGACGACTCCAAAATCTGATTGAGGTGCTCCATAGACTTCTGGCCGGCAGAAGAGGCTTCTGCGGCATCGACCAAAAATGGGACGTGGCCAGCGAAAGGAATTCCGTGCTTGGTGGCCTCGTCCGCGATTGCAAAATAGGTTTCTCTAGACAGGCTCGAATAGGTCTTCACGAAGTCAACTCCTGCTGCCTTCACCTCGCGAACGAACTGCCGAGCTTCCTCCAGAGTTGAAACGCTATCAGCAGTGGGTCCCGGCTGTAGGGCGGACAAATTCGTTGTCTCGACTCCTGCTGGCCCGTCCACGAGAGTGCCCACCGCAGCAATTCTGGGAGCTATTAGTTTGCCGTCTGACTGCGATCGTCTCCACTCGAGCACTTGCGGCATGTTCTCCATCTTGGTCCACATTTCTCGAATGCCCGTGACGCCATTGGCAACAAATAGAGGGAAGCACCATGTATTGGGCGGGCGGCGGGTGACCTGGTTAAACACGTGGACATGCATGTCCCAGAGGCCTGGCATGAGGAACTTTCCGCGGCCATCGATGACCTCGGCAGTCGAAGGGACTTTAATGTTTTCAGCCCTGCCCACATCAGTAATGTGGTCACCGACGATCACTACGGTCATACCCGGTTGGAGTGACGCATTGGCTGTATCAATCACGGCAATGTGCGTAAATGCAGTCGGAATTTGCCGAATTTTGAGATTCGGGTGCGCATCGATCAAGGTAAGGTTCGCAATGAAAACCAGCAGTACCGAACGAAACAACTTCATTGCATCCCCCCAACGGGAACCACGCCTGTTCGCGTATCGCGGGATTATCACCGATACCGCTCCGTGTTAGTTAGGAGCTTCATTTACTTCACGAGCCGCCCGAATCCCTGAAAACAGCGCACCCTGCATCCAGCGAATCCATGGCGAGGTGTGGTCACCAGCAAAATGTACGCGCCCCTCGGGGCGCGCGACATGCGGCCAGAACTCCTCCATCTGGCCCGGCTTGTACCATGACGAAGCGCCGCGCTCCCATTCATCTTCGTCCCAGCATTTCGAAACCCCGCCTTCGAAATTCTAGCGCATTCCAGGAAACACTTTCTCCATCGCGTCGAGAACAAAACTGATTCGATTCTGCTCGTTCATAGCGCACATTCGCCGAGCTCGCGGTCCATCGAGGTAGTTCTGCAAAATTCCACGCGGACCTGGCTGCCCCAAAGAGATGTCTAATACATTGCCAATTGCCAGGTCTGCGTAGGCATCGCCCGTAAGGCCCTGCTTATTCCAGAATTTCTTTCTTGATTGCAACGAGACTCGGATCACGGAATAGTACGGAAGTTGGTCGATCGCCTTCTGTTTTTCTGCTGAAAAGCGCGGGGACAGTTCAATTCGTCGAAGCACAGAAAAAGGAATCGCAATGATCAGGAAATCCCCTGCAAACGTGTGATGCTCGTTTCGATTTCGAGAGACGACGCGAATGCCACTCTTGTCGTGCTCAATTCTGGTGACCGGCGAACCGTAAAGGATCTTTTCCTTCAGACGGTCGGCGAAGGCTTTGGGGAGGAGATCATTTCCCCCGCGAATGTGGAAGTCATTGTTGGCGGATTCGAGAGAGGCGTCCTCGCGCAGCACCATCAGGGCAGAGACTGTATCCAGCCCGTCTCCCCAGGTGCTCCCGACAGACATCCGGGCAATGGCTTCGGGAGACGCGCCGCGGCTCTTCAAGAAATCTAAGTAGGACATTCGGTCGTACTTCCAAAGCGACGCAGGCGGCCAGTTGGGGTCGGAGACATTTCCAATCTCTTCATACACGGGAGCCGCATATTTCTTGAACAGGCCTATGCGCCCGAGCTTCTTTTCTTCCGGCGGCAGATCAAATGGAAGATCTGGCTCAATGCCTCGTGTGCGCCGTACAGACCGACCCCGAATGTACAAGATATCTTGCAACTCCGGTGGCGCATCCCAGGAATCGAGCTGTAGCCCGAAAAGACGGGCGTACTTAAGCGTGAGGTCGTGGGTTTCCGCAATCGAGGTCGCGCCCGCTTCTGCGTACAAGTTGTCTGAAAACGGTTGGCGTATGCTGAAAGCTCTTCCACCAGGACGGGTTTGGGCCTCTAGAATCGTTACGTCGTGACCCGCTTCTGTCAGCTCGAAGGCCGCTGAGAGTCCGGCAAGTCCAGCGCCGACGACAATTACCTTCTTCGGCGGGCCGCGACGTTCCAACTGTTCCCAATACCCAAAGACCTTTGGCGACAATAGAGCGATGGCCGCTGCTGTCCTGACAGCTCCAGCCAGAAAGTTTCTGCGAGCTACCCCTTTCTTCATGATCTCTACCTCACCGAAAGTTTGGGCAGATCGCATTCTACTGCTCGGAGACAGACGAAGGCCCGGCTAGCACATCTCCACAGTGTCAACGTACCACCGATAGAAAAGAGACTTTGCCCTGGTGTCGTCGATTCATCCGATTTTGCCGAACTTGGAGAGCAAGCTCGATCATAGACTCCAAAAGCAGTTAGCCGCGCGAAGCGCGTCGCCTGCAAGCCAGGGTTAGGCGGCTTGGCTTGTTGTTGATCGGTAGTGTAGGTAAACCATGCCGTTGCGAAAGCGACGTTCATCCTGGAGTGTCAGCTCAAGGCGGATGCCGATCGGGAAGGCACTATTACCATCCCCCACAATGTTCGGTGCAATAAACAGGTGACAAACGTCCACTAGGCCAGCCTTGAACGCATGAGGAACACAACGGCGCCCAATTAGTCGCTCAATCACGCACGCTCCGGATCAGACAGGTAGACGGCCTCAACTTGTCCACTGTGATAGCGACCTCGCCGCTCCGAAGCCAATGCTATCCGAACTCGAAGGCATTTTCATAAGGTTTCACGGGCCGCAGGCCCTAAAGGACAGGTAGGAATCGCAGGTACTTCACTGCGGCAGCCCGATCCGGTGCAGGAGGTCGGCAAACCGGGGGTCGGAGCGAAGAGGATCGAGATCGGGATTGTTTTTCAAGGTGAGCATTGCGAATTCGCGGACGCGATAGCACTGTTCCAGCTGCTCAAAAGCGCGGTCGTTCTCGCCAAGGTGGGCATATGCAATCGCCAGACCCCACCGCGTTGGTCCTGCCACGATGGGAAGAAACTGGCTGGCCCCGCTTTTCTGGAGCTGCTTCACCCGTTCCCGATACATTCCCTTGGGTCCACCAGCGCTGTAAGCACGTCTCAGGGCGGCGATTTGGGAGCGCATCTCATCGTTGCCCATTAAGGACGCCACTTTTTCATCTTCGTCGAACGCGGCTTCGTAGGCGTCCGTAGTTTGGTACACAGCCGCAAGCCAGCTGTGGGCGGAGTAAAAGTTAGGGTCAAGTTCCAAAGCATTTTTCGCTTGCTTCGCGGCGCGATCGAACTGCCGGGTGAAATAAAAGACTACTGCGGCAGCCGTGTTGACATTCACCGAGAGTGGATCGAGCTGGATCGCCCGCTCAATCTCCGCGATGGCCTCCTGATGGCGTCCCATGTCGCTCAGGAACGTGGCGTACCATTGATGGGCAATCGCGTAGTTGGCGTTCAGCTCGAGAGCGTGCCTAAATTCCTGTTCGGCACCAGCAAAATCCCAGTCAAAATTCTGTTTTGCGTAGGCCAGCGAGGTGTGCGCCTCGGCAAGTGAGCTGTCCAGAGCGACAGCCCTTTCTGCTGCCTTTTTCCCCTCCGGGGATCCGGAGAGGTTGTAGCTGTCCGCTAGTCCGACGTAAGCGAGAGCGTAATCAGGGTCTTTGCGAACCGCGTCGTTGAAGTATCCGATAGCTTTTTGGAAATCTGCCTTCGTCCTGCGGTTCCAGTAATAACGGCCTCTGAGGAAGAGGTCGTACACATCTGGATCGACGCGGTGCCCGGCGGCTAGTCGTTCCGCGTTGGACACCTTGCCCTGAATGTGCTCGATAATGTCGTGTGCCGCCTCGCTCTGCAACGCTAACACGTCGCGCAATTCTCGGTCGTAGCTTTCTGCCCAGAGGGACTGCTCAGGCGTGGCTTGGATGAGCTGAGTGCGAATGCGGACGCGGCTTCCCGAGCGCTCCACCGTGCCTTCCACAATGGCGTCAACATTGAGTTCATGGGCGATTTGTGGGAGCGGCTCCGTAGTCGCCTTGTAGCGCATTACAGAAGTGCGGGAAATCACGCGCAGATTCCCAAGCTTCGATAGCCCAGTGATCAGCTCGTCAGTCATTCCGTCAGCGAAATAATCTTGCTGCGAGTCACCCGAGAGGTTCTGCAGTGGTAAAACCGCGAGCGATTCGATACGGGGGCTACCCATCCGAGTGCGGAGCCGTTCGCGCAGTCTACCCACGCTGAACCACGCAACAACTGCTAGCAATAGAACCGCACACGCTGCGGTCGCAACCATGCTGCGCCGAGAAATATGCCTCTTGGGGCGCGCGTCTTTAACAGTTCGAGTCTGTCCAGATTCCGTATCCCGCTTCAACCGTTGCAAATCGGTGCGAATCTCAGAAGCGTGCTGGTAGCGCAGGTTGCGGTCTTTCTCCAGACACTTGTTGATGATTCGTTCCAGTTCGGCAGGTACGTCCGGATTCAATCGAGCTGCCAACGTTGGCATCCCATCAAGAACGGCCTTGAAGATCACTCCCGGACTTTCTCCACGGAATGGCAACGTGCCCGTCGCCATCTCGTACATGACCACGCCAAATGAGAACAAATCCGTCCGTGCGTCGAGCTCTTTGGCACGCACCTGCTCTGGCGACATGTAAGAGATAGTGCCGAGGGCTGTGCCGGGGCTGGTCAGGTACTCAGCACTCGATTCGAGCGTCGCCTCGGAGGCGTCCGCCGAGGCCCCGGTCACAGAACTTTTTATGGGAATCACCTTCGCCAATCCAAAATCCAGAATCTTGGCGTGCCCTCGCTTGGTCACGAAAATGTTCGCGGGCTTGATGTCACGATGGACGATGCCAGCAGAATGAGCCGCGTCTAGTGCATCGGCGACCTCAGTCCCTAGCGATAGAATCGTTTCGACCTCCAGAGGTTTCCCGCCGATGCGGTGCTTCAGCGTCAAGCCATCAAGAAACTCCATCACGATGAACGAATGGCCTTCGTGCTTGCCGATTTCGTGGATAGTACAGATGTTGGGATGATTCAACGTTGAAGCAGCACGTGCTTCCCGGCGGAACCGTTCCAATGCTTGCGGGTCACCCGACAAGTCTTCGGGCAAGAACTTCAGGGCGACGAAGCGACCAAGCTCAGTGTCCTCGCCTTTGTAGACCACACCCATCCCGCCCCCGCCCAGCTTTTCGAGGACTCGGTAGTGCGAAATGGTCTGGCCGATCATGCCGAGAGTAGGAACTCAGGCTGCAATGGTAGGAGTGCTGCGAAACCGAAGTCAACGAGGGGGGAGATCACAACGCGTAGCAGTTGCCGTACATAGTCCTTCTGAGCCTGCTAAGGAAGACAGCCGCCGCGACAACGGGCGCGAGGACCCGCGCCGGGCAACAGATCTCCACAGTGTCAACGTACCACCGTACGGAAAGATAACAACTTAGACCGTATCGAACTTCCTCTCCACGACCGTTATACGTGTTTCACAGGTAGATATCACAGGTAGGAATCGCAGGTACCATCTGATCTCAGAGTGGGTGACTTCGCGGTAGAACAAGTACAATTCCCGAGATCGTGGAGGACTGGATGAAACCTTCGCTTTCCCTATTTCTTGTTGCCGCCGGGCTATTCTGCTCAATTCTTTCTGCCCAGCAGTTATCGTCAGATTCTGCTTCACCAGACATCACGATGTTGAGAGACGTAGAAGCTACGGCAGCGAGCCAGCCCACGGACCAGACCAAAGACAACGCCCCGCCGGTGTTCCCCGGCCAGACCGAAGGCAACTTTATCATCAAGGACTTTCACTTCAAAAGTGGTGAGGTGCTACCGGAATTGCGGCTGCACTACGTCACGCTGGGCACGCCGCATAGGAATGCATCCGACTGCGAATTGATAAGAACGCAAAGACAAGACGAAAAAAAACCATGTGGCGGAGCGCAGCGGAGTAACAGATAAGAAACGCGGGAAGCGACGACAATGAGAGCAACAAGAGCGCGAAACATGAATAGCAATAAAAAGGACTTGTCACCAGAACAACGTAAAGAACTACTTAGAGCATTGAAAGCCCGTTTTGAGAAAAACATGAACCGCCATAAAAGTCTTGAATGGGCTCAAGTACAAGCAAAGCTGGAAGCTAATGCCGAAAAACTGTGGTCACTCAATGAAATGGAAAGAACTGGCGGTGAACCGGACGTTGTTGGCCATGATAAGAAGACGGGCGAATACATTTTTTATGACTGTTCAGCGGAAAGTCCAAAAGGCCGCAGAAGTGTTTGCTACGACCGTGAAGCGCTGGAGTCAAGGAAAGAACATAAACCAGAAGATAACGCTCTTGATATGGCAGTTGCCATTGGCATTGAGCTTTTAACGGAAGAACAATATCGAGAGTTGCAGAAACTTGGAAATTTCGATGCGAAAACGTCGAGCTGGGTGAAAACACCTTCTGAAATCAGAAAACTCGGCGGCGCCCTCTTTTGTGATCGCCGCTATGACACTGTTTTCGTGTATCACAACGGTGCGGAATCTTACTATGCTGCTAGGGCATTCCGTGGCTCGCTAAGGGTCTAAATTCTGCAAGCCGGCACATCAAACAGTCGACGCCAATCAGTCATCACTCTGCGACGCGTGCCTGGTGAAGAAACAAATAAGGAACACAGATAGGGAATCACAGGTAGAAAACGAAGCAGAGAGACTTGAAATGGTAGGCCCGAATGGACTCGAACCATCGACCTCTTCCGTGTCAGGGAAGCGCTCTAACCAACTGAGCTACGGGCCTATACCGACTGCGGTGACATTTCCGCCCCAAACGATTAGACCCCAGATTTCTGATCGCTCGCAAGGCCCACAGCGCTACGGTGTTAACCTACCATAAATATAAAATATAATAACTTATATTATATCGAAAAGTATTACGCACCTTTCATTTCAGTATCACAGTTACGAATCACAGGTAGCACACGCAGGTTGTTCAATACTCGGGGTGTACAATCCCTCGAAATCGACCGCTCTTGGTATTCTGCTTTGGAGGATCGAGTGAATCGTCGGCGATTCTTGCGCACCACGGCTCTTGCCGGAACATGCGGTATCATCTCCGGCTGCACTCGAATCCGACCGCGAGTCGCGGTCCCTCCAAGCGAAAACAATTGCGATCTTGCTCCCGTGCTAGTCTCTCCGGACCGCGAGATCAGAACTGTGGTCGGACTTCGGCCATTCGTTGTTTATCCGTCGGGGAGTGACGAGCCAAGAGTTTGGCCTATGGGGCCACGTAGTCTGGCATTGGACGTCAAATTCATTTCCGATTTGATCGACAAGCTGGAAGCTGCGTACAACATCGATCCGAACCACATCTATGCCGACGGGATGTCCAACGGCGGGGGCATGGCATTTGCGTTGTCGTGCCGGCTGTCCGATAGAATCGCCGCCATCGGTGCGGTAGCGTCTGCACAAATGCTGCCCTGGGAACAGTGTGGAAATCCCAGGCCGGTGCCGACTGTGGCCTTTCACGGAACGGCCGACCCATTCGCCCTCTACCAGGGCGGGTCATCGCCGATCGCCCCCGGCCAATTTCCGAACATTCGGGATTGGACAGCTCGCGTGGCGCGGCAAAACCGATGTACAGGAGATCCTGTGGAAGCTCAGATCACTGACAGCGTCAGCCGTCTTGCATATAAAGACTGCGCTGCGAATGCCGATGTAGTCCTCTATACCGTTGAAGGTGGAGGCCACACCTGGCCGGGCGGCAAGCACCTACCGGAATGGACGGTTGGGCCCACGACCCGCGAAATCAACGCCACCAGAGTGATGTGGGACTTCTTCGTCCAGCATCCACGTGTCCCGAACTAACGCGAGAGGCCATTCCGGTTGGCGCAGCCATCCCATCTGACGATTGTGTCAAAGTGGCGCTCTAACTAACTGAGCTACGAGCCTAAAGTCCGGGTATTTTAACACGATTGCCGGCCCAGGTCGGAATACGCTGTCTTTTCCAAACGAAATAAAAAGCGGAACGAAAGAAAAAAGATCGCCTCGTCGCAATCGCGGAGAGATAGAAACGTTCGGAGGTAACCGCGCAATGCGAGTAACGCCAGTTGTAACAATTGACGCGCACTTGAAAGTAAAATGCCCCCGAACCGCGCTCGTGTGCGTGACCGCGCAAGTCGAATTCGGCGCGGCGCCGCAGGCTTTGCTTTCCGAAATGCGCGCGCTCGAGGAAAAAATCCTGCGTTTGCCCGAGCCGCGCGCAGTGCTCGAATCGCCGCAGATCCAAGCGACGCGCGCGGCATATAGAACCTTGGGAAAAGATCCGGCGCGGTATCGTGGGTCAGCGGAAGCGCTGCTGCGCCGCGTCATCGCGGGAAAAGGATTGCCGCAAATTAATGCGGTCGTCGATGTGATCAATCTGGTTTCCGCGGAGAGCCGGCTGCCCATCGGGTTGTACGATCTCACGCACGTGAGCGGCGACGTCGTTTTTCGAGCGGGGCGCGCGGGCGAAACATACAAAGGTATCGGAAAGTACGACTTGAATCTCGAAGACTTGCCGCTGTTTGCGGACGCGACGGGGCCTCACGGCAGCGCGACGAGCGATTCCGAGCGAACCATGGTGACCGAGCAAACCAAGCGGGTGCTGGCGATCATCGTGGGTTTTGCGGGCTCCGAGGGAATCGAAAAATGGGGCCAGCGGCTGGCCGCATTGCTCGTGCAACACGCGGCGGGGCGGGGTTGCGAAGTGACAGTGGTGAGCTGACAGGGGTGGGTAACATAACCATAGGAAAGTATTGAGAGGTCGGGAAGAAGCTGCGTATATCGATTGTGGTGCAAGACGCGAATACAGGGAGGGCATCCGCCCTTATCAATCAATTGACGGCGCTTGGGATGTCCTCACGATGCGAGGGTCCGTGCGGCTATGGCTTATGCAACTCAGTCTGGGTCCAGGGATTTAATCTCTCGGTTTAAGAAGAGAATTGGCAATTGGAGCAACCACCAAAAGAAATGGCTAGTCAGCATCGATTTCGGACGCACTGGAGATTCTTCAGAGCTTGCCGAATTTCGAGGTGAGGATACCGAGCGCGTGGCTCGTGGTGATTCTGCTGCTTGGGGTTGCGGCCGAGCGTGCGCACAGGAATCTGCCATGGCAGCCGCGGGCAAGGAAAGCGACCGCGGCAGTGCGGAAGCGTCGCCAGCAACGAGCTGGGCGATGGGTACCTCCGCCGCGAATACGAATGATTTTTTTCTGGTCCCGGCGCTGCGA
>JACXTT010005773.1_pt1 | contig 17880 bp, 8 predicted proteins | sample 9270951 | NCBI WGS metagenome assembly JACXTT01 (sample SAMN15532306, study PRJNA645909) | rock metagenome | isolation source: weathered quartz diorite | place: Puerto Rico | collected 2017-06-21 | reverse complement strand
GCAGGCCGAATGTACGGTCGTAATTAAAATAAGATTCTATGACCTGTTTCGTGTTTTCATAAGCGCCCCTGTATGCCCTGCCGTTGGCGCCTACAGCCATACCTGAGTATACGTTATTGTAGATATTCCTGTTTGAATGTTCGGTTTGCCCGGATATACTCAGTGTATACACCAACCCCTTCAGCAGCTTCAGTTCTGCAAGCCCGGTGATCAGGGTTTCATTTTCTTTGCGTTCAATATCGTTGTTGTTGATGATGCCAACAGGGTTCAGGTAGCCGCCCCTTCTAAAATCTTCTGTAAAAGAACCATCGGGTCTTTTGATGGCAACGGTTGGCATGTAAGTGAGCATATTGTTGAAGAGCGCTCCCTGGTCAACATCCACGTGTTTGGTAGAACTGTTGATCAGCGAAAGCCCCAAACGCAACCTGTCATCAAAAAATTTTCGTTCAATATTGCCGCGAACAATGACGCGTTTGAGTGAAGTGCCTTTGATGATCCCTTCGTTATCGAAATAGTTGATGCCCGCTCCGTAACTGGTATTTCCTTCCATTCCCTGGAAAGAAAGGTTGTGGTTATGCGATAGGCCGGTACGTTGCACTTCTTTCTGCCAGTTGGTATTGGCGCCTTTGTCGTCATACTCCGATAATAGTGTTTGCCCGTATTTAGACAGGTAAGCGCGCAATTCATCGCCGCTTAACATATCAATTCGTTTTGCCACCGTTTCTATGCCCACATAACCATTGTAGGAAAGATAGGCTTTCCCCTGTTTGGCTTTTTTAGTAGTGATCATGATCACCCCGTTGGCTGCACGCGAGCCATAAATGGCGGTTGACGAAGCATCTTTCAGCACATCGATGCTTGTTATATCTGCCGGCGCCACCATATCGAGCGATGCACCCGGCACGCCATCAATCACATAAAAGGGAGCGTTGGCACCGTCGCGTAAAGTGGAAGGACCGCGCAGGATCACGGCAGGGTTGGCATTGGGATCACCGCTATTGGCGATGTTAAGACCCGCTACTTTGCCCTGCAACAATTGCGCGGGTGATCCTGTAACGGCCTGGTTAAAATTCTCACTGCTCACGGTTGTAATGGCGCCGGTCAAGTTTTTCTTGGCAGATTTGCCATAACCTGTTACCACCACATCGTTAAGCTGACCGCTCACTGCGTTCAGTGTAATGTTCAGGAAATATTCATTCCTTACTTTAATGACCGTTGAATCGTAACCGATGCTTGTGATGACGAGTTCCTCTCCCTTCCTGGCAGTAAGCGAAAACGTTCCTGCATTATCTGCGAACACCCCTTTGTTGGTTTTTCTTATCCTGATCCCTGCCCCGTCGATGGGCATTTTAGTAGCAGCGTCTGTGATTTTCCCGTTTAACTTCCACTCCTGCGCATGAGCGGAAAGGGTTGCTATAAACATAACACATACGGTGTAAATGCTTACCCGAAAATACCTTTGCATAAGCCTGTTTTATGGTTGTAATAGATAGTTGCGCAAAACTATCTCCGGGGCTGATGGCAGGCAGGTTTTACGTGTTATGAAAAAATGAAGCCCATATTAACTTATTGTATAGATTTTATTTCAGCGTGTTTATAAACTGTGCAAATGCAGCTACTTTATCTGTGTTGATGTAGTCGATTCCCCATGCAACAAAAACAGACCAGGCATTAACAGTATCAGGGCTGCCCCAAAACCGGATGGGTTTGTGCAGGCCATGTATTTTATCTATGGCAGCTTTAATTTTCTGCTGTTCGCCTGCGGGTATGGGCCCATTGTTGTTCCACTTGCTATACTGTTTAAAATTAGCACTGAAGAGCGCAATTCTTTCCGTATTAGCTGTATGTGTTTCATTGGAAATATCCCCATCGAAATAAATATAACCCGGGTAATTGGCAAATGTTGACTCCGGCGGCTGGTTGCCTGTAATAACAAAACGTATGTTAATCGCTTTCGTTAAAATTGGATACGCAGCGATGGCCTTGACTACCGCATTGAGCGTGGGGATGGCCGGCGTTTTCAGGTCAATCAGCAAAATCAGTTTTTTGCCCGTATCTGCATAAGCATATCCTTTGTTAGCTGTTATTAAAGCGGCCAGCGGTTGCAGGTAGGTTTGAGCGAACAACTGGCTGCGGCTGATATGAGCCGTATCATGTGCCACGAAAAGTGAATCATTGATCAGCAGCAGATCTGCTTCAATGGAACCAAAACCCTGTTGGTATGCCTGCAGCAAAGGAATATTGTGTTCGTAATCATTGTGTGCGTGCCCGTTGCCCGTTGTATAAACAACGGGTTGTGCATACCCGGCAAGCGCAAGCATTAGTGTTAACAGGAATGCCCATCCTTTTTTAGGTATGCTATAAAACTGCTGCATTGTTTTTCTTTTTAGCCGGTCAATATTCTTCAAAGCCTGCTAAATTATGTTGTTAATGTTAAGTCATCTATGTCCTTGGATTAATGCTGGTTAAAGTCGGGGCTGGTTGATAAAAGGGCACTTCCTGGAAAGGAAACGCCCTACCTTGAACTGCTGCTATTAAAACTAAACTGCTTTTATGTTTTAGCCTCCCGGTAATTGCCGTTCGTTTTTGATTTACCCGTCAGTACCAGCGCTATGACAATCGGTTTGTCGTAGCGTTTCGGCTCAAGGTGTATCATGTACTGATCGGGCGCCACTTCTTCCGGTTGGTATTGTTGTGTCGGCTCGCCCACTAAAGCAGCGGAAGTGATAACCATTCCGCGCGGAAGTTTGAGGTTTAAAGACAGCGAGACCGGTACATTAAAGACCACCATATATACTTTTCCTGTTTGTTCGTTTTTGGTAAAATAACCCCAGTCCTGCCGCTCAAGCCCGGCATAACCGCAATGGTAAACCGCCTCCCCATTCACCTTCATCCAGTCGCCTATTTCTTTTGCTCTTTGCAATTCCTCGGTTCTGAAAGACCCGTCTCCTTTCGGACCAAAATTCACCAGCATGTTACCGCTCAATGCTACAGCACGGATAATATTTTCGAGTATCTCATTGCCAGATTTTACATGACTCAGGCTCCAGTCCTGGTGGTATCCCCACTGGTTTTCAGGAATCGTCATACAGGCTTCCCAGTCTGTTTTTAACACTGAGGTGTCGTAAGGCGAAGGGAGTCTTCTTTCATAACCGCTCTCATAATCGCCCATTAGTCCGCCATTCGAATCGCGGTGTCGTTTGCCAAAATCATCTGCACGAAGCCTGCTGTTCACGATAGCGCCGGGCACCAGTTGCTTCAGCATCATTTCAACTTCATAAGTCCATTTACCATTTTTCTGAACAGAAAGGTCCCAGGTACCATCGAACCAGAAACCTTTTACTTTGGGATAACGTGTTGCCAGCTCTGCCAGCTGGTTCTTTGCAAAGTCTAGGTATCTATCAAACGCTGCACTATCGGCCGCGTTCTTCAGGTCGTAACGCCAGTCGGGATGGTGCCAGTCCAACACGGAATAATAAAAATTTACGTCAATTCCTTCCGCCGTATACGCTTCTACCAACTCTTGCAGGATATCTCTTTTAAAGGGCGTATGGGCGACTGTGAAATCTGTGTATTTGCTTGGCCAGAGACAGAAACCTTCATGGTGTTTGGTTGTAATAGTCATGTATTTCACCCCCATTGCCTTGTCCATCTTAGCCCAGGCCCTGGCATCGAATTTAACAGGATTGAAAGCATACATCAGCGAATCCCAGGTAGCTGTGGAGAGGCGCGCGCTTGATTTTAAAAATTCTGCGGCATAAGCATAGGTCTTACCTTTCCATACACCGCCCGGTATGGCATACAATCCCCAGTGTATGAATTGCCCCAGGCGATTGGCCCGCCATTTGGCCATGGCACTGTCTGTTCGTTTAACGGTTGTCTGTGCACCATATTTTAAGAGTTTCGGTGTTTTACCCTGTGCACAGATAAGTTGCAGCGACACAACCCATATCATTATTGTTATCAATATCCGTTTCATCTGTTGCTGTTTATTGTCTTTAATAATCTCATAGGATTGATGATCCAATTTTATTCAAGTATCCACTCTACTTTGTCCGTATAAGTTTTACCAGCTGCCTGGTTGGTGATAACAACTGTATTCTTACCCCTGGTCAATTCCACGTTTTCAAAAATGTATTGCACTTTGGTGTTGCCCTGTTTGAAGGTTTTTATTTTTTTCCCGTTTACTTCCAGTTCTGGTATCCCCACGTTTGAATACACATCAACAGCAGTGAGGGCCTGTTTACGTTCCGTGAGTCTTCGGTTAGAAATATAAAAAACAGGTTCACTGCTCCAGTTGGCTTTGTACCAGTAGAACGCATCTTTTTTAACCTTCCTGTCGTAGGTAATCAATCCTTTCATGTTTCTTGCAGGCACGCCCCCGCCATTGGCTGGCGGCACTGCGAAGTCGAACATATTCCATACATACGAAGCGGTGAGGTAGGGATGCTTTTCTATGATGCCCCACTGTATTTCATGAAAGCGGGTCTGGTATTCTTCGGGCCAGAACTGTGCGCCGGGATTACCTCTTTCCCTGTTTAATGCTGCTTCATCATGCTGGTTGATATTGGCCTCCACACCATATTCCGATAGAACCAGCCTGTTATCCGGATAATTCTTTTCCAGGCCTGTTACCCATTGTTCAAGGTCATTGATCTTTCCTTCGTACCATCCATAGTATCGATTCATACCTTGTATATCGGCATTCAGGTTGGTGGGCCTGTTCATTTCTCCATACCCGCTTACACTCACGGTATAACGATCGGGGTCTTCTGTCTTGGCAATATCATCCAGTTCTTTGGTAAGTACAGCTGCATAGTCTCCGGGGGTTTTACCATATACTTCGTTGTGCAAGCCCCATACATAAATAGATGGGTGGTTGAACTGCTGCCTGATCAACTCTGTCAATTGTTGTTTGGCATTCTCCGATTCTTTTCCTGAAACTGCATTTACAAAAGGTATTTCTGCCCATATGATAAAGCCCATACTGTCGCACTTGTTGTAGATATATTCTGACTGCTGGTAATGCGCAAATCGTATGGATGTGGCGCCTATTTCCTTAATGTCTTCCAGGTCGGCCGCATGTTGTTCGTTTGACAAGGCATTGCCATGATCCTGCACTTCCTGGTGCCGGCATACGCCATACAGGCGATAGGGCTGATCGTTCAGCATAAAACCTTTACCGGGTACAATCTCAAATTTCCGGATGCCCAATGGCTGCGTTACTTCATCTACAGGCTGGTCCCCGTTTTTAACTGAAACAGTAACCCTGTAGAGATATGGGTCTTTGCGGCCATTCCATAAATGCGGTTTATTCACCGTGATGCGCTGTGTAAACAATTGCATGCCTTGTATGCTCAGCTGCACTGGCTGCTTCACCTGCTGCACTTTGTTTCCTGCTGCATCATAGATCGTTGTAAGCAATTGCAATGCGGCTGTTGCCCCTGTTTTGTTTTCAAGTTTGGCAGTCACTTCTATCTCAGCCGACTTTGCCGATACGTTTTGCTGCCTGATGTAAATACCCGGTGAAGCATGGTCCGTTACCATGATATTCACCTTATCGGTTATGATCAGCGACACCGGCCGGTAAATGCCGCCGAAGATGGAAAACAACCGGTTATTCACCGGGATGATGTTTTCATTTTCCTGGTTGTTTACGTTTACCAGTATCTTATTTTTCTGACCATAATTCAGTGCCTGCGAGATATCGAATGCAAAGGCTGCATATGATCCTTTGTGTGTGCCAACCAGTTTGTCGTTTACGTACAGTTGTGCAACCTGTCCCACCCCTTCAAACCGGATGAATACCCGTTTCTGTTTCCAGGTCGAATCGGCCCATAGTTCTTTTTCGTAAAAAGCCTCTCCGGTATAAAACCCGTTACCCGACTGGATGTCTTTATCGTTCCAGGTATGCGGCAGGTCTATTTTTTTCCACTTGCCATCCGTAAGCGATACATCTCTCCTGTTATCAGCTTTTTTAAACTGCCATTGTTCATTTAAAGGTATTACCACCCTTGCGCCCCCTGTTGTTTGTGCCATTAAACCCATGACCGACAAGATCCCGATCATTAAAAAAACAGAAAACTTCACCACGCGATATCTCATTTTGTTTCGGTATTTAACCATAGGATACTAATAAATACTACCAGCCGGGATTCTGAACAAGGTCAAGGCTTTTGCCCGTTTCTACCAACGGTATGGGTTGAAAATACATTTTAGGATTGATAAAGGCCGCATTCAGTACGGTTATTCTGTTGTAGGTATAAGTGCCGTTAGACAGCAGTGTGATCTGCATGCCCTGTATTGGCCCGTTCTCTGTTACTTCCGCGATCTTCCACCTGCGTACATCGTAATACCTGTGCCCTTCGTACGAAAGTTCCACATTGTATTCATTCTGTATGATCCTCCTCATTTCGGCCTGGCTTAGTCCGGGCTGCAATCCGTATGCATTACCCGCTCCCGGCGTAATGCCTGCCCTGCTCCTGAGTTGTTTCAGCGCTGCATACACTTCTGCCGTAGGGCCCTGCGATTCATTGATGGCTTCTGCATAGCCCAGTAATATTTCTGCATAACGGATCAGCGGATAAACCCTGTTTTTGGCAACACTGTAGTTTACCGAATCATTCGCCATCTTACAACTGTAATAACCTGTTTTTGTATGATAAGCCTGTACTCCATCTGTCTGCGGCGTGTAAACACCGGATGCATTTACGGTACCGTAAATGTTTACAGGGTCCATTTTCTGGGTGCTGTTGTTGTAGAGTTTCGCCTGGTTAAAAACAATGGTACGGTAGAACCTTGGATCGCGGCCTGCATAAGGATTGTTGGCATCATAACCTGAAGCAGGGTCGCTGATCGGCAATCCATTGCTCATGCAGAACGCATCTACAAAACTCTGACTGGGTGTACTTGATCCCCCGTTGTTGTTACTTCTTGTTAATGGGAACCGGTAGCTTTCAATGTCTGTATTGGGCGCCACCATGAAGGGTAAAATATATTCGCTGTTCTGGCGCTGCAGGAACAGGTTCCTGAACCCATTGCCAGGAGCTGAATTATCTGTGTACAAGCTATAGACATTCTGGTCCATCAGGTCTTTAAACGCTTTGGCAGCCTTGTCCCACAAACCGGCATCATAGGTTTTTGAATAAGCGATATAAGGCGCATATTTGGAATCGGAAGATGCAGGCGAGCCATTTAACAAAGGACTTGCAGCGGTAAGCAACATGCGTGCCTTGAGCGCCAGTGCGGCACCAGATGTAATACGACCATAATCCTGCGGCGCTTGTGCAGTGACAGATGGAAGAACGGCGCTTATCTCATCACATTCTTTCACAACATAATCAAGACACTCTTTGTAAGTATTGCGCGTATAAGCAATCGCATCGGTAATATTATACACTGTATCGCCCAGTAATTTAACTGCACCGAAAGTGCGCAGCATCTCTGCATAATACCAGGCGCGCAGAAATCTTGCCTCTCCTGTTGTGCGTTTTTTTGTCTGGTCGGACAAAGGACTTGCCTGTACATTTTTTATGAACTGGTTGGCCGACCTGATCCGGGTATAGTATGAACTATAATAATTCTGAAAAGGTGCGTTGGCCGAAGTACTGGCGCCTGTGATAAAAGATGCCTGCGGATCTGAATAAAACGATACGGACTGGGTGGTAAGGTCTTCGAGACAGGCGTAGTCGTTACCAACGGCCGAATTGATAAGCCCCGGGCTTACCGAACGGTAAGGCACAATGTCCTGGCCCAGGTATGCATAGATATTGTTCAGGAATGAAAGCGTTAATGCGCTATCCGCAAAAACTTTTTGTTGTGTCAGGATGTCCTGGGTAGTCTGGTCCAGGAAAGCGCTTTTTTTACAGGAGAGCAATCCTGTTACTGTTGTGATGACCACCAGCAGTTTTAAAAATATATTTTTCATGCGAAGTGTTTTTATGGTTAATCAAATAATCAGGGTCGGTGTATTGTTTTACAAGCCAACCTGGAACCCGAAATTGATGATCCTTTGTTGCGGATATTCACCAACCGTAGTGCTCACCGCCGATTCCGGATCAACGAATACGGGTAATGCCACATAGACCAGGCCTATGTTATAACCGTTGGCGTATATCCTTACATTTTTAAGGTTCCATTTTTTAAACACTGAAGCGGGTATGGTATAACCGATCTCAAAATTTTTGAACCTGATGTAGTCCCCTTTCCGCAACCAGAAACTGGAAGTGGTAGAGCCCGCCGTACCAAAGTTGGTCACACTGGGTGCCAGTGACGGATACGTTGCTCCCGCTGCGTTTTCGGGTGTCCACCGGCCCAGGTTAAAAGGAACGGATTGCCTGTCGGGCCTGTTATAAGACAGTACTCCCCTGTTGATGTTGATCACGTTACCAAAAGCCCCCTGGAACAGTACGCTGATGTCGAAACCTTTATACGACAACCCCATGCTCATGCCCCCGGTATAAGTAGGCTGGTTGCTTCCCAAAGCGCTCTGATCGTTCTGGTCTACAATACCGTCTTTGTTCAGGTCGGCCAGTTTTAAGGCACCGGGATAAAGATTAACCAATGGCACTGCTGTAGTAAGTGTGGGCGCGCTGTATAATTCCGCTACACTTTGGTAGAACCCTGTATATACATATCCGAATTGCTGCCCGATCTGTTTTCCTGTCTGGGCCAGCCAGGGATAGAGTTTCGCAGGCTCGTCCATGTAAATGATCTTATTCTTTGCATAACTTACCTGTGCATCTATGAAATAAGTGAGTTTGCCATTTCTGCCGTTGTACCTGATATCGAGTTCATATCCCTGGTTGACCACTTTGCCGAGGTTTACCGGTGGAAGTCCCACTCCAAAAGGCGCAGGGATTGTTCCGCGTGTGGTTAAGATATCATAACGATAATCGTGAAAATAATCTGCGGTGATGCTGAGTGCTCCTTTTAATAATTTCATATCCATACCGATATCGGTTTTACGTACCTTCTCCCAGGTCACATCTGAATTACCCAATGCCCCTTCTGTAACACCCGATACCGGTGTTGACACGGTTCCGAAATTGTAACCTGCCTGCCCGGTATTATACACCTGCTGGTATAAATAGTTGAACCCACCAATATTGTCGCTGCCTACCAGGCCATAAGAACCCCTGAATTTCAATGTGGTGATAAACCTGATATTGTTTTTGAAGAAAGGCTCTTCACTGATGTTCCAGCCGGCACTCACCGCCGGGAATAATCCATATTTTTTGGAGCTCTGGAAACGGTCCGACCCATTGTAACCCGCTACCACATCGAACAGGTATTTCAATTTATAGTTGTACCCTGCCCTCGCCGTGAAGCCCCTGTATTTTATAGGTGTTCCGGGCGTGGCAGCCGTATTGGTAAGATTCGAATTCTGGTTCAACAGGAACTGCGCGTTCACATTGTGGTTGCCAAAACTTCTTACATAATTCACTGATGCCTGCACATTGAGCAACTGGCTGCTGCCTGACGGGCTGCCCGATCTTGTGGGTGGCGGCAGGCGATAGAGACTGGCGATATTTGGCGTATACACCTGCGTTACCGGATTGTAACTGTAGGTGAGTATCTGCGTAGATCCGCGCGTTAACGACCTTGTATAATTGAGGTCACTGGCAACCGAAAGCAATACGTAAGTAGAGAGCCCTGGTGTGATAGCATCCAGTTTCTGCATAGCTGAAGCTACAAGGTTAAAATTATTATTGTAACTGCGCACATAACCGGATTGCGTGAGGTTTGCTATCGGGTTGCCTTTTGTATTGGAAGCGGCTGTTCCGCCAAAACTGCCATCAGGGTTATAAACCGGGTAACCAAAGGAAGACAATTCACCATTCCATAAATACTGGAAAGTGCTGCCGCCTCCATTAAAAGGCAGGTCGTTCGGCCTGTTCTGTATGCCGAACCTGCCAGACAAATCAAGCCTGATATGCAGCGATTTGTTGGGGTCTATATCAATATTGGAGCGGAAATTATACCGGTTGTAAAAATAGTTACCGTTATAACCCTGGTCTCTTGTAAAGTCTTTGTAAATACCTCCCTGGGTAAGGTAAGAAAAGGACATAAAATATTTAACAATGTTAGACCCGCCGCTGATGTCAAAATCGGTCCTGTTCATGACACTTGTTTTTTTCAGCAGTTCATCCCACCAGTTCACATTCGGATGTCCCAGCGGATCTGAATTGTTTTTATAATAATCAAGGCTGTTACCTGAGAAAAACAACGGGTATTCTACCGCAGGGTCTTTACCCTGTACCAGCAAATATTCTTTCAGCAACTGCAATGTGGTATAACCATCATTTACTTTGGGTCTGGACGTTGGCATCTGCAGTCCCGTTTCATTGCGCACCGTCAGTTGCGGCTTGCCCGATTTACCCCTTCTTGTCCTGATGATCACAACACCGTTCGCTCCCCTGATGCCATATACCGCCGTGGTGGATGCATCTTTCAGAATGGTAAGACTCTCTACTTCGTTGGGGTCTATCTGGCTCAACTGCGCCGCTGCAAACTCTATGTCATCTACAATGATCAATGGGGTGCTGCTGCTGGTATAAGAACTTACACCCCTGATCTGTATGGCTGCCGCGTCACTGCCCGGCTGCCCGCTTCTTTGTTCCGAAAACAATCCCGGCAACCGTCCCACCAAGGTATTCTGTAAACTGGCCGAAGGACTTTGGCGTATCTCCTGCCCGCTGATGGAGCTCACAGCTCCTGTGAGTGTCACTTTTTTTGTTTGTCCGTATCCCAATACCACCACGTCTTCCAAGCCTTTCACATCGCTCTGCAGTTTAACCGAGAGCGGGTCCCTGGATGTTATCTTCATTTCAAGTTTGATGTATCCTACACGCGACAATATGATCACATGTGATTGTCCCCGCAGTGTTAATTTGAAATACCCTTTTTCATTTGTCACCGCGCCATTGTTGGTCAGGTCTTTTTCGTAGACTGACACATTATCCAATGGCAGGTTGCCATCGGTAACGGTTCCCGTAATCGTCCATCCGGCAGTTTGTGCCTGCACTTCTTTCCCGGCAAGAACCGCGATCAGCAGACAGCATAATTGAAGTATGATTATTCGTTTCATAACAATTTAGTTTAGGGGTGATGTCTTACCAGTTAGGGTTTTGTTGCATATTCGGATTGGATACCACTTCCTGGTAAGGGATCGGGTACAGGTACATTTTGGCGGCATCGAAAGTGACGGTACTTGCATTCACTGTTTGATATGTCAGTGTTCCACTCGCTGCCTGCGTAATCTGTATGCCATGCAGGGTGCCGTTCAGCACTGATGCGGCTATTTTCCAACGCCTGATATCCCAGAACCGTTGTTCTTCAAAAGCCATCTCAACCCTTCGTTCATGACGGATGCGCGTGCGCATCTGGTCCTGCGTAAGTCCCGCCGGCAAAGCGAAAGGAACCAGCCCCGCTCTCTGCCGCAGTGATTGAATGGCGGTATACACCGCTGCAGTAGGTCCATTCGCTTCGTTTACGGCCTCTGCATAGTTCAATAAAATTTCTGCATAACGGAAAATGGGGAAATTATGTTCCGCGTTGGTATAAGAGTTATTGGTTCCGGCAGTAGACACATGTTTGCGCATGTAATAACCGGTTCTTGTTTGCCCGGATGTGGCATTGCCATAACCTGCAGGCCTGTCAATACCGCCATCATAAGTCTGTACCGTTCTGCCCAGCCAAGCCTGGCCGTTAAAAAACACGGTCTGCGCCAGTCTCGGATCACGGTTAACATAAGGGTTCTGCGCATTGTAACCCGATGCAGGGTCTGAGATCATTTTCCCGGTTGCCATTTCAAATTCATCCACCAGCTCCTGCGTTGGACTGGTAGCGCCGAGATCGCCTCTCACCGATCCTACCGGCGCATTGTTTTTTTCAACCGATGTGCCGGGCGCCGTATAATAAGCAAGTATCACTTCTGTATTCTGGCGCGTGGTAAACACATTGTAAAAAGAAGACACCAGGCTATAGGTGCCTGTTGACATAACAGCCTGTGCTGCATTGGCGGCAGCGGTCCATTTGGAAAGATCATTGTCAGGGTTGTTGAGCGGACTGGCTGCGTATAAAAGCAGGCGGGATTTCAAAGCAAGCATGGCTCCTTTGGTGATCCTTCCGAAAAAAGCGGTTGAATAAGAGACCGGCAAAACGGCAACAGCTATATCGGCCTGGTCTGAAATATACTGCACGCATTCATCAAAACTGTTGCGTTTGAATTTTACATTGTCTGTGAGTGCAAACACAGAGTCTTTTACAATCGGAACGCCGCCCCATCTTTTCAGCAATTCAAAATAAAAGATCGCGCGTAATGCTCTCGCCTCGGCTTTCCACTGGTCTTTCTGCCCTGCAAGGTTTAACGGCACTGCATCTATGTTAGCAAGAAAAGTGTTTACTTTCCGTATGCCTGCGTAGGCACTGTTCCAGCTATTATCGGGCAGGGTATACGGTTGTATTCTTCCTGTTGAAAAATTCTCCACCGACTGATTGATTGAAGAAGGCACTGCATCATCGGAGCCTGCATCCAGCACGTTACCATCGATCCTGTTGTATCCATTCGGCAACCCCGCATAGATATTGTATAAAAACTGTTGTGCGTTCACACCCAGTGAATCTTTGTTATCGAAAACCAGGTTCAGCGGCACTGTTTCCAGCGGCGTATCCTCCATGGTTTTATTACACCCGGCGATTGTAAGCGCCAGTGCGCCGGCGAATATTCCTGTTAATAATTTATATGTTGTCATAACAATCGTTTATGGGGTTATAGCTTAATGGATATGCCGGTATTCACGGTACGCTGGTTGGCGAAATAGCTGTTCGCACCGGATTCAGGGTCCAGGTTGAGTTCATCAACATGCGACCAGGTAACCAGGTTGTAAGCATTGACAAAAAGCCTTACCTGCTGCAACCTGAGTTTGGCTAACATTTTCTTTGGCAGGGTATAACCCAGTTCCATATTTTTAATTCGGAGGTAACTGCCATCGCGCATCCAGAAAGAAGAAGCGGCAGTATTGTTTGGATTACCCCCTGCCGTTAGCCTTGGATAGGTTGCAGTTGCAGCCGTTTGGGGTGTCCACCTGTTCAGGTGGTAATCCTGCACATTGCCATAACCATTGTAGAATTCCGTAACAAGGAGGCTTGATGGAGAAACATACATATTACGGTTCTGCACACCCTGCAATAAAACGGTTATTGAAAATCCTTTCCAGCTGATGCCGGTATTGATGCCAAAGAAAATCAGCGGAGCCGTAGTACCGATGGGTTTCTGATCGAGCAGATCAATCACGCCATCATTATTCAGGTCTTTGTACTTGATATCACCCGGAACCGGTATGTAACCTGCAATATGCGGGATCGTATTTACATTGTCTCCCTGCTGGTAAAAACCGATTGCTTCGTAACCTGAAGTTTGTCCGGATGGCAGTCCTTTACTGTACATCCAGGGATAAGGATAAGCCGGTTCATCGGCATTGATCACTTTGCTGTAAGCGAAAGAAAGATTTCCCTTGATGAAATATTTTGCTGCACCCTGGTTGTTCTCATATCCCGCAGTAAGCTCGAGACCATGATAGTTTTTCTTCCCGAGGTTGAGCCTTGGATATGGCTGCCCAAAGATGGCGCTGGAATTGGCCGGTGTGATCAGCTGATCGTAATAGTGGTTGTTGTAGTACTCCACCACAAGATTGAGTTTGTTTTCAAGGAATGCCATTTCAACACCTGCATTCCATTTCAGCGCTTTCTCCCAAGTAATATTCGGATTGGCCAGTACATCCTGGTACGCGCCCGACACATTAGAAGCCGTTGTACCTACATTATACCCGTTGCCGTTGATGATATAATTTTGCAGGTAAGGAAAATAACCGGGGTTGCCCCAGGCTGTTTGCCCCACGGTTCCCCTCAGTTTTAAATAATTGATCCATTTGGATTTGAAGAAAGATTCATTGCTGATCACCCACCCCATTCCCAGTGAAGGCAGGAAAGCCCAACGATGACCGGGCGGATAAAAATTCAGGCTGCTGAAACTGAGTCCTGTTTCAACAAAATATTTTTTCTGCCAGTCATAGGCCGTTGTAAGTCCTGTTGTCTGGTATACCTGGTTCAGCTGTGTCAGCGAAGCCGTTGAATTGTCTCCGTTATAAGTACCCAACAAATGAATCGTGTTGCCATTCCATGTTTTATCATACCCCGCCAGGATGTTGTAATAAACCTGCGATGTCTGCTGGCTCAGTCCATAAGAGCCTGCGCCTACGCTTCCGTTGTTTCCTAACTGCACATAACTGGGATTGCTGCCGCCTGTTGGATCGGGTGTATAATTGTATACGGCAAAAGACTTGGATCTGTTGATGCGTTCTGCAAAATAATTATTCATGGATGCCGCGGCCGACAGCCACAATCCTTTAACGAGGTCATCGAACTTATACGTTAATTTAAGATCGGCGCTGACCGTTCTTTCGTTGTTCAGGTAATAACCCGAATTGATGGTAGATGCAAGAATATTGTTTTTAAACTGCGATGATCCTGCGTAAGTTCCATTGGGGTTATAGGTAGCATAAGCAATAGGCGATGTCTGGTAGATATTCGCCAGTATTCCATCAGTTGATCCGCCCGGTTCTACTCCATTCACCGTTGAGCCAAACAGGTTCAGCGTTAAGCCGATGTTCTTGTTAAAGTCTACCGCTGCATTCACGCGTACGCTGTAACGTTTGTAATCATTATTTGTGTTGTAAGTATTGGCTGGCGAGGTAGTAAAAATTCCTGCCTGGCTAAAATGTTCCAGCGATGCAGCGTAATGATAGGTTCTGCCATAACCGCCTGCACTTAAACTGTAACGCTGCTGATTGGTGCTGTTTTTGAGCACCGTGTTATACCAGTCTATATCTGGCTGGGTATAAGGGTCATTGGTTCCATTTTTATACGCATTCAGCAATGCGTCTGGGTATACGGGTGTGCTGCCCGGTGTACTGTTCAGCTTTGCTTCATTGTAAAGCCTCATGTAATCATACCCTTTCAGGAAACGCGGTGTTTTTAACGGCTCCAGCGAACCATATTGCGCCGAGAAATCGAGTTCAAAAGGCCTTTCTCCCATGTCCTTGGTTGTAACAGAAAGCACGCCGTTCGATGATCGCAAGCCATACATGGCAGCAGCAAGCGCATCGCTTAATACGGTAATGCTTTTGATGTCGTTGGGATTAAAATTGGTGAAGTTTCGCACTACCCCGTCAATCACGATCAGCGGTTGTTGCCCTCTTAATGAAATGGACGCCGCATCTGCTCCTGCTTTGCCTGAAGTTTGCACCGTGTAAAGTCCCGGCAGCCTTCCCGATAAAATATTGGTGATATCCCTTACTGGTGTTGTATTGATGTCTTTTGCATAAACGGAAGCCACAGATGCTACATTGGCCGACTGCGGGATATTCCTGTTCCATAAGAAAATTCTTTTTTTCTGCACCGGCCCTTTGCCGTATTCATCTGAGATACGCGCCGAATCGGTGAAGCCAACCACGTCGTCCCCGCTGAAAGTTGCTTTGGTTGTGTCTTTGTTCGTTCTCATGATTGTAGAGAACTGTTGAGCGTCCGCTGTAAAATGGGTTGCTAAAAAAGCTGCCCCGGTTAGCAGGGTCAGCCTGCCGGGCCACTTGAGTTTTATGTTGGTAATCGCAATCATATGATAGGTTATGAAGTGGATGTTTGTGTTGATGTATGGCCTTACCTGATCTTTCCTTTGATCAAACCATTGGGGTATAAGGTGGAGCGCACATCGATGTACAAAGGGTCTGCTTTAATGGAAGCTGCGGTAGTTGCACTGATCGTGGTACTCAGGGGAACATTAAACCCTGCTGCCGAACCGGCTAGCTGTACAAGGATCGAGTTATCCGATACCCGCCGGATGGCTGCGCTTGTTAATACATCGTTGGCCGGCACACCTGTTACCTGTACATTGTAAAAGAGGGTAACATTATCCTGCAGCAACCTCAATACTGTTAAACCGCTGACGCTTGTAGCAACAGGCGGGGTAAACCCTGCCCCATTCATGGTTACATCGGTTGCATAAATGATTTTCTTCCCCAATTGCCCCCTTAACAACCCGGTCTGTTGCTGGTTGGAACTGATGACCAGGTAGAGCGGAGATGAAGTTAGCTGGAGGCTGTCCAGTACCGGTCTTTTTACGGGTATCGTACCCTTGGCGTTGTTCGATTCCGTAAAACGGATTCCTGTAAGCGTCACCAGCGGTCTCCCGTTCTCTGCGGGTGATCCGAGAAATAATTGTGCAGTGGTAAGCGCGTCCCCGCTGCCCAGGGGGGCTACATAAATATCATAAGCAAGGCTGCTGTCGCTCATCAGGGTCAGCAATCCGTAACCATGATCCTTCCGGACAGAATCGCCGGGTATCTTGTTGGTAGTAGTGAGGTCTACCGTCCAGTAACCCGATACAAAGGCTCCCGGGTCGTTGTCGTTCGTCTTTTTACAGGATGAGCAAATGACAAGCGCCAGGAATGCCATCAGTCCCTTCACTTTGATACAGTACTTCATGCAAACGTTAGTTAAGGTTTAGAAATGTTTCTTCCGATGAAGGATTCGAAAGTATACTTTGCACCTGCCATGATTACAGGTCATTTCTTGCTTAATTACAGGTGAAATGTTTCATCCTTAATTATTTTTAGGTTAATTCTATTGCATGAAACAATCATCGGGTACCGGGCACAAAAAAGCCCGCTTCTTGGGCGGGCAGACAATGTGACAGCATTCAGTTGAGCGGCTTAACTTTTTTCTTTCCTGTCGGAAGCATACTCTTTGGGGGTGCGGCCAAATTCCTGTTTGAACCATTTCCTGAAATAATCCACATCGGAGAAACCCACCATATATGCCACTTCGTTAACGGTGTATTCGTTCAGCTTCAACAGTTGGGCTGCTTTTTTCAACCGTACACTCCTGATGAACTCAATTGTAGACTGGTTGGTGAGTGCTTTGATCTTACGGTAAAGGGTAACCCTGCTCATACTCACTTCCCTGCCCAGCTCTTCCACGTTCAGGGATGGCTCCATGATATTATCGTCGATGAATTGCATCACTTTACCCAGGAACAATTCATCTGCCGGGGTAATGGCAATATTGGTTGGTTGCAGGGTAATGTCTTTCCGGTATCTTTCTCTGAGCAGTTTCCGGGAAGCCAGCAGGTTGTTTACCCTTACCTGCAACAGTGCGAGGCTAAAGGGTTTGGTGATATAGTCATCGGCCCCGGTTTCAAAACCTTCTACCCGGTAAGCAAGCGGGGTTCTCGCCGTTAGCAGGATCACCGGGATATGACTGGTACGGGGATCGTTTTTCAATGTGCGGCACAGTTCCGTACCATTCATCTCGGGCATCATCACATCGCTGATGATGATATCCGGTATCAGTTTCAGGGCGGCCTCCCATCCTTCTTTTCCGTTTGCAGCCACATGCACCATGTATATTGTTCTGAAGTGTGTTGTCATAAATGACAATACTTCCGGGTTATCTTCCACGATAAGCATCACGGGTTTGTCTTCCATCTCCCCGGCAATGGGTTCCTGTCCGCCCTGTTCATCACCTGTTAAACGTAGGGGAACAACCGGTTGGTACAATAGCCGCTCGGCCTTTGTATGCATTTCGTATACCTCTGCCTGCGCATAATTTTCCCTGGCCGACGGGAAGGTTACGGTGAAACAGGTATAACCGCCTGTTCCGGAAGCTGTCGCCGTTGCACTATCTACTGTTATGGTGCCATGATGCAGTTCTATCAATGCCCTGGTAAAAGCCAGGCCGATACCGGTTCCATCTATACGTCCGCCTGTATCATTGTAATGATAGAAGGGTTGAAATATTTTTTCCAGGTGGTCGGCGCCGATA
>JACXTT010005772.1_pt1 | contig 17881 bp, 18 predicted proteins | sample 9270951 | NCBI WGS metagenome assembly JACXTT01 (sample SAMN15532306, study PRJNA645909) | rock metagenome | isolation source: weathered quartz diorite | place: Puerto Rico | collected 2017-06-21 | reverse complement strand
GGGGGCTCAAACCGACGTATGGCCGTGTGTCGCGCTACGGATTGGTCGCCTTCGCCTCGTCGCTCGACCAGATCGGCCCGATCACGAAGGACGTGCGGGATGCTGTCCTGATGTTGCAGACGATTGCGGGGCACGATCCGTTGGACTCTACATCGGCCGACGTGCCGGTGCCCGACTACCAGAAGGCGCTCAAGTTCAACATGCGCGGGATGAAGGTCGGCGTGCCGCTGGAGTTCTTCGCCGAGGGGCTCGACCCGGAAGTGGAGCTGGCCGTGCGGACGGCGATCATCAAGATGCAGGAGCTCAAGGCCGAGATCAAAGAGATCTCGCTCCCGATGACGAAGTACGCGATTGCGACGTACTACCTGATCGCCACGGCGGAGGCGTCCTCCAACCTCGCCCGCTATGACGGCGTGAAGTACGGGTACCGGGCCCCGAAGGAGAAGGGCCTGCTGGAGACGTACATGAAGACCCGGCAGGAAGGCTTCGGCGCCGAAGTGAAGCGCCGCATCATGCTCGGCACCTATGCGCTGTCGGCCGGGTACTACGACGCGTACTACGGCAAGGCGCAGGCCGTCCGCACGCTGATCAAGCGCGATTTCGACGAGGCGTTCAAAGAGGTCGACGTGATCGTCACGCCCACGATGCCGACGCCGGCCTTCAAGCTCGGCGAGAAGGTGCAGGACCCCCTGCAGATGTACCTGTCGGACATCTACACGATCTCGGTGAATCTGGCCGGGGTGCCGGCGATCGTAGTGCCCTGCGGGCTCAGCAGCGGGAAGCTGCCCATCGGCCTGCAGATCATCGGGCGTCCGTTCGAGGAGGACAAGATCATCCGGGCGGCGTATGCCTACGAGCAGGCGACGGACTGGCACACGAAGCGGCCCGCTCTGTAATTGACGGTTCGGTAAGGAGGCGATCATGTTTATCGAAATTGCAGCAGGGATCATGGCGTTGGCGGCGGTGGTGCTGGTGGCTTTCCTCGTGCCGGTGCTGATCCAGCTCCGCAAGACGGCGGATGAGTCGGAGCGGCTGCTCCGGCGCATGAACGAGGATCTGCCGGTCATGTTCCGCGAGGCGACGCAGGCGGCCCAGAATATGAACCAGGTGGCGGGCGAGATGCGGGAAGCGGCGTCCCGCGCGCGGGTCCTGGGGGACGCGATCGGCGAGGTCGGGGAAACGATCAATCAGGTGCACGGGCTCGTCCGTGGAAGGGCCGGCACGTTGCTGACGAACGTCGGCAGTCTGCTGGCGGGATTTCGGGCGGCCTACGGAGTCTTCACACAGAAATCATCATCCCAGCAAGGAGGTTCATCCAATGGCGGCTGAAGATCATGGATATTCGACGGGAGCGGTTGCATTCGCCTTTCTAGCCGGGGCTATCACCGGGGCTGTCACCGGGGCCATCGTGGGCGCCAGCACGGCCTTACTGGTGGCGCCGCAGTCGGGATCGGAGACCCGCGACATGCTGAAAGGATATGCGAAGAAGGCCGAGGAGACGGTGAGGGAAAGGGCCAAAGAAGCCAAAGCCACGATGGAGTCGGCGCTCGAGAAAGGCCGGGAGTTCGTCGGCGATAAGAAGGGAGTCTTGTCGGCGGCGTTCGAGGCCGGACGTGAGGCGATGAAGAAAGATCGGGCTTCTTAGCCAGTAGTGGCCTACGAAGTCGTCATCGGGCTGGAGGTGCACGCGCAACTCCTGACCGCATCCAAGATGTTCTGCGGGTGCGGCACAAAATTCGGCGCGGCGCCCAACACGCAGACCTGCCCGGTATGTCTCGGCATGCCGGGCGTGCTGCCGGTCATCAACCGCAAGGCGGTCGAGTTCGCCGTCCGGACAGGGCTGGCGCTGAACTGCAAGATCGCGCCGATGAACCGGTTCGCCCGCAAGCACTACTTCTATCCGGACCTGCCGAAGAACTACCAGGTCTCGCAGTATGAGTTGCCGATCTGCGAGCACGGCTGGCTGGAGATCGGGCAGAACGGAACGGCCAAACGCGTCCGCATCCGGCGGGCCCATCTGGAGGAGGACGCGGGCAAGAACCTCCATACCGGCATCGCCGGGGCGTCGCACGTGGACCTGAACCGGGCGGGGACGCCGCTGCTCGAGATCGTGACCGAGCCGGACATGGGCTCGCCGGACGAGGCGGTCGCGTATCTCAAGACACTGCGCGATATCCTGGTGTACCTGGGGGTCTGCGACGGCAACATGGAGGAGGGGAGCCTGCGCTGCGAGCCTAACCTCTCGCTGCGGCCGGCCGGCTCGAAGGAACTTGGCACGAAAGTCGAGCTCAAGAACATCAACTCCTTCAAGTTCGTGAAGGCGGCGATGGAATACGAGATCAAGCGGCAGACGAAGGTGTTGGACGAGGGAGGGAAGGTCGTCCAGGAGACGCGTCTGTGGGATACGGAGAAGGGCGAGACGGCGGTGATGCGCAGCAAGGAAGAGGCGCACGACTACCGCTACTTCCCGGACCCGGATTTGGTGCCGTTGCGGATCAGCACGGAGATGGTCGAGGAGGTGCGGAAGACTTCACCGGAAAGTCGCTCTCAAGTGCAGGCACGAGTGGAGCAGTGCGGCCTGTCACCTCAAACCACCGCAGTGCTGTTGGCAGATAAGGATGCAGCGGGATACTTTTTGGCTGCCCAGTCATTGATCGATAAGACTGGATTGCCGATGGGCGATATCGGGCCAGAATTCGCAAATTGGGCCACGGTTGATTTGCGCGCACTTTTGAAAGAAAAGGGTATAGGTTTTGCTGAAAGTCCTGTGAAGATGGCGCAGCTCCTGGAACTTGTTGTGATGAAATACAAGGGCGAGATCAGCGGGCCCACGGCAAAGGCGGTGCTAGAGGAGATGTTCACCACCGGGCAGAGCGCCGCTGAGATCATTAAGGCCAAGGGGCTGACGCAGGTCTCGGACGAGGGCGCACTGGAGAAGATCATCGACGAGGTGATAGCGAAGAATCCGCAGCAGGTCGCGCAGTACAAGAGCGGCAAGGAGGCGGTGTTCGGGTTCTTCGTGGGGCAGGTGATGAAGGCCTCGGGCGGCAAGGCGAACCCGGCCAAGGTGAATGAATTGCTGAAAAGGAAATTGGCGGGATGAGCGGGATCGCGGAGATTCGAGCGCGGGAGATCCTAGACTCGCGGGGGAACCCGACGGTCGAGGTGGACGTCGCGCTGGAGTCCGGGGCGCGGGGGCGGGCGGCGGTGCCGTCGGGCGCGTCCACCGGCACGCGTGAGGCGCTCGAACTGCGCGACGGCGACAAGAAGCGCTATCTCGGCAAAGGCGTCCTGAAGGCCGTCGCCAACGTGCGGAAGGTGCTGGCGCCCTCACTGCTGGGCAGGGATGCAGCGGATCAAGTCGGGATCGACCGGAAAATGATCGAATTGGACGGCACGCCCAACAAGCGCAAGCTGGGCGCGAACGCCATTCTGGGCCTGTCTCTGGCCGTGGCCAAGGCCGCCGCGGCGGAGGCGGGATTGCCGCTCTACCGCCACCTCGGCGGGGCGCGCGCGCACGAACTGCCGGTTCCCCTCATGAACGTCATCAATGGCGGCGCACACGCCGACAACAACCTGGACCTTCAGGAGTTCATGATCGTGCCGGTCGGCGCCAAGACATTCGCGGACGCCTTGCGTACGGCCGCCGAGGTCTTCCACACCTTGAAGGCGCTGCTGAAGAAGAAGGGCCTCAGCACCGCCGTGGGCGACGAGGGCGGTTTCGCGCCGAACCTCGGTTCGAATGAGGAGGCGCTGGCGCTGATCGTCCAGGCCATCGAGACGGCGGGCTACAAGCCGGGCAAGGACGTGGCCCTGGCATTGGACCCCGCGGCCAGCGAGTTCTACGAGAACGGGCGGTACGTGATGAAGGGCGAGGAAAAAGCGCGGCGTTCCAGCGAAGACATGATACGATATTACGAAGACCTCGTCCGCCGGTATCCGATCCTGTCGATCGAGGACGGGTTGAGCGAGAAGGACTGGAAAGGCTGGGCGCTGCTGACCGAGCGGCTGGGCCGCCGGGTGCAGCTGGTGGGGGACGACATCTTCGTGACCAACCCGGAAATTTTCGCGAAGGGGATTGCGGAGGGGATCGGCAACTCGATCCTCATCAAGCTGAACCAGATCGGCACGCTGACCGAGACCCTGGAGACGATCGAGATGGCGAAGCGCGCCGGCTATACGGCCGTCGTGTCGCACCGGTCGGGAGAGACCGAAGACGTCACGATCGCGGACCTCGCCGTAGGTGTGAGCGCCGGCCAAATCAAGACGGGCTCGCTGTCGCGGACCGACCGGACGGCCAAGTATAACCAGCTATTGCGGATCGAGGAAGAACTGGGGGACGCCGCGCGCTATCGGGGCCGTGCGGTCTTCGCAAGGAAGGCTGGCACGTGAGGACGAGACCGAATCAGCGACGGACGACCCTCCAGGTCAGGCAGAAGCGGCGCCGGGTGTTCTACGCGATCGGCGGATTTCTTCTGATGAGCTATGTCACCTATGAGTTCTTCTTCGACACCATGGGAGTCATGAAGTACCTCAACATGAAGCGGACTCAAGGGCAGATCGCCGAGGAGATCAAAACGCTCGAGGACGAGAACGTCCGTTTGAAAAAGAACATCGAGGCGGTCAAGCACGATCCGGCCACGCTGGAAGGCCTGGCCCGTAACCGACTTGGGCTGGTGAAGGAAGGCGAAACGGTTTTCCTGATCGCGCCCGACAAGAGGGAGCGCCCGTGAGCGTGGCCGCGCCCTACCGCTCCGGGTTCGTCGCGCTGGTGGGCCGGCCGAACGTGGGGAAATCGACGCTCCTGAACCGCATCCTCGGCGAAAAAGTCGCCATCATCTCGGACAAGCCGCAGACGACCCGGACCCGGATCCTCGGCGTCAAGCATCTGGCCGGTGCCCAGATGGTGTTCCTCGACACGCCCGGCATTCACAAGCCCAAGTTCGAGCTCAACAAGCGCATGGTCGACGTGGCCCTGCACGTACTCGATGAAGTGGACCTGGCCTTCTTCCTGGTCGAGGCCATGGAGCCGCCCGGCCCCGGGGACCGGTTCGTGCTCGAGCGGCTCAAGGAACGCGACGTGCCGGTGTTCCTCGTCGTCAACAAGGTGGACTTGGTGAAGAAGCTGCGCCTCCTGCCGCTGCTCGACGAATACAGCCGGATGCACGGGTTCGCCGAGATCGTGCCGGTCTCGGCCAAGACCGGCGACGGCGTGGATCGGCTGCTGGACCTGGCTCTGGCCCGCATGCCGGAAGGGCCGTCCTACTTTTCTGAGGACGTCGTGACGGATCAGCCGATGCGCGCCCTCGCGGCGGAGATCATCCGGGAGAAGCTCTTGCAAAAGACGCGCGACGAGCTGCCGTTCGCGGTGGCGGTCTGCATTGATTCTTTCAAAGAGGAAGGCAAGCTCGCGCGGATCAGCGCGACCATCTATGTCGAAAAAGATTCGCAGAAGGCCATCGTGATCGGCAAACAGGGCCACATTCTCAAGGACGTCGGGACCTTTGCCCGCATCGACATGGAAAATCTTTTCGGCACGAAGGTGTTCCTGGAGCTCTGGGTGAAGGTGAAGGAGGCCTGGCGGCAGGACGAACGCATGCTCGTGGAGCTGGGATATTGATGGACCGGATGGACGCCAGAATCGACAGGCCCGACAAAGGGAGCGGGGCCACAAGGACCGCGAGCCGGTTCGACGTGATCTTGGATTCCGTGGGCCGCCTGCTGCGCCGCGGCGCGATCGGCAATCTCGATCGCATGGTCGCCAAGATGCATCCGGCCGACGTCGCCAAGATGCTGCATCACTTGAACGCCGCGCAGGAGAAACGGACCGTCTTCGAACTGATCAAGCCGGACGGCAACAAGGCGCAGGTGCTCAGCGAAATGGACGAAGCGGACATCGGGGACGTCCTACAGGATATGCCTGCCGCCGATATCGCCACGCTGATCAGGGACCTGCCGGACGACGACCAGGCGTACGTTCTGAACTGCCTGCCCGAGGAACGTTCGCAAGAGATCCTCAAGCTGATGAAGCCGGAGGATTCGGCGGAGGTCCAGGACCTCCTGCAATACGAGCCCAAGACCGCCGGCGCCATCATGACGGCGGACTATTTTGCCCTGCCGGAGCACACGACGGCGGAAGAAGTGATCCACAAGCTCCAGGTGGCCAAAGATACCGCGAACATCTTCTACATCTACGTCACCGACAGGGACGAGAAGCTCGTGGGGGTCCTCTCGCTGCGACAGCTGCTGCAAGTATCTCCGCAAACCCGTCTCGGGACGATGATCAAGCGGGAGGTCATCAGCGTCGCCACCGACACCGACCAGGAAGAGGTGGCCAAGCTGGTGGGCCGCTACAACCTGCTCGCGATCCCGGTCGTGGACAAGGACAACATCCTGGTCGGGATCATCACCGTGGACGACGTCGTGGACATCATCCATGACGCCGCCACCGAAGACATGCTGAAGATGTCGGGGACGCAGATCGAGGAAGAGGATGAGCTCATGCACTCGTCGGCGCTCCATGCGGTCCGTCACCGCGTCCCCTGGCTTCTGACGAACTTGATCGGGAGCATCGTGTCGGGTTCGATCCTGTGGTTTTTCCGGTTCACGATCCAGGAGGTGGTGGCCCTGGTGACGTTCATTCCGGTCATCGCGGCGATGGGGGGGAACGTCGGGTTGCAATCCTCGACGATGGTCATCCGCGGGATGGCCACGGGCCGTATCGAGTTCTCGGATGTCAAGCGGGTGTTCATGCGCGAGATCCTGATCGGCTTCCTCATCGGTCTGCTGTGCGGCGCCGTGGTCCTCCTCGTCGCCGCGATCACGCACATCAATCTGACGCTGGGGCTGGTCGTGGGCGTCGCCATGGTCTGCGCCCTGGTCGTGTCCACATCCATGGCCACGATCATGCCGGTCGTCCTGAAACGCTACGGCGTGGACCCGGCCGTCGCCGCCGGCCCGTTCGTCACCACGGCCAATGACATCACCGGCATTGCGATTTATCTTACCCTGGCCACGGCCGTCCTATCGCACTTGAAGTAACGTCGGATGCCCCTGCTCAAGACCTCCGCCATCGTGCTTAAAAGCCGCAAGTGGGGGGATGCCGACCGGATCGTCACGTTCTTTACCCTGAAATACGGCAAGGTCCGAGGCGTCGCCCGGGGGGCCCGGCGGATGAAGAGCCGATTCGGCAGTGCCCTAGAGCCCTTCGTCCACTGCGACCTCGTGCTGTTCGAGAAGCCGGGCGATACCCTGTATCGCGTTTCCCAGACCGACATCCGCCACGTGTTCCCGTCCATCCGGACTTCGCTTGAGGCGATCACCGGCGCGGCCCGGCTCGTTAACCTGGCCGGCGCGGTGACGGCCGACGGCGATGCGGTACCGCGCGTGTTCCATGCGCTGCGGGAAGGGTTGCGGGCGATCGCGGGCAGCGACGCTCCGACGCTCACGGCGGCCCTCTACGAGCTGGAGATCCTGCGCTTCGCGGGGTATCTGCCGCACCTGGATCGCTGCAACGGTTGCCAGGCACGGGCCAACGGCGGTACGTGGTTCTTCTCGCCGCGCGCGGGAGGCACGGTCTGCTCGGCCTGTGTCCGGCGGGAGCCCGTGCGGTGCCCGGCCGTGTCGCCGGCGTGCCTGTCGTTCTTCCGCCAGGCGCTCCGCATGGAGCTGTCCCTCTTGCCCCGTCTCAAACCCACGGCGGCCATCCGCAACGAACTGTATGAGGTCATTGAGCTCTACGTGGAGTGCGTGGCTGGCCGACGCATGCCGAGGACCCATGGTGTGTTCGCCGCGGAACCGAAGACGGCGTATCGGCGAAGAGCAACTGCGTATGCCTGACCGCGTCGGCTACGGCGGCGCGATCGCCCGGTTCGCCGGCAAGGCCTGCGTGGCCTTCGGGTTCATTCTGGGGATCTACGGGCTGACGGAAGGCAACGAGGCCATCAAACAGACGGCGCTCGCTCTGCTGGTGACGGGCGTGCTGGCGTCCGCTTACGGGGCGTACCATTGGATCAGGCACCATCCATGAACGACACCATTGAACCCAAGGACATGGACTGGATCGAAAACGGCGTGCTCGGCATCGAGTGGAACGACGGCCACAAGGGCGTCTATCCGATCCGCTATCTCCGCCAGCACTGCCCTTGTGCGGCCTGCACGGACGAGTGGACGGGCGAGTTGCGGCTCCAACCGGACAGCATCCCCATGTTCATCGGAGTCAAGGACATCGAGCCGGTGGGCCGGTACGGACTGCGAATCCGATGGAGCGACGGCCACGACACGGGCATCTATTCCTTCTCGATCCTGCGGAGCAAATTCTGCCGCTGCCCCCTCTGCAAAGAACACGCGAAATGACCGCCGATCATATCCAGATCACCGAGACGCTCGTGCGGCTCTACGTCTTCCTCTCGCAGTCGCTGGATCGCTGTCTGGATCAGTCCACGCGCGAATCCTTTCCCGACAAAGACCATCAGGCCTTTCTCGCCGAGACCCGCGCTCGTGTCATGGAGATGCTCGCGGTCAACCCCGTGGTGAAACGCAAAGTCGAGGAAGAATGCCAGCGTGTTCTGAAGCTGGCCGGATCGTACCTGAAGGCGAGAGCCACGAAAGCCGCCCTCAGGCGGCAGATCAAGGTCGAGCGGGAAATCCTCAGGACGAAACTGGTTGCTCTCAGCGACCTGCTCGCCGTCTTCCGCGCCCTGTGAATTCTTTTCCCAGGCCTCCGCTAGTTCGTGCCTGCGCGCTCGCGCTGTGCGTCTTCGTGCCGCCCGGCGCTGCCACTGCCGCGACGGTACAGGAGTTGTTGGAGCAGGGGGACCGGCTGACGCAGACCGACGACGGCCTTCCGGACTCGTTCACCCGCGCCCTCACGCTGTACGAGCAGGCGGCGGCGCTCGACCCGAAGACCCCGCTTCCTCATGTTCGGACGGCCCGGGCCTGTTTGGCGCTCGGAGACTGGCTCGGCAAGGACGAGCTGCAATGGTACGAGCGGGGAGAGCAGGCCGCCGAGCGGGCGCTGGCCCTGAAGGAGGACAGCGCCGAAGCCCATTTCTATCTCGCCGCGAACCGGGGGAACGTCGTGAACCTGAAGCCGTTCTGGAGAGTCTCGCCGATGGTTGTCGCCGATCTGGAGAAGCACCTTCTGCGCGCGCTGGAGTTGGACCCGCGCCATGCTCGCGCCCTGCACATGATGGGCGTCCTGCTCGACGAGACCCCCGGCCCGCTCCGCTTGCTTCTTGTCGGAAGAAAAGAACAGATCGAAAGCTATCTCACGCGGGCGGTGGAAGCGGATGCTGACCGGTACACCTACATCCGGTGGAGCCTCGTCGAATTCTACCGGGACGCCGGGCGGCCCGCCCTTGCCCGTGCCCAGGCGCAGGCCGTGCTGGCGATGGCCGGTCCGGTGGATCGCCGCCGGTGGGCGCAGAAGTATCGTCTGGCGGCCGAAGCCCTGCTCAAGAATCTTGCCGCTCCGTAATCAGTCCGATAGAATGATTTCATGGCCGTGATGGTCGCGGTTCTGCTGTGCGGAATGGCCCTGGCGGCCCAGCCCGGCGAGGCCGGCCCTCCTCCGGCCCGGGCGCCGCTGATCGAGGAACGGCTGGCGGCCGTGCGCAACACTCCGACCGACCCGCGCGCCAGGATGGAACTCGGCCTGGCGTATTTCCAGGCGGGAGAATACGACTTCGCGATGGCCGAACTGGTCGAGGCGATCAATCTCAATCCCGACAACAAAGACAACCTGACGGCCCAGGCGAATTATCATCTCGGGACCGTGCTCCTGGCGATCGACCGCGCGGCGTTGGCGATCAATGCCTTGCGCGAAGCGCTCAAGCTCGGCTGGAGGGACAACGGCGTATATATGGCGCTGGGACAGGCGCTGACCAGCCAGGGGAAATTCGATGAGGCGATCGTCCAGTATCAGGAAGCCCTTCGTCTGGCCCCCGGCGCGGCCGAAGCCTATGCGGGACTCGGCCTCGCCTACGAAGCGGCCGGCCGCGTGGACGAGGCGGTCACGCAGTACGAGCGCTACCTCCAGTCCGCGCCGGCGGCGGACGACCACGGCGTTGAGGCGATCAAGCAGCGGCTGGCGACATTGAAAGAGCGGCGGAAAATGTAATGGCGCAAGACGACCAACTGCAATCACGAAAGCGCCATCGCGGCGTCATCGGTATCGAGAGCAAAGTGCCGATCCGGGACCGGTCGGTGCTCAGTCTTGTCTATACCCCCGGCGTGGCTGAGCCGTGCCTCGCCATTCATAAGGACCCCGCCACGTCCTTCGAATACACCTGCCGGGGCAACACCATCGCCGTCGTGACGGACGGGTCGAAGGTGCTCAGCCTCGGCAATCAGGGGCCGTATGCCGCCCTGCCGATCATGGAAGGCAACGCCGTGTTGCTCAAGACGTTCGCCGGAGTGGACGCGTTCCCCATTTGCCTGAGCACGCAGGACACCGACGAGATCGTCCATACCGTGTCCCTGCTGGCCCCGACATTCGGCGCGATCTGCCTGGAGGACATTGCGGCGCCGCGCTGCTTCTCCATCGAGGAACGGCTCGAACGCGCGACCGACATTCCCGTCTTTCACTCCGACCAGCACGCGGCAGCGATCGAAGTGCTGGCCGCCCTCATGAACGCCGGCAAGCTCGTGGGTAAGGCGCTCTCGTCCATGCGCGTCGTCATCAACGGGGCCGGCGCGGCCGGCATCGCGACCGCGCGGCTCCTGCTCAAAGTCGGCGCCAAAGACGTGATCCTCTGCGACCGCGCCGGCGCGATCTACAAGTACCGGCCGACCAGGATGAACTGGATGAAGGCAGAGATGGCGCTGTGTACCAACAAGGAAGGACGGCAGGGCCCGCTCCCGGCGGCGCTGGCCGGCGCCGACGTCTTCGTGGGGTTCTCCTCAGGCGGCGCGCTGAGCGGGGAGGCGGTCGCCGGCATGGCCCGCGATGCCATCGTCCTGGCCCTGGCGCTGCCGGAACCGGAGACCCTGCCCGACCTCGCGAAGCAAAACGGCGCGCGGATCGTGGCGACCGGCCGGGCCGACCTGCCGAACGGCGTGAACACGGCGATGGTCATCCCGGGTGTGTTCCGGGGTCTCCTGGACGTGGCTGCCCGAGGGGTGAACGCCGAGATGAAGATCGCGGCCGCCGAAGCGCTCGCCAGCTGCTTGCCGGAAGGCGAGCTCGGGCCCGACCGGATTCTGCCGAGCCTGATGGACTTCCGCGTGGCGCCGGCCCTCGCGGCGGCCGTGGCCCGCGCGGCCATCGCAACCGGCGTGGCGCGGAAACAGGTGGACCCCGAGCGGATTCGGGACCGCACGCTGCAGTACGTGTACGAAGGACGCTTTCCGCTGCCCCCCGAGAAGACGGGGGCGGGCGCATCCGTCGCCCGGCAGTCGCTCGACCTGCACGCGCGCTACGGCGGTATCCTCGAGATCAAGCCCAAGATTCCCGTCAAAGACCTGAGCGTCTTGAGCCGGTTCTACGTGTCGCCGGGGCCGTTGTCGCCGGCGCAGGAGATTTCCAACGATCCGATGAAGGTCTATGATTACACGGCCAAGGGGAATCTCGTGGCGGTCGTGACGGACGGCTCGGCAGTCCTCGGGCTGGGCAATCTGGGACCACGCGCCGCCTTGCCGGTGATGGAAGGGAAGGCGGTGCTGTTCCATTTTTACGCCGGCATCGAGTCCTTCCCGATCTGTCTCGGGACGCAGGACCCTGAGGAGATCATCGCGGCGGTCAAGGCCATCGCGCCGACCTTCGGGGGGCTCAACCTGGAGGACATCGCGGCGCCGCGCTGCTTCGAGATCGAGCGGCGGCTGCGGACCGAGCTGGACATTCCGGTCTTTCACGACGATCAGCATGGCACGGCCGTGGTGGTGCTGGCGGGGCTGATCAACGCCATGCGCTTGTTGAAGCGCCGGCTGGAGGACGCCAAGATCGTCATCTGCGGCGCGGGCGCGGCCGGCACGGCGATCGCGCATCTGCTGCTCCGGAAGGGAGCCCAGGACCTGATCCTGACCGACGTGCACGGGATTGTGTATGAGGGGCGCGAGGCGGGGATGAATCCGACGCTGGCCCAACTGGCTTCGCAGACGAACCGGCAGCGTCTGAAAGGCCGGTTGGAAGATGCCCTGCCCGGACGCGACGTGTTCATCGGCGTGTCGGTCGCGGGGATGCTCAAGCCGGAACTGCTGAAGCTGATGGCGCCGGAACCGATCGTCTTTGCCCTGGCGAACCCGGTCCCGGAAATCATGCCTCAAGACGCGTTGGCAGCCGGCGCGCGCATTGTCGCGACCGGCCGCTCGGACTTTCCCAACCAGGTGAACAACAGCCTGGTATTCCCCGGCATGTTCCGCGGCGCGCTGGACGTGCGGGCGCGCACGATCACGTTCGAGATGGAGCAGGCGGCGGCCCAGGCGCTCGCGGACGTGATCCCGCCGCAGGATCTCCAGAAGGACTACATTATCCCGGACGCCTTCGACTTCCGCGTGCCGCCGGCGATTGCCGCTGCGGTGGCCAAGTCCGCGATGGAGATGGGCGTGGCGCGCATCACGCGCGACCCGGAGTCCATCGCCCGCGAGACCAAAGCCTTCCTCTACGAAGGCGAATTGGGGAGCCTGTAGGAGGACAGCCATGGCCGCGGATAAGGTTTCGGTGCGGTGCTGCATCGCGGGCGGCGGGCCGGCCGGAATCATGCTGGGGCTGCTGCTGGCCCGCGCCGGCGTCGAGGTTCTTGTGCTGGAGAAGCACGCCGACTTCTTCCGGGACTTCCGGGGCGACACGATCCATCCTTCCACGCTCGAGGTCATGCATGAGCTGGGATTTCTGGAGGATCTGCAACGGCTGCCACACCAAAAAGCGCCGCGGCTCAATGCGCAGTTCGGCGATCTGGCGCTGACGATCGCAGACTTCACCCACCTGCCGACGCATTGCGGGTTCATCGCGTTCATGCCGCAGTGGGACTTCCTGAACTTCCTCGCCGAGCGCGGCACCCGCTATCCGACGTTCAAATTGAGAATGCGGGCCGACGTGACCGGGCTGATCGAAGAAGCGGGACGCGTCGTCGGGCTCCAGGCGACGACCCCGGACGGCCCGCTGGAGGTGCGCGCACGCCTCGTCGTCGGCGCCGACGGGCGGCACTCGGTCGTCCGGGCACAGGCCGGCTTACAGGTGGACGAATCAGGCGCGCCCATGGACGTGCTGTGGTTCCGCCTGTCCCGGCGGCCCGGCGATCCGGAAAACCCCATGGGGCGTTTTCAGATGGGGCGCATCTTCATCATGTTGAACCAAGGCCGGCACTGGCAGTGCGGCTTTGTCATCCCCAAAGGATCGCTCGCACAGCTTCAGGCGAGAGGGCTACAGGCGTTTCGCAACGACGTCGCGCAGCTCGCGCCGTTTGCCGTCGACCGCGTCGGCGAAATACAGGATTGGGACCCCGTCAAGCTGCTCACCGTCCAGGTGGACCGGCTGCCGCAGTGGTATCGCCCCGGCCTTCTCTGCATCGGCGATGCGGCGCACGCGATGTCCCCCGTCGGCGGCGTGGGGATCAACCTCGCGATCCAGGATGCGATCGCGGCCGCGAATCTGCTCGCCGCGCCGCTGCGCGAGGACCGGCTCACGACCGACGACCTGCGCCGGGTGCAGCGCCGGCGCGAGTGGCCGACCCGCCTCACCCAGCGGTTTCAGATTTTCATGCAGAATCGGGTTATCAGGCGTGTCCTGGGAAGCACGGAGCAGATCACACCGCCGGTCCTTCTCCGGCTCCTCGCGCGCGTCCCGTTTCTGAGCCGGATCCCAGCCAGGCTGATCGGGCTCGGGGTCCGTCCGGAGCACGTAAACCGGCCCACCGACTAACGTTCCCTAGTAAATATTTTCTCGCTTGTCCTACATTGTCATTCCTGCTAGTATCCCTCTCCGTTAGCTTTCCTATTTTGGTCCTCACCAAGAGAGGACGTCATGGCTGACTGGCTCTCCGGCACGTTCCGTAAGGTCACGGGTCTCTCCGATCCCGGCCCCGAGTTCATCCAGAAAACCAACGCAGGCCTCGCAGCCTTGAAGCGGGGCCAGCCCGGTGAAGCCGAAACGCATTTAACAGCTGCGTTGAAGGAAGCGGAGAAGTTCGGCGAGCAGGACCTGCGCAAAGCCACGGCCATGAGCAATCTGGCGGCGGCCTATCGCGAGCAAAGCAAGTACAGCGAGGCGGAGTCTCTCTTCCGGCAAGCCTTCGCGATCCAGGAAAAAGTCCTTGGCCCAGAGCACCCGGAAGTGGTGGCGGCTCTGAACAAGTTCGCGGAATTCTACCGCGGGCGTGGTCAGCCGGCCAAGGCGGAGCCGCTCCTCCGGCGCGTGCTGGCGGCGCAGGAGAAGGCTTGGGGGCGCGAGCATGCGGACGTGATCCTGACGGTCACGGCTCTCGGCGAAGCCTATCGTGAGACGGGCAAGTACGACAAGGCGCTGCCGCTGTTGCAACGCGCACTGGATAATCAGATCAAAACGCTGGGCGAGGATCATCTGAGCGTGGGAACGGCGCTTGATAAGCTGGCGATGCTGCACCAGGCGCAGGGACGGTATGGAGATGCCGAGCCGTTCTATCTCCATGCGCTGGTCATTCGCGAAGAGAAGCTGGGCGCGGCTGACCCCTACGTGGGGCACGGCCTCGAAAAGCTGGCCGACGTCTACCGCGAACAGGGGAAATACGACGAGGCGGAAAAACTCTACCTGCGGGCGATCAAGATCTGGCAGGACACGCTCGGGCAGGAGCACCCGGACTATGCCGGCAGCCTGGAGCACTTCGCGGGGCTGAAATACGCGCAAGGCAAGTACGACGAAGCCGAAAACATCTACCGCAAGGTGCTGACGATCCTGGAGAACGCGCATGGGAAATACCATCTCAGCCGCGCGGACGCGATGGATCAGTACGCCATCGTCCTGCGGACCCTGAAAAAGGATGAGCTGGCCCAGCGGGTGGAGGAACGCGCCAAGGAGATCCGGGACAAGTGCGCCCAAATGGCCGCCAATCCCGAAGCCTTCGCCGCCGCCAATCCCGACGACAAGTATCTGGACCAGCTCCCCTGGAACAAGAAGCTTTGATCGGAACGTGGTAACTTGTCCGGGAGTCCGCAGAACAGGCCTGTTGTCATGACCTGTCACGGCAAAGACTAATGAGAATGGTTGACACTCTTTGCACCCGCCCATATACTCGTGCCCGTGTGGTCGTGCGTCTATTCCGTAACGAATGGCTTGTCGAGGAACTGTCTGACGTCATATCACCGTAACCAACCATAAGGAGGGGACCATGATGAAAAAGTTGGGACTGATGGTGTTGGCGGTGGCGGTCGTATGTTTCACAGCCGCCGGAGCGATGGCGGCCAATCCTGATAACGGCCCTGGCTGTGGGTTAGGCAAGCTCGCGTGGAGCGATTACGCGCACCAGAAGAACATTGGCCCACAGGTCTTGATGGCCACCACGAACGGGACGTTCGGCAGCAACACGTTCGGGATCAGTTCGGGAACGTCCGGCTGCACGAACGACGGCAAGGTCTTTGCGGAATACAAAGTACCCATGTTCGCCGAGATCAATTTTGAAAACCTCTCCCAGGAAATGGCGCAGGGACGCGGCGAACATCTCGCCTCGCTCGCCACGCTCATGGGAGTGCCGGCCGAGCACCAGGCCGAGTTCTTCGCACTGACCCAGGAGAAATACACGACCCTGATCCAATCCGGAGAGGCCGCGCCGGTCGCCATGATCAAGGCGCTGAACGCCGCGATGGCGAACCATCCGGTCCTCGCACAACTCTCCTCAACACGCTAGACAACACCAAGGGCTCCCGGTTTCTGGCCGGGAGCCCTTTCCCATCCGATTTTCATCTGTCACCTTGGCGACCACAGGTCGTTCTTTTCCTTGCCCTGTTGCTGGTCGTCGCACCGTCGGCGGCCGGCCAGGCCGCAACCAATCCGTACCTGGATGAGCTGATCCGGCGGGCAGGTGAGGCGCAGCTCTCCGAGCAACGCTACTGGCACCTGCTGTTGCATTATCGCGAGAACCTCGGCGGCGGCTCCGCCAGCGAGGTGGACGACCCTGGGTTCTTCATGGCCCCCGCCGGCAAGACGGACCCGCGGGCCGAACTGGAGGCGACCCTCGCCAAGTTCTTCTCTGATGAGTTGGTCGGCCGGTCCCGCCAACCGGCGCAGTGCGCGTTCGTGGCCCGCTACCACTGGCTGAAAGCGCAGTTGGCTTTCGATGACCGTCGCTTGCCGCCGCAAGCCTGTGAACGGTTCCAGTCCTGGTTCGTCGAGATGAGCGCGCAATCCGTTACACTTATCTTCGCCTCGGCGTTTCTGAACAATCCCTCGTCCATGTTCGGCCACACTTTTCTGCGTCTCGATCAGAAGGGCCAGACGGAGCAGACGCGCCTGCTGGCTTACACGATCAACTATGCCGCGGAAGTGACGACCGAAAACACATTCGCCTTCGCCATCCTGGGAATGTTCGGCGGGTTCAAGGGATATTTTTCCACCATCCCGTACTATATCAAGGTCCAGGAGTATCGGGACTTCGAGAACCGCGACATCTGGGAGTACCGCCTCAATCTGTCGGAAGAGCAGATCACACGGATGCTCATGCACGCCTGGGAGCTGGGCAACGCCTATTTCGACTACTTCTTTTTCAAGGAGAACTGCTCGTACCATATCCTCTCGTTATTGGAGGTCGCCGATCCACGGCTGCACCTCACCGATCGGTTCATCGCCTGGACGGTGCCTGCCGACACCGTGCGCGTGATCACGCAGTACCCACACCTCATCGCCGACATCGCCTACCGGCCCTCTCGCAGCACGCAGATCCGACGAAAACGCGCCATGCTGTCCGAGGTGGAAGATCTGTGGGCGCGCCGCCTGATTGATGTCCCGTCCACGGCCGAGCAGGAGGAATTCAAACTGCTCCCTCCGGGCCGGCAGACGTTTGTGTTGGATCTTGCCACGGACTATCTCCGCTACCGGAGCGCGATGGCTCCTCCGGATGAAGCTGAGCCCTACCGGAACCGGCAGCGCGCCCTGCTCGTCACCCGCAGCCAGATCAAGATTCCTTCCCCGGACACGCCCATTCTGCCGTTCACGGACCGTCCGGAGTTGGGCCACAGTACCTCGCGGGCCGGACTCGGCGGAGGCTGGCGGCAGGATGAATTCTTCGAAGAACTGTCCGTGCGGGCCGGCTACCACGACCTGCTGGACCCCGACACCGGCTTCACGCCGGGGGCGCAGATCGAGTTGATGTCGTTCAGCCTGCGGCATTACGACCGGCGGGACCAGAGCAGGCTGGAACGGTTCAAGCTGGCGGACATCGTCTCCTTGACGCCGATAGACACGCTGTTCAAAAGCCCGTCGTGGAAGATCAACGCCGGTTATGACACCGTGAGCCGCCGTGACTGCCGCTACTGCGGCAATGCGAATCTGAACGGCGGGATCGGCCCCTCCTTCGAAACGCATTGGCTAGGCCACGAGATGTATTTCGCCTTCGCCGAGCTCGACGCCAATTACAGCCACGCCTTCGACGAGAATCACCGGATCGGCGGAGGCGGCACCGCCGGGACGCTGGTGGATCTCACCGAGCGCTGGAGAGTCCTGCTCTCGACCACGTATCTCCGGTATCCTTTGGGTGAGGATTCCGATGTCTGGCGGGTCTCGTTCCAACAGCGATTCACGTTGCAGAAAGACTTGGCCCTGCGGCTGGAGTTCAACCGCCTGGACCGCCACGACCATGAAGCAGTGCTGTCCGTGCAGGTCTACTTCTGAAGAGGCGGGGAGGCCTTAGAACGATTGATTCACCGGCAGGGCAAGGGTCAGGTAGCGGCCCTTTTCCTCGTAGAGAATTCGTTTTTG
>JACXTT010005771.1_pt1 | contig 17882 bp, 8 predicted proteins | sample 9270951 | NCBI WGS metagenome assembly JACXTT01 (sample SAMN15532306, study PRJNA645909) | rock metagenome | isolation source: weathered quartz diorite | place: Puerto Rico | collected 2017-06-21 | reverse complement strand
CCGCTATTCCAGCCCGAAAAACCAGTATGCGAATCTGCCTACCGCCTCGGTTATCGTGCTTTCCCAATGTTTAGGCGGCCTGAACCGTTGACCAAGCTTGGCATGCGAAGTTTCTGACCGGGGATGGCGTGGGAGATGTTGAGATGAGGACTGTTATGCTACTTCTGGTCTTCGTCTGCGCGACGTTTGGTCAGACTACCCTGAACATGTCGCAGGATCTTCTCCGGCTCGGGATCGCCTCTACCAACATGGTCCCGAACCAGCCGGGCCAGGATGCGGGGCCTCTGTTCTTCCGTGCCGTGAACTATGCGCAAAGCCATCAAATCGGGCGCGTGATCGCCGACCGCGGCGCATACTATTTCAAGACCCTGCAAACGCCGACAAGCCACGTCCAATGGCTACAGCTCAGCAATCTGACCATCGATCTCCAGTCCTCCGATCTCTACTTCTCTTTTCCGTTTGTGACTGGCCTCCAGATCAATAACGGGACCAACGTCGTGCTCCAGAACTTCAGCGCGGACTACGACCCCTTGCCTTTTACGCAGGTTCGTGTGCAATCCGTGGATGCGGCGCAGCGGCGCGTTCAGTTCGCGGTGGATGGCTCCTGGCAGAACCCGACGGTTTTGAACCAAGTGTTCCCATCGCAAGTTCAAATTCACCTGTTCCGCAATGGCTATCCCATCCCAGGCATGGGCCGCCTGCTCGCCACAAACCCGATCGGCGCGAATCAGTTCACGATCAAAGCCGATCCCTCCGGCTTCGCCACCAGCGCCGTGCTTGCCCAAATCCGGCCGGGGGACGTCGCCTATCTGGGCGGGTTTGTCGCTGGCGGACCAGTGACTTCCTACTTTTGTATGGGCTGCACCTTTCGCAACATCGTTGCCTATACAGGCGGCTACTATGGCGTGTTGGCCGCATTCTCGCAATCCAGCGTCTTCGAGCGCATTTACACCATGCTCCGGCCCGGGACCGACCGTCTGGCCTCCACTTACATAGGCGTTATGACCCTCGGCGCCGGTCCAAACAACCAAATCCGCCTGAATCGGTCGATTCGGACGCTCGATAACAGCTTCGAGAATAGCGTCGCCGTCCTGGGAACGGTCAGGAGCCAGACGGATAGCCGCACGCTGGTGGTGGAAGGCACTCTGACCAGCCAATTGTCTTACGGCAATGCTGTTCCGAACGGGACCCCTGTTGCCTTTCAGAGGATCTCCGATGGAGCCGTTCTGGCGATCGCGGCAGTTGCCTCGCAAGTTGCGCCGCCATTCGGTAGCCAACAGCCTTATCGCGCCACCTTCACCTTCGATCGGGGCTTGCCCGCGAATCTCGTCGGGACCATCATGTTCGGAACCGACCCCAGCCAGCGCGGAGGCAATACCGTCGTCGAAAGAAACGCAGTTGAAGAACAAACGGACTGCTGCGGTGGGATCTGGATTTCGGGTTTCGTCAACAGCGCCGTGCGGGGCAATTACATCCGGAAAACGGCAATGGCCGCCATCCACGCGGAAAACTCGATGATTCCTAATGATTACAATGCGCCCCCGTCGGAGAACCTCACGATCCGGAACAACGTCATTGACGGCCCGAATTGGACGCCGTCTTCTCAACGGGACCTCCTGTTGGGCGCCGTGGCTGTGACTGCGCGATCCGTCGCGCTGCCTGGGTCGGGCTCCTCAAACCAGAACATCACGATTTCGAACAACTTCATCGCCGATTCGGGAAGCGCCGCTGTATGGATGGGGAACACCAACAATGGCTCGGTCGCGGGAAACTACTTCGTGAATGCGAACAACAATCCGGCCTTGGAGGCCGCCTTAGGCCAGGTTGGCATCCAACAACCGCTGGTGGTTCACTCTTCGCAGAACATCGTGACCAGCAACAATGTCATCGATCAAACCTCCAGGCGAATGTGGGTAACCGACGGGCAGAATCGTGAACTCGCCGCATATGCCCCTGGTTCGACCATCCGGCTCAACGCGTATGGCTTGGCCACTCTGTTCCCGAGTCCCAGTGTGACTCTCACCGACTCCGATGGAAACACCTTTTCTCTGGTCCCTCGGATCGTCAACGCTCACGCCATTGACGTCGACCTTCCCTCTTCCGTGGCTCTCGGCGGCGCCTATCTGAACCTGGCGTCCGGCAGCGTGAAATACTTCGGCACCCTCTTCCTGGATGGCGTGGACAACATCCCGGCATTAAACGGCTGCACCTATGAAGTGAGCCCGTCGTCCACTTCAATTGGAGCGGGCGCCGGCAATCTGCCGATACTCGTAGTCACTCAAACCGGGTGTTCGTATCAGGTGCTGGTTGCATCGTCGTTCGTGAACCCGGGCGCGGGCGGCGCCGGGACGAATGTCGTTTCAGCGGGATTGGCCGCGAACACCGGTGCGGCGCGTACTGCCTCGATCGAAGTGGCCGGCCAGGCCTTCACCGTAACCCAGGACGCGCCTGGCCTTTCCAAACTGACAGCGTCGATCAAAGCCGTCGCCGGAAACGGACAGAGCGGCCCGGCAGGTCTTCTGCTTTCGGCGCCGGTCGTGGTGCAGGTAACAGACAATGCCGGAAATCCGGTCTCCAGAACAACAGTGACCTTCGCCGGCACCAATGCGGTGATCAGCCCGGCGGTGGTTCAGACCGACTCGGGCGGCCGTGCCGGCGCCCTAGTCACGCTCGGTTCACAGTTGGGAGCGGCGACAGTCAGCGCAGCAGTGGCCGGACTTGCCCCGATTACCTTTACCTTTACTGCAACTCAAACGACAACCACTCTAACGGTCCAGAAGACCTGGCAGACCGCCTCTGGAGGAAACCCGTTGCGCGGGGACGCGTTCAACTACTCAATCAAAGTCACCAACACTGGCAATGCTCCCGCCGCAGCCGTGAGACTTCAGGACGCTGCCGAAAACCAGGGAGAACTCGCCTTGCAAGGACCACTCAGCTTTGATTTTGGGACGCTGGCTCCGGGCGCCTCCCGGACTATCGCGATCCAAGCGTCGGCCGCCGCGTCCGGCCCTTACGTCAACACTGCGGCGGTTAGTTGGTCGGACATTTTTGGCGCGCCGGCCGTCGCCAAGACAACCGTAACCACTAACGTCGACCGCCAATCAACAGACATTGCGGCTGCCACCAAAGCGTCCGTCCCCCTTCACGTTGGTATTAAGCAGGTCCTGGCGGATGGCCCGGCGGTTTACGTCGTTAACAACCCGGGCGACAGCCTCACGATCCTGAATTGCGCCTCGGCCGCTTGCACGGTCACCTCCACGACGAGTCTCGGAGCCGGAGCCGTACCGGTCGCCGCCGTGAAGATGGACCTGGACGGAGATGGGCGCAACGATATTCTGGTTCTGAACCAGGGCTCCGGCACGATTGCGGCGTTGCTCTCCGGCACGCCCGGGGTGCTGCAGGTCAGCAGTGTCGGCGCCGGTGCCGTGGCCTTGGCGCCCTTCAACGCCGTGGACGGCGTACCGCGCGTCGCGGTTGTCTTTCGCGATTCGGTCTCGATTTTTGCCTGGGACGGGAGCCAGTTTCAGGCCGGAGCCGCCGCAGGCGTGAGCGGAACCGCGTCCGCAGCGATGAATGGCGATTTCAACAAGGACGGAGCTGACGATCTGCTGGTGGCGGACACAGCGTCGGGAACGGTGCAGGTGTTGCTCGGCGATGGCAAAGGCGGGCTGAACCCGGCGGGCACGATTTCTGTGGGTGAAGATGCGGCCGGGCTGGCCGTAGGAGACGTCAATGACGACGGCGCGCTGGATTCCGCCGTCATCACCGGCGCCGGATTGGTTATATTGCTTAACGACGGTTCCGGGAATCTGACACCGCAAGCAGTGGTGACTGCCCCACACGCGGGCGCTGTCGTGCTCACTGATTTGAACGGCGATGGAACTCTGGATGCCGCCGTGGCCAATAGCAGTGGTTCTAGTGTGAACATCTATCGCGGTGACGGCTCCGGAAGGTTCACGGCAGCTGGCTCGTATCTCACCGGCAACCGTCCTCTATCACTGGCTCCGGCCGATCTGAATGGTGACGGCAGAGCCTACCTCATTTCCGGAAACGGCGGAAGCCAGGATCTCACGATCCTGCTGTTTTCGAACCCTTGAGCAGTCGTTGCCAGCGTGTCTTGACTGTGACCAAGTAGGCAAACTCGGCTCTAGAGGTTCGTCGTACTCTCCATGCCCCCCCATCCGTCGGTAAAGCAACGCGAGCCCCGCGTCCCGATTTCACCCCGCAGGTGCGCACCGCCGAAACCCGTGCGAGAGGCGTCTAATACCGGCTTTACCGCCCGCGACCAATTCTCCGCATTCCCACGAAAGTGGTACTGGATTCGTGTTCTCAGGTTCTGTCCGCTCGGCCGGCGGCCGCGAAGCCACGGGAATCACGGCGATGTGGGCGCTGGTACAAGAGGCCGTATGTGTCACGGTGTTGGCCAGGTGGTTCACGACATAGTAGCTGGCATTGGGATCGCAGTTGCCGCCGAAGCCGCCCCCTTGCGCCGCCCTTCTGGTGAGGAAGGGTTACGCCGATTACGTCGTTCCCCCACTAAACTGCGTCGCGACGGCGTACTGGATATCAATGCCTGCACTGGCGGTATCCAGGCCGGATGCGGACATCGGGAAGAACACGATGTTCTGCATGTCCAGCACTCCTCTTCCCGCGGGGATGCTCAGAAGGATATAAGGCGGCACGGTGAACTGACCGTCTTCCACGCGTGCGACGCAAAGGAAATGGCCGGTGACTCTGTTGCTGTCGGTTGACCCGCCGGAGAGATAGACAAAGCTTCCCGGATTGCCGCCAGTCCATCTGAACGTGACGCCCTGCGACCGGTTGACACTGGTTAGCGAGCTCTGGTTGGTCCAAGCGAGCAGCGGCGGAACGAAAGTGGCTGTCGCAGTGAAGGGTCCGACGTCCTTACCGCCGCTTCCGGTGAACGTGAATGTTCCCCCCGCGGCGGGGATCCCGTTAGCCCCGAGGTCCAACGTAAACGCTCCCGCAGCGCCAAACTTTGCGTTCATTTTCGTAGCAACGCCATTCGGACCCGTGACAGTAATCGTCCCGGCGCCCAAAGCCGTTACGGTACCGATTGGCACATTGGGAGGATTGACCAGGCACCCTCCGGGGGACGCCTGTGGGAGGTAATACTGGTTCGCATACGTTTCAAACGCGGCATTGGCGACATTCGCGGTTGGAGCCGATTTGGGGTCGCCTAGCGTGGGATTCGTCTGCAAAACGACTACGTTTCCTCCCCGCACTGTGATCGGTCCGAAGGCCGGCACTTGGCCTCCCTTGAAGCCGTTCACCTCGTCCGCGCACTCGCCTCCGCTCTGTTGGATGGGCAGGATGGTGGTGTTGCTGGTCACATTTTGCGTCACGGCCGTCAGTGAAACGAAGCAGCCAGTCGGGGAATTCGACGGAATCACGAAGTTGATCTGATTCACCCCGGGATAGGGGGACGCGCCCGCGTACAGCACCGTCGCGGGAAGGCCGCCGACATAGATTTGTAGGGGCGTGTTCACCGCGTGCGGCGCCGCAGCCAACGTGGTATCGCTATCCAGTGGGTCTGCTCCCAAGCCCGTGGCCCAAAGGGTAAGAATCTCGCCGGGTGTCGCCGAATTCCGGTACGTGATCAATGCACCGTTGATCGCATCGGTGGCCACGGCGATGACACCGTAATACGTGTTGATCCCGAGCGCACTGGGAACAACGGCAAAACTTGTGGGATCACTGGTCTTGCCGTTGAGCGTCACCGTCAGTGTTGCTTGTCCGGGCGGTGTACTGGCCGGAAGAACGGCCGCGATCTGGGACGGACTGGCGTAGTAAATCGCAGGATGAACTGTTGTCCCGTTGACGACAACATTGATGCTCGCTCCGTTGAGCATAAGCGGCAAACCCGGCGGCACGCTGGATTGCAGGACGATATCGGCTGGGTTCGAAAGGAAGGTTCCGGTGATGATGAACAGGCTGCTTGGCGCAATGCCATAGTTGGGTTGGCCCGCTTCAATCAGACTGGAGTTGTTGAGGATCCCGGCGATAAACGGCTTGCCGGGAGCCTGCCCTATAAAGGTTGTGTAGTTTACTGTGATCGTTGTGGTGCCGCCACCGGCCCCGATAGGCGGCAGTGTAGTCACAACGATGACGCGGGCTTTGGCGGTGCTGCCGGCGTTGGTAACCACCACGAACGTATCACCCTGGACGAGGGTGTTGGCGCTGATTGTATTGGAAGACGTTGCTCGCGCAGCTTGTTGAATGAAGTACGACGCGGGCTGCGCGAACTCTATCGCGCTCATCACCCCGAGATTGAGCAGAGTCGCGCTGCCTTGTGTTCTGAGTGTGTTGCCATCCCAGGCCACGTCGCTTGGGTTGGTGCCCGTTTTCTCGGTGTCGAAATTAATGGAGTTGGCTGTGCCGATTCTGAAATTCACCGATCCGGTGACGTCGGCAAAGGCCCATACCGAACCACCGAGAAGGAGAAAAGTAGCAATGATCTTGATGGCCATGGCGCTAAGATATCAAACGTGCCAGCGCCTGAGGCACCCTCCCACTACATCACTTTTTGGGATAAGCCCCAACCGCCCCGTAACCTTGCCACTTATGGGCGGCGTCGGCGCCAAAGCCAGGGCAAGGTTGGATCGGCGGAAGGCGCTGCTCACTCTTCTCCGCAAGATCCGCAAGGAAGCCGGGCTTCGTCAGGTCGAAATGGCCCAGAGACTGGGCAGGCCCCAGTCCTTCGTTCGAAATACGAGTCTGGCGAACTACGGTTGGACCTACTCGAAATAGACGAGGTCTGCCACGCCGTTGGCGTCCGGCTGAATGGCTTTGTGTCCCGTTTCGGGGACAATGGGCCCCCGTCAGACAAGGCCAAGAGCAAAGTCAAGATCTGAAGGTCATGGCCGCGTCGGTGTAATGCTCCCAACGTACTTTTTTTCCAAGAGCTTGCACTACTCTGCGTGCAGAAAAGGGCTGATATATATTACATATTACATACCCTGATGGGGTTCGGCAGACCATTCGGGCTTCGGGCCCATTCCCCCAGTCGGCTTCGACGGTGCGCAGCGCCGTACATCGACCGTCGCACGCTGGCCGCGCGGGCGCGTACAGAACCGCGATTAAGAGTACCTTGCCGGGAACTCGGCACAACCTGGGGCAAAAGAGGTCGCCAACCAGCTCGCCGTGGACATCCTGCGCTACCAAAGTCACCAAGACTGCAAAACGCTCGTGTGCTTCGTGTACGACCCGACCGGGAAGTACAACAACCCCACCCTGGAAAACGATCTCATGGGAGACCACGGCGGCCTGCGCGTGATCGTCATCGGGCACCCAAGCACCAATGAGCAGCAAGGGACTAAGGGGGATCGCGCTATGAACACACCTGAGTTTGTCGACACGTACTCCGATGACGTCATTTACCTCCTTGAAGGAAGAACGGCGCTCCTGACGCACCCGCTTCGCGCTGAGCTCCCCGAGCTTCTTAACGCGTCCACTTGCCGACTGCTTGCCGTGTTTATGATCGGCAATATTGAACTCATGCTCTCCGACTGGCGCGCCAAGGATCACAACGACATCCTCAACGTTTACTTCGAAGGCCGACGCGAGAACCGGGAACGCGTCGCGGCGCTATGCAGCGCGTTCCAAAGCGCTGGCATCACCGTCGACCCGGAGGTATTCAACGACTACCTCGCTATAAGGTACCTGCGCAACGCCATCGTCCACGCCAAGAGGAAGGATCACGAAAAAGATTGCTTGAGCAGCGCGGCTTCCCCACCGACACACGAAAACTGACCAAAGCGCACCTGCACCGCATTGTGCACGTCAATCAGAACATGATGTTCTACATCGCCCTCACCAGCCTACCCGCGCTGGGTGCCGGCCGCCCCTCCAAGCTCGTCACGCTTGATGAGAGCACCACGCGCCAAGAGGACGACAATGGCATTCTCCGATTAGAGGATCTCAATCGCGTCATTTGGAACAATCTAGAGCGCATGCAGACCGTCCTGTACCACGCCATCGAGCACGCCGCCAGCAGCGAACCGTACAACTGGAGCACCGGGTGGACCAACGCTAAGATCACCGCGATGGACCACGACGAGCGCAAGCGCGTGTTCTACCTCGCCGCACGTAGAGCCGGCGAAGACAACTACGCACCACTTGCTGCCCATCGTGGTCTTGCCGCTGAGGCCCTCGCGTTCTGGCGAGAATACTGGCAGCGCGCAGTCCAAGGCCAGGGCCTGCAGGAAACCGACATCCACCAAAGCCTAGAGGTACTCCGCAGCCAGGCTTTTGCCAAATTGGCGACCGACGCGCCATGGTGCTTGAGCATCACCAGTGTGCCCGAAGACAAAGTCCAGCACGCCCTCGATCTAGCCCTCGGCAATCATGCTCCATTAACCATCGCCCAAATTGCCAAGGCGCTCCAAACCGGTCGCAGGGCCTACGACCTCATCCCCAATATCATGCCGGTGGCCCTCCTGAGCGTGTACCTCCCCATCATTGACCCGGCCAACAGCACAACGTACCTTGCGGAGGGCAAGCGTGCCATGGCAGCGTTCCGGCTAAACCGTGCGTGGTACTGGTGGGTCGAGCATCACCAACCCGTCGGGGAGGACGCGCTCGGGTTTTACGCGGCCATCGGCGCTGAATTTGGCAAGCGCTCAACTGATCACAATTCTTGACCCGGGGCCATTATGCGGCTCACTGCGCCCTTCGATACACTGACGAAGGGTCAAAGGGGGCAGTCTGGTCCGGGTTGAGTTGGTCGTCATTATGAAACATTTCGACAGCAGCGGCCGACAGCAACCGGAGGTTCGCTCGGCCCCAATCTATTGGGATGTCGTTACGACTGGAGGCGCTCAATGAAGAGGTGGTCCCCACCCGTTTGTCCGATAGCGGTTGCTGCTGCCGCGCTGCTCTATCCGATCTCGCTGGGAGGCGAAACGCTTTCCGGAGGCAAACTGCTGGGCCATCAAATAGATTCGATCCGTTCCCGAACATGTACCGCTGTTCCGGAGCGGAGCGGATTCCCGGCGCCCACGCCGTTCAAAATCACGTTCAAGTGCGCGACGCAGGCCTTCGAAGTCACGATCACGCCTGAGTTCGACGCTGCCCTGCCCTCGGGAAACATTAATCCCACGAGCGATCCCGCGAGCCGTTACCTTGTTCTCGACAGGGAGCTGGTAACGAAAACGTCGGCAACCATCAAGTGGACCCCTGCTCTCGCCGGCGCCCCGTATCTCACGCATCTCCAGATGGGCACAGTGTCGGGCAACGAGGCAGCGAATCCCCCAGCGCAGGGCTGCAAAGTCGACGACGCTCAGAGTGGGCTCGGTTCATCTCCCGTGCAGTTCCAAAAGACAGCCGACTGCCGGTGGAAGAAGGTCTGGACTCTTCTGGCGGATATGCCCAGCGGCGAGGAACCGATACCGGCTCAGCGCCCGCTGGCGATTGTGACCTCGGTGGTCAACCTGGGGGTGCGGGGAACCGCGGAAGACTTCGATGATTACATCGATATCCGCTGGTTCTCGTTTTACGGATTTGAAGAGTCGGTCGGGACCGTGAGCCCCTCCGTCGTATTTCCGAAAACCAACGACTCAGACGTCTACGACCTGGAATTGCGGGGAGGGCCGACAGGAATCACGGCTGTGACGTTCGGCTCGCTTCCGCCGGCGACCGTGATCTCCGGCAACCCCGGCAGCGTAAAGCTGAAGCAGAGAGTGCCGCCCACAACCGCGCCTGGCCGGTATCGAGCCCGCGTCACGGAAGCCGGCCAAACCAGGAACATCGAGGCTTACCTGTATGTGGCCGGAATCGAAATCTTCGATCCGAACCCGGCTCTGGTTCCCATTCCGCCAGGCCAGCTGGTAGCGAGTCTCAGCGCGGATGCCGGCTTCATCGCTCGCACCCTCGCCGAATCTCCCGTCCCCCGGCGCAAGGCAATCGCGGCCGACGGAGTTACGCCCGTGCTTCTGCGCATCCCATCGGATAAGCCCCTCAGCCTCGAGATCGCGGGCGCTCCCGGCAATTCCGATATCGGTTCGCTCAGCACGATCGACGGCCGCAAGACCGGCACCTTGCTGGACCAAGTGGACCCGGTGGCCGATCCCGAAGCGGGCAGAGCGGTGTACGCGTACTACAGGGCGCCCCTGGATCTCGCGCGCAAAACTTCTGTGACGCCTTACGATCCGGCCGCCTACGACGACCTGGACAATCCGGCCGACTCCGATCCGGGCACGCAAACCATCAGACTCGCGATCAAGGTCAAGTCGACCAACGCGGCTGAAGCGCTTGACAACGCGGGCACCATACGAAAGCACCGGGCGCTGACCGTCGTGCGCCCGCCCATGATCCTGATTCACGGCATCTGGAGCGACGAGGCCATCTGGGGCACAGCGAAATTCGATTCGAGAGTCCAGAGGGCCACCGGTGCGCGGGTTGTAGAGAACGCCAACTACAAGTCCGACAACGCGAAAAGCTGGCATCCGAAGCAGGCGGCCGGAACGATTGCCGGCATTGAAGCCCTGAAGGGGGCCATCACAAGGGCATCCGATAGGTACCGGGGCGCCGGAATGGCCGTTACGCAGGTGGACGTCGTCGGCCACAGCATGGGCGGGATCATGACCCGCGTGTTCAGCCAGAACCGCGTCAACGAGTATCGGCGCAGAGAGAACTTCTTCAAGGGACCGGTTCACAAACTCATCACGCTCGATACGCCGCACTCCGGGAGCCTGTTCGTCCTGTTTCTGTGGAACCGGAAAGACCAGACGCTCGAGAACTTTCCGAGCTTGGGGCAGACGGACGCCGACGGAATCCCGGTCTTTTCTTCCCAGGCGCAGCGGAAGTCTTTCGGCGATCTGTTCCAGTTGCTAGGGATGCCGGTGGACCAGGGAGCAGTGCAGGATTTCATTCCCTGCAGCGATGCGCTCCGATCCCTCGAGGACTCGCCGATTCCCACTCACACGATCTCCGGCATTCGTCCGGACAAGGACGGACCCGTTCCCGGTTCGGCCAAGGTGGACTACGTCTTCAGGTTGGCCCGCTATATTTCGAGCGGCGAGACGGCCACCATGGATGACGTGACCGGCAACCGCGAACACGACACGATCGTGGAAGCGATCAGCATGCGCGGAGGAATGGCCCGGGTGGCCGGCGTAAACGAGGATCCCCTGAGCGCCGTCGCTCACGACCAGAAGGACGTGATCCACGCGTTCGTTCACGCGAAGGCGAGCCCAGTCGAAATGACCGTTGTCGGTAATGCGGCAACTCAGGACGTGGTCGGGAAGATCATCACGACTCCGGTTAGCGACGCCAGGGTGTACGGCCTCCTCAGAGCGCCGAGGTCGTACCGCTCGCCGCCGTTTGGCGTGAACTCGGTGACGGGCGAGTGCGTTTCCGACAGCCCTCGAGGGACTAACAATCGCATTCCGAAGGCCGCGCCGGAGAACCGCAAAGCCGAAACACAGGCCTATATCGAGATCACCTCGCCGGCGTTCAAGAGCGATGCCACGGCGGGCTCGACGGTAACGATCACGGCCACGCCGCGCAACGGACTCGTTCCCGTCAGCACGCTCTTCATCGGAGATCCTTATCCCCCGGACCAGGCCGGCCCGGTCGATCTCCAGACGACCTTCAGGATCCCTGAAGACTTCGCCGGCTGGTTGAAACTCGGGATTGTTGCGCGCGACGCCAGCGGCGAGGTCTATTCGTCGCTGACTTATGTCTTTGTCCGTCCGAGTAAGCCGGTCGCGTCCCTCCGCGTGAACCCGGACGGCCTTTCGCTCAAATATCAAACGCAGGAAGCGCAACTGGCGGTGACCGGCCTTTTCGCCGATGGAACTACGGTCTCGTTATCAGGCTACAAGGAACTTCAGTTCTCGTCGTCGAGCAGTCAGGTGGCTACCGTCGACCGCCTGGGCCGCGTTCGAGCGGTGGGCAATGGTACGGCGACGATCGCGGTCACGCTCGGTAGCCTCAGCGCCCTGGTCCGTGTCACAGTGGCCGCAACGAATGCCCCGCCGGTCTTCGATCCGGTGAGTCCGTTTCAGATCGCTCCCGGCGAAAGAAGGGATGTCCTCATCCGGGCCGCGTCTCCGCTGAACAATCTCGTGAGCCTCGAGGCTGTGGGGCTTCCCGCATTCGCGCGTTTTACCCCGGCGGCCGGCGGTTCCGGGACGCTGACTCTGACGCCATCCGCCAGTGATGCCGGCAACCACAGCGTGACCATTTCCGCCGCCGACACGGGCGGAGATCCGCCGGTGGGTTCAAACCTGACCGTCGCTTTCACCGTGACGTCCGGGCCGATCAATTCGGTTCCCCCGGCGGTCTCGCCGGGCGGCCTGGTCAACGCCGCGGACTTCGATGCGGTGTTCGCTCCCGGAGGCATCGGATCCATCTTCGGAACCGCGTTCACCGACAGTACGGTGGTGGCAACCGCTGTTCCTCTTCCCCGCCAGTTGAACGGCGTGAAGGTGACGGTGAACGGAGTGGACGCGCCGTTGTACTTCGTCTCGTCCGGCCAGATCAATTTCCAGGTCCCATTCGAAACTCCCGTCAATGCGGGCGTGGACGTGGTAGTCAGCCGCAATGGGATTGCGTCATCCCCGGTTCGCATCTCGGTGCGGGAATTCGCTCCCGCGGTCTTCCGGATTCCGGCCACCGGCGATCCGATCGTGGTCCATGCCAACTACACGCTCGTGTCCGCCGCGCTCCCGGCTCAACCGGGCGAGACCCTTATCGTTTTCGGCACCGGGATCGGCGGGCTCGTGAATCGCCCGGCCACGGGCGCGCCGGCGCCCAGCTTACCGTTCGCGACAGCCAGCGTCGCGCCGGCGGTCACGCTCGGCGTCGCGCCGGCCGACGTGCTGTTTGCCGGACTGGCTCCGGACTTCATCGGTCTGGCGCAACTGAATATTCGCGTGCCCGCATCGCTGCCGGAAGGCGCGAAGCTGCCCCTGGTGATCCGGTTCGGTTCGGTCTCGAGTAAGCCGGCCGATCTTGCTGTCGTCAGCTCCACCGGTCAGACTGGAACACCGGTTATCCGCGTCCAACCTCCGGCTCTAAGCTTCGGATCGGTGGCGGCCGGAAGTTCCTCTACACAAGTGGTAAGCGTCTCCAACATCGGTGACGGAACACTGACGGTAACGTCGATCACCCCGTCGAACCCGATGTTCACCATTTCACCGGCCGGTCCTTTGAACATTGCTCCTGCCGCCACCACGCAAGTTACAGTTCGCTTCGCTCCCACAGCGGCTGGCGCGCAGGCGGGCATCCTGACTTTTGCAAGCACGGATCCGGCCTCGCCGCGGGTCGCAATCGGGATTTCCGGAATTGGAACCGCGGGTAGCGGGGCCAGCCTCACCACCTCCCCGACCTCAATCAACTTCGGCTCGGTGCAGGCAGGCGCTTTCGCGACCGTTCCGCTAACACTCATCAACAGCGGGAATGCGGCGTTGACAATTACCTCGATCACGAGTTCCAACAGCAGGTTTACAGTCGAGCGCGCCGTACCTTTCACTCTCCCAGCAGCCACTTTGACGGATGTTGTGGTGCGGTTCGGCCCGACAGAGGCCGGGGCACAAACGGGAACCTTGACCATCTCCAGCAACGATCCTGTTCAGCCTTCGCTGCAAGTGTCGGTATCCGGAAACGTGGGATCGGGCGGCCCGTCTGGCCCGCGGATCGCGGTTTCACCGGCGTCGCTCAGTTTCGGAACGATCGCAACGGGAACGTCTGCGCAACTTTCGATAACGATTGCGAACAACGGGACTGCGGCGTTGAGTGTCTCCGCACTCAACAGCTCCAATCCAGTCTTCACCGTCACGCCGGCGGCTCCCTTCAATATTCAGGCATTCGGATCGACGCAAGTGAACGTCCGCTTCACGCCGACGAGCACAGGCGCGCAGTCGGGAACGTTGACCATTGCAAGCAACGACCCCGCACAACCTTCGATTCAGGTTTCGCTTTCCGGCTCAGGTGGTACCGCAACTTCAGGCGGAGCGGAAGCGTACTGGAGATTCGACGAAGGCAGCGGAACAGTCGCCAACGATTCATCCGGCAACGGCAAAACGGGCACTTTGGTGAATGGCGCCGCGTGGGCTCCGGGCGTACGTGGAACGGCGCTCAATCTCGACGGTGTAGATGACTACGTAAACGCTGGAACCACACTGAATGTGGGGAGCACTTTCACCGTGGAAGCCTGGATCAAGGGTGATCAGTCAACTATGGAAGGGTGGGCGAGAATCGTGGACACGGGGTTCGCGACGGGCTTTGCGCTGGGGCGCTTTGGAGGCTCCCAGCAAGTGTCATTCGAGTTCCGAGGATCGGCAGCCCTGGCGAGCACGGCGCTTGTGATCGACAATGCGTGGCATCATATTGTAGTCGTCAAATCAGGTGCAACGGCGGCGATGTATGCGGATGGAGTGCTGCAGGGAAGCGTTGCTGTCAATCCTGGTGGGCCGGTCAGCACATTGCCACTGCTCATCGGCTACAACCCGGGTGAAGGAATCCAGGGACATTGGAGGGGACAGATTGACGAAGTGCACATCTATAGCCGTGCGCTGACCGCTACGGAAATTCTTGCCAATTACAACGCGTTCAAGCCCAGTGGTGATCCTACGGGAACTGGAACCTCGACTCCGAACGCTCAGGCGTATTGGAGATTCGATGAGGGAAGCGGCACGGTGGCAAGTGACGCCACAGGTCACGGAAACACCGGGACGCTGCTAAACGGCGCCGGTTGGGCCAGTGGAGTCCGGGGGACCGCGGTGAATCTCGACGGCGTTGACGACTACGTGAGCGTCGCTAACACGTTCAAGGTAACGAGCTCGGATTTCAGTCTGGATGCGTGGGTAAAAGGAGATGTCTCGATGGAGGGATTCGGCCGAATCCTGGACTCCGGCTATTTGACAGGATTTGCCCTGGGGCGCCACGGGGGTGGACGGCAGGTGCTGTTTGAGTTCAGGGGTTCGCAGTGGTTGGTTTCTACTGCCGAGGTAATCGACAACGCCTGGCATCATGTTGCTGTCGTGAAATCGGGTGGCACGGCGACACTTTACATCGATGCCGTCTTCCAGGCAAGCGTTCCGGTAAATCCGGCGGCCCCGACAAACAGCTTGCCGTTATTCATCGGATACAACCCGGGAGAGGGAACTCGAGGTCATTGGAAAGGACAACTCGATGAGATCCACATCTACGATCGCGCGCTGAGTGCGGCTGAGGTTCTGGCGAACTACAATGCCCGAGGGCAATAGTGGACGAAGATGACCTGAAACGCCTCAGCGACCGGCTGAAGAGTAAACCTGTGACTCTTCGTTGCTGTGAGCATCTCGCCATCTTGGAATCTGCCCTTCGGAAGTTGGAATCTGAACTTTGGGTGCCGGCCGAAAAGTCCCTTCGGAAATCGGGGCACCTTGTGAAACGAGAGCTACTTTCTGAACCACTATCCTGGCCCTGCGATTCGATTCCAGCGATCTTAGAAGCAGTCAGAAATCCTAGTCCGGCGTCAGTCACGAGGATCTGCCAGTTTTTTCGAGATGTAGCTGGCCTGCGGAACATCGAAACCAAGGCTCGGACACGGCCGGCCTCGTTCAAGGAGCGTCCTGCATTTCTTGTCATTGCGTGGGCGGCTTTGTACGGCCGCAGAATCCTTCGTTCTAGGGAATCCTCGCCAATTACCGAGATTGAAGTTGTCTGTGCCAGGTTACTCTTTTTAATGGCCCTCCAGGTTCATGAGGAGATTCGCGCAGAGTTCGAGCGCGCCGACATAGCGAAGATGTGCCCTCATTGTGCACTTTACCTGGACACAAGTCTAAAGTACTGCTCCAACCGGTGCGGAGATGCGGCAAGAAGCGCAAAACGATACAGCAGCAAATCAAGGACCCCCAGGCGCCAAGATCCAGTTGCGTACCACCAACCAAAGCTTAGCACCCACCTAGCGCGCCTCCCCACAAAAGAGCGCCCGATCCCCCACATCAGTGGGTTTGGCATGTGCCTTCATTTCATGGCACCTAACAGAGTGGGGTGTCCTCAGGCGGATGCGACGCGCCGCGCGGTCCTTCCGGTCTGAGCCATTGGGTGAAGCAGACACTGAAATCTCGGACAAGATCTGCTGTCGTCGTCGATGACGATGGACAGGTCCGATACTTCGTTCGGTTGGTTCTGGCGCATGCCGGTTATTCGGTGAGAGAGGCTGTAAACGGGAAAGACGCGCTGGAGAAGTTAGCGACTCAACCAGCTGATCTGCTCGTGACCGATCTCATGATGCCAGATGTCGATGGTATTGAACTGATCCGCAGTGTGCGTGCCAGCGGCCCTCCCATAACGATCATCGCCATGTCAGGAACCGACGAGAGCGTCTATCTCAGAGTTGCGAGTCGCCTCGGAGCCAACTATGTACTGCGCAAGCCATTCACCATTGAGGACTTGCAGCGGGTGCTTTTGGGAATCATCACGGTCGAGCCGCCACACACTCCCGAGACCCCTGCAGCATCGTAGCGAACGGACGTGGGGATGGTGGGAATTGCGCCGTTGGCATTCTCTCGGTAAAGGCCCGGCCAGTCATGCAGCCGCGACGGCCGTGGGGCGCGCAGGGACCTTCAAGTGTGGTTCGTGTTGATAGCGGTCGTCGTTATCGCGCTCGTGGCCGTGTCCGTGCGGCACTGAGAGAACCCGAGCCACCACTCTGTACCCGCTATTCGGTTGTATGAGTCGTATAGCGGCCACTCAAGCAGCGGCCCAGGTCGTTCAAGATTTAACCACAATGGGAGATACGGCGCCACGATTTACCGTTCAGCCGGCAAAGCGGCGAGCAGTTCCACCAGATCAGCCAGCACCCGCATATCCGTGAACTGACCCACAACGGCGCCGCATTCGGCGCACTTCAGCAGGCCCGCATCGTCGCTTACGATGATGCCAGGGCACTCGGCGACCGAGTCGTGGAAGATTCGCACGGCATCTTCGAGTTTCATCATCGTCCCGAATCGTAGCACGCTACACTGTCGAACGTGGACCACCCGCGTGCCTGCGTTGTCTAGGTCCGGGGATAGCAGGAGGGCGTGGACGACTGCCCGCCCGACCTCGCCTCGTGCCGGCCCGTTCCGGACGGCCTGATGAGGTAAGTGTCGGGCCGTCAGCGCGTCCAGAACCGCCGGTTGTAATCGCCAAGTGACGTGACGGACCGGTGACGTCACTGGACGATGGGGAGTTTTGTCTAGTTTTGTCCGGTTTTGTCCAGTAGGGTCCGCCTAAAAGGCCGGAGTATGACATAACTCTGACCTCCGTGGGGGTCCGACCGGAAGCCCGAGCTGCGCACACCTTCCAACTCAATGCACCTGAGCCAGTTACGGATCGAGCGTTACCCGCAATCGCCCGGCGATTCAGCACAGGCGCAGTTTAAGGCGGCGTTTCTTGCCCAAAAAGTGACAAGAAACGGCGGGATGGAGACCGGTTGGGGCCACTTTGAGCTGGAAAGCTGACCGAGTTGGAGAAGCAGTATGGGCGGGCTTCTCTCGCGTCTCACGGGACCGGCTCGCGCGGGATTGCTCACGAGGATGGAGATATACTGTTACGGGCAATAGGAGGCCCTCCAAAGCTTATGTTAGGCGATCAAATCGGAGAGGAAACTGGCAAAGTGACCGGTTTCCGCGTGTTGGATGCGGCGGGACCCAAAGTGGAAGTTTCGTTTCAATCCAAAGGCAAAATCCTGGGAAGCGACTACCAAGGCCGTGCGTCGTATTGGTCGCAGATGCAACCCGGTGGGTTTCTTTACGGGGAGGGTCAGGGCCTTGTATCGGTTCAGCGTGAAATGGAGAGGGTGCGCTCTCCGTTAGTGAGTTTTCCGCCCCTTCGGGGCGGGGATTTTCAAGGCATACGGGTCTACCGATCCGATGTATTTTGGGGAA
>JACXTT010005770.1_pt1 | contig 17884 bp, 18 predicted proteins | sample 9270951 | NCBI WGS metagenome assembly JACXTT01 (sample SAMN15532306, study PRJNA645909) | rock metagenome | isolation source: weathered quartz diorite | place: Puerto Rico | collected 2017-06-21 | reverse complement strand
CCCCCGCGCACGGGGGAGAAGGTGCCCGAAGGGCGGATGAGGGGCGGTTTTCGTGTGAGGCACAGACCCCTCATCCGCGCTCCGCGCACCTTCTCCCCTCGCGGAGGGGAGAAGGAACTAGGCATCGCCAGATTCGCCGATTCGCCGCTCGGGATGAGGCCTTCTGAATTCTGCATTTCGCTTTTCATCCCTATCTGTCCCATATGATTACCCTGTGAAGCCACCTTCAATCGTCACGCTCACCCCCGGGAAACGCGTTCTCTTTCTCACCAAAGATCCGGAGCTCATTCGCGCACAACTTCGCGGCGAGCTCGATCTGCAGATGAAGGATCTGCGCGTCGAAGATCTGCTCGACGACATCAACACCGACGTCATGACTCCGGCGTGGGTCTGCTTCGATTACAAACCGGAGGACATCGCGCGCAACGCATACGCGGGCATGATCGTCAACGGCGAGCGCGTCGTTCCGTCGGATGCGCTTCGCAACGGCAACTTCGAAGTGATCGTCAGCGGCTATCGCAAAGGTGTCGGCAGCTCGCGTGAAACGGCGACGCAGGCCGAGGTGTTCAGCGGGATTCGAATCGCGATCGCGGCGTCGTTTGCGCCGATTCATGCGGGCAACAACATCAATCAGGGCTTGCTCATGGGCACGCACGAGATGCTCACGCGGCTGCAGAGTGGCGAGGGCGTTCCGCTCGAAGAGTTCTACGGAAAGCTCGACCCGATCTCGCAGTTGATCGTGCGCGAAGGCGGGCTGTTCCCATTCTCGAAGGCGCTCGAGCGAGGCGAGATCGAGCTGCCGAAGCCGAATACACCGGCGCGTCCGATGACGATGGGAGAAAAGATTCTCGCGCGTCATCTGCGCGGTGGGGGACAGGCGCCCTCGCCTGTCCAATATGTCAAACCCGGCGACTCCGTCGTCGTCGATGTCGATGGCGGTTACACCCACGAGTTCACCACCGCCCAGGTCCACTACTTCCTCGGCGATGAATACGGCACGAACTACAAGATCGTGAATCCGGAAAAGTTCGCGATCTTCGAAGACCATCTGATCTATGCGGACGAAGTCGCGAAGATGCGGCAGTTCCTTCCGAAGATCGATCGCCTGCGGGAACTGCAGAACGAGTTTCAGCAGCACACCGGCTGCCGCGATTATTCGGCAACGAACAAAGTGTCGCCGGGAATCTGCCACGAAGTCGCGCGCGAAGAGTTCGTCGATCCGGGCGACTTCATCCAGGCGACCGACTCGCACACCTGTATGGGCGGCGTGAACAACGCGCTGGCGTGGGGCGTCGGCGCGACGGAGTACGCGAATCTCGTGCACACCGGCTTCACGATGGTCGAGGTGTCGGAGTCGATTCGCTTCGAGCTCGTGGGTGAATTGCGGCCTACGGTGACCGCGAAGGATGTGATGCTCTACATCCTGCTGCACTACGCGAAGCCGCAGCTGACGCTCGATCGCATCATGGAGTTCACGGGGCCGGGCCTGCGATCGCTATCGATGGACGAGCGGGCGACGCTCGCGAACATGGCGACGGAATGCTCCGCGCGCACCGCGATCGTCGAAGCCGATGAGCGGACGTTCGAATGGATCGCGCAGATGCGCGGCGGGCAGGTGGATATCGAGCGCTTGCGTGCGCGTGCAGTGTCGCCGGATCGCGATGCGGAGTACGCGGGCGGGACGCATACGATCGAACTGGGGAAGATCGAGCCGATGGTCGCGCATCCCGGCAATCCGAGCGAGGGTGTCGAGTCGGATCCGACGAACGGCGCGTTGATCGAGGAGATCGGCGAGGTGCCGATCGACATCGCCTATGCCGGCTCCTGCACCGCCGGCAAGATCGACGACTTCCTCTTCTATCACCAGGTGGCGAAAGAGGCGCTCGAGAACGGAGTGCATGTTGCGTATGGCGTGAAGTTCTTCGTCCAGTTCGGCTCGCAGGCGGTGGAGAAATTCGCGCGCGAGAACGGACTCGTCGATACCTTCGAGCGTGTCGGTGCGATCGTGCTGAATCCGGGATGCGGCGCATGCATCGGCTGCGGGCCCGGCGTGTCGGAGACGACGGATCAGGTGACGGTGAGCGCGATCAATCGCAACTTCCGCGGCCGCAGCGGACCGGGCAAGCTGTGGCTCGCATCGCCGCTGACCGTTGCCGCATCCGCGTTCACGGGAAAGATCACGCCATATAAGCCGGGGATGTTCGTGCGCGAAGGGATCACGGTGTAGGACAGGCGCCCGCGCCTGTCCCTGACACTGCGCGGCGCCGCGAGAGCGGCGTCATCGTGCGTACGAACACCTGCCACGTCTCCGCATAACGAACGTACGTCATCGCGAGCGGTCCACGATCGTTCGTCGCGAACCATGGATCGTTCACATCCTCCGCGATGAGCACGGGCGAGAGGTCGCCTGACACGAACCAGGTCTTCTTCGCCTGCGTCGTCCAATACAGCTGATCGGGAGCGAGCTGCACGCGAGTCACGGCATCGGAGTTCGTGAAGACGCGCTCGCTCAGATCATCGAGCCGCGTGACGCGCAACTCGTTGCCCGTCGTCCATGCGAGCCGCGCTGCATCGGCGGTCATCATCGTGCCGCCGATCGGGAGCGTCATCACGACGCGTTCGGGGCTCACCGTTCCATTCGCATCGATCGTCGCGCTCTTGATGAGCCAGCCGCCGAAGACCACCGGCTGCCCTTCCGCCCACACGACGACGAATTGCCGGCCATTCCATGCAGCGCTGAGCGCAACGGGCGGCTGGCCGGCCGCATCGGAGATCTGGAATTCGGTTTCGCCGAGCGAGCCCTTCACGGCGAAGCCGCTGCGCCAAACGCCGAGTTGCACCGCGCCGTTCGAGGCGATCGCGACGAGTTGCTCCTTCGTTGCGGAACGGAATGATGTCGCGTTCTCGCGATCGATCGTCACGTACGTCCCGTCCGTCGAGATGATCGCCTCGTCCACCGCCGCGAATGCGCCGGCATGCTCATGGAGCCTCGTCGTCGTGCCGTCGAGACTCGATCGCAGCAGCGAGGTGTCCGCATGATCGGGCGTGACGAGATAGATGACGGAAGAGCCTTGCCTGATCGCGACCGGGGACAACTGCCCCTGCCGCACAAGCGAGATGAGGGATCCATTCGCACGAATGCCGTGGTTACTGGTGACGAGAGCGGAGATCCCGTTGTGACGCGCGAGCGCTGGCTCGTCATCGCCGGTGCGAATGATGAAGCGTGAGCCGTCCCACTGCGCCGCGATGCCGCCTGCAGCCGGTACGAACCATTCAGTGAGTGGCGACATCGTTCCTGCCGCATCGAGCCGCGTCGAGTACGTCTTCCTGTTGTCCGAGATCCATGCAGCAAAGAACTCCGTGTCGTTCGACGCCGCGGTCGCACGTACGACATTCGTCGCGAGCGTGAACGGCGCTGACACGTTTCCATCGTCGCTGACGAAGCGGCCGCTCAGTGTTCCGCCGGTGATCGTGATGATGAGCGTCTTGCCGGCTGCGGACGCAGTTCCTGCCGCGACGCCCTCGCCGAGCGGGACTGGTCCCGCGACGCCGTCGACGATGACAGCGAGCTCACTGTAGGAGACGTGCGGGTTGACGAAGCGGAGCGAGGTCGTGAGCACGACGTAGTGCGCGCCATTCCAACTCGCGAACGTTCTGCCTCCTTTGTCGTATCCGGCGCGTGCCGGCGATACGGTTCGCGGCGCATCGCCCAGTGTCTGCGCGGAAACGCCGCCGTTGCTGTTCCAGAACATCACGGCTTCGCTGCCATTCGCCGCGATTGCGGGCGCCCCCGCGTTCGACGCGATGCGCTGCGCGAGTGGAAGCTTCGGCTGCATCGCGTCATCGAACGGCATCGCGTAGAGCAAGCCTTCCTGCGTCCACGCAGCAAGAAAGCCATCGGCCGTCGCTGCGGCCGCGGGATTGTGGTTGTTGGGCCAGCTGTCCGTGCCTGGAGCGGCGACTGCTTTTTCCGGACCGAAGAGGAAGGAGGTTGCAGCGAGCACGAGGGGAGCGAGGAACATGGGCAGTGGAGATACGGCAGGGCTACCCGGTTCGTTTAGGACCTCCTTACGTCCTCACTGCCGCAAGCTTGAGGCCCGCCGTCACGAGCAGTGCTCCCGCGCAACGCTCGATCCAGTGCATGTGCGACGCGAGCCGTCTGCCGCGGTCGCCGAGAAACGAATACGTCATCAGCACGGGAAACTCGATGACGATCGAGATGATCCCGATGATCAGAAACTGCCGCGCGACGTTGGTGTGCGGATCGATGAACTGCGGCAGGAGCGCGGTGAAGAAGACGATCGCCTTCGGATTCGCGAACTGCGTAATGAGGCCGTTCACATACGAGCGCGGTTTCACGTCCGCCGGTGCTTCGGACGCATCGCGCTTGCGCGACAGCAGCATGCGGATGCCGAGATAGACGAGATACGCAGCGCCGCCCCAGCGGACGACTTCAAACGTCTTGCGCGACGCGAGCAGAATCGCGCCGAGGCCTGCGGCGGAGAGCGCGAAGTAGACGGTGTTCGCAGTGAGGATGCCGAGCGCCGACTTCATCCCCGCGGTGAAGCCGTGACGCATCGCCTGCGATACGACGAGCATCACCGCCGGACCCGGCGTGAAGTCGAGCACGATCGACATCGCGATGAACAGCAGAAGAGACGAGGCGGTCATGCGCCGCTGGCGATCCTCACTTTCGGACGGATGATTGCGGCGAGATCATCCGCCACATCCTCCGGTTCGATCAACGACGAAATCGTGATGCGGATCGCGGGACCTGTCGCGATGCGATAGCGCTCGCCGGCCTGCACGGCCCAGCCGGCGCGCATCATCGCCTGCACGACGAGCGTCTCCTCGCGGACCGGAATCCAGACATTGAGGCCCGAGGCGCCGTGCGCCTCGATCCCGCGCTGGTGCAGTGCATCGATGAGTGCCTTGCGCCGCGACGTGTACGTGGCCTCTGCGCGCCGAAGGAGCTGCGAAGTCTTCTTGTCACGCCAGAGTGCGACGACGGTGCGTTGCAGGATGTGACTGACCCAGCGAATGCCGAGCGTCTGCCGCCCTTCGACGCGCGCGACGGTTGCGGCATCCCCCGCAAGAAGCGCGACACGAAGATCGGGGCCGAGGGACTTCGAGACCGAGCGGACGACGGCCCAGCGCTCGAGCTTTGCCGTTGCCAGCGTCACGTAGGGCGCTCCGGCAACCGGACCCGCGTGATCGTCTTCGATCAAGAGCACGTCCGGATGACTGCCCAGAATCTTGTGCAGTTCGCGCGCGCGGGCAGAAGTCAGCGCAGCGCCTGTCGGGTTTTGCGCGCGTGGCGTGATGACGAGGGCTTTTGCCCCCGCAGTGAGCGCTTTGCGCAAGGGCGTGGCGAGGATGCCGTGATCATCGATGGCTACCGGGATGGGCACGAGGGCGAGCGCGCTGAGCAGATCGAGGACCCCGGTGAAGCATGGATCTTCGACTGCCACGCGATCACCGGGCCGCAGATGCTCGCGCAGCACGCGCTCGACTCCATCGAGTGCGCCGCTCACGACCGCGAGGTGCTTCGCCGGTACGCCGTCGCGCTCGAATTGTTCACGCGCGAGCGTGAGCAGTTCCGGATCATTGAGGTCATCGCGATAGAGCCGCTGCTCGTGCGTGATGCGAGGCAGGGGAGGAAGCAGCGCATGGTCAGGATTGCCGCCCGCGAGATCGACGACGGTCTCCGGTAGCGGAGCGGGCGGCGGCAGTGCGATCGGCGGCGCGTGCCGGACGCGCGTGCCGCGGCGTCCATCGGCGACGACGACGCCGCGTTGCGCGAGAAGCCGATAGGCGGCAGCGACGGTGGCCGGGCTGACACCGAGGTGTGTCGCCGCAGCGCGTACCGGCGGCAACAAGGCACCGCTGGAAACTCGTCCCGCGGAGACGGCGCTTTCGACGGAAGAGGCGATGTTGACGGCGGAGTCGCCGCTGATGTAGTTTTGTACTGACACTAGCAAAGGATTGTACTAGAACAATGTTGAAGAACGCAACTCCGATCGCAGCCCGGTTCAAGAAGGAATCCGCGAAATGAGCGCGACCCTGCAGAGCGCTCGCACCACCGTCCGGCGTCTGCCACAGCGCGCCGCGTATGACGCCCAGACGGTCCACGCCATCCTCGATGAAGCGCTCATCTGTCACGCCGGCTTCGTCCATCACGAGCAGCCGGTCGTGATCCCGACGATCCACTGGCGCGACGGCGATCGCCTCTACTTCCACGGATCGCCCGCGAGCGGCCTGCTCCGCAATCTGCGCAATGGCATCCAGGCCTGCGTCACCGTCACGCTGCTCGACGGCCTCGTGATGGCGCGCTCCGCGTTTCACCACTCGATGAACTATCGCTCGGTCGTGGTCTTCGGTATCGCGACGGAAGTGAGCGAGCGCGCGGAGAAGCTGCGCGCCCTCGATGCACTCGTCGAGCATGTGTGCCGCGGGCGTTCGAAGGATGTGCGCCCGCCGAACGAAGTCGAGTTCAAGCAGACGCTCGTGCTCTCGCTGCCGATCAGCGAGGCCTCGGCGAAGATTCGTACCGGCGGTGCGGTCGATGACGAAGAGGATTACGCACTGCCGACGTGGGCCGGTGTGATTCCTCTGACGCTCACGCCGGGAGTGCCGGTGACGGATGAACGGTGCAGCGCGGAAGTGCCGGAGTATGCGGCGCGGTATTCGCGGTAGTCGTGTGTAGGACAGGCGCCCTCGCCTGTCCTACAACTACTTCGACCAGGGCGGCACCACTCCATTCATCCGGGCGTACGCAATCGACTGCCCCAGGTGCTCGTGCATGTGATTGAGCATCGTGACGAACACGCCTCGCTGCGTCGTGTCGTTGCCGAAGAGCTTCACCGGTTTCTCCAGATCCGCATCGCTCGTATTCTTCACGATCGAGCGCACGTGATCGAATGACTTCTGCAGCGCGGCGAGCACTTCTTTCTTGTCCGTGATCTTCTCGAGATCCTTCGGCATGTCCTCCGGCGGCTTGACGCCGAGGAAGGTGGCGAGGAAGTAGTTGCCGCCGGCGATGTGCATGTAGACCTCGCTCACAGTGCGCACCCCGGGTGCAGGCCGCCATGTGTACTTTTCTGCGGGAACTGCGTTGGCGAGATCGGTGATCTTCTTCTGGACATCGTCGAGGTCGCCGAGGAACTCAGCGCGGAAGCCGCTCTTCGGGGCGCTGTTCTGAGGCATCTTCTTTGCCGCGTTCTGCTGCGCGAAGAGCATCGGCGAGATGGCGAGGAGCGCGAGAGCAAGCAGGCGTTTCATGCGCTCAGTGTACGCGGATTCGCACCTCTGAATATTTTTCCGGCGGCCAGCCGGTTGAGCGAATGACGATTTTTTGTCCGGCGAGCACCTCGGATCCAGGTTCATACGAACTGGGGAAGAGACGGCCGGTGCGATCGTCGACGATGCGCACCCAGTCGAGCTCGAGAGCGTGCTCCTCAGCTCCGATCGCGACGATCACTTTGCCATCCCGAATCGATTGCAAGACACCGCTCTGGATGGTCGGTTTCGATTTGTATGAATCGTCTTCGGGCACGAATGCGGCGAGCGCCTCGGCGCGTGGATCACGCAGCCATTCGTAGATGTTGCCCGTTCCTTGTTCCATCTCGCGATCGAAGCTATAGAGCCGGCGGCGCGCGAGAACGGGACGTGACTTCGTGTGATGTAGCAGGCCTGCGTGGTAATCGAGCCATCCGCCAACGAGGTAGTCGCCTGCGCCGCGCTTCCTGTCAGAGGTCCAGAGCCACTCGGTAGCGAACAGACGGCATCGCTTGCTGGCCGGCGCTCGGAGAAACGAGATCCTCGGGTCGAAGTCTTCGACGACGAAGTGCAGCGGTCGTGCGTCGGCGTTGCGGCCGTCGATGATGTCGACGCCAACAGTCTCGATCGCGTATCCGTTACTGACCGCTTCAAGTGTCGAGAGGATCAGCTCGGGCGCTCCGTCGCCATCGAGATCCGCGCGGAAGAAGTGACGGGATGCGTCACCTGCCATTCCGAGTTTCCACCGGAACAGCACGCGGCCGGCACGTACGATCGTGATCACATCGGCGCCCTCTGCCGAAGGGGACTGCCGGCATACGCGACGACCGTCTCGCATATCGACGCAGCCATTTTTTGGTTTCAGCTCCCGGAGGCACGGCGTGTCGCGCCGCCATTCGCTCTCACTACCGTGCCAGTGCGGAGCGTCGATCTGAGCGTTCGCGCTCAGGGCAAACGCCAATACCGCAGCGATGCATCGGACGCGGTTCATCGGATAGCAAGATAGCTGCTAGAATGCGCGCCGCCTACCGAAAACCCCCAACTTCTTAGGAGTCTCCGAGAATGGATTTCCGCCTTAGCGACGAGCAGAAACAGATCAAGCAGATGGTGAAAGATTTTGCCGAGAGCGAGATCAAGCCGAAGCTGCTGGAGTGGGATGAAGCGCAGCACTTTCCGGTCGACAAGTTCAAGGCCGCCGGCGAGCTGGGAATGCTCGGCGTCACGGTGCCGGAGGAGTACGGCGGCGCTGGCCTCTCGTACGTCGACTACGCGAATGTGATCGAAGAGCTGGGTGTCGTCGACAGCGGTTTCGCGCTGAGCGTCGCCGCGCACAACTCGCTGGGCACGGGTCACATCTACCTCGCCGGCAATGACGAACAGAAGAAGAAGTGGCTGCCGAAGCTGACGAGCGGCGAATGGATCGCGGCGTGGGGACTCACCGAGCCGGGCTCGGGCAGCGATGCCTCGGGCATGCGCACGACCGCCGTCAACGATGGCGACGACTGGGTGCTCAACGGCACGAAGAACTTCATCACGAACGCGACGTACGCCAACATCTCCGTCGTTCTCGCCGTCACTGACAGGACGGATCAGAAGCATGGCATCACCGCATTCGCAGTCGAGATGGATCGCAAGGGCATTCGCCCCGGCAAGAAAGAGAACAAGCTCGGCATGCGCGTTTCCGACACGGCAGAGCTCGTACTCGAAGATTGCCGCGTCCCCTCGTCGAACATCCTCGGCAAGATCGGCTACGGCTTCATCGATGCGATGAAGATTCTCGACGGCGGCCGCATCTCGATCGCGGCGCTCGCAATCGGTATCGCACGTGGTGCGTACGAGGCAGCGCGCGATTACGCGAAGCAGCGCACGGCGTTCGGGCAGGCGATTGCGCAGTTCCAGGCGATCGGGTTCATGCTCGCCGACATGGCGACGGAAGTCGATGCGGCGCGTCTGCTGACGTATCGCGCCGCGATGATGAAGGATGCCGGCGAGCGCGTCACGCAGTTTTCCGCGATGGCGAAGTTGTACGCATCGGAAGTCGCGGTGCGCGCGACGGAGAAAGGCGTGCAGATCTTCGGCGGCTATGGCTTCATCAAAGATTTCCCCGCGGAGAAATACTACCGCGACGTGAAGCTCTGCACGATCGGCGAGGGGACGAGCGAGATTCAGAGGCTGGTCATCGCGCGGAGTCTGCTGGGGTAGGAAAACTAATTAAGAATTTCAAATTTGAAATTCGAAATTTTTGATTTCGATGAGTCTCGGCGAATCGATCGTTTCGGGGAAATATCGCGCACTCGCGAGAGCGGTCTCGCTCGTCGAGCGCGATGATCCGGAATCCGCCCGCCTGCTCGCGGAGATCTATCCGCAGACCGGGCGCGCGCGCATCATCGGGATCACCGGCTCGCCGGGCGCGGGGAAGTCGACGCTCGTGGCTTCGCTCGCGAAGCACTATCGCAAGCAGGGGAAGCGCGTCGGCATCATCGCCGTCGATCCGACGTCGCCCTTCACGGGCGGCGCGATCCTCGGCGATCGCATCCGGATGGCGGATCTCTACACCGATCGCGGCGTCTTCATCCGCTCGATGGCGACGCGCGGCTTCCTCGGTGGACTCGCGAAGGCGACCAATGACGTCGTCGATCTGCTCGATGCCGCCGGCTTCGACGTGGTGCTCGTCGAGACCGTCGGCGTCGGTCAGGATGAAGTCGAAGTCATTCGCACGGTGCAGACGAACATGGTCGTGCTCGTGCCGGGCATGGGCGACGACATCCAGGCGATCAAAGCGGGCATCATGGAGATCGGCGACATCTTCGTCGTCAACAAGGCCGATCGGCCGGGCGCGGACAAGACCGTGACCGAAGTGACGATGATGATGTCGCTCGTCGAAGAGCATGGCGACTACGTGCCGCCGATCGTGAAAACGGTCGCTTCGAAAAACGAGGGCATCGACGATCTCGACGGCGCGATTCAGCAGCACTACGACTATCTCTCCGCCTCGGGAGAGCTCGATCGGCGCAACCGCGAGCGCGTCCGCATCCGGATCGAGACGCAGCTGAAAGAGAAGTTCATGCAGCATGTGATCGGCGGCGCGCTCTCGCGCGAGGCGTACGAGGCGATGCTGGAGGATGTGCTGCGCAAGCGGAACAATCCACACGACGCCGCGGATGCCGTGCTCTCGGCTACAATCCGCGTCCCATGAAACTCTCTCGCGACTGGCTCAGCGATTACGTCGATCTCTCGGACGTCACCGACGAACAACTGTCGGTGCGGATGACCGAGATCGGCCACGCGATCGAGGCGATGGAGCGCCACGGTGATGACACGGTCGTCGATGCCGAGATCACGACCAATCGCATCGATGCGATGTCGCACGCCGGCATGGCCAAAGAGCTAGCCGCCGCCCTCGGCCGTTCTCCAGTGGGGGGACAGGCGCCTCGCCTGTCCACCGAGCCGAAAGGCGAGGCGCCGGTGATCCGCATCGACGCCCCAGACATGTGCTCGCGCTTCACCGCACGCGTGATCCGCGGCATCACGATCAAACCGTCATCGCCGAAGATGCAGCGCCGCCTGGAAGCCGTAGGTCTGCGCCCGATCAACAACGTGGTCGACGTCACGAACTACGTGATGCTCGCGCTCGGACATCCGATGCACGCCTACGACCTCGATCGGATCAGCGACGCGACGATCATCGTGCGCCGCGGAAACAAAGCGGAGTCGATCAAGTGTCTCGACGATGTGACGCGCACGATCGACGACCAGACTTGCGTGATCACCGACGGCAAGCGCCCCGTCGGTCTCGGCGGGATCATCGGCGGCTACGAGAGCGAGATCCGCGACAACACCACGAATGTGCTGCTCGAATGCGCCGCATTCACGCCGTCCGTGATTCGCCGCACCGCGCGCCGGCTCGGCGTGAAGACGGATGCGTCGTACCGCTTCGAGCGCGGTGTCGATCCGAACAACGGACCCGATGTGATCGAGCTCGCGACGGAATTGATTCTCGAGCTCGCTGGCGGCACTGCAGAGGAGTTGATCGACGTCGTTGCGGCAGAGATCCATCCGAAGAAGCTGCGCCTGCGCGCGGCGAAGCTGCACGAGCAGTCGGGCGGCGCCGCCGGCATCGGCTACGCGCTCGAGCTCTTCCGCCGCCTCGGATTCAGCGCGGAGACCGCGGGCGAGGATCTCGAGGTCGTCGTTCCCACCTCGCGCGGCGACATCCATGAAGAGATGGACCTCGTCGAGGAAGTGCTGCGCTTCTTCGGTCTCAACAACGTGCCCGCGGCATTGCCGCGCATCACGACGGGCGATGTGCACGAGAACCCGATCGCGGATGTCGAGGATCGCGTTCGCGATCTCCTCGCCGGCTCCGGGCTCTCGGAAGTGGTGACGTACTCATTCATTCACGCCGAGGCGAATGCACTCGTCTCCGACGAACAGCCGATCAACATCACGAACGCGCTGACGGAGAACATCGCGTCGATGCGCTTGTCGCTGCTGCCCGGACTGCTCGAGGCCGCGGCGTTCAACCGTTCGTATGGAACGCGCGATGGCGCCTTGTTCGAAGTGGGCCGCACGTATCACCGCACGGCGGACGGCAGCGTGAAGGAGCGGCATCGCGTCGCTCTCGTGTTGTATGGCACCGTCGGCACGTTCTGGGGCGACCCGAAACGTGCGGTCGATTTCTACGATGCGAAAGGCATCGTCGAGCAGCTCGCGGAGCGGATGCACATCCCGTTGACGTTCACGGCGTCGGACGATCGCTGGTATCGCGCTGGCCAGCGTGCCGCCGCCTTCCATGACGATCGCCGCATCGCGTCCGCCGGTTTCCTCGGGCACGACCTGCTGCATCGCTTCGGGATCAAAGGCGAGGTCGTCGCGGCGGAGGTCGATCTCGAAGCAATGCTCGGGTCGACCGGCTCGTGGCGCATGACGCAGGTCTCGCGCTATCCCGGTGTGCCGATGATCATGGCCATGACGCATGGCCGCGAGCTCGAGTACGGAACGATCATCAAGACCATTCGCTCACTCGATATCCCGTTCTTGCACGAAGTCGGTCTGCGCGACCGCTTCGAGCCGGAAGGGGAGGAGAACGTAATCAAGACAACGCTCGGCATGTGGTATCAGGCGTTCGATCGCTCGCTGACTCAGGAAGAGATCAACGAAGCGCATCACCGCCTGACCTCCAGCGTGACCGAGATCCTACCGGTGAAAATGCTATGAAGAAGACGACGACGAAAGAAGAACAGATGTCCCTGGCAGGGACGGAAGAAGCAGAGATCCTCGCGCGCCTCAACGAACGTGTGGAGCGCGCGGTGGCGATGATTCAGGAGCTGCGCCGCGAGCGCGATGCGCTGAAGGCGAAGCTGGAGGCCGCGGAGGGAACGTCCGATCGCCTCACCGCGCTCGAGGAAGAGCACGACAGGTTTCAGCGCGAGCGGGGAGAGATCCGCACGAGGATCGAGACGATTCTCTCGAGTCTCGAGTCGCTGGAAGAGGCGTAAGTCTTTCCTGGCGTTACTGCGAACGTGCCCAGACAAGTGCCAGGAGGGCGCCGCCAAGACACATGCCTGTGCCGATGAGATGCACGAGATCCACCGCCCGAATGGTGGCGAGGGTCGGGCGAGCGAGCATGCTGCAAAGACTCAGGAGACCAAAGGCGGCGAGAACGAAGGCGACTCGAAACGATTCGCGGCGTGAGCTCATGATGATCACCTCTTGACGTTGTGGACGGGGAGTCGGAACGTTACGTGAGTCTAATCTGGGCCATCTACCCCGGCCCCGCCTTGGTGCCGATCACGTAGCCGGATTGAATCGATCCAAACGTGATCACGGTCAGCAGGTATGAAACGATTCCCTGGACGCAGCGCGCATCGAGGCCGGCATCGCGCAGGGTGGCGGCGTATTGCCTGGTGTGGCGCACGTCCACGATCAGCAGACGTCCGCCGGACTTGAGCACCCGCGCGATCTCGCGCACGGCAGTTTGCCGCTCGCCGGCGTTGTAGATGTTGTGCAACGCCATGCTCGAGAGGACGACGTCGAAGCTCGCGTCGTCGAAAGGCAGCTTGCGTGCGTCACCGGTGTGCACCTCGACCTTCTCGGCAACGCCTTCGATCATCGCGTTGTCGAGTGTCCCCGCAGCGTTGTTGCCGCTGAGATCTTCCTGCTGCCATTTGTCGATCCCGACCGCGCGACCGGTCGAGAGCCGCCTGGCGGCACCGATCAGAAACAACCCGAGTCCGCACCCAACATCCAAGACGCGCTCATCACCCCGCCAGGCAATCTTGTCGAGAAATGTTTCGCGCTCGCGCGCCTTGCCGAACTTGCTGTCGTAAAGCATCCACAAGCCCATCGCGCCGCAGCCCAGGCCCGCGCCGATCAATGGCCGCGCGATCACCGCGATAAGGTCCTGCCTCGACCACACACCCAGCAGCCGCGTGACGAGCGAGATCAGTCCCAGCGCCGCGACAATCAGCAGATTGCGCACTGCGAGCGGCGCGTCGATGCCGTAGTTGGGGGCGCGATTGTCTTTCATTGAGGGGCACATCCTAGTTTCGAGGACGCACCGATGACAACCACCACAGCCGATCGCTGCAGTGCCGAGTTGGGCAGCGATTGCGCGCTACGAGACGATTCCGTCGTACTCTGCGTGCGAACCAATCCATCCCCAGATTCTGGACAAGTAGCGCGTAGTTCGCTGCGCCAGATCCCGAATTTCAGGTGGGGAGTTGCCGAGCAGATACCATAAGAGCGTCGTAGTGGCTCAAAACTTCGTGCTGTTGCCCTGAGCACGAGCTTCACGAGCTTCCTTGAAGAGATGATCCAACCTTCCTGCAGTGGAATCGCGCTCGATTTGACGATCCCATTCTTCCCAATCCCTCTCGAGAAGCCATTCGCGGAGCTCTGCGAACTCGCTTGGTGAAAGTTTGCCGATCTCATCTTCGAGGGCTTGGACCCTAGTCATGATGGCTCCTGCCGTACTGAACCGATTCTAGCAGTCGGCTCTTCCGGTCGTCGCCGTGGGCTTCTCCCTGGCGTCTGCCAGGCCCTGGCGCTCAGCGGTGCCGGCTGCAGCTCCGAGCCCGCGCGGCGCTTCGAGTGGAGGCCGAATGCGACACTTGAACGAAACACGGCGACGAACGGCACGGCATCCGCTGCAGTGCAAAGTTAGACCGCGCCGTGTTGAGCGTTAGACTCAAGGAGTTCCGGCCCTATTTCTCGCGCTTTGCGGAAGCCGATGTTGGGCCTGAGGTATTGATGCGAGGTGCATCTCAAGGTGATGAGCTTGAACGCAGCTTCCAATTCGTCGGCGAACAAACTTGGAGCGGCTAATCCACCACTCAGCTTCTCTGCGAATCTGCCGCCGAGCGCCTGCGGCGACCTTGATCTCGCGAATCAACGGCGGCTAAGCCCTTTGATCTCACGAATCACGTCCGAGCCGGAGGTAAATTCTCCGGCCTTGATCTCCTGCAGAGCAGCAGAAAGTTCCGCCTCCTCCTCCGGTTCGAGGTGAAAGCCCGTTTCATCAGAGGTCAAGACAGCGACCATCGTCCCATCCTTACCTTCAAGCTGGACGCTTCCGCCGACAACTTTGCCCGTGATGACCTTCATGATTGCCATTCTACGCCTTCGCTGTCAGGGTATCCGTCCTTGCGGTCTTGCCACTCGGCAGGCTCTTCGTATGGTCCGTCCAACGGTATCCGCTGCAGCCGCGAGTTAGATCGCCGACACGATTGTCACGGTTCCGGGCTGCGCGGAATGGATCGCTTGTTCGATTTTCACGGCGAACAATTGCAGGTGACGGTAGCGTAGATCCCTGCTTTCGATGACTACTACCGCGACGTCGAACGTCGGAATGTTCTGCTGATATTGAAGCCGCTGATCTCCCGTCAGAAGAACGTCGAATGTGCGTTGAGCCTGCGCGAGCAGCGCGCCGTTCTTCAACGAAGACCAGCATTCTTCCTGCGCGGTTCTGACTTCTAACGATGGTAGGTCACGCCTCAAACGACGTGGCAAGTTCTCGTCAAAACAGAACCCGCTTCACGCGATCCGTGCCAGCAGTGCGCGTCCTGCTTCCTCAAGAAATGCAACTGCTTGGTCGCGGGCAACCGCTGGAAAATCTTCCAGGAACTCCTCGAGCGTGTCACCGCCCTCGAGGTAGTCGAGGAGGTTCCGAACCGGTACACGCGTACCGACGAACACCGGCTCCCCGCTCATGATCTCGGGGTCAGAGTGAACGATCTCATCGACCTTCATGTGAGTAGGATACATCCGCGGCTCTTCAGCCGCAGACTTTGCCGCTGGGCTCGTCCCAGCTTCCGTGGGCCCACCGAGATCTTTCTTCGGACGATATAACGGCACTGGCGCGCAGCGGTGCCGTGCTTCACATGGAAGAAATAGCCGAACGTGACGCTGGGAAGAAAGACGGCGACGAACGGCACGGCATCCGCTGCAGTGCCGAGTTAGACGGCGGTTTTCTTGGCGTGAACTCGGATGGATGCTGAGCGGACAGCATACCTGTTGCCTGCTTCCCAGATCGCCACACGCGCTGTCCCATACACGCGGCCCGGTTCACGCACCCAGACCGGGACGGTCACTCGAACCGTCTGCCCAGCTTCGAGGGTAACCATCGTTAGGCCCGTTCCACAACCTGCGAAGGGGTTCGACCTCCAACGAAGCCCATCGCGCACCTCCGTACTCCCGAGCGGGCTTGGGAGTTCCAAGGAGTAGCCACGAAAGGTAAACGGTTGCGTCGAACCGTTTACAAGTTCGAGAGTGGCTTCAATCTGGCCGGATGGTGTGTCGGTAACGCAGAGTAAGTGGAGTTCCATCCCGGCAGGAGGAATCCCTTTGGTCGATGCGGCTGGCAACGAAGAGCAGCCGGCAAGAACCAAAAGCGCAGCTGCGAGTACGGTGCTTCGCATTCTTCGTCCGTCTAACGGCTTTGCGGCGCAGCGGCTTCGGCCCGCCGCGAAGAAGTTGAAGAATAGTCTAACAGGCGAGCGGGCCGAAGTCCGCTGCAGCCGCTAGTTAGGCGACCGGCCGGAATTCGGGTGGACCAAGCGGTATTCGAACTCGTAAAGCCCCCAAGTTTCAGCAATGCCAGCGTCCAAGCCGGCGTCCCGATGTGCGTTTAAGAACAACTTGATAGCCCTTGGATCGCCCCAAAATGCTGCCGTCGCAAGCTTCGCGATGATGTCTTCGGCGCGAGACCAATCGCGCTTCTTTGGTGATACTGCCAGCCATCGTTGGTACTGGCGCACAAAGGTTGAAATCTCGCTTGCCGTTAATAGAGGCTTGGGAAATTGGGGCGTGGCTACCGGCCCCGAGTGTTCACCTGGTAGAAGTACCCATTCCGCGACCGGAACCTCCAAACGCTGCCAGTGCACACCGGCGGGATAGCTTGAGACAAGGACCACTCTGAAGCGGTCCGGCTCAGTGTAGAGAAGCTCAGTTTCAGCCGCGTCGAAATCGAGAAGTGCCTTCCGGTCTTGGCAGTTGTAGATCTCGAGGGAGGAGACGCGAACTGGGCCAGGTGGTATCGAGGTTTCAGATTGCCCACAAGCCACTAGCTGCCCCTTATCACTTTCGATCGTGGTTGCAAGCTGTCGGACGTTTTCTCCCGGAGGACAGCGGCAGCCCGCCGCTCCTGCGGCGTCTGTCAGGAGAACGGCTGCTAGGAAGGTCAAGATGATCTTCACAGAACCAGTGGCACTACGCATGTCGATTACGGTTCGCCTAACGGCACTGGCACTCAGCGGTGCCGTGCCTCACACGGCAGAATACCTGACGTCAGCTCTCGAACGGAAGTTGGCGACGAACGGCACGGCATCCGCTGCAGTGCCGAGTTAGGTCACCCGGAAATCAATAGTGGGCCCAGACCTCAAGCAACGGCATCCCGACCGCGGCCTCGAGACGTTGGCGAAGCTCTTCGGGTACTGGACGATCGACCTCCGGGTTCCAAATGCTTAGCTCGAAACGACCGAATGCTGCGGGCCAGTCGAAGCGCAATGACGTGAATGGGACATGCATTCCGCAACACGGCATGTTTACAGTCAAGGATTCCACTGTGGCTTCCTCGGTTTCGTTGACCAATTCGAACACTTGCTCGGCGAAGTTCGGAGGCGCCTGTGGACCGTAGAGGTCTACCCGTGATGAACACCCAGAGCAGAGTACAGCCTCAAGATTTTCGCCTTGGTCGATGAAGGCGACGTTCTCGTAGGTCTCTTCTTCGGGCATCTCACCTTCTATCAATTCTTCGAGTAGAGAAAGCGCCACCTTTCTTTGTCGGGCGCTGGGAAGGAAGTGTGGGTCTGCAGGTACAAACTTGAGAACGGTGTCTGACATCGCCGCCCCTTCTGAGTGATTGTCGGTTGAGCATTCTAGTCGATGAGGTTACAACTGGTACGGTTGGCAACCGTGAAGACCTTCACTCAAACCGCGATTCTAGAGAGCCATTGCACGTGCAGCCGCGCTGATTGATCCACGGTGGACCTAACGGCTTTGCGGGTCAGCGGCTCCGACCCGCCGCGTAGAAGTATAGCTCTTGGAACTAACAGGCGAGCGGGTCGGAGTCCGCTGCACCCGCGAGTTAGGCGCGTGCCACTTGCCG
>JACXTT010005769.1_pt1 | contig 17884 bp, 15 predicted proteins | sample 9270951 | NCBI WGS metagenome assembly JACXTT01 (sample SAMN15532306, study PRJNA645909) | rock metagenome | isolation source: weathered quartz diorite | place: Puerto Rico | collected 2017-06-21 | reverse complement strand
TCGCGTTGTCGCTCACTTGCCTTGGCGGCTCCCTCGCCGCGCAGATCTCACCGGGTCCGCTCGCCAAGCCGCATCAGTATCTCGAGGGTGCGGTGCGCTGCGTCGAGTGCCACGGCGGCGGCCGGAAGGAACAGATGACCGTCCGCTGCCTCGCGTGCCACAAGGAAATCGCCTGGCTCGTAGAGCGCGGGCGGGGGTTCCATGCAGGCGTTCGCGACCAGCGCTGCGCCAGCTGCCACCCGGATCATGCAGGGCGCGACTTCGCCCTGGTCAGCTGGCCCGGTGGCGACCTGAAGCGATTCGACCACGCCCGCGCCGGCTGGCCCCTCGACGGCGGCCATCAGAAAACCAAGTGCGCCGATTGTCACAAGGCGGCGTTACGCGTGTCGCGCGCGGCGAAGCTCTCCGAGCGGCGCGGACCGGACTGGGGCTGGCTGGGGCTCGAGCGTACGTGCGTGACCTGCCACGAGGACGTTCACCACGGACGCCTCGGTACCGCTTGCGACGACTGTCACTCGACCACGGACTTCAAGACCATCAACCGTGGCAAGTTCGACCACGAGCGCACGCGCTACCCGCTGCGCGGACGCCACCGCGCGGTGGCGTGCGAGAAGTGTCACGACTTCTCCGGAGGCAAGGTGGCGCGCAGCCGCCCGTTCGCGAATTGCGTCGACTGCCACGCCGACGCGCACGCCGGCACTGCCACCCTCGCCGGCCGCATCGTCGACTGTGCGTCTTGCCACGTCGTCGACGACTGGCGGCCTGCGACGTACACCGTGGCACAGCACCGGCAGGCGAAGTATCCGCTGGAGGGGCGGCACCAGCAGGTGAAGTGCGCGGACTGTCACGTGGAGAATCCACCGGGCGTGCCGGCCGCGCAGCTCGGCTCCGCCCGCGTGTGGATGCGGCCTGCGGCGAACCTCTGTCGCGATTGCCATGGCGACGACCACGGCAACCAGCTTGCCAGCCGGGCCGATCGGGGGGCGTGCGACGCCTGCCACCGCCTGACGGGCTGGAAACCGACCACGTTCACCGTGGCAGCCCACGCGAGCCTGCGGCTGCGTCTCGAAGGGCGACACGCAGAGATCGAGTGCAGCGCCTGCCACGGCCCCGACCGCAAGAGCCTACCGCCGCTGCCAGGCGGGGCGGTCTTGGGCAAGGCCGCGGTGGCGTTCAAGCTGAAAGAGGTCGAGTGTGCAGCCTGTCATGTCGACCCACACGACGGGCGATACCCCAAGTGCGGCGACTGCCACGGGTTGCGGACCTTCCGGCCGTCCACGGTCGATGTCGCCGCTCACAAGCAATTCAAGTTTCCACTCGAGGCAGCCCACGCCGCTGTGGCGTGCGTGGACTGCCACGCTGAGCTCAAGCATCCCGCGGTGACTTCGTCCCTGGTCCTCGTGCGGTGGTCGTCTCAGCGGCTGCTGTTCCCTGCGCCGAAGGGTGGCTGCGAGGGCTGCCACGCGACGCCGCACGGCCGCCAGTTTGCGACCCGCGCCGACCGGGGAGCGTGCGAGAGCTGCCACGGCACCGACACATTCCGGCCGGCCACAAAGTTCGATCACGATCGCGACGCGACCTTCACGCTCAAAGGCGCTCACGCCGGCGTCGCCTGCAACCGCTGCCACGCGTCGAGCCGCGACGCGGCTGGCAAGAGCTTCGTGGTCTACCGACCCCTGTCGGGCAAGTGCGAGACGTGCCACGGCGAAAACGTCAGGAGGGGATCATGATACCCAGAGCCCTCATTCTGACCTCCGTCTTGATCTGGCTCGGGTACTCGACCGCAGGCGGTCAGCAGCCTATCAAGAACCCGCACGGCAAGCTGCAGGAGGAGTGCGCCGTGTGCCACAATCCCGAAACGTGGACGCCTGCGCGCGTCAGCTCCAAGTTCGATCACGCGAAGAAAGGATTCGCGCTGGTCGGGGCGCACGCGCAGACCGCCTGCCGGTCCTGTCACGCGTCCCTCGACTTCCACGGCGCGCCCAGCGACTGCGTCTCGTGTCACAAGGACGTGCACCACAGCGAGCTCGGCAGGGACTGCGCCCGCTGCCACACCCCGCGCAACTTTCTCGATCGCTCGGTCATGGTGCGGGCGCACCAGGTGACGCGGTTTCCGCTGAACGGGTCGCATCTCACGATCGACTGCGAACAGTGCCACACGCCGATGCCGCAGGGCCGCCTCACGTTCGTGAATCTGAGCACCCAGTGCGTCGAGTGTCACTTGCCGCAGTTCCAGACCACCAAGAATCCCGACCACGTTGCGGGTGGCTTCTCTCAGAACTGTAGTCCCTGTCACTCGGCGACGGTCTGGACCAACGCCCGCTTCAATCACAACACCACGTCTTTCCCGCTGACTGGGAAGCACCAGACTGTCACCTGCCTGCAGTGCCATGGTGACGGCGTGTACGCGGGCAAGAGCACGGCGTGCGTGTCGTGTCACCAGCAGGACTACAACGCCACGACCAACCCCAATCACGCGGCGGCGGCGTTCGCGACCACCTGTCAGGATTGTCACACGACGGCGGGCTGGACGGGCACGGCGTTCAACCATACCTGGTTCCGGCTGCCGCATGCCTCGGCTCAGTGCAGCGACTGTCACACCAACGCAACGAACTACACGGTTTTCACGTGTACGGTGTGTCACACCCAGGCCCAGACGGATCCTCGCCACTCGGGTGTGTCAGGGTACGTCTGGAACAGCACCAACTGCTACGCTTGTCATCGGCGATGAGCGCACGGCTGCGCGGAATGAGGTGGCTCGCATGCGTCACGGTGATGGCGGCGCCGGTCGCCGCGCAGGAATCGGCCACCGCGCAGACGAAGATCGCGCATATCACCTACCTCAGCGGTAAGACGGCGTACGTCGACGCCGGAACACTGGACGGTGTGCGCGAGGCGGCCCGAATGGACGTGATTCGCGGCGGGACGACCGTCGGCGTGCTGAAGGTGGCGTACCTCGCGTCGCGCCGCGCGTCGTGCGATATCGTGAGCGCCACGACCGAACTCGCAGTGGGCGACTCGGTGCGCTTCGTGGCTGCCGCAGCTCCGCGAGACTCGACCGTTGCCGGGCGGACCTCGAGCACTGCGCCGTCGCGCGGCGGCGAGTCCGGCCGCAGGCTGCGGGGTCGGGCCGGCGTGGCGTACTTCCTGATGCAACAACATGCCGGCGCGGGCGGACGGGTCTCGGAGCCCGCCCTCGACTTCCGGCTCGACGGGCAGCCCTTCGACGCGTCGTCCGTCAACCTGGCCATCGACGTGCGGGCCCGGCGCACCTACACGATCCTCTCGGACGGCACCGCGGTCACGGACGGTCGCAATCGTGTGTACCAGGCCGCCATCTCGGTGAACGGCCCCGGGGCGCCGACCCGCGTCACGGTCGGTCGCCAGATCTCGGGGAACCTGGCCTCAGTCGGTCTGTTCGACGGCCTCCTCGCTGAGATGAACCGGCCGGACTGGAGCACGGGCGTGTTCACGGGCAGCCAACCCGAGCCGCTCGGGCTCGCGTTCTCGAGCTCGGTTCTCGAGCTCGGAGGGTACACGCAGCGCCACAGCCGGCCCGGCGCAGCCTCGCAATGGGCCGTGACCCTCGGGGCGGCCGGCTCCTATCAGGCCGCGCACGCGAACCGCGAGTTCGCGTTTGCTCAGGGGTCGTATTTCAGCCCCCGCTTCTCGACCTTCATTACGCAGGAGGTCGACTATTACCGCCCGTGGAAGCTCCTGCCCGGGATGAAGCCGATCTCGCTGACCAGCACTTTCGCCTTCGTTCAATACCATGTGACGCAGGACCTGACGCTGGACGCCGGCTTCGACAACCGGCGCAACGTTCGCCTCTATCGGGACGTGGTGAATCCCGAGACCGCATTCGACGACACCTACCGACAGGGCGCATGGGCGGGGATGTGGCTGCAGCTGGCCCGGCGGTTCCGGCTCGGTCTCGACGGGCGCTCCAGCAGCGGCGGCCCCGCCGGCGACGCTAACTCCTACACGCTGTCCTTCACCGCCGACGGGCTCACCCGGCTCGGCATGGGTTTGCGGACGCGGACGACCTACTACACCGCTCCTCAGCTGTCCGGGGTCCTGCAGTCTGCCGCCTTGGCGTTCGCCCCGGGCGACCGTCTGCGTCTCGAGCTGAACGGCGGTCTGCGCGCCGAGCAGGATGCCCTCGCGGGCCCTGGGACGGTGACCGTGACGTGGGTGGGCGCGGACGCGGACGTCACGCTGGCCCGCGCGTGGTACGTGATGATCTCCGCCACTCGGCAGCGGGGCGGGGTGGACGGCTACGACCAGCTGTACAGCGGGCTGAGCTTTCGGTTCTGAAAGCGTAGGGGCGCGTCGTGCGACGCACCCCTACGCCTCTGCGTGACGCCTTCGCGCTACGTTGTTGCGCGACGTCTCTGCTCGACGCCTCTTGTTATTTCAAAAGCATGTCATGCGGCCTCGCCTGCCCCGTGGGGAAATGCTCGAAGTCCACGTCGAACTTGGCGTCGATGGTCATCCCGCTCGGCCCGACGTTTACGAGCCGCACCCGGTAGGGCACTTTCCCGTCCAGGTTCGAGAGCAGCGAATTGCTCACGTAGAGCCGCTTGTTGTCGGGTGTGAGCTTCATCATTTGCGCCTGCGGAATGGCTACCGTGCTCACGAGCTTCGGCTGCATCGGATCGGCCACAGCGTACTGCTGCACCGCGCCCCCGCCGAACAGCGACACGAACAGGAACTTGTTGTCGTATGAGATCCGCATGTCTGCCGGCAGCGAGCCGTCGGGCAGCTTGATCACGCGGTGAAAGGCGAGCTTGCCGTCCGGACCTACTTGCCAATGCCACACGCTGTTGCCGAACGCGCAGTTGATGAAGCCCCCGCGCGCCGCGGCGCCGTGCAACCAGCGGACCTCGAGCGGCGACTTGTCGAGGTGCTCGACCTGGAGGACCTTGCCGGTCTTCCAGTCCCACGCCACAACCTCGTCACCCACCTGGTCCATCGGTGTGTTACCGGCTTTGACGGCGTGGGGATGCGCCCAGCTCGACGTGACGATCAGGTTCAGCTCCGGCTTGATCCCGACGTCATACATGTAGTCGGGCGCGGGATGGGCCTCGAGGAAGTTGCCGTCGTTGTCGAGCTTCACCAGCGCGCCCGGCGCGCCGCCCTCCTTCGAGCCGAGCATCGCGATCATCACGCCACCCGGTACGGCATAGAAGGTGTGCGGACCCGAGAAGCCGGTGCTCGCGGCGAGGTCGGGGACCGTCTTGACGAGCTTCGGGTGCTTCGGATCGGTGGCGACGTCGTAGATGAACAGTCGGTTCGAGAACAGCCCGCCGGCAAAAATCCGATCGGCGTTGGCGGTGTAGCCGAAGTGGTGCGCTTCGTTCCCGGGCGACCCGGTCGGCGCCGTCGCGATCACCTTTCCATAGCTCGGCGATGCGGGGTCGGCGTCGAGCACCGACAGGAAGTCGGGGTCCTTCTGGTCGGCGTCGCTGGTCCAGACGTACAGCAGGGACTCGTGCTGTCCCGCGGGGAGGCCCCGGACGAATACCGACTCGTCCGCGGGCCCGCCCGGCGCGGGGGCGATCACGATGCCCACCGGCAGGACGGCGAACAGCAACAGCAGGGCGGTGCGGTTCACAATGGTGCCTCCTCAGTAACAGATCTGGTCTCAGCGAAGCTACCCTCGGGACACTCGGGTGCAAGCCAAGTTGCCGCCTCCCCGCCTGCAGACATATTCCACCATCATGAAGCGCTCCCTCGCTCGCGCGAAGTAAGTGCGACTCGACTTCTCCGGCGCTCCCGAGATCGCCGCGCCCCCCGACGAGGTGTGGAAGCGGTTGCTGGATCACGAGTTCGTGGCGTCGGTGGCGCCGGGAGTCGAGTCGGTGGAGCCGATCGACGACCGCCACTTCAAGGTCATTTCGGGCTTCGGTGTAGGTGCCGTGAAGGTGAGGTTTCAGCTCGACGTCGAGCTGGCGGACGTGACGCCGCCCAAGAGCCTCAGGATGTCGGCCCGCGGCAAGGCGCCCGGCTCCGGTGTGGATGTGAGTACCGTGCTCGAGATCGAGCTCATTCCCCCCAACCGGTCCCGGCTGAAATGGAGCGCCAGCTCGGAGGTTCGCGGCACGGTGGCGAGCGTGGGGGCCCGCCTGTTGAAGGGCACTGCCCAGAAGCTCACGGAGAGCTTCTGGGACAAGTTCGCAGCCCGCGTCGGCGAGGAAAGGCAGTCCAAGTAGATTTCAGCGCATGAAACAGTGGCTCGAGACGCGAGAAGTGCTGGACTTTCTCGCCCGCGTCCGGGGGGCGGGGCAGCGAGCCGCGCTCGCCACCGTCGTGCGGGTACGGGGCTCGGCGTACCGCCACGAGGGGGCGAAGCTCGTGGTCGCCGAGGATGGCAGCACTGCCGGGAACGTCAGCGGCGGCTGTCTCGAGCAGGATGTGCGCGAGGTGGCGCGGCAGGTGATCCGCAACGGGGAGCCAGCGCTCCGCAGCTATTGCTCGAGCGCGGACGAGATTGCGGCCTGGGATCTGGGGGTCGGGTGTGAGGGGCAGGTCGATGTGTTCGTCGAACCGGCGGAGGCACGCCCGAAAGAACGGGCGCTCCTCGATGAACGGCGGCCCTTCGTGGCGTGCGGTGTGATGCCGGGGGAAGGTGGACGGCCCGGGAAGGGGAGACGGCTGATCGTCACCGCTGACCACAGCGAGGGTGACCTCGGGTCACCGGACACGAGCGCCCGTGCGACGACCAAGGCGCGCGAGCTACTCGAGACCGGAGAGTCCGGGATCCACGAAATTGCCGGCCGGTCAATCTTCTTCGATGTGCTGGTTCCACCCCCTCAACTTGTGGTTTTGGGCGCGGGCGACGATGCCAGGCCGCTGGTGCGGCTCGCCGCCGATGTGGGCTTTCGCGTGGTCGTGGTCGATCGGCGCCCGGGGTATCTCACACGCGAGCGCTTCGCCGGCGCGGCGGCCCTGGTCGAGAGCGCAGGCGACGAGCTCGAGGCGGTGCTTCCGCTCGACGCCGAGTGTTACGCCGTCGTGATGAATCACAACTTCGCCGACGATCAGGCGTACGTGCGCGCGCTCTTGAAGACGCCGGTCGCCTATGTCGGAATGCTCGGCCCGCGCCAGCGTACCGAGCGCATCCTCCGTAACCTCGCCGCCGAGCGACCGATGGACGAGGGGCGCGTGTACGGGCCCGTGGGGTTGGACATCGGGACCGACGGCGCCGAGCAGGTGGCGCTTGCCGTCATCGCCGAGATTCTCGCGGTGCGGTCGGGGCGGCGGGCCCGATCACTGCGGGAGCGCCGGGCGGCCATCCATGCGCCGACCAACTGAGCTCGCTCGGGTTGCGGGGGTGATCCTCGCGGCCGGCGCATCGCGCCGTATGGGCAAGAACAAGATGCTGCTCGAGCTCGAAGGCGAATCCTTGATTCGCCGAGCTGCGAAGCGGGCCCTCGGGGCGGGGCTCTCGCCCGTGGTGGTTGTGATCGGCCACGAAGCAGAGCGGTTGCGCGCCGAGCTGAAGGACCTCCCGGTCGAGTTCGCCGTCAATCCCGATTACACTGGTCCCACGAGCGGCTCGTTGCACCAAGGCCTGAACGCGCTCGGTCCGGGTGTCGAGGCCGTGGTGGTGATGCTGGGCGACATGGTGCGCGTGAGCGCGGAGACACTTGCGATGCTGGTCGCCGCGGCGCGCGGGACCGAGGCGCCGCTCGTCGTGTCGCGCTATGGCGGCGTGACCGCACCGCCGCTCTTATTCCGACGGGCGCTGTTCGGCGAGCTGCTCGCGTGGACGGGAGAAGGGTGCGGCAAGGCCGTCGTGCAGGCTCACAAGTACGAAGCCATGTATGTCGATCGGCCGGAAGCACTGTTGGTGGACGTGGATACGCCAGAGGATTTCGCGGCTGCCATTGCCGCTGAGGGTCCCCCGGGCTAGTGTGGGGTGAGCGGTATCCGCAGTTCAAGCCGGCGCCGGTGTTGGAGGCCATCACATGAGCAACGAGCCCAGCGACTTTCCGAGTCGGCTGCGCGCGCACGTGGAGCTGCAAGGCGCGAGGCTCACCCTGGAAGAGCTATCCCACGTTGGAGAATGCTACCCTCGGTGCCGCGGGAAGGAGCACTGGGACGTGCGCGAATACGCCAGCGGCACCGGTGTGGGCGCCCGCGAGTATCGCGTCGTGCGGGGCACCAGCACTATGGATGTGTATCGCACCACCGAGCGGGGGCATGCCACGGCTGTGCGGGCGGCGCTGAACGAGCTCGAGTCTCAGGATGGGCGGACGGAGAAGGCGGCGCAGAACAGCGGCAGCTGAGCCGGGACACTCCTGCTTGAGGAGCAGGTGTTCCCAGTCTCGCTAATCGGAGCAAAAACACTTCTTGTAGCATTTGACACGCGTGAGGTCGGACGCCACGCGAGACTGCGCCTCCTTGCCCTTGCACGCGGTCTCCGCCTTACGTGCTGTCAAGCACCGTTCCTCAGCTCCGTAAGCCCTACATTCCGTCCCCGCCGCGCCCGCAATCTTGGCCAAGACGTCAGCTTGAAACTTGTCCAGGCAAGCGTCCTCCTTCTTGCCGCCCTTTCCCGCCTTGTCGAGGCACACGCGCACGGCCTTGCAGGTCGGTGCGCCATCCGTGGCGTGCACAGTCTCATGGACGTCCACGCACGGACCGATGCACGGATCCTTTTCGAAGATCTGTTTGGTGACCTTGCCGGTCGGCAGCCCGGTTTGCAAGTTGATTTCGCATTCCGTATTGCCGAGGGTCCGTCCACCGCACTTCGTACCGCACTCCTCTTGTCGGGTCGTACCTTTAGTCGACGTCGGTGCGGCTCGCTTCGCTGCCGCTGGGGCAGCGGGGACCTTCACCGGCGGCCCGTCGGCTTGCCGACCGGTCAGGGCACCGTTTGCAAACCCCGACAGCACGCGCACCTGGACGAAATCGTGGCCAAAGCGCGGGTTCTGGAATTCGTATGTGGGGGTGCATTGCCGTTCCATCCCACGGGTGCTACGGCTAATGCTCTGGCTGGCCCGCGTAGGCGTCAAGGCGACGGGCATCCTCTCACGCTTCGCGTAGGTCGTCGCTCTCATGATCATCCGCGTCAATTCCCGCCGGCCGGTGCCTGCGCCGTCGGCTCTGTTCGTCGCTTGGAAGCGGGCTCGGGAGGCCCTCCGGATGCCCGCACGGCAATCACCTTGCTCAACATGTCAAACCAGAAGGGAGCGCCGAGCGACAGAGCGAGGGCAGTCAACAACAGGCCGAAGAACTTTGCGCCAGTGACCTGCGAGCGATAGGAACCGTCCTTCCAACCCAGCGGCAGACCGAGCCGCTCGAGGTCTGAGATACGTACGCCGACCTGGCCCGCGAGCTGCTGCAGGGTTGAATCATGCGAGGTGGCCGTGTCCCGGGCCGCGGTGTCGGAGCGAGCGACCGGGAGCGGCGTCAACGAGCGCTCGCCGAAGACTTTCGCCTGCGCCACGATAGCTTCCCGAAGCGTGGCATCGGCGGATAGGGCGTTCGCGAGGGCGATCGTGTCCGCGTTCGCGATTGTCGTCACGACGACGGCAATTGCGAAGGTGATCCACTGCGCCTGGCGCTTATACCATCCTGAGACCCGCTCCATGGCCTGATCGAACCACTGCTCGATGCTCCGCTGCAGCTTATCGAGGCTTCCGCCGGCGTTCGCGATCAGCAAGAGAAGGGTGCGGCGCAAGTTCTCGTTCCGGAGTTTCAGAACCTCTGCTCGCAGGGCCTCGACTGAGCGTTCGGCCGGGAAAGCGGCCGGTACGAGGTTATCGATGACCGCCAATGCGAAATGGCTCGCGGGGATGTAAGATGGCCAGCGTTGCCGATAGAGACTCCTGATCAATGGGTGCTCGTAGACATCGGTCGCTACGAGGTCACGGGTACGATCAGGCGCCTGTTGCGGGGTTTCTGAGCCAGTCAGCAGATTCTCTATACCCACGAAGAGTTTCTTGCCTCGTAGGTTCAGCAGGCCGGCCACGAATTCGTTCACGGTGGTGCATATGAGGGATAACAAGAGGTACGTGAAGATGAGCCCGAGGCCAATATCGAGAATCTCGAGGCCGAACATGGCGTACCTCCTCGCACCGCGCTCGCCACTAGGGTCGCGGCAAGCCCCATTTCACCGCGAAATTTGTCTTCAAAGCGGTCGTGCCGGTCTCCCCCTCGTACTCGAGGCCACCGGCAAACGTGATCCAACCCCCGAACGCGAACTTGGCTTCACCCCCTGAGTTCAAGAGCCACTTCGCGGTCCTGTTGTGGCGAAACGTGCCCTGCCCTTCGGCGAACCCTTTGTAACGATTGGTCCCGATGTAGAGCCGACTGGAGACACTGGCGTCGGACTCGAACCGGTGGGTTACGCTGTCGCGCTCGCTACCGACATTCAATCCGATGAGGATCTGACCCCAGGTGCCGAAGCCATCGCCGTAGGTAACCCATGCCCCATATTTGTCTGCCGCCAGGCGGTTCCCGAGTGAGTCCGCGGCCACCGCGCGGCCAGCGACCGCCAGCTGTAAGACGCGTGAATTCCAGTGCTGGTCCTCCCACTCGGTCCAGCCGGACTTCAACGAGGCGTTGAGCGAGTCGACCCGGGCCTGCTCTCTCGGATCGAGGTCCGACACCTCGATCGGCCGGCCGCCCATCGGCCCCAATCGCCTGCGCGCTTGGAGAAACACGCTGTTGATGGAATCCGCGATGGCGGTCGCACGGCGTCGGTAGTCTGGATGGGTCCGGAGGTCGCTGGCGTCGATCAAGACAGTCCTGACCCCGATAGCGATCTCGGTCGGAGACAGGTCTCCCGAGCCACGGCCGGTCGCCGCTGAAACGCCCAGTCGATAGAGGAACGGGTGTGCGGCGTAGGTGGGCACGGTCAGCCCGGGGCCGCCCACGAGCAGGCCCGGAGCGAACTCCACGGCGAACGCCTTGGGGATCGTGATGGCAGCTCCCGAGCCGATGAAGTTAGAAACCGCCGCGCCGAGCTCGCGCACCGCTGTTGGCCGAAGGATGTTGCTCGGATCAACGGTCAGCAGTGTGAAGGCGGGCGCGTCAGGCACGGCAAAGTCGAGGCGGAAGGCCCCGAGCTTCGGCTCCGCCCCGGCCGGCGTCTGGCCCCGCACGCCGGGCGTTAGTAACGTCCATGCTACCACGAACGACGCACACCGGACGCGCGCGTTCACACTACGCTCTTCGTAGCAGCCAGTTGCACAAATAAGTCCACCGTCTTCGAAGGCCGATCCGTCTCACCCGTCTCGCTGACGACGCCGAGATCCTTCCCGTCTTGCGACAGCGTCAGGGATACCGCGTACTTCTTGATCGGCGGCGTGATAGCGACCGTTGTCAGACATTCGAGGATTCGGCGATCGTTCGATTCGTTCGGGGTGGGCAAGTCGTGGGCGTCGTCATCTGCCTTCATGAAGTCGCCGTGAAATTCTTTCACGGTGGCTGTCTGGTCCGAGTTCCACAGTAGCAGATCATAGGAGCTCTCTTGTGCCTGGCCGCATGTCACTGCGGCGACAACGGGCCCGCCTTCTTTCCTGAATTCGATAGTTTTCATCGGCGTCTCCTCAAATCAGCACAAAGTCCTTGCCCGTGTACCCCCGTACTCGCCGACAGACCTCGTAACCTTCCCTGCTGCCGTCGTCGTTCGTGTTGCCTTCGATGGTCTCAAACACCTCCGGCTGCGCGTCGACTATCACTCCGGTGTGCACCCAATCGGTCGAGGTGCGGCGGTTCAAGAACAGCGACCCCGGCGTGAGTCTGGCCCGGTCGGTGAGTTCTACTTCCGCGACGAACCTCCCGTTCTGCTTCGCGCTGGCTGCGAGCGAGTCGCAGGAGACTGAGGGTGTGACCGGCACCGGAAGGCTCATCGTAGTGCAGGCCTGGGTCAGTATGAACGAAGCGAATCCTGCGCACCACGGCCACTCGGGCCCATCGTGCCCGTTCATATACAGCCGCACCCAAGGCCCGCGGTTCTGCCCGCCGACTTCGCGTGGCCGTTGCGCGAAATGCTGTTTGGCGTATGACACCACTGTGGCGCCCAGGCTTGCTCCTTCGGTGGCTATTCGAGCCAGCGCTCGTGTCATGCGCAGCAAGAGTTGTGAGAACGTGACCGGACCAACGACTCCATCGACCTCTACGCCCGCTCGCGCTTGGAACTCGCGAACAGCCACCTCGGTGGCAGGCCCAAAGGCGCCGTCGATGACAACTTGGAAGCCCTCCAGACACAACCATTCTTGGATCAAGCGGACCTTTGGCCCTTGATCACCTCGCTTGTAGTCGCGATCCAGCGTCAGGTCGTCCATCGACCGTCCCCCCCGGTTCCGGCTCCTACGGCGAAGGACCACCCGCGTCGCCGTAGATCGCAACCACCACGATCTCGTAGGGCAGGCTCCATGTCAGCGCGTCTGGCCGCGTGGCGCGATTCCTCACGCGGTATGAGACCAAGGCCAAGTCGATCCGAGGAATCCCGAGCACGTGCAGCGTATCGCCGGCCTGGAGCGTCCGCACTTTCTGCTCAGGCGCGGTGCCCTTCACGAATACCATGCGTCGGTTCTGAACGAGGAGCTCGTCTTGCAAGTCGAGGACCTGGGCCATCACGAACCGACCGTCCGTGACCTCATGCTGCTCACCGTTGAGGACCATCTTGAACTCCACGTAGTTGTAGCCGGCCATCGTGGTCGTGATGGTCGTCGTGTTTCGCCTCGAGTTCACGCTGATCTGGCTCTTGCGGTTCTCGTAATTGAGAAACGCCGCTCCGGCCTCCTTCGGGATGTATCCGTTGATGGGAACCCAGGAGTCAACGACCGGGGTGGTGCCCAACTGCGTGATCGGATGGATCTCGAACACATGAGGGGGATTGGTCGTGGTGAACGGGGTGAGATTCTTCCCCTGTACTTGGGCCATAATCCCTGCGTGTTCGCACCAGATCCGCCACGCGCCCGTGATGTGCACGGTATCGCCGGTGCCTTCAACCCTGTGCACGAGCGCGACCCCGGCGCTCTCGGAGGCGGCGTTCATGATTTCAGCGACCGTCGCAAGCCCGATCTGCGGCGCGCGACCGGCGATATGCATGTCGCCGTCCTTAGCCGGGGGATTCGGTGTCCGGTGCGCTTTGTCGACCGTGAAGGTCGCTTCAATACTCGTCAGGTCCCTGTACTTCTCGATGAATGAGTTCTTCAGCGTGATCTCGATTTGCGCCTGCAGGGCCGCCGGCAGAAGGACAAGGCAGGTTGCCGCAACGAAGACGCGTCGCAATCTCATAAGCGCTGCTCCAGTGCACATGGTCGGATGCGTTTCAGCCGGCCGCGGGCGCGGCTGGGGCGTGGCACGGTTGCGTGAGCCTAAACCCGCATCGGCAATCGAGCGGGGGCCGCCCGAGAGCGGTAGGATCGAGAATCGCAAGCGGTGCGTAATGGTGCTCCACGCCGTGTGGCGGTAGCGCTTCCGGACTAGCGCTCCCGCCGGGCCATTCGACGTCGCCGGTAGCCACGCGCGCGGGTATCATCCAGTAGTCGCCGGTCCGATACGGGGTCGAGACCCTGCCCCTGGCGGGGCCGGTTGGTTGAAACTGGATCTGGACGCCGTCTTCCAGTGGTAGCCAGTTGCCATCTCTATCGCCCCCGGCTTCCACAAGCGGCACTGCACCACCAACCAGACCGTCCCCCTTTTGATCCCAGCGACGGAGGAGCGGGTGTAGCGGGGGGCGGCTACCTGTGCCCGCGTCGTCCAGAATCCCGTCAACCGTCACGCTCAAGTCCGCTCGGTCGATCGCCACGACCTGGTGGAGGGGGCTGGCCCGATTCGTGAGCACGTACGCGTCGTCTACGATCTCGACCCAGTCACCCACGGCGAGGTCGAGCCGCGCATCCCGACCGAGGCGTATCACTTGGACCTTGATGGTGTGGGTCCCGGCATCGGCGGCGAGGCGGGCGATCGGAAAGACCACCGACCCGTTCTCGCGTGACCATTTGAAGGTGGGGGGATGGTCGCGGTCGAGGGCTGCAGCGTTGTGGACCTCCACCCGGTAAAGCTGGTTCTCCGCGCCCCGGTATTGCGCATCGGGCGAGGTGATACAGGGGTCCGACACCGCGCCCGGCGCCCGCGCTCTCGCCTTGAGCAAGCCGCGGTTCGGCGGTTGCCACGAGCTCACCAAGTCCGGCCACGGGAGGTCGGCGCACGTCGCGGGCACGGCCAGCGGTCCGGCATACCATTTCACTTGCCACACCACCCTGGCTCGGGTGGCGGTGTCTGCCCCCCCTAGCGCCACTTCCCGGATACTGGGTTGCTCGACGCACGTGAGGTGCCGCTCCCACACGTCGAGGTAGACCAGAAAGCGTGAGTTAGGGAGCGCCTCATTCTCGGGAACCGGGAGGTCGGGCTGCCCGCGGTAGCCGACTGTGTCCTCGTTCTCGCACAGGATGCCGTCCACGAAGTAACACCCTTGGCTGATGGAGAACTCGTTAGCGCGCGGCGGTGTCGTGATCGCGAACCCGGCCGCTCCGTCGGGGCCGCCATGCGGGCCGATCACGGCCCGCGCCAGCGAACGCAGCTGGTGCAGCAGTATCGCCGTCCGCTCGTTCTCATCCGCGTCGACCTGCACCCGGCCCTGTTGCCACAGCACGCGGGTGAAGTGGTTACGCCGGTCGAACGTGTCTCGGGTGAAGTCGCCTTTCATACTCCGCTCCTAGCTCGCATGCAGGACGCCGGCGTCCATGCCGGCTGGCGTGTACTCCGCCAGTCGGGCCCGCAGCATCGCGTCGCGTTGCGGTTGGAAGAGGTCGTGGAACACGCCCATTTCCGACTCGTCATCGGCACCGCTGACGATCTCCACCGCGCACTCTTCCGCCAACTGGCAGTATGTTGGCGAACCGTAGCGCGTGCTGTTGAATTGCGGAGTCACGCGATTGCGCTCCGGTGCGCGGGCGGCCTCCATCTCGGCGTCGGTCGGCTCTCGGCCAAGTCGCGCGCAGAGCGCGCTCGCGATCGCCTCGTCGACGAGATCGGGCTGGCAGTGGTGGCGGGGCGGGGTCCGCGACTCGGGGGGCACGGAGCAGAAGCGGATGCACCCGCGCTGCCGCCGGGCCACCGTGAGGCATCCGGTGAAAATCGTGTTCTCCGCCAGCTCCACGGCGTGCGCTTGGACGTGACCCAACACCGTTGCTCGGGCGATGGTGAGGACCGCGTGAGCAACCGGCTGTCCTTGGCCGCCGAGCGCGACGCGGTCGTGGTCCGTCGCGTCGAGGATGCTGTCACTGATGCGAATAGGGAGGGGATCCGTCCCGACCTCGTCCTCGTTCACCTGGATTGCGCCCACGATGCTGTGCTCGACGGCCACGACGCCCCGCAGGTTGAACAGGACGAGGCTCGGCTCCGCGGGGCGACGCGGCTCGCAGTTGCTTTGCAGCCCCCACCCCGGAACCAGGGTCGAGTGGCGGATATTGAAGCGCCCGATCTCACCCTCCACTTCGACGCCCCGGCCAGTAATGAGGATCCCATCGAGCTCGAACCGCCGCGCGCCCGCTCCCTTCACCCGTAGCGCGTCCGGAAGGGCCGTCTGCCAGTCGAGCAGCCGGATGACGGGGCGCCCCCTGTCGGCGGCGCGAATCTGAAGGCTCTGGCCCGCTGCGAGTGTGATCGCCAGCTGCTCCGAGTACACGCCGCTGTCGGTGATCTCGATGACTCCGCTCGGCCAGTCGGCGCTCTCCCGCATCCATGCCGCGACAGCTTCCGTGATGCGATGAAACTGCTCCCGCTCACCCACGCGGTACACTCTGGCGCGTGCGGGCTGTGCCAGCGGTCGATGGTACTCGCCACCGCCGATGTCCGCGCTGAACCCGTAGTGGTACGACACCCAGACGCCTTCCTTCGGCGGTTGGCGCGGCGGGAAGGCAATCCGGCCGAGCATGGGGTCGACGGCGACGAACCCGGGCCGCGGCTGGTAACGCCAACCCGTGAGGTCCGCGGCGACGATCGTCTCGGCCGGCACGAGCTTGCGGTCAGCGCCCGAGCGGATTTGGAAACTCTTACCGGGTCCGTAGTAGTCCTCGTTCCGTCGCTGCAGGGCACGCCGCCGGATCGGGGTCGGCACATTGACCTCTTGCGCGATGTGGGTTGGCTCCGCCTCGGGCTCCGGTCGGGTGAACAGGGGAGCGTCGTTCCCGAGCACGCTAAACGTGTACGACGTCGGGCTCGCTTCTTCGACGCAATACGCCGGCGCACCGGTCACCGGGTAGGACCGCAACCGCCACACGAAGAGGCCGACGCTGGGGATGTTGTAGCGCCCGACGGTGCGGTGAGAGTTGGGCCGCCGGACGTCCACCAGGTGCGACATCTCATCGAAGGGCTCATCCAGCACGTCGAGCGCGTCCCCGTTCCGCAGGTCTGCCGTCCTCCCGCGCTCCAGGTGCACATGGTTGACGGACTGCGCCAGCGACAGCAGGCGGTAGAACTCGACCGCCCGGGCGGGCCAGGCGGCGACGTCGTTGGCCAGCAGCTCGAGCAAGGCGAGCGTGCCTTTGCGGCGACGGTAACGGAGTGTGTTGGCAACGTCGCGCCGTGGGTTGAGGATGCGGTTTCGGAGCTCGGCTCCCGGCTCGCGTCCGTTTCCCGGTTCGCCGGCCTGCGGCACCGGTGCCGCGCCGACCAGGTCGCCGATGTACGGCACGACCCAGTCCTGGCAGGTCTCGATGAACCAGTTCTCATACAGCTGAGCGACATCTGCCTCGACGACATCGACCTGTTCCACCACCACGCGCAGTAGCGCCCTTAGCGGCCAGCCCTGTTCGGCGTCGCGCTGTCGGTAGACAACCGGCAGCAGCTGGAACAGCCGGTCAGACGCCACGGTCACGGGACGATCTCCTTGAGGATGAGGGCGTCGGGCACGTCGCCGGGCAGCATCGCCAGCTGGGCCGGGAGGATGGTGTCGCCCGAGAGGCGGGCGGGCTCCGCGCGGACCAATGGGGCGGTGCGGAGCGTGGTGGAGATAGCGCCGAGGTCGCTCAACGAGATCTCGTCGGGGACCCCACCGAACGCGTCGACGTCGACGTACCCAACCCCGGGGACAGCTTGAATGGCGCTGAAGACTTCACTCAGGAACGCACTCTGCCCCAGCTCCCGGTGTCCGAACCCTAATGCCTCCCCCAACGCGCGGCGCACCCTAGGCTCCACCGCTTCCCACTGGTAGTCGGGGAGGACGCCGACGTCGGCGCTGATCACCAACAGGATCAGCCCCCGGACGGACAGACGGACGGGTTGGGACGGATCGCCCAAGTCGCGCAAGGCTGCGAGCAGGTTGCGATACAAGTCTGAGCTCGGGGCGATGGGAATGTCATCCGTCCCGGCGACAGTCACGTGCACGACCTCCTCACGGCCGTCCGAGAGGCGCAGCGCACTCGCCTTCCCGATCCCCGCGAAGGCGCGCGCGAAGTCAGCGTAGTCCTGCACCGAGACGAGACGGTCCAGGGCCTTCAGCGCGCTCGGCACGTTCTGCCGCGCCTGGTCCAGGCTGTCGCGGTCGGCCCCGCCGGTGGCGGGGAGGGGGTTCGTCACGGACTTCACGCCCAAGGGCTTGGTCGTGAGGAGCGTGATGCGATCCGCGGTGACGTTCCCCCGTTTGCCGATGCCGGTGCGATATCGAGCCTTCACATTCTCCGCGCCGGTCGGCAACCGTGCGGCGTGCTCTCCGTCCCCAAAGCCGAGGATAGTCCTTTCCAGGTCATCAGCGCGCGTGAGGTAGCTGCGATCCTGCGGCCTGGCGAGTGCTAGCGTCTCGATCTCGTGCCAGCGAACCTCGTTGACACGGACCTCGAGCGTGCTCGCCGCGCCGGTTGCGGTGGGCGCAGGGAGATATGTGAGAGGGGACGCGTGCAGCGGGAACTGCTGCAGC
>JACXTT010005768.1_pt1 | contig 17888 bp, 15 predicted proteins | sample 9270951 | NCBI WGS metagenome assembly JACXTT01 (sample SAMN15532306, study PRJNA645909) | rock metagenome | isolation source: weathered quartz diorite | place: Puerto Rico | collected 2017-06-21 | reverse complement strand
TTCCCGCGCATCCGCAAGGCCATTCAGCGCGCGTCTGCCGTGCTGCGCAAACAGGCGCCGACAGTTGACAAGACCTGCTACGAACGCACGCCGAAGAGCCCGTGCCAGAAGGACTCGAATGCGCCCTGACGGCCGTAGGCCCGGGCAGCGATTCTTGCGCGTTCGCGGGGACGGTCGTGAACGACTGGCACGGCGCCGGGGGCCGTGTAAGTGCTGATACAGCCTTGGGATAAGGCTGGCGGGCCAGTAATATTCAGATGTCGGTGGCAGGCGAGGGAGCGGAACATGGAACGCGAAACGGTTCGACTCAGGATGTGGACCTCCGGCGCATACGCGTTGGCCTCGACCGGCGCAGACGGCGCGGCCTGCATCGTCGAGCATGACGGACGAGGCGCACTGCACACGATCGATATTGCCCGGACGGCTTCGAGGAAACGGTTATCCGGCGCCGCATGCAGGCAGGCGGCGTAGTCATGCGCAGGTCCCGCCTGCGTGGAGATTCAAGCGGTACTTTCGAGTGGGAGCGGCAACTCGACAGCCCACGCATCACCCGAACCGAGGTCTGGTCGGCGCCGGCTGTGGGACGGGGCAGGTGGACGTGCGAGGATGTTCGGCCGGGGCGCACCACGCGCTATATCCGACACAGCAACGGCAGCTTCCGCGCCGTGGCGACCGCGCCGGATGGCACGGAACTCTGGACGGCCGATTGGCAACGCAAGCGGGGCCGGCTGCAAGGCGCATTCTTCCGCTGCAACGGCGATGCATTGGGCGATGCCAGCGTGAACTCCTCATCGATGTCATCAACAAACTCAATTTGGCAAGGAGCAAAAAACCGACCGTTCTTGATGAGCGAATGTTTCTTGCGCATGTCGAACCTATCCCTGCCCGCCTGCTGGTCGAACACCAGAAACTGCGCCGGGGCAACGCTGCACTGGCGCGTCCTCCTGTCGATCTGCTGACACATGACTGCCTGGCCTGGCAATCGGCTCCCCTCCTTCGAGGAGGGGGCAAGTGAGGCGGCGGCGCCCTAGCATGCATGCAGGTTGATGTTTTTTCGAGGCATCGGACGCATTTCATGAACATGTGCACGTTGAACCAGATCGACCCAGGTACGGCGCTCGCTGGAGGCGCATTGTGCGGGGGCACAATTGCAGGACGTGGGCGCAGCTGGCGCCATGACGTGACGATAGGATCGCTTGCCGTGGCGTCTTCGTTTTTCGCGTCCACGTTTCCGGTGAAGAGGGCTGGGAGTCAAGTACTCGTTGGGGCGACGGTATGAGCCGGTTCTTGCCCGGCGCTGGCGCGACCACGTGCCGCCATCTGCTGGTCCCTGTAGACGAAACGGACGAATCGATGACCACCGTCGTCGAGACCATCGAGAGGGCGCGCATAGCAGGCGCCCGCATTACGTTTTTCCACGCGCCCGCCCATATTCGCCACCGTCGCCACGCCGTATGGCGATGCGTGCTCAAGAGCGTGCTGCCGTTCGACATGATGGCCTGGCGATGGGGCTGCATCCGCGCTGCGGCATGGAGGACACCGTCATTGATCAGCAGGGCAACCGGATGACCTCGGTGCAGCAGATCGAGCAGTGCGTGAGCGTTGCCCGCGAACTGGGGCGTGAGATCGCTACCGGCAAGGAAGCTCGTGAAATCTACAAGATCGGCACTTGGCATGACAGCGCCAGCGAAACGCTGGCGGCCAACGGCATGGCGCCCACCCATAACGCTGGTCGGAAGTGCTTGCCGCTGCGTGCCGCCTGACTTAGGCCTTTTGCGCCCAGGTAGTCGATGCTGGGGAGATGTGCCCAGCATCGACGGGGCGCGAAGCACGGAGCCACCTCCCCGTTTGGCGCATCAGCCGTAACGCTGACTCATCGACGTCTCACACATTGCAAGAAGCAAGGGGGCCGCATGCTGGAAGATAATGTTGCCGCGGTTGCCGGGGCGAATGTCCCGCTCCGGACTTCGCGCGCAGGCGGCTATGCCTGGCTGGTCTTTGCCATCATTTTCGCCCTGATGGTATCCGACTACATGTCGAGGCAGGTACTAAACGCCGTTTTTCCCCAACTGAAATCCGAATGGCACCTGACCGATGCCCAGCTTGGCCTCCTGAGCGGCATTGTCGGCCTCATGGTTGGCTTGCTGGCATTCCCGGTCGCATTGGTTGCCGATCGCTGGGGTCGTGCAAAAAGTGTCGCGCTTATGGCATTTTTCTGGAGCCTCAGCACCCTGGGTTGCGGGCTCGCGCAGAGCTACAACCATATGTTGATCGCCCGCCTGCTTGTGGGCATCGGTGAGGCCGGCTATGGCAGCGTCGGCCTTGCCGTCGTCCTGAGTATTTTTCCCACCTCCATGCGTGCCTCGATGACCGGAGCCTTCACTTCAGGTGGCCTGTTCGGATCGGTGCTGGGCATGGCCGCGGGCGGCGTACTGGCTACACGCTTTGGCTGGCATACCGCGTTCATTGGCATGGCGCTGTTCGGACTGCTGTTTGTCCTGGCCTGTGCAGTGACCATCACCGAAGCGCGCCTGGCGCGGCATATGGCCCGCCCTCCAGCCGAGGCCCAAGGAGGCCCCGGACGTCTTCAAGGCGTAGGTTGGGATCTGTTTTCCAGACTCCTCAAGGCGTTGTTCTGCACTCCGACGCTCGTGTTCACCTATGTGGGCAGCGGCCTGCAACTGTTCACCATTTACGCCATCCTTGCCTGGATGCCGAGCTACCTTAACCGCTACCACGGTCTGGCGCCGGACAAATCGGCGCTGGTCGCCGCGGTGCTGCTCATGGTTAGTGCGATCGGTATGGCTTTATGCGGGATCGCTACTGATAGGGCAGGGCACAAGTCGCCCGATAGGAAAGCAACGCTCGCCATCGTGTACTGCCTGGGGACGTGCGTGCTGCTGTTGGCAGGAATGCGCATGCAGCCTGGTGCAGCACAGCTCGCAGTGATCGCCGCAGGCATCTTCTTTGCTGCTGGCACCTGGGGCGCCGCGGGTGCCATGGTCGCCAATCTCGTCCACGGGTCCATTCTCTCCACTGCCTTTGCCACACTGACCCTAGCCAACAACCTGCTTGGTGCCGCACCGGGCCCTTACCTGACCGGGTTGCTCGCCGACAGGATCGGCCTGCTGGGCGCCTTGCAATTCATTCCATTGGTTTCCGTGCTTGCAGCGCTTGTTTTCGCCCTCGCGAAGGCGAACTATGTACGCGATCTGCGCCGCTTTGAGGCCAAAGGCCGGCACCAGGACTTCTGAACGCAATGCCCTCATCCATCCAGGAGACACCGGCAATGCGCCGACTCAACGGCCTGCCCTTACAGGCAAGGTTGGCCTCATCCCCGGCGCGCGGTTAGGGTAAAGCATTGGCTAACCGTCGCGGCCCCTTCAGATTTGCTGGCTTGGTGTTGCGCCACAGCGTTGGCGTCATCCCGAACTGTGCCTCGAACCAACGTACGAACGAGCCATAAGCGGAGTAGCCAAGCGACTCGGCAATGCGACCCAGCGAGTAGCTTCTGTTGTCCATATAGTGGACCACGAGATCGCGCCGTACGCCATTGACCATGTCCGAGAAGACCGTTCCAGCGCCTTCGAGCTGGCGCTGCAGTGTACGCACGTTCATCCCCAGCCCCTTTGCAACCTGCTCAATCGTCGCGCGCCCTGCCGGAAGCATCAGATAGATCGCCCTGCGCACCTCGAGCACAATTGACGGCTCGTTGGCCCCCGGCAGACCTTCAAGCAAGCGTTGCGCATGGCGTGCCATGGTGGGGTCGGCAATGGGGTTGGGAAAGTCCAGGTCGGCGGAGCGGCAAATCAAGCCATTGAAAGCGCTTGCGAACTCCAGCTTCCCGCCGAAGATACGGCGGTGCAGCCGCAGGTCAGGTGGAGCGTCATGGGTGAAATTGACACCAAGTGGCTGCCAGGAACTGCCCAGCAGCGTGCTGAACATGCGTGACATTGCGCCCAGTGCCAGCTCAACTGACTGTATGGACGGCCCGGCGTCATCCGCGACGACGTCCTCCCGCACGATCACCTTCCTGCCGCTCTCCTCGATCCGGATGACCAGGAACTCATTCATCAGGTGCCGATACTGAACCAGGGTGCCAACCGCGTCGCGCAGGGTCCTTTGATGGGTGAGCAACACGCTCACGACACCGAGATCGGACAGTTGCCACAGGTCGGCCATACGCAGCCCAAATGTCGGGCATTGCGTGAGTCGCGCTGACTCTTCCAGCAAGGTAACGGCACCACTGCCGGAAATCCAGTGTTCCGGGTCCCCAAGCATCTCGCTGGTCAGCCCCAGTTTGCGCAGCAACGGTTGCGGTTCAAGGCCCAACTGCTGTGCAACCTTGAAATAGTTCGCCATCACGCCGGTACGAATCAGTGTGCCCATCGCTTCCTTCTGAGTCAGTGTGTAGCCCGGATCCGTTCGCTGCGGGGAAACCCGAGTGCCACCTCATTCTGTCATGAAATGAGATACAGATGTCGTGAAATGAGAGAAAACTGGCGGCCGAGGATTACTAGACTGTCCTTACGACGGGCGGCGCACCCAACAACTCGACCCGGCCACAACAATTCGTTGCGGCCCCGATAACTAACGTCCCTATCAAGGAGAACGATATGCAATTCCTGGATGATTCGCTGCACCCGGAGACTATGGACAAGGTGGTTATTACCGTGGCCCCGTATGGTCCGGAGTGGATGCCGGAGGATTTCCCGGAAGACATCCCGGTGACCATGGAAGAGCAGATCCAGAAGGCGGTGGATTGCTATGAAGCCGGCGCCAGCGTGCTGCACCTGCACGTGCGCGAACCGGATGGCAAGGGTTCCAAACGCCTGTCCATGTTCAACGAACTGATCGCCGGCGTGCGCAAGGCGGTGCCGGACATGATCATTCAGGTCGGCGGCTCGATTTCCTTTGCGCCGGAAGACGAAGGCCAGGCTGCCAAATGGCTGTCGGACGATACCCGCCACGCACTGGCCGAGCTCGACCCGAAGCCGGACCAGGTGACGGTAGCGCTCAACACCATCCAGATGAACATCATGGAGTTGATCTATCCGGAATTTTATGAGGGCACGTCGCTCGCCAATCCGGCCATGTACGACGCCTACCGTGAAATGATCGTTCCGGCCGGCCCTGCCTGGGCGGAAGAGCACTTGCGCCGCCTGCAAAAAGCCGGCATCCAGCCGCACTTTCAGTTGGTCGGCATGCATGCGCTCGAAACGCTGGACCGCATGGTGCGCAAGGGTATCTACACCGGCCCGCTGAACCTGACCTGCATCGGCATCGGTGGTGGCCACCATGGCCCACATCCGTACAACCTGTTCGACTTCATCCAACGTGCTCCGGACGGCTGCACCATTACCGCCGAATCGTTGTTCAAGAACGTACTTCCGTGGAACACGATAGGGTTGGCACTGGGTATGCATGTGCGCTGCGGCATTGAGGACACCCTCATCGATCAGCATGGCAAGCGCTTCACCTCGGTGCAGCAGATTCAGCAGATCGTGCGTATCGCCACGGAACTGGGCCGCGAGATCGCCAATGGCAAGGAAGCACGAGAAATTTACCGTATCGGTACCTGGTACAACGATGTCGATGAAACTCTGGCCGCCAACGGCATGACCCCGAACCGCAAGCCGGGCGTCAGAAACGTGCCGCTGCGCGGCGTGGCCTGAGTCAACGACCACCGGCAAAGCCGGTGGCTTGGGATTGTGAGTGCCTCATAGGCGCTCAGCCGTAAGCCGCCCTTGGGGGCTTACTCTATCGCGAGAGAGTTCCATCTTATTGGCAACCCGGCCTGAATTCCTTCAATCCGATCTATCGATTTTATTTTGAATTAAATAAGGAGAGTGTAATGACCCATGCCGTCGTTCTTGTTACTGGCGCCACGTCCGGGATTGGCCACGCTACCGCTCTTGCATTTGGTCGCGAGGGCGCTCAGCTGGTTTGCTCCGGCCGCAATGTCACTGCCGGAGCCGCGCTTGTGGCTCAACTCCGGGAACTGGGCGCTAAGGCAGAGTTTGTGGCTGCTGACGTTAGCAACGAGGAGCAAGTTCGCAAACTCGTCAAGCACACCGTTTCTAGCTTTGGAAGGCTCGATGTAGCGGTGAACAGCGCAGGGACTGAGGGAACGCCCGGATCGATCGTTGACCAGACTGTTGAATCCTATTCGAGGACCTTCGACGCGAATGTCCTGGGGACGTTTCTCAGCATGAAGCACGAGTTGCGCGTAATGCTGGAGCAGAAGCAGGGCGTTGTGATCAACCTTTCCTCCACAATGGGAAGCCGCGGCAACGCACAGAATCCAATGTATGTGGCGAGCAAGCACGCGATCGAGGGCTTTACCAAGGCTGCGGCACTTGAGGCAAGCAGGTCGAATGTGCGAGTGAACGCCGTCGCTCCCGGCCCCATCGACACCGGGATGCTGGACCGCATTGCGGGGGGCGTCGACAAGATCGCGGCAGTGGCCGCGACAATCCCGGCAGGTCGCATCGGCACCCCGGAGGAGGTTGCCGACGCCATTGTCTTCCTGGCGTCCGATCGATCCCGGTACATCACGGGTCAGATCCTCGGAGTCAATGGCGGCAAGACAGCGATGTAGTCACCTTCTGACCTCCCCAGCGCCTGCCTTCCTGCACATACGGCTGTGCCCGGAAGACCGCTCTTGCTGTGCGCTGCGCTTCGGCCAGCCGTAGCTCCGCTTTTCGACAGAACAGCGCCGGTCGGGTAGAAGGGTCGACGTGTGCTGTCGCACTTCTCGCGCGATGCTCGTGCCCCAAGCCATGGATGTTGTGCCACAGGCTGGCGGTGATCCGGCTTCGTGCTTTCCCTAACTGCCCCGAACTGTCAATTGGGCGCCCCAGATTGTCAAAGCGCTTCGCATCGTTGCTGGATACTTGTTGCGTTCGAACGCCGCGGCCTCCGGGTTCGGCGAGTGGCCGATGGCTGACGCGCTCATCGCGCGGCCATCGAGCCATGGCGTTGTGGCCCAGCTTCGCTGACAAACACACTCGGGGCGACGGTGTTCTTCCCTCTCCCGCCCGGCGAGAGAGAGGGAGAAGACGGCTCGCCAGTCTCACCAGGCGCGCGCGGATATTGAGATCCGGCGCAGGTTCGCAAGGAGAAGACCATGGAACTGAAGGACAAGGTTGCAATCATCACCGGCGCCGGCCAAGGCGGCGGCGAAGGCATCGCACGCGTGCTGGCGCGTGAAGGAGCGAAGATCGCTGTGGTGGACCTGAACCTTGACGCTGCCCGGCGCGTCGCTTCCAGCATCGACCCGGACGGCAAGCGTGCGATTGCCATCCGCGCCGACGTCAGCAAGAAGGCAGACGCGGAAGCCATGGCCAGCCAGACCCTTGAGGCGTTCGGCGCCATCGACATTCTGGTCAACAACGCCGGCGTCGGCGGCGCGTCCGCGCTGGTGTGCGACGTCACCGAGGAGAACTGGGACCGCGTGATGGGGGTGAATGCAAAGGGCATCCTGTTCTGCTGTCAGGCCGTCATCCCTGCCATGAACGCACAGGGCAAGGGCAAGATCGTCAATATCGACTCGATTGCCGGCATCCGCATGGCTTACTTCAGCAGCGTGGATTACACGGCATCAAAGCATGCGGTCACGGGACTGACGCAGCATCTCGCATGGGAGCTGGCGGACCAGCGCATCAATGTCAATGCGGTATGCCCTGGCGGCATCCTGACGCCTGCGATTGAAGCGTATGCAAGCCCGGAAAAGCGCGAAGCCCTGATCCGACGGACGGTGCCGCTGGGCAGGTTCTGCAAGCCCACGGAGATCGGCGAGGCGGTATCTTTCCTGGCCAGCGAGCGTGCGGACATGATCACGGGTCAGATGCTGGCGGTGGACGGCGGCACCCTAACCGGTTACGGAGAAGACCTGCGCGCCGTGTTGCGCCAGCGGCTCCAGGAAGAAGCGAGCCATTGACTGCAGCGCCGCCGGCAGCGCCTCGTGCGAAGCGAGGGGCGAAGCTGCCGGCGGTGGTTCACGGTGAGCTTAGTAGTGGATGATGCCGGGGCTCCCCCCGCCCACCGGGATGGCTTCACCATTGATTGCCACGCTCAGCGGTGACGCGAGGAAGGTCACCACGCAGGCGACCTCGCTGGCATCGACCATGCGACCAAGGGTACTCTTGGTCGCGGCCCACGCCTCGGTTGCGGCGTCGGTCTTCTCGGTGCGCGTGGGTCCGGGATGGACAGCCGTGACATTGATGCCCTTCGGGCCAAGTTCGTCAGCGAGGTTCTTGGTGATTGCCGCCACGCCGACGTTGCGCAGCGTGGCGACGGGCCGGCCCGTGTGGTAGATCGCCAGGCCGCCGATATTGATGATGCGGCCCCAGCCGTTCGCGGCCAGATGCGGTGCCAGCGCCCGCGCGGTGCGAAGGTAGCCGATGACCTTGATGTCGATGTCTTCGAGCGCTTGCGCATCGACGATCTCGTCGAGCCGCGTGGCTGGCGAGATGCCGCCCGGCAAGGCTGCGGCGTTGACCAGGATGTCGATGCCACCGAGGGCCTCAATGGCCTGTTTCACCATGGCATCAACGGAAGCCTTGTCGGCGGTGTCGACCGTCAGCGGCACAACGCGCCGGCCGGTCAGTGCCGCAAGTTCTGTGGCTGTCGCTGCCAAGGCGTCTTGCCCACGCGCTGCGAGCACCACATCGACCCCCTCCTGTGCGAGCTGCAGTGCAATCGCCTTGCCGATGCCGCGGCTGCCGCCTGTCACGATTGCGCGCTTGCCTTTTAATCCCAGGTCCATGATGTCTCCGATTTCATGCAAAGGAGCGGGGCGAACGTGCCATGAACACGTCGCCCCGCGATCGTTCCGTGGCCCCGGCGCACAGGCGGTGAGGTCCGCGCGCCAGGCCGCGAGCGTTACGGTACCAGGACGGTAGCGCCGCTGGTCTTCCTGGATTCGAGCGCACGATGGGCCTCGGCGGCATCGGCCAGCGCGAAGCTCTGCTTGGGTTCGCTCGTGATCTTGCCGGCCAGCACCATGTCGAACACCTCCCTGGCCATGTCCAGCATGTGCGAACGCGGCGTGGCGTAGTGCACCATGGCCGGACGCGTGACCCACAGCGAACCCTTGGCCGCGAGCGTCCGGCTGTCGATTTCCACCGGCCCGGAAGTCGTGCCGTTGCTGACCAGGGCGCCCCGCACCTGCAGGCAGGACAGCGATGCATCCAGCGTCGATTTGCCGACCGAGTCGAACACGACCGGGACCTTCTTGCCGTCGGTGATTTCCATCACGCGCTCGACGATGTCTTCGCGCGAAGTGACGATGGTGTGCGCGCAGCCATTGGCCTTGGCGATCTCGGCCTTTTCGTCCGAGCTGACCGTGCCGATCATGGTCACGCCAAGCGCGCGCGCCCACTGGCACGCGATCAGGCCGACGCCGCCAGCCGCGGCGTGATAGAGGATGGTTTCGCCGCCCTTGAGCGGGTAGACCTGGCGGAACAGGTATTGGGCGGTCATGCCCTTCATGATGAGCGTCGAGGCAGTACGGTCGGAGACGCCATCGGGCAACGGGATCAGGACTTCCGCAGGCATCACGCGCACGTCCGAGTAAGCGCCCTGGGGCCCCAGCAGGTAGCCGACGCGGTCGCCGACGCGGATGTCGGTCACGCCCGGGCCGACGGCTTCGACCACACCAACCGCGTCGGAGCCTAGGCCGTTGGGCAGGGGGAGCGGATAGTGGCCGGTGCGGAAGTAGATGTCGATGAAGTTGACGGCGATATAGGTGTGGCGGACGCGCGCCTGGCCCGGGCCGGGGTCGCCGACCTCGACCGTCTCGAGCTTGAGAACGTCGGCGCTGCCGGTCTCATAGAAGCGAATAGCTTTTGCCATAAAGGTCTCCTGGTAAAAAGTCTATGCCTGACTGCCGGCCGCGGGGGCGGCGCAAGTCATGGCTGAATGTGGAATGCCTTCACGATGCCGGCATTGCGATCGAATTCCGTGCGCAGTGCCTGACTGAGTTCCGGCAGGCTCTGGGCAGGCGCTGGCTCCATGCCGAGTGCCATGAACCGTTCCTGTACATGGGGTTTCGACGCCGCCTTGTAGACCGCGGCCTGGATCTTCTGGCTGAGGTCTGCCGGCACCTTGGCGGATACGAAGACACCACCCCAGTTGCTGAAATCGATGTCCGGATAGCCCAGCTCGGCGAAGGTCGGAACTTGCGGCAGCAGCGGCGAACGCTGCTTTGCCGCCAGCGCATAGGGCCGCAGCTTGCCGGCCTTGATCAGTGGCAGCGAAGTCACCATGTTGTCGTACATCACAGTGATCTGCCCGCCCATCACTTGTGTCAGTCCCGGCGGTGAGCCGGGAAACGGCACGTGCTGCAGATCCATGCCGGCCTTCTGGTTCATGATCATGCCGGCATAGTGTCCGACAGTGCCGGCACTGGGCGAAGCAAAGCTCAGCTTGCCGGGGTTGGCCTTCACATAGCGGATCAGGCTTGGCAGATCCCTGGCCGGCAGATCAGTCGATGCGACCAGCACCATGGTCACCTTGCTCACGGCGGCAACGGGCCTCACGTCCTTCACCGGATCAAAGGAGACCTTCATCACATGCGGAACTTCCGTGAAGACATTGGTGAGCGTGACCAGGATGGTCTGGCCGTCAGGCGGCGCCGCCAGCAGGGTGTTGATGGCGATGCCGCCACTGGCGCCCGGCTTGTTGTCGACCACCACGGGCTGGCCCAGGTCAGCCGTGAGCTGTTCGGCCAGTACGCGGGCGATGACGTCCATGGTTCCGCCGGCAGGGGCCGGGACCAGCATCCGGACCGGCTTGTTGGTCCACGCCATGGCAACGGGCATCGCCGCGGCCATGATGACGCCAACGGCAGCCTTGCGGATTCGGAAGAAGGCAGGGCGATGGGGCATATGGGACACCGTTTAGGATAGGGAAGCCGGCCGCCTCGGCCGCAGGCGGGTCGCCGCTGCCGGGCTGCCTATTGCATCAGGCTGCGCGCAGCGGCAGGTTCTTCTGGCCGGACTGTCGGTTGGGCGCCATGCCGAGGGCCGCCAGTGTCTCATCGGCGCTGTCGTACCAGGTGCCGATGCGGTAGATCTGGCGCGCTTCCTTGCCAGTGGCGATCTCGCGGCCCAGTTCCTTCGCCACGCGCACGCACTGCTCGACCTGCTGCACCGAGGTCATGCGGTTGCCGTGCTGGTCGATGATGGTGTCCTCGATGCCGCAGCGCGGATGCAGGCCCATCGCCATTGCCATCATGTTGAACGGCAGCACGTTCTTCATCAGCGACTCGGCGGTCAGCGTGCAGCCGTCTGGCGTGCGGTGCACGAAGTTGAAGAAGTTGAACGGATTCGGGCCGTCGAAGCCGCCGCCGATGCCGATCCAGGTCAGGTTGAGCGGGCCGGTGTAGGCGCCGCTGCGCACCAGGCGCTCGAGCGTTTCGAGCGCGTGGATGCCGGTGAGCTGGAAGTGCGGCTGGATGCGTGAAGCCTGCAGGCGGCGCAGGTGCTCTTCCACCCAGCCGGGGCCGGCCGGCACGGTCATTTCACGGTAGGCGGCCTGGTAGGCCGGCTGCTCCAGCGAGGTGCCCTTCAGGTACTCCGGATAGAGGAGTTCCATGATGTTCATCTGGGTGGTGTTGATCGCCACCGTCACCTGGTCGGGTTTCGGGGTGAGTTCCGCGAGCATGTGGCGGGTGTCATCGGACAGCCACTTGGCGGCTTCACCTTCGTCTTCGGGTGCAAACGAGATCGAACCGCCGACCTGGATGATCATGTCCGGCACCGCGGCGCGCACGCCGGCGATCAGCTCGTTGAACTTGGACAGGCGCTTGGAACCCTTGCCGTCGAGTTCGCGCACGTGCAGGTGCAGCACGGTGGCGCCTGCGTTATAGCAATCCACGGCCTTCTGCACCTGTTCTTCCATGGTCACCGGGATGTCTTCCGGGAAGTCCTGCGGCATCCACTCCGGGCCATACGGGGCCACCGTGATGACCACTTTGTCCTGGTTCTCCGGATGCAGGGAATCGTCGAGAAATTGCATGGTCTCCTCCTGATTGTGAGTGGCGCGTTCCGACGCGCCAGTTTGGCGGTGTTGATCCAATGGCCACGATTCGACGCGCATGGCCGCGCTTTCACGTGAACGTCGTTGACCCTTCCACTTGCGAGCAAATGCGGGCCACGCAATCGGCATCCGGAAGGTCGGCAAGGCAGGCAAGCAGCAGGTCGAACGGGCGGTCCTCATGCCCACCGGCGCGCTCGCCGGGCACTGTGCTGGTGTTCGCGGCGCAGTAAGCGGCGTTGATCTTGTCCCAGTCCGCGTCGGTCAGATGCCGCCGCGCCGCCGGGAGGATGACGCCTTCCTCGCGCCCCATGAGCGCCCAGGCGAACTGCGCGTAGTGATCTACCTTGCTCAGCAGCTCGGCCAGCGGGCCGCCTGCCGCGAACGTCTCGACGGCTTCGGCCAGTGTTCCTGCCCATTGCGCATCGCGTTCATGCTGGCGCTCCAGCTCGTCGAGTTCGGCGTCGGCCCTGGCCGTGCGCCGGCGCAGGCGGCCGAACAGGCAGGCCTGCTTGCGCGCATGGTGTCGCGCGGCCGGGAAGGCCTGGATAAACCGGATCATGCTTCGCATCACCCCCACGTCCGCGGTGGTGCCGTGGTCGTTCGCGGCCATGAGCATGTCCAGCCAGGCGCGCAATACGGCACTGAGGGCACGGTGCTCGTCGCGGATGCACTGGATTGCCGGCACTGGCTTCGCAGGGGCGGAATTCGGCATGACGAACATCGGAATACTGGCTGCAAGCAGTGCCAGGAGCAGCGATCCTGGCATCGCGCCGGAATTGCCGCCGTGTCCGTGGGTGCCGATGAAGACCAGGTCGCAGCCGGCCTCACGGGCCGCCGCGAGGATAGCGGCTTGCGGGTTGGCGCCGACCGTGCCAGCCGACGCACATGGCACCCCTTGCGCCCGCGCGACCGACTCGGCCTTGCCGAGCAGCTCGCGGCTGCGGCTCACCTGGCCGTACGGCATTGCGACGGCCAGGTGCGGTGCATGGATAAACGTAATGCGTGCGCCCGCGATGCGCGCCAGTTCGATGGCCCCGATGACTGTGGCCATGGCTTCGTCCGTTTCATCGACGGGAACCAGCAGGTGGCGGCACGTGATGGCGTCGGCACCGGAGCAAGGCTGGCTCATGCCGGCACCCCGACCAGTACACGCCCCTGGGCCACCTTCACTGCAAACGTGGCCACGGAAAGCGACGGCGCCACGACCAGCGCACCGGTGGTCACGTCGTAGCGCCAGCCGTGGGCACGGCACTGGACGATGCGCCCGCACAATGCGCCGCCGGCCAGTGCCGCCCCGGCGTGCAGGCACGCATTCTCGATCGCATGGACGGTGCCGTCGACATTGAACAGCGCGATGTCCTTGCCGCCTGCGCGCACCGCGAGCGATGCGTTTGGCCTGACCTGCTCCAGCGCGCACACGTCCATGAATTGCATCCAATGCCTCGCGTTCAATTTCGACCTGAAGGCATACTAGGCCGGGGCCGCATCGTGCGCCCCCTCCACGGAGGAGGGGAGGGCGATTGCCAGGCGGGGCTGTCATGTGCCTATAATGAGGCACCCAATTTCGAGCCAGCATGCCGGCCCCAACGGCAGGGCAGCAACGGACGATGCATTGCAGCGCACGCAGTCCGGCATGCACGCCCCGGCGAGCGTCGCATCCAAGCCAACCGGTACCTGCCAGATGACCACCGTGAACCGCGGCGCGGGTGCCGCGTTTTCCGAGCTTGCGCTCAAGACCATGCCGCCGCGCGCGCCGCGGCACCTGCTTGCGCGTGCGCGCCTCAATCTCGACAGCGATGCGCTGCGCGACCGGCAGGTGGTCGTCGTGCAGGCGCCGCCGGGCTTCGGCAAGACGCTGCTGCTTGCGCAATGGCGCCGCGAGTACCTGGCGCGCGGTGCCCCCGTCGCCTGGGTTTCCGCGGAGGCCCATGACGATCCTCTGCATTTCCTGCAGTGCCTCGTGCTTGCCGTGCGCGTGGGCTGCGCAAGGCCCGGTTTCGGCCGCACGCTGCTCGAAGGCGCAGCCGCGTCGCCGGGTGGCACCGAGGGGCTGACGGCCTGGCTTGCCGAGGTAGCCCAGACGTCGCTGGACCTCATGCTGATCGTCGATGAAGCCGAACGTCTCTTGCAGGACGGGTTTCCGGCATTGCTTTACTTGCTGCACAATGCGCCGCCCAATCTGCGCATCGTGGTCGCGGCGCGCAGCGGATTCGACACGGCCGTCTTCGATTTGACGGCGTATGGACAGTGCGCCTGCATCGGACCCGAAGCGCTGCGTTTCCGTTTCGACGAAACCATGGCTCTCGTGCGCAGTCGCTTCGGCGACCGGGTGGATGCGGACAACTGCGCGCGGCTGCACGAGATGACCGATGGATGGCCGCTCGGCCTGCAACTCGTCCTGGCGGCCATGGAGCGCGGCGCCGATCCGCGCAGCGTCATCGATACCATGTCGGCCCGCCCGGCCGATGAGGGCGAGCACCTGGTCGGCGGCCTGATTGCCAGGCTTGCGCCCGACGATGTCGCCTTCCTCACCCGCATCGCCGTCGTGGATCACCTTCACCCCGACCTGTGCCGTGCCCTGACAGGCAGCGAGCAGGCGCCCGGACACCTGGCGCGGCTGGTCCGCGAAACACCGATCTTCGTGTCCGGCGACGACAGCGACTGGTGTCGGCTGCACACGCTGGCGCGCAGCGCCCTGCAGGTGCGCCTGGCCGAGCTGCCTGGCGAGGCGCTGACCGAATTGCATGTTCGGGCGATGCACTGGCTGGCTGCGCACGGCATGGCCGAGCAGGCCGGGCGCCACGCGCACGCGGCCGGCCAGCACGAGCTTGCCTTCGAGCTGGCGGGACGCTCGCTTTACGACGCGGTGATGCAGGGGCGACTCACGACCGTGCTCGAATGGCTCGATCGTATCCCCGATGCGGAACTGGACCGGCATCCTGGCCTGCGTATGGCCGCCGCCTGGGTGCTGGCGCTCGGCGAACGGCATGCGGAGGCCGAGTCGCTGGTGGCGCGCATGCTCGAAGGGGCAGGCGCCGATACCGTCCTGCGCTATGAATGCGCGCTGATACTGAGCGTAGCGGCCTACTACGCAGACCAGCCAGACCGTTGCCTCGCGCTGCTGGAACCGTGGCTCCAGCCCCCCGCTCTGCACGACCCGCGTCTGGCCCAGATGCATGCCAACCGCCTGGCGATGGCGGCGATCCTGCAAGGGCAAACAGGGAATGCGCGACGCCACCTGCAACTCGCGCCGCGCGGCGACTTCGGCGAGGGTCATCGCTACGCAGCGCGCTGGGGCGAGTTCGTGGTCGGACTGAGCTATCTGCGTGAAGGGCAGGTGATGTTGAGCGAAGAGGTCCTGCGGCCCGCCCTCGCAAGCGCGGAAGCGGATCTCGGCCGCCGCCATCCTCTCGCCTGCATGCTGGCGTCGCTACTGGCCGCGGCGGTTTATGAGCGCGACAGGGTCGACGAAGCGGGCGCGCTGCTTGCCAACCGTCTCGACGTGCTGGAGCGGTCCGGCACGTCGGAAACTTCGTTGCTGGCGTACCTGGGCGCTGCGCGCGTGGCGGCCGCGCAAGGCGTCGAGCACCGCGCACTCGACCTGCTCGAAGCCTTGTACGCGGTGGGCATTGCGCGCCGGACGCCGCGCCTTTGCATCGCGAGCCTCGCGGACCAGGTGCGCATGCATGCCGGGCGCTTCCGCGCCGAGACGTGCCGCGCCCTGATCACCCGCATTGACGAACTCATTGCGCAAGTCGAAGCAGACCACGGCCCGCTGTGGCGCCGGGACGTGTCGCTGTTGCAGGTCATGGCGCACGCCAACGCGGCGATAGCCGCTCAGGACTGGCCGGCCGCTGCCGACGCCCTGGACCGCGCCGCGCCTTTGGCCGAGGCCATGAAACTCGGGCGCCGGCGCATCGAGATCATGGCACTCAAGGCGTTCGTGCGTCATCGCAACGGCGAAGACAGCCGTGTGCTGCTGCAGGAAGCGATGAACCTGGCACAGACCTACGGCTTTGCCCGCATATTCGTCGATGCGCATCCGGCGCTGGCCGATTGGGCCAGGCGCGTCGCGGACGAGGACGCCGGGAAACCGGACGCTGGCCAGATGGTGCCGGTTGCACGCATACCGCGCCGCGCGGAACGCGCTGCGACGGAGCCGCGCGCCGTTGCCAGCACGGTGTTGACGCCCAAGGAACGCGAAGTCCTTGAATTGCTCGCGCGCAATCTCTCCAACAAGGAGATCGCGCAGGCCATCGGCGTGGGCGAGGTCACCGCCAAGTGGCATGTGAAGAACCTGTTCGGCAAACTCAGCGCCGGCACGCGCAAGCATGCCGTGCGGCGCGCCCAGTTGCTGGGGCTGCTGGAAGGCCTCGAGTAACTTCGCCCTGCCGCGGCCCTCGCGCTTGCCGGCGGGCCGCAGGGCTGGCCCCCTCCTCCGCGCAGGGGGCGCGGTCGCTCTCAGTCTCCCGATAATCGGAACCCTGCAGCGGCGATCAAAGGGAACCGGTCCACATGACAATGAAACGCAGACTCTATCGCGGCCGCGACGTGCGGCGCGCCCAGAACATTGCCGAGCTGCGCGCGATGGCGGCCGCGCGCCTGCCCAACTTCTGCCTTGAATACCTGGAGGGCGGCGCGGACGACGAACTGAGCTTGCGCCGTAATCGCGCCAGCTATGACGCGATCGCCTTCGCGCCGCGCACGCTGGTCGATGTTTCCGTGCGCGATTCCGGCTGCATGCTGTTCGGCGAGCGAATCGCCATGCCCGCGGTCGTTGCGCCGACCGGCTTCAACGGACTGCTGGCGCAGGAGGGCGACCTGGCACTCGCACACGCCGCGCGCGATGCAGGCATTCCCATGTGTCAGAGCATGGTGTCGACGGTCGCGCTCGAGCGCGTTGCCGAGACCGGCGTACGGCACTGGATGCAGATCTATCCATTCAAGGATCGCGAGAATCTGGCGGGCATTGTCAGGCGTGCCGAAGCGGCCGGCTCCGAAGCCATTGTGGTGACCACGGACGTTCCCGTGCTCGGCAACCGGGAATGGGACCGGCGCAACTATCTGGCACCGATGAAGCTTGATTTCGCCAACCTGGTCAATGTCGCCATGCGGCCCGCCTGGTGGTGGGACGTTCTGGTGCCGCATGGCATGCCGCGCTTCCGGAACCTCGGCGACGTCCTTCCACCCGGCCAGGACGATGCCCGCAACGCGGCAACCTTCCTGTCGAAGCAGATGGACCCCTCGCTGAGCTGGCAGGACGTGCAGTGGTTGCGCGACCTGTGGCCGCGCAAGCTCATCATCAAGGGCATCATGCGGCCCGACGATGCGCTGCGGGCCCGGGCGCTGGGCGTTGACGCCCTGATCATCACCAACCACGGCGGTCGCCAGCTCGACAGCTGCGTCGCGCCCATCGAGGTGCTTCCCGCGATCCGTGCCGCGGTCGGCCCCGGGATGACGCTGATCGTCGACAGCGGCCTGCGGCGCGGCAGCGATTTCGTCAAGGCACGCGCGCTGGGGGCTGATGCGGCCATGTCAGGCCGCGCCACGCTGTATGGCCTGGCGGCTGGCGGCAAGGCGGGGGTCGCGCACGCGCTGGCGATTCTGCGTGCCGAGATCGACCGCACGCTCGGCTTGCTGGGCTGTCCCGCACTGACGGACCTGTCTGCGGACTGGGTCAGCATGCCTGGCGTGACGCACCAAGCCTAGCGCACACGCAGTGGCGCCGATTGCTGACGGCGCCATGCCGTTACGCTGCAGCCGAAGCGTGTGGAAAACCACCGTGAGAAGGCACTGAGCGAAGAGAAGCCCAGCAGGTTCGCAACGTCCGACAGGGGCCGTTC
>JACXTT010005766.1_pt1 | contig 17889 bp, 12 predicted proteins | sample 9270951 | NCBI WGS metagenome assembly JACXTT01 (sample SAMN15532306, study PRJNA645909) | rock metagenome | isolation source: weathered quartz diorite | place: Puerto Rico | collected 2017-06-21 | reverse complement strand
GGGCGTGCTTCGAATTCCTTTCTGCCAGGCCTCGAGAATGCGCTGTTCGCGCATCACTCGATGGTCGAGATACTCCTGAATCTTCCCCTTGGCGTTCGCCATCGCCGGCCCGTGCGCCGGGAAAAGCGTACGGACCGGAAGCGCCTGCATCCGGCGCAGCGAGTCGACGTATGTCGCCATGTGACCCTCCGGCGGATCGATGACAATCGTGCCGACGCCCGCCATCAGATCTCCCGTAATCAAAGATCCATGCTTCTCTTCGAAAACACAGACATGACCGCGCGCGTGGCCGGGTGTGTGAAAGACGCGCAATGACCAGCCCGGCCGTCCGTCGAGCTTGAGGCTCTCACCTTCCTCAAACGTTCGGTCGACGGCGATGAAACCGTCCAAATCGCGCTTCGTAATGGGATGTGCCGTGATCGGCGCATTCCACCGTTCTTTCAGGTGATTCGCTCCGCTGACGTGATCGCGATGAAGATGCGTCAGCCAGATTTCGCGAATACGGAAACCTCTCCGCTCGATCACTTCATCCAGAACCGCCTGCTCTTCCTCATACGGCGACGCGGGATCGATCACCACAACTTCGTCACCTCCGACGATGTAGCAGTTGGTATGCGTGGCGGGCGGCAGCGTCGGAGTCCGCACGGGGACCATCACGATGCCGGGACGCATTTCGATATCGGGCGTGGGCTCGCCATGAGCATGCCGCACGGACTTCATGCGATTCTGGATGTTGTCCAGGCCGTCGGCCAGCGTGCGCATGGCGTGAAGAATCGGCGAGACCATCAGGATTTCGCCCTGGATCCATCGCTCGATCGCATCGCTCGGCCGGACCCATTCGCCCTGGTCGTGCTCGCCCGTCAGGATTCGAGGCTCCTCTCCGGCGGGGCATTCGGCGAGGAAAAAATAGGTGTCGAATCGCCGGGGCGCAAACGCCGGCGTGACCCATCGGCCCACGTCCTTCAATCGATCCGGGTCGACCTCAACGCCGACTTCTTCCATCAGCTCGCGAGCAGCGCAGACTCGGGAAGTCTCGTCCGCGTCGAGCTGTCCGCCGGGAAACGCGTGAAATCCGCCCTGAAACGTCATCTGTGGAGAACGACGAACCCAGAACACCTCCAGATCCGGAGAACGGCGATAAAGAATCACGGCCGCGGCCGATCGTACGGTTGCCATGGAATCGAGTATAAGACGGTGTTTGCTTGCGTATGCGCAACTGTTGTGTTTTCCTCTTGCCCATGATTTACAAAACCATCCTTGCCGTCCTTTGTATGTCCGTGTCGCTGCGCGCGGAAGTGGTTCGCATTGAAGTGAAGTCTCGCATGGACCTCAACGGCCGCGAGTTCGCCAAAGCCGGCGGATATGAAAAGCTGTCGGGCACGATCTATTTCGCCGTGGACCCGAGGAACACCGCAAACCGAATCATCACGGACATCGACAAGGCTCCGAAGAACGCCGCTGGAAAAGTGGAATTCTCGTCGGATTTCTTCATACTGAAACCGAAAGACGCGAGCCGGGGCAACGGAACGATTCTGTATGAAGTCTCGAATCGCGGCGGCAAAGGCATGGTCGGATTCTTCAATCGGGACGCGCGCGGTTCGGATCCGCAATCGGCCGCGGATCTCGGGGATGGATTCCTGATGGACCAGGGGTTCACATTGCTGTGGGTCGGCTGGCAGTTCGATGTGCCGCAGCGGCCGGGCTTGCTTCGCGTGAACGTGCCGGTGGCTCACGAAGCGGATGGCCGTCCGATCAAAGGACTCGTTCGCAGCGACTTCGTCGGCGATGGCAAGGCCACCGTGATGCCGCTTGCCGATCGCGCACACATCGCGTACGAGATTGCCGATCCCAACGATCCGGCCAACGTCCTCACGGTCCGTGACTGCATCGAGTGTGAGCGCCGCACCGTGGCGCGTGCCGAATGGAAGTTCAACGGCGATGATCAAGGCATCACGCTGACGTCACCCCTGGTTAAGAACAAGATTTACGAACTCGTCTATCGATCGCAGAACCCGTCCGTTGTCGGCCTCGGGCCTGCAGCGATTCGCGACGCCATATCCAAACTGAAATACGACGCCGCACCCGAAATGTCCATCAAACCGGGAGACATGAAGCGGGCGATCGGCTTCGGCATTTCTCAAAGCGGACGGTTCCTGCGAACGTACATGTATTACGGGTTCAACGAAGATGAGTCGCATCGAAAAGTGTTCGATGGAGTGATGCCTCACGTGGCGGGCAGCGGTCGCGGAAGCTTCGATCACCGCTTCGCCCAGCCGTCGCGCGACGGCCATCCTTATTTGAACTTCTTTTATCCAACCGACATCTTCCCGTTCACCGACGTCGCGCAGCTCGATCCCGAAACCGGCAAACGCGATGGGTTGCTCGCGCACAATATGAAACCGGAATTCATGCCGAAGGTCTTTTACACCAACTCGTCGTACGAATACTGGGGACGCGCGGCGTCGTTGTTCACGACGACGGTGGACGGCCTCGAAGACATGCAGATGATGTCGAACGTTCGCGCGTTTCTGTTGACCGGCGGAAATCACGGCGTCGGCGGGTTTCCTCCGACACGAAGCGCCGGTCAGAACCTCGGCAATCCGCTGGACTATCGGTGGGCGATGCGCAGTCTGCTGGTCGGCATGAATCGATGGATCACCGATGGAGTGGAACCGCCGGCGAGCGCGTATCCACGAGTCGGCAGCGCCGAACTGGTCGCAGCCGACAAACTCAAGTTTCCGGCGATTCCGAACATTAACCTGCCGAAGATTGCACACGGCGCGTATCACGCGGACTATGGGCCGGACTTCGCAAGTAAGGGAATCGTCACACAGGAGCCGCCAAAACTCGGCAAGCCGTTTCCCATCCTCGTTCCACAAGTCAATTCCGACGGCAACGAAACCGCCGGCATTCGCATGCCGGAACTGGCGGTTCCCTTAGCGACATATACGGGTTGGAACCTGTTCAACGAAAACGCGGGCCCGACGGAAATCCTTTCCAGCATGCAGGGATCTTTTATCCCGTTCGCCAAAACCCGCGCGGAGCGCGACAAAGCGAACGATCCGCGGCCGTCGGTTGAAGAGCGATACAAGAGTCGAGAAGAGTATCTGAACCTTGTCACGAAAGCCGCAACGGACCTCGTGTCGAAAGGCTATCTGTTAAAGGATGATGTTCCGCGAATCGTCGAACAGGCCGCCACCCGCTGGGACTACGTCGTGGGCGGTTCCGGCCGAAACCACAATTGACCCCACTTTCGCCCTTTGTTAACCTCATGGAGTTACGGCGGCCCCAAGAAGGCCGCCGTAACCGTTGCTCCTCAGTAGCTCAATGGCAGAGCATCCGGCTGTTAACCGGAGGGTTGTAGGTTCGAGTCCTACCTGAGGAGCCTTTGTGTTTTCAATCATTTGGAAATTTAGAAGGCTCCTGAGCTGATACCCGGAGGCTCGCACGGACCCGGATCGTTGAAGTGAGATGCGAAGGTGATTGCAGTTTGCCGGACTTGCCTCGACGGGTGCTGATATCTCACTGAACACCTATGTCTCCGTGGGCGGCGATTCTGTTCTGGATTTTTCAATAGCATCAACTTCAGCTTTGGCCCAGGTTCGAACTGTGGCGCGGTATTTGCGACCCAATCTCGATTAACCGGCTCTACCTCGAAAAGACGCGACGAGTACTGTGACAGACCTTAAGCAGCGTCTCGCGAATCTCGGGCCGTCGATGCTCTCACGACACCATCGATTTTTCGATTGTTTCCTCTACGGCATCGCATAATTCCCAAGCAGTGGATATAATTCGCGGCATCTCATGCCGCCCACAATGCAGAACGCAACCCAGTTGCTCGTGGCCTGGAGCAAAGGGGACCAGGTCGCGCATGATCAGTTGATGCCAATGGTCAATCGCGAACTGCGCCGGCTGGCCAATTATCACTTTCGGCGTGAGCGCCCTGGTCACACGCTGCAGGCGACAGCGCTCGTCAATGAAGCCTACCTCCGCCTGATCGACCAGAAGCATGTGGCGTGGCAAAACCGCGCCCACTTCTTCGGCATCGCCTCGCAGTTGATGCGTCGCATCCTTGTAGACTATGCCCGCGGCAGGCTCGTTGCCAGGCGCGGGGCCGGTGCGGTCAAAATCCCGCTTGATGAAGCCGTCGTGATTTCTTCCGAACGAAGCGCGGAGATGGTCGCTCTCGATGAGGCGCTCGTCAGGCTGGCCGCGGTTGACCCTCGCAAGAGCCAGGTAGTCGAACTGCGTTTCTTCGGCGGCCTGAGCATTGAAGAAACAGCCGAAGTGCTGAAGATTTCGGCCAATACGGTAATGCGTGATTGGAGCACGGCCAAGGCCTGGCTTCACCGCGAGCTGCGCAACGAACCACAGTAGATTTCCAAATACTTCCTGATCGCTTGTGGGTTTTGAGCGGAATTCTCGCGTGTTCAGTTGCGAACGAAAGGTGGGAGACGGATTCATGAAACCAGAGCGCTGGCGGCAAGTTGATGACCTGCTGCAATCCGCCCTGGAGCATGCACCCGAACGGCGGGCAGAGTTCCTTGCTCAAGCTTGTCCGGACGACGAGAGCTTGAGACGCGAAGTAGAGTCGCTCCTCGAACATCATCAGCAGGCTCGAAGCTTCCTGGAGGAACCTCCGTCGGATATCGCAGCGGGGATGCTGGAGCAAAGCTCTGCGAGGCTGGCCGACGGGCAGCGCGTCGGTCACTACAAAACTCTTGCCCTGCTGGGTGCCGGTGGAATGGGAGAAGTCTATCTTGCGCACGACACCAGCCTGGGACGCCGCGTCGCTCTTAAGCTGCTGCCGGCACAATTCACCGAAGACGAAGATCGCGTCCATCGTTTCGAGCAGGAAGCACGCGCCGCCTCGGCGCTCAATCACCCCAACATCGTTACCATTCACGAGATCGGGCGAATTGAGGAAACGCACTTCATCGTCACCGAGTTCATTGACGGCCAAACGTTGCGTCAACGCTTGACGAACGCCCCGATACCGTTGCCGGAGGCGATTGATATCGCGATTCAGGTGGCGGGCGCGCTGGATGCGGCCCACACGGCGGGGATCGTGCATCGCGACATCAAACCCGAAAACATCATGCTGCGCCCCGATGGCCTGGTCAAAGTTCTGGACTTTGGACTGGCCAAGCTGGTGACGCACCCGGAATCCACGTCCCATTCCGAAGCGCCAACGAGGGCGAGTCTGCGAACCAATCTCGGGGCCGTGGTGGGAACGGCGCAATATATGTCGCCGGAACAAGCGCGGGGCCAGGATGTGGATGTACGGACCGACATCTTTAGCCTGGGAGTCGTCCTCTACGAGATGGTAGCGGGACGTCCGCCCTTCGTCGGCGCCACCATTACGGATGTCCTCGCGGCTATTTTGAAGGAGGAGCCGCCGCCGCTCTCTCAACACACGCGAATCCTCCCACCCGAGCTTGATCGGATTGAGAAAAAAGTTTTGGCTAAAGCGAGGGAGGAGCGTTATCAGATCGCGAGCGAGTTGCAGCGCGACCTCAAGCGACTCAAGGAGAAGATCGAGCTCGAGACAAGGCTGGATAGCGCGGTTCCAGCCATCAAGACCCGCACTCGGAAGGTTGCGGCCGGTCTCGTCGCTATTGCGGCGATCTCAGCCTTGTACTTCGCTTTCCATACACGGCCGACCGGGGCGCCCGATCGCCGCCGGCTCACCTTTGGCAACGGCCCTGTCCTCTCGGCAAGGTTCATGCCGAATAGCCAGGAAATCGTCTACAGCGCGGCTTTCGATGGACAGCCGATAGAACTCTTCACAAGTAATCTTGCACAAGACCCTCTTCTACCGAGTTCACACCATATGCAAGGAGCTATCCAATCCATCTCTACGAACGGAATGATGGCGGTGCTGCTCGATTGCCAGATGAGTTGGGGCACTTGCTATGGTGGGAATCTGGTAACGGTACCGATTGGCGGCGGTACGCCCAGGCCGATCATGAGCAATGTCTCTGCCGCGGATTGGTCAGCGAAAAATGAAACGATGCTCGTCGCGCGCGTCGAAGATGGCGAATACAAGGTGGTGGAGCATCCAGCGGGGAGGGTTCTGTACACGAGTTCGGGCTCCATCAGCACCGTTCGCATTTCGCCGGATGATAAGAAGGTCGCTTTAATGGATCACCCGACTTCAGACGCTTCGGGACAAGTTGTGATCGTGGACCGCGGAACTCTGAAGACAACAAAATCGGAAATCTGGAAGACAGCGTTCAACGCGGTGTGGTCATCAACTGGAGAAGAGGTTTGGTTTTCTGCTGGACGTGACCGAAAGTTAGATATTCATGCCATCGCAGTCTCGGGTAAGGAACGGCCAGTCTTTTTAGAATCACCGAGTGATTTGCGGCTCGAGGATATCTCCAGTGACGGACGGGTCCTTGCAACCAGCGGTGACCCGGGCGCTCGCATGTTCGAGATAACGCGTACTTCCGCACAGGCGCGCCCTCTTCCCGCGTTCGACTGGTCCACAGCCACCGACCTTTCGGCAAACGGGAAAACTCTGCTCTTTTTCGATTGGGGTTTCCGCAGTCATGGAAACGAGACTGCCTATCGTCAATTGCTCGATGGAAAATCCACTCCAGTGCCGCTCGGCCCAGGGAAAGCGCTGGCGTTGTCGCCTAACGGAAAGTGGGCTCTCGCGCTTCAAACGAAATCCTCCCAACAGCTTGTCCTGCTTGCAACGGAGTCCTCCGAACAAAAGACGCTGCCACGCGGGGAAATTCGAGAATACCGGCATGCGTCGTTTATCGATGACGACCAAATTCTGATTGTTGATACCGAGGGAGGCTTACCACGCTCTCATGTGCAGAGAATCGATGGAGGCGAGCCTACTCCCCTTGCGGAAGAGGGAACCGAAGCACTCTTTTTTTCCCATGATGGACGCCGATTCGTCGCCTGGCGGCCTGATGACAACTATTACATCTACTCGTACCCAATGGCTGACGACGCGGAGCGCAAGCTAATCCCTCTCCAGCCAAGGGAAGTCCCTATCCAATGGAGTAAGGATGGCCTCGCCCTTTACGTGCGCGGATCCGCAAAACCTTCCGATGCTTTCGGAGACTTCGCTGCGCGAGTGTTCAAGGTCAGTCTTTCAGACAACAAACGGATACCGTGGATGGACATTATGCCGGACCCGATAGGCAACATCGGTATCGAAGCGGGGCACAGAGGAATTCTGATCACACCGGACGGAGAGTCGTGCGTTTATACCTATTGGTTTGCGATCCAGACGCTATGGCAGGTATCCGGATTGAAGTAAAGACTACTGTTGTTTCATCTGGGCGTCTGAAACGTCCAGTTGATGCCGATCGACAGTGTCGAAAAAGCGTGAGAGTTCTTGGCAGAGAGAATCGTGATGTAGGAAGCGGAGACATCCGTATTCGACGCTACCGGCAAAATGACGCCGGCCCCGGCACGGGTGTAATGAGTCCGGAGCGCCCGGTCGTGAATCTCGAAGAACGGGCTGCTCGGCGGCGTTGGTGCTTCCACGCCTCCACGTGTTTTCTGCACTCCTCCGAAACCACGAATCGTGACTCTCGGCGTTAAGAAATAGCCGACTTCGAGGTCGGCGTTGGCGTGGTCGAGATTCAGGCCGGACAGGGACTGCACACGCGCGTAAACGGGTTGAACGTCGATATAGGCGTGAATAGAGTCCAGCAGACGAGTCGCGTTAGTCCCGATGCTATACTCCCGCAGGTGCCTTCCTGAAGCGGCATGTCCGAATGTTTCGTAGTCCCGCATGGGAACGACTACCTCGAAAAAGGGAGTTAGCCTGAGTGCGTCGCGAACGACCTGGTACCGGATGCTGCCGCGGAAGTCCTGAAACGTGCCGTGGTAGCGTCCGTCGTCCAACTTGGCTTCAAGGTCGTGGGCTGTGAGGACACGGCCCGGAGTAGAAGTGAACTTGGAAAAAACATAGGGTATTTCGGCGCCGACGGTAAGCCGATCCGTCACGCCATACATGATGCCCATCGACAACACCGTGACTCGCATGGGCCCGAAATTGTCAACTTTGCCAAAGCTGTCGAGGTGATCGCCGCCAAACTCGCTCTGATAGGTCTGGGAAATCGTGCCTTCACCGCGGCTCAGAGCCTGAGCCCTCGCCGGGACACCCTGGCCGAACATCAGGCTAAAAGCCACAAGTCGCAGACCGCAATTTCGTATCCGATTCCGCATAGAAACGCTCTGGTCACATACGCGAGAATTCCGCTGCAAATCCACCACAACTCCAAAAAAATTCATTGAGACTGGAAGCGCGAAGCGCTGCGCAGGATGGAAGGGAGGAATCGGCGATCGACCTCAGGACCCTGCCACAGTCTTGGCCCTGGATTTCATCACCGTTTCAATCGCGAGAAGCAGGTCTACGTTGTCGCCGGAAGTTTTCAATGCAACCCCGTATCTTTCCTTCGCCGACTTGAACTCGTCTTTCGACGGCTTTTGCAAAACGGGCAGGATTGAAGGTTTGCCCAGCGTGGAACGTGATTCCTCAGCGAGAGCCGCATCCGCGACGTCAACCATCACCACGTCGACTTTGCCCGACTTCACCGCCAGATCGAGTTGGGCGATGTCCTCTACTACCTGCACCCGGTGGCCAGCCTGTGTCAGCGCCGTTTGCAGCCTGGGATCTTTGAGATTCGTTCCGACGGCGCGACGATTGAAAACAACAGCGACCGAAGCCTTATGTTTCGCAATGGCACGTTGCGCAGTGAGGCCACGACCGACGGCCGCCAACTTGTCTGCGCACGCGTGGACGATTGCTCCGTTGAATAAAAGCGATCCCGCAACCACGACACAAAAGACGGCAAGCTTTTTCATCAGACCCTCCGAAGCGCCCACTCTAACACCGGACGTCAAATCCGGGAAACCGATTCGGCATGGTGGCTTTCCTCTGGATTCCACGCGTTCCTGAATGATTGAGATTGAAAGGAGTTTGACCCATGAAGCCGAGCTTAAGACGATTACTGATGACGGTTTTTATAGCTGGGGCCACAACTAGCGTTGCACTCGCGGATGAAATCACCGATTGGAACAGGAACATGCTGCAGGCGGCGTTTACCGCGGGAACGTCGCCATTGCTAACGACCCGCGTTGCGGCCATCGTGCAGTCGGCGGTCTTTGATGCCGTCAACGGCATCGAGCGGCATTACACGCCGATTCACGTCGAACCAAACGCAGCTCCGGGCGCATCGCGTCGTGCAGCCGCTGTCCAGGCCGCTTATGCCGCTCTGGTGAAAATCTATCCGTCCCAAAAACCGGATCTGGACACGAAACTCGCAGCCTCGATGGCAGCAATCGCCAGTGAAGAAGCCGCACAGAATAGCGTGGCCATTCAACGCGGTGTCGAGTGGGGCCAAACCGTAGCGGATGCGATATGGGCCTGGCGTCTAACGGATGGGATTACACCGCCGCCTCCGCCATTTCTTGGCGGCAACGCTCCCGGTCAATGGCGTCCGACGCCTCCGGCCTTGGCACCCGGCGCCGGCACCGCTTTCGTGCACATGACTCCGTGGGTTATCCAATCTTCTTCGCAGTTTCGTCCTGCCGGCCCGCCTGCGCTGGCGAGTGACCGCTATGCGGCCGACTTCAACGAGACCAAAGGGATGGGAAGCATCAGCAGCGCAAGCCGCACCACAGACCAAACTCTGTATGCGAGATTCTGGCACTCGGCTAGCGGCGACTCCTTTTGGGACAACGTCGCGGTGTCCTTAGCACGGGAGCGGAATCTCACATTCTCCGCCAAAGCGCGTCTTTTGGCGCTCCTCAATCTGGCCATCGCGGATGCCGGAATCGGCTGTTTTGAAGCCAAATACTTTTACAGCTTCTGGCGGCCGGTTACCGCGATTCCTTTAGCTGCGACCGACGGAAACGCGGGAACGATCGAAGATCCTGCCTGGACGCCACTACTCGTGACTCCCGGGTTTCCAGAGTATCCGTCTGCACATGCATGCGGGAGTTCCGCTGCGGCGACAATTCTCGCCGATTACTTCGGGGAAAGTACGGCTTTTGTTGTTACATCGGATGATCCATCGATGGTTGGTGTGACCCGATTCTTCCCAAACTTCACGGCAGCCGTCGCGGAGATTAACAACGCGCGGGTTTTCGCCGGCATCCACTTTCGATCGGCTTGTAACGACGGTGAAGCTCTCGGCACGGCCGTCGCGAATTATGTTCTCAGTCATGCGTTACTGCCCGCGCACGGAAATAAGCAGGGCCAGCTCGCACATTAGCCGAAGGATGGGTGGCGCGCGTTGTAGAGAGTTTTACTGCGGGAGCGCGTAAGCGACGAGCATCGAGCCTTTTTCGTGTAGCTTCGGCGCGCGCCCGCTGCTGGTAGAAAACGCGATGTACTGGCGTCCGTTCACCATGTACATCGCGGGACTGGCGTTGCCGGGGAATGGAAGACTCATCTCCCAGATCAGTTTGCCGCTCTTCGCGTCGTACACACGCATCTTGCTGTCGAAGTTGGATGAGCCGATGAACAAAAAAACGTTCGACGTGACAACGCCGGAACCGTAGTTCTCGCTACCCGTGTTCGTGATGCCCTTTTCGCCAGCTCGGGATATTCGCCAAACGGAATCTGCCAGACGAACTTGCCGGTGTTCAGATCGAGAGCGGTCAGCGTGCCCCATGGCGGAGCGGTCGCGGGATAGCCTTCGTGATCGAGGAACTTGTGGTAGCCGGAAAAGCTGTACCGGAACGGAATTCGCGATCCGCCCGTCTGGGGTGGCGCCCGCGCGGTCCGTCACCGCGGTCATCCACACAATTCGTTCCGAGTTGAAGAAGGCCAGGTGCGCGTTGGGATCGGTCATCAATCCGCCCCATTCCACGCCGCCGTTGATCCCGGCACCATGATCGTTGCTTCGGGGCGCGTCGGTGAAATATCCGATCACAACATCAGAATATTCGGATCTGTTGCTGGCGAGGCTCGCCTAGTAGCCATACAGAATTCTTCGTCGATATATGGAGATCGGTCGAAGTTGCTCCATGTGGGTGGACTGCTGATGGAACTTCGGGAATTGCTCGGGAGAAACGTCGATGCGGAACCAATCGCGGCCTAAAAAACGACTTTATCCGCGAGCGGGTGTTGCGAGAGGCAGTTCCCTTGTGAGAGACGCTCGTGAGCGAATAAGAGACGTTCTCGAGGCGATCGGCCACATCTAGAAATGCCACTCGGGGGCGAAACTGAAGTCGAAGAAGAATCGTGTGTTAGGGATCAAAGTTTGTCCTTTTTTTGACCTTCTCGCGCAGCAACAAGCCGCAAATTCAGGCATGACGAAGCAAAACCAACCGTCATGAAAATTATTTCTGATACGTGTGCTTTCTTTTATATGCGCAAGTTGCAGCACCTCGGAGCACACAGAAGCAAACAGCAACAATTGCATCTTCCCAGACTGTTAACCGGAGGGTTGTAGGTTCGAGTCCTACCTGAGGAGCCTTTGTGTTTTCAGGCACTTGAAAATCTCAAAGCTCCCGGAAAGTGGTCGGACGAAACCGGAGGGTTGCAGCTTTCAAGTTAGAGCGCGAATCGAGATCGACGTCTACACAATGGGCTTTCAGTCTTCATTTCTGCTTTGTTTCGCGCGTGTAGTTGGGGATGCTGCTCACTATCGTAGCGATCTCTCGAGATGGCAACGTACGCCAAGCTTGAGAACGGATTGGGATTTCTGCCACTAGCCGCTATTGCCGTTCGAGAGACACACCTCAGCGAAATGTGACGGCGTCTCAAGCAGCGGACGGAGCTGTCTAATGCGTCGACAACAGTGCTCATGACGATTGCCAGCGATCCCTGATCCTTTTCAGACAGGTTCACTTCTTCGTCGACCGGTTCGAACAAGCATTCGACCACATATTTCCAGACCCAAGGTTGCTTTTCGCTTTGGGCGACGGCGGCACGCTCAAGCCAACGTTTGTGGACGCCAGTTAGGCGGTCTAGCATCTTCAAGTTTTTTTCATGCGTGGACTCGATCCGCTTCGGGCCGACATTCTGCAAGCGTCTTCCCAAATGCATCTCGAACATGTGAACAATCGCCACGAACATATAGATTGCTAACTGAGCTCCGTCCTTGCTCAGGTCCTCTGAAAAGGCAGTCGCAAATGCAAGCAACGCCGGCTGTCTGCGAGAAAGGCGGTGCATGTGTAGGCGCGCTTGATCCTCGGACAGTTCGCCTATTTCGAGCCAAGCAGCTTCGACGACTTGTTCAGGGATAATCTTCGAGGGGGATCCTGCGGCTTCATGTTCGCGGTTTATTGTAGATGAGATCGTTCCCGTTCCTTCGGATTGCGATTTTGCGATTCAGCCGCCGCGCCGGTTCTCCTCGAACATTACGGCCGGCATCGGGTGGTTGAGACGCCAGACCATCTGAATCGGGCGTTCCTGCTGAAAACTCACCAGAGAGCCTGGACCAAGGAAAGTGAAAGGAGTGGTTCTTCCTTCCAATCTTTTAACGCTTCGGGCAAAAACGAGAATTGTGTAATTGCGCTGCTGGTGACTGATCAGATTTTGTCCCGTTCCGCTGGCTTGCGTCGTATTCGACGGAGACTCCCAATGCAGCAGTTCTCGACTAATGCGATAGTCTGCATACATTGTGCTCGGCGAAAATTCCCGTTCGGTTTTCTGGAATGTGATTAGTACCGCATAACTCTTCCGCTCTGGGGAATGGAGCAGGCCAACACCGGTTTGCCCCGCGGTTTGAAAAGTCGCGATACCTAAAACAGCCTTGATGTCGTTGTTGCTGTACTGTGCATGAAGTTCGAGATTGCTCGGGAACGGCAGATTTACCGGCGTCCCGCCGATTCGAGATTCTGAGTCTGCCCAATCCAGAACCTCAACTAGATCGGACAGAAACGCCGGATTTCGACGGAGGCCTTCGAAAGAATCTTGAAAAGTTGTGAATCCGAGGGATGTTCCTGGGCTTCTCCTGCAAGAGTTCGTGGACAAGCTGGGGATCGCTCGGTGACCCAGTAAACAAACTACTCTCTGAGAGGGGTGTCTCCGGCCGAGGCATGCCCGGCTGTAAGTAACGGGAAGGAGTGATCTCAAGAAGAACGGGCTTTTCGGCAGGCACAAGACGGTGGGCTAAGAGATGATTTCCATCCGAGACGCTTGCAAGACGTTCAACTATTGCGTTGCAAAGGTTGACGCGAGCAGCTGAATTGACTTCCAGGTGCAACGCTCTTTCGAGCACTTTCGCCAGGAACGCTGCATAGCGGGAGGGTTCTTCGTCAGCTTCAATCTTTCCAAAGACTGCGCGCAGCTCAGGTCGATCCTCGAGAATATCTCGAAGGTCTTCATCGAAGATCGATTCATACAGCCCGTCTGGCAGACCAGCCATTTATCCTCGAAGCACAAGGCTGTGTCGCTGCCATTTCCGCCTTGACGGCACCGCAACGGCACTCAATGCACGATTCGATGCTCTGACCTGTTTCCACAAATCAGTTAGCCGTGTCGTATCAATTTGATTCATCAATAACACAGGCGGCTCACTATCTCCTCGCCTATCGGCGCGTAAAAATATCACAAAAGTCGTTGGTGCCCTCGAGTCGCTTAACCAAGAAGGTGGTCCGCAGCCTCAGAATGTATGGTTCCCTCCAAGCAACCGCCAGGCGTAGCATTCACTCACTGTTTCGTACATTTGGAGTCCTCCTGTCCCAGCGGATGTAGACTGAGCGTTTGGAAGAATCAAACGGGAGGCAATCTCAGGTGAACAATGGCAATCAGGACTCGAATAATGACTTCCCAATGGAAGAAGAAGTCGAGGACCCCGCGGGCAGGACGAGGCGCTTCCTAATTATCTGTCATGAGGGTCCGCTGGGCTACACCGTGCGAGCCCAGGAACAAGAGGCTCAAGGCACCGGATACCAGTTCGCCGCTTACAGCGAAACCAGCCCGCAGAATGCCCTTGGTCGATTGCGGCAGAAGATGTACCGCGGTCTTGCAACGCGGCACATCACCAAGTCACTTCACGGATACCGCATGTTGCATGACAAGCTTAGAGGCCGGATTGCGTCGGACGGAAATGACGGCGCGCTGGTGGTCGTCGATGGGATTCCTCTCTCAATCGACGACCTCGCCCATATCCTGATATCGCATGAAGGTTGGAGTTTTGACTCGTCGATCATTGATCCACTTGAGTAATTTGTCCCGGTAGCAGAGTGGACTGTCCTCGTGATTCCTCTCATCTGAATATTGCTGTGTGTCTTCGCGCCTTAAGCGAACACGGCGATGGCGTAGGCACACCCTAAGTTCGAGAAGGCTGTTATCCTCAAAGCCAGCAGACTATAATTATAGTCAGTGCCGCGTCGACACAAGTTCGAACTGATCTTCGCTCCCGAGACGGTTGAGCATATGAGAGCCATAGAGCCACAACATCACAGCTTGATTAGGACCGACGATCGAAAAGCAACTGAGGATGTCTCCAGACACTCCAACTCGAAACCGAAAACGGCTTTAGACACCGGCACCGTTTGATGCGACCTGGGAACTTCGGTTCGGGACGGACAATCGATTTCGAGTTTTGTATGAAATTGATGATGTAAAAAAAGCCGTGAACATTCTCGCTATCGGCATTAAAGATCGAAACCGGTTTTTGATTGGAGGAGAGGAATTCAAATGACAAGAATTGCACCACTCGCTGACGTCAAAGCGCGACTGAGCGCTTATATTGAAGAGTCCCAAACGGAAGGCCCGGTTGTCATCACTCGAAATGGCAAGGCCGTTGCAGTACTGGTCTCTCCTGTTGACGATGATGATGTAGAGAGTTTGGTTCTCGCGCGCTCCCCGCGGCTGCAAAGACTCCTCAAAAAATCACGTGCGAGTATTGCGGCAGGTCGAGGGCTCTCCTCAAAAGAATTTTGGAGCACCGTTTCAAAGCGGCGCCGCCGCGATGCTCGATGAAACCATCGCGAAATCTTGCCGTTTGTTTGCCGTTTTGAAGGCGCAACAGGCAGCAAATCGAGGCAAGAACTCCCTCATGTTAGCAAGGTCGCAGAACGAGTAAATGCAAAACGATGAATGCGTCGGCAACAATCCGCAACTTTCCAGCAACAACTTGGAAGCCCTCTGTTAACCGGAGGGTTGTAGGTTCGAGTCCTACCTGAGAAGCCTTTTCAATTTCAATGCGTTAGGCCTGGCGGCTAACAGATATTTTTGAGCATTTATGAAATAGTCGGACCTCGGATGCTCATTACTTGTCGCTTTTCTTTGTTTCTAAATGGCAACAATCCCGCGATCTTCTTCGGCAAGATTGCGCTTTGTTCTCCGGGCCCCATCTACTCCGACTCGATCAAAAAATCCGATTGATCGCGCTTGTGCCCTTCAAGCAGGTTTCCGTGTCCAACCCGGTCTCGTCGCAAACGACTACCGTGATACGCGGTCGAGCACCGGTTTCTTAGTTTTTCAGACGAAACGCCAGAAATGGGGAACACGGTAGCGATCGTCCCTCGATGGAAGTGCCTGGCGGGTTGTGTTAGAGTGCGGTCAAAACGCCATCAAACAATTCAAAACAGATGAATTCTGAAGAGTGGGCCAGAATCGAATCTGTCTTTCATGACGCGCTTCAACGCCGACATTCGGAACGAGCGGCGTTTCTGGACCTTGCCTGTGGCGATGATCGTGAATTGCGGAAACAAGTGGAGTCGCTGATTGCCGGAGCGGAGACGAACGACAAATCGTTTCAGCAAGAATTTCTGCGTGCGGCAGCCCAGGCCCTTTCAGAAGAACCCGGAAACTCGATGCTTGGGCGGATGGTTGGGCACTATGAAATCCTGTCCCTTGCGGGAACCGGTGGGATGGGTCAAGTCTACCGGGCGCGCGATACCCACCTGGATCGTGTCGTCGCTATCAAGGTGCTTCCGCCACAGCTCGTCGGCGATGCGGATCGGCGCCGGCGATTCGTTCAGGAAGCGAAGTCGGCTTCTGCGCTGAATCACCCCAACATCGTCACGGTCCATGACATTGCTTGCGAGGGCGGACTCGACTTCATGGTGATGGAGTTTGTCACCGGCAAACCCCTCGACCAGGTGATCGGGCGCAAGGGGCTGAAGCTGAGTGAAGCGTTGAAGTACGCCGTCCAGATTGCCGACGCGCTGGCCGCGGCGCACGCTGCAGGCATCGTCCATCGGGATCTGAAGCCGGCCAATGTGATCGTAGGCAACAACGGTGTGGTGAAAGTGCTCGATTTCGGGATCGCGAAGCTGGTCGAACCGACACCGGGAGAACAGGCGCCCACCAAGATTTCGATTACCGAAGCGGGCAGCATTATCGGGACTCCCGCCTACATGTCGCCCGAGCAGGCCGAAGGCAAGAAACTGGACACACGATCGGACATCTTCTCGTTCGGTTCGCTGTTGTACGAAATGCTCAGCGGCCGGCAGGCGTTCCGTGGGGAGTCGAACTTCGCAACATTATCGGCGATCACCAGCCGGGAACCAGACCCGCTGCCACCGGAGATCCCGCAGGAATTGGAGAACTTGATCGTCCGTTGCCTTCGCAAGGAACCTGAGCGCCGCATTCAGCACATCGGTGATGTCAAGTTGACCCTTCAGGACCTGAAGGAGTCTGACTCCGGCCAACCTGCCGTTGCTGGCGCTACGGGCCCGCGTTTGAGATTGAGTCACCTCGGCGTTGTCGCTGCCCTTGTCCTCATCGCCGCGGCCGGCATGATGCTTTGGTTGTCACGCCCGACACGGCCTGCACTGCTGCTGCCGCCAACTCTCACGAGGCTCACGACGGATTCGGGTCTGACTACGGATCCCGCGCTGTCTCCCGACGGGAAGCTTCTCGCATATGCTTCCGATCGCAATGGCCAGGGCAACCTTGATGTCTACGTGCGACAGGTCGGCGGCGGCGACCCGATTCGCCTGACGCAGGATCCTGCAGACGACCACGAACCCACATTCTCGCGCGACGGAACAAAGATCGTATTCCGTTCGGAGCGAGATGGCGGCGGAATCTACGTTGTGTCGTCGCTTGGCGGGACCGCAAGATTGATTGCCCCGCAAGGTCAGTGGCCACAGTTCTCGCCGGACGGAAATTGGATCGCCTACTCCGTAGGACGCCTGGGTGCAGATTGCTTAGCCATACGGAAGACTTGTGCCACTTATGTCGTCGCGTCTGCTGGAGGAACGCCCAGAGAGATTGAGCCGGATTTTGTGGGTACGGCTTATCCGATCTGGTCGCCCGACGGAACGCGATTGCTCTTCCTCGGGAGTCGTGACGAGAAAGCCGAGAGCGCGGATTGGTGGACCACACCCTTGAGCCCGGGACCAGCGATCCGGACCGGAGCGCTTCAAGCGATCTCCAGGCAAGGCCTAACAGGACCCCTCATCCTGGCTCCCGGTGCAGTGATCGCGTCCGCTTGGGACTCCAAGAACGGGGTCGTCTTCTCGGCTGCTTCCGGCGATAGTAAGAACCTGTGGAGCATGGATATCTCTCCGACGACGTGGCAGATCACCAGCATTCCCAGGCGTATGACTTTTGGCCCCACGCTTGAGGTGAGCCCCTCCGTTGCTGCGGGACCAGGCACCACTCGAATCGCTTTTGCTGCTTTGAATGAGAATCTGGACATTTGGAGTTTGTTCATCGACGCAAAAGACGGCAAAGCTGTCGGTGAACCCAAACGGCTGACCGACGATGCCGCTGCAGACTTTTTTCCTGCACTATCCCCAGACGGCAACAGGATGGTTTTCGTTTCGTCGCGGTCCGGTGGCCAGGAGATTTGGATCAAAGATCTCCGAAGCGGTGAAGAATCGGCTCTCACCGCAAGCGTGTCGCAGAAATGGCTTCCTCTCTTCTCGCCCGACGGTTCGAAGGTCAGTTTTACGCAAAGGGATCAAAATCTGATTGGCGTTGGCTTCAACGGTTACGTG
>JACXTT010005765.1_pt1 | contig 17891 bp, 13 predicted proteins | sample 9270951 | NCBI WGS metagenome assembly JACXTT01 (sample SAMN15532306, study PRJNA645909) | rock metagenome | isolation source: weathered quartz diorite | place: Puerto Rico | collected 2017-06-21 | reverse complement strand
TGCGCACGGCGGCGGATGTCAGCGCGCTGCGCGACGACCACGCTGGCGAGCTGGGTTATGTCTCTGAGTCGGTTCGGCTGGTGAACGCGCGCTTCGGCGCGCGCGTGCCGGTGATCGGATTCTGCGGCGCGCCCTTCACCCTGGCCAGCTACATGATCGAGGGCGGCGGCTCGAAGAACTATCTGGAAACGAAAAAGCTGATGCACAGCTCTCCCGCAGCGTGGGAAGAGCTGATGCGAAAGCTTGTTCGCGTGCTGGGCGATTACGCCGCTGCACAGGCGCGTGCCGGGGCCGCGGCGCTGCAAGTCTTCGACAGTTGGGTGGGATGCCTGAGCCTGGAGGATTTTCGCCGCCACGTGCTGCTGCACAGCCAAGCGCTGGTTGCGCGGCTGCGCGGTGAGGGGGTGCCGGTGATCTACTTTGCGACCGGCGCCTCGGCGTTGCTCGAGGCCATGCAGGAGACGGGCGCCGAGGTGATCGGGCTCGACTGGAGACAGCCGCTCGACGAGGCCTGGCGGCGGCTGGGCTTTCGCGGCGCGGTGCAGGGCAACCTGGATCCCGCGGTGCTGCTGGCCGACTGGCCCACCGTCCGCGCCCAAGCCGAAGATATCCTGCGCCGCGCCGGTGGCCGGCCGGGACACATCTTCAACCTCGGCCACGGCGTGCTGCCGGAGACTCCGGTGGAGAACGTGCGCGCCCTGGTGGAGTTCGTGCACGAACACAGCGCACGCAGCGCGGCCGTGGTGACGGAAAGAAATGCCTGAGAAGACCGCCATCCTGCTGCTGGCCCACGGGAGCCCGGAGAGCCCGGCCGATGTCCCCGAGTTCATGCGCAACATCACGGGCGGGCGGCCGGTCCCGCATGCGGTGATGGAGGAGGTGAAGCACCGCTACGGGCTCATCGGGCGCTCGCCGCTCACCGACATCACCCGCCGCCAGGCCGAGGCGCTCGCGAAATCGCTCGCCATCCCCGTCTACTTCGGCATGCGCAACTGGAAGCCGTTCATCGCCGAAGCAGTGGAACAGATGGAGCGCGACGGCGTGAAGCGCGTGGTCGTCATCTGCCTGGCGCCGCAGAACTCGCGCACCAGCGTGGGACTCTACCGCCAGCACCTGATGCGCTCGCCCGCCGCGGCACAGATGGAGATCGCGTTCGTCGAGTCCTGGCACGACCACCCGTTGCTGGTGAAGGCCTTCGCGGAGAGACTTACAGCCGCGCACGAGCGCGCCTGGCGCGAAGCGGGAGGGAAGCTGCCGGTCATCTTCACCGCGCACAGCGTGCCCGAGCGCACCATCGCCGACGGCGATCCCTACCGCGCCCAGTCCCTCGAGACGGCTGCGCTGGTGGCAAAGCAAGCGGGAATCACCGAGAGCGAGTGGAAGTTCGCATTCCAGAGCCAGGGGATGTCGGGCGGGCCGTGGATCGGGCCCACGGTGGAAGAGACCATGCTCGCATTCCAACGAGCGGGACAGGACGCGGTCTTCCTTCAGCCGGTGGGATTCGTGTGCGACCACGTCGAGGTGCTGTACGACATTGACATCGGCTTCCAGCAGTTCGCGCGCGAGCACGCCATGCGGCTGTGGCGCGCCGAGTCGCTCAACGATTCGCCCGCCTTGATCGCCGCCCTCGCCGACCTGGCCCGCGCCCACCTGGCATGAAGCGCGTGGCCATCGCCGGCGGCGGCATCACCGGACTGGGCGCCGCCTTCACCCTCGAGCAGGCCCGCCGGCGCGGCGCACAGGTGGAATACACGCTCTATCAAGGCAGCACGCGGCCGGGCGGCATCGTGCATACGCTGCATCGCGAAGGCTTCGTCCTCGAAGCCGGACCGGATTCGTTCATCACCGAAAAACCGTGGGCCGCTGAGATCTGCCGCGAGCTCGGCATCGAAGACCGTTTGATCGGCTCGAATGATGCCGAACGCAAGACCTACATCGCGCTCGATGGCCGCCTGGCCGCGATGCCGGAGGGCATGCAGCTTTTTGTGCCGGGGAACCTCGAGGCCGCGAGGGCATCCGAGCTCTTCAGCGAATCAACGCGCCGGACAATTGAGAAAGAAAAGTCACTGGCGCCGCGTGGAAGAACTGAAGACGAACCGGCCGAGGCTTTTGTCGAGCGACACTTCGGGCGCGAGATGGTGGAGCGGGTCGCTGCGCCGATGCTGGCCGGGGTCTACGGCGGCAGCGCCACGCGCCTCAGCCGCGACGCCGTGCTGCCGCGCTTCGCAGCCCTGGAGGCGGAGCAGGGCAGCCTCATCCGCGCGCTGGAGAAGAAAAAGAGCGCGGCGCAGCCGGCCCCTATCTTCATGTCCCTCAAGAACGGGATGGAGGAGCTGGTGGACGCGCTGGTGGCGCGCATCGCCATCGAGGACCTGCGCAAGAGCGCCCAGGTGAAGTGGATCGAGCGCAAAGAGGGCCACTGGCGGATCGAGGCAGTGAACTGCGACGTGCAGGAGTGCGACTTCATCATCCTGGCGCTGCCGGCCTTCGCCGCCGCTGAACTGCTTGCGCCTCTGTCGCCTACACTCGCGCAGCAGCTCGATGCCATCCCCTACAGCAGCGCGGCGACGGTCTCGCTCGCCTACGGTCCCGAGGTTACGCCTCGCCGGCTTCCACCCGGCTTCGGGTTCCTGGTGCCGCAGAGCGAGAACAGCCGACTGCTGGCCTGCACCTTCGTGCACAACAAGTTCCCGGGGCGCGCGCCCGCGGGCCGCGTGCTGCTGCGGGCTTTCCTCGGTGGGCCCAGCGGCGAGGCAGCGCTCGCGCTCAGCGACTCTGAGATGGTCAGCACGGTCCAAAGCGAACTCAGGCGCTATCTTGGACTCGCGGCAGCGCCGCTGTACACGCACATCGAGCGCTGGCCGCGATCCATGCCGCAGTACGAGGTCGGGCACCTGTTGCGCGTGGGGGAGATCGAAAAGCTGCGGCGCCAACTGCCGGGCCTGGAGCTGGCCGGCAGCGCCTATCGCGGAGTTGGAGTGCCGGATTGCATCCGCGAGGGCTGGGAGGCGGCAAGGCGGATCCTCGCCGCCTGATCCGCGCTTACTGGCTCGGGGGCTGCTCGCCCTGTCCCGCACCTTTGCGGTGCCCGTGCTTGCGGTGATGCTTCATCGCCTTCACCTTCTCCTGCTGCTCGGGCGTGAGGATGCCGTTCACCTTCTCGTGGATGGCATCGTGCAGGGCCTCCAGCTTGGCGTGCTTCTGCTCCGGGGTGAGCGAGGAGTCGTTGCGGATGGCCTCCGCCTGCTGGCGCGATTCCTGATGGATGCTCTTCATCTGCTGCTTCTGAGCATCGCTCAGGTTGAGTTCCTTCATCATGCGCTCGTGCCGCTGGCGCATGCGGTCTTCGCGATTGTCGTTCTGCGGGCCGGGCTGCGCGGCAGCCGGCGGCGCCGGCTGGCTGCTCGTGGAGTTGCTTACGTCCTGCGCATGGGCCAAGGTGGCCGCTGCCAAGGCCGCGGCGAACAGCATTCCAATAAGTTCTCTGCTGATGTGCATAGACATCCCTTCCGGGTTGAAAATGGCGGCCTTCTTGGGGGCCGCCTGGTAACGGGACAAACACCGCCGGCGCGGAAAAGTAGCGCCCTCCGGGCCTGCGCGCGACATAATACGGCCAGACGGGTTAACAGACATATCCCCCAATGGAGGCATGAATGAAGCTGAAGCACCGGTGGATGACACTCGGCGCGCTGGCGGTGTTTTTCGCCATCGCATTGGCGGCCCATGAACACAACGCGCCCGCTCCGGCCACGGGGGACCAGTCGCAGCAGGAGCTGAACCAGGCCACGGCGGCCATGTCGCACCCGCACATGGAGATGAGCGCGCACATGAAGATGACGGCGCTGCGCCCGCCCGATCCCGCCGACCAGGAGCGCGCCGACGAGATCGTGCAGAAGGCCCGTGCCGGCATGGAGAAATACAAGGACTACAGGGCCGCTCTGGCCGACGGCTACAAGATCTTCCTGCCCAACATGCCGGCCAAGATGAAGCACTTCACCAACTACCGGTATTCGCTGGAGAACAGCTTCCGCTTCAACCCCGAGCACCCGACCTCACTGCTCTATGAGCCCGACGGCAAGGGCGGCTACAAGCTCATCGGCGCCATGTTCACCGCTCCCCTCGCCACCAGCGAGGACCAGCTGAACCAGCGCGTCCCGCTCAGCGTGGCGCAGTGGCACGAGCACGTGAACTTCTGCTGGCCGCCGGCGGGCCATCGCGACGAGATGATGAAGAAAAACCCCCGGTTCGGAATGCTGGGCAGCATCACCACCAAAGAAGAATGCGACCAGGCGGGCGGACACTTCATGCCGCACCTGTTCGGCTGGATGGTGCACTTCTACCCCTACGAGAAGACCTCCGACCAGATCTGGTCGGTGGAGCGCCAGCTGCAGGGCAAGGACGAGCACCAGCACGAGCACATGCACTGAGCGCCTGGAACCTCCGACAGCGGCTGGCACGCTGGGACCCCTAGTAGCGCCCGGGCGAGCTTGTTATAATCCCTTTCGCTGTGGAACTTGTATTCAACCTTTTGTGGGTTGCGATTTGCGCGCTCACGGTCGTATGCAGGCTGCAGGCACCGGCACGCAATAGGGCCTTCTGCGCATCCCAGGTACTTTTGGTCCTGGCGTGTGTTTCTCTCCTGCTGTTCCCCTTCATCTCGATTACCGACGACCTCCACGCATCCACGGATGCGCTTGAGGATCCCACCTTCTCAGCCCGTAAGGTGCACCCGGTCCTTCTGTTCGACGCAGCCTGCTTACCGGTCGCGGTCATGGCACCGGCATTCACGGTCGTAGGCTGGATCTCAGAGAACTCGGAGGCTGCCACCCGACCCGCCGAAGCAATCACAAGCGCCTCCCGCGCGCCTCCCACCTTGTAACCCCTGAATCTCCGGACCGCCTTGCTTCTGGCGGCGGTCGATCCTACTGACTGAACGTGGACGTCCTTCCTCAGGCGAGGGACGCATTTCCGATGGTACCGATGGATCACATTCGCATCACCCGCATCGCCCCGTGGGTCGCCGGGATGAGTCTCGCAATGCTCCTGGCCACGAGTTGCGGCCCTTCCGGCCAAGAGCGTCAGAACAAGCCCGCGGTCGTGCAGGCTCTTGACGATCCGGTTCGGTATGTCCGCGTGGTCGAGCGGGAGATCCCAGACACGTTGGAGCTGGCGGCGAAGATCCAGCCCGACCCCACTCGAGTAGAGCGCATCTTCCCTCCGGCCAGCGGCCGCATCCTGGCGATCGAAGTGAAACCGGCTGACCGGGTAAGGCGCGGACAAACGCTTGCGATCCTGGCCAGCAGCGACGTTGCGGGCGCGCGCTCCGATTTCGCAAGAGCTCGCATCGAAGCCGATCGCGCGACCCGCGCCATGCAGCGGCAGAAATCCCTCTTCGACCATGGCGCGGCTGCCGAAAAAGACTTCCTAGAAGCCAGCGCGCAAGCGGATGCCGCCCATGCGGAACTGGCGCGGGCCCGGCAGCGACTGGAGCTCTTGGGCGTGAGTCCTTCAGCGACGTCGGACCAGGTCCGGCTGGCGGCCCCGGCCGACGGCGTGGTTCTCGATGTCAGCGCCGCTCCGGGCGAGTTTTCAAAGTCGCTGGAGTCGGCCAATCCGCTGATCAGCATCGCCGACCTCAGCACTGTTTGGGCCATCGGAGACGTCTACGAAAAAGACATCGCCAAGGTCGTGCGCGGGAAGCCGGTCATCGTCACCCTGCAGGCTTATCCCGAGACCCAATGGATCGGGCGCCTCGATTCGCTCTCCGGGGCCCTCGACCCTGTGACACGGACCCTCAAGGTCCGGGTCGCATTGCCGAACCGCGATGAGCGACTGAAACCGGAGATGTTTGCAACCATCCGCGTCAGCGCAGGAAAGCATTCGGCGCTGCTGGTTCCGGCACTGGCGATCCTGCGCGAAGGCAACACCACCGCGGTCTTCCTCAAGACGGCCAGCGGTGTGGAGCAGCGAACGGTCACGGTCGGGCAGGCGCTGGGCAGCGAGGTGGAGATCTTAAGCGGCCTGCGTCCCGGCGATGAGGTTGCGGCAGACGGCGCCGAGCTTCTCAAGGGAGGCCCGGGCGAATGATGCTGAGATTCGTTCGTGCGGTGCTTCGGTATCGGGTCATCGCCCTGGTCTGCCTGGCGGCATGGCTGGCCGCAGGAGTCTGGGCGCTCCTCCAGCTCGACATCGAGGCCTACCCCGATCCCTCGCCGCCGCTGGTCGAGGTCATTACGCAGAATCCATCCTGGTCCGCGGAAGAGATGGAGCAGCAAGTCACGGTGCCCATCGAAACAGCCCTCAACGGAATCCCCCGGCTGCAGTATGTGCGTTCGATCAGCCTCTTCGGGCTCAGTGATGTCAAGCTGTACTTCGATTTCGACTCGGATTATTTCCGTGACCGCCAGGAGGTGCTCAACCGCCTGCAGACGGTGACATTGCCCGCGAACCTGCAGCCGCAGCTTTCCCCCTGGTCCGCGGTCGGCGAGATCTACCGCTACCAGCTCAAGGGTGAGGGTTACAGCCTGAATGAGATCAAGGCAGTGCAGGACTGGTTTGTGCGCCGCGAACTCAAGCAGGTGTCTGGGATCGTGGACGTAACGACCTTTGGCGGGACTACCAAGCAATACCAGGCTGAGATCGACCCGCTGAGGCTGCTGCAATACAACATCACGCTGCCCCAGGTCCTCTCCGCCATCGCCGCGAGCAATCAGAACGCAGGCGGCAATTACCTGCAGGTCGGGGCGCAGAACGTCAATGTGCGCGGCCTGGGATTGCTGAAGGGCCTTCCTGAGATGGGCGCCGTATTGATTGCGGAGCGGAACGGCGTACCCGTCTTCCTGCGTGACATCGCCAATGTCCATGAGGGCTATCAGCCGCCGCTAGGGCGTGTGGGTCGGGGTTCTGAAACCAACATCGTCAAAGGCACGGTCTTGCTGCAGCGGGGGGAGCAGTCCCTGCCCGCACTTGCAAGTCTAAGGGGAAAGATCCACGCGCTCAACAGCGGGCTTCTCCCCCGGGGCATGACGATCGATACCATCTACGACCGTACCGCGCTGATCAACACCACCACCGAAACCGTGCAGCACGTCGTGCTGACGGGGTTGCTGCTGGTCACGCTGCTGCTGCTCATCTTCCTGGGCGATGTGCCGCTCTCCCTGGTGACAGCGCTGACCATCCCTTTTGCTGTGCTCTTTGCGTTCGGAATGATGTCGAGCGCGGGGCGCTCCGCCAATCTCATCTCCATCGGCGCGATCGATTTCGGCATCATCGTGGATTCGGCCATCGTGGTGCTGGAGAACATCTACCGCCGCATGCACGAGGCCACGAGCGAGGAACACAGGCTGGACCTCATTGCCGAAGCCACAGCCGAAGCCGCCAAGCCGGTCCTGTTCGCCACCCTCATCATCCTGGTGGCATTCATCCCGCTGTTCACCATGCAGGGCGTGCCGGGACGGATCTTCGCGCCGATGTCGGTGACCTACGGTTTCGCACTGACCGGGGCGCTGATTTTCTCCCTGGTCTTCGCGCCGGTGCTGGCTTCGTACCGGAGAGCCGTGCGCGGCGGGCATGTCGCCGACACTCGTTTGGTTCGCTGGCTCAAGCATCGCTACGAGCGCGCCCTCATCCGGGTGATGTGGAACCGGAGGCTCGTGCTTGCTCTGGCAAGCGTCTTACTCGTGGTTTCTCTTGGGCTGTTTTTGGCCATCGGGGGTGAGTTCATGCCGAAGCTGGAGGAGGGCAATCTCTGGATACGCGCTTCTCTGCCGGAGGACATCTCATTCGATTATTCAGCGCGCCTGGCTGACGAGATGCGGGGCATCCTGGGGGCCTTTCCGGAGGTAAAACAGGTTGTCTCCCAAATGGGCCGGCCCGATGACGGCACCGATACCACCACCTTCAACAATATCGAGTTCCAGGTCGATCTCAAGCCGCAATCTGCGTGGGGGTCCGCCCGCACCAAGGACGAGCTGGTGGAAGTGATGGACCGGTCCGTCCGGCGCTACCCGGGCGCCGCATTCAATTTTTCGCAGAACATTCAGGACAACGTCGAGGAAGCGATGTCGGGCGTCAAGGGAGAAAATTCACTCAAGCTCTTCGGCGATGACATTGAGGTGCTGGCGACGACAGCGGCACGCATCCGGGCCGCCATGGCAACGGTGCCCGGTATTACGGACCTGGCGGTCCTCAAAGAGACCGGCCAGCCCAATCTGATCATCCTGATGGACCGCACAGCGGCGGGCCGATACGGGCTGATGGCCGCCGATATCAACGCGGCCGTGCAGTCTGCCATCGGAGGCATCGCGGCGACCCAGATCCTTGAAGGCGATCGGCGTTTCGACTTCGTGGTCCGCTACAAGCCGGAGTTTCGGCAGGACCCGGATGCGATGAAGAACATCCTCCTGGCCACGCCGGACGGCAGCCGCGTGCCCCTGGGGCAGGTGGCGGCTATCGGGTTCCGCGAAGGCGCGTTCATGGTGTACCGCGAGAATGGGCGCCGCTACATCCCCATCAAGTTCAGCGTGCGCGGCCGGGATCTGGCCAGCACGATCCAGGAGGTCCAATCCAAACTTGAGCAGAAAATCCGGCTGCCTGAGGGCTACCACTACGAATGGGCGGGTGAGTACGACAGCCTCCGCAAGGAGCAGAGGCGGCTGGCCATTATCATCCCCATCACTGTCGGCATCATTGTGGCGCTGCTTTATGTCTCCTTCAATTCAATACGCGATGCGGTGGCCGTTCTTTCCGTACTGCCCTTCGGTATCGCTGGAGGTGTGCTGGCCCTGCTGGTCTCGAACACGCCGTTCAGCATCTCGGCTGCGGTGGGCTTTGCATCGGTCCTGGGGGTCGCGACGCTGGGCGGTCTGGTGTTTGTGGCCGGGATCCGCCGCGCCGAAGCCCACGCGCATGGCGTGAAACATTCCATCATCAGGGCGGCGATCGGCGAGATGCGCGCAGTCCTTATGGCTTGTCTAGCGGCCGGCCTGGGACTGCTGCCTGCAGCGGTCTCGCACGGCATCGGCGCGCAAGCCCAGCAGCCGCTCGCCCGCGTGGTGGTGGGCGGCATGATCACCACCGCCCTCGCGATCCTGCTCGTGGTACCGGTGGTCGCCAGTCTGGGGCTGGTGACGCCCGAGCTTACGGGTGCCCAGGAACCATGAAGCTGTGGACTGATTTGCAAGGAGAAGGAGTCACATCCGGATCGATGAAGCGAAAGCGAATCATCCATCGCGCGTCGGCCGCCCTGCTCGGGTTGCTGGTCGCGACCGTTTTCTTCGTGCCGGCACAAGCCCAGCAACAGAGCTTCACCTGGGAGCAGATTCGGGACAGATTCTTAGCCACCAATCCGACACTGCGCGCGCAGGGACAGTCCGTCGAGTCCAGTCGCGCGAATGAAATCACTGCTGGCCTGCGCCCGAACCCCCAGTTTCAGAACGATACGACTTCGGCGACGATCGGCGTATACCAAGAAATCGAAATTGGAGGCAAGCGCACCGCCCGGCTCCGTAGCGCCCGCCTTGCGACCGCCATCTCCCAAAGCGGTTTCGCGGACACCCGCCGAACGCTCGTTTTCAACCTGCGGCAGGCCTTCATCGCGGCCCTGGAGGCGAAATCCAATCTCGATTTTGCACGAGAAAACCTGACCAACTTTCAGAAAGTCATCGACCTCAACCAACTCATGCTCCAGCAAGGAGCGATCTCCCGTGCGGACTTTCTCAAGATCCAACTTCAGATGCTGCAATTCCAGGCCGACCTGGACGACGCCACGCTGGCATTGAAAACGGCGAAGGCGGCGCTCCGCGCCTTCATCGGTGACCCCAATCTCCCGCAGGACTATGACATCCTCGGAGACCTGCGAACGGTGCCGCTGGAGAGAACTCTCCCGGAACTGGAGCAGTTGGCCATCGCGAACCGGCCGGACTTGCGATCCGCCGAGACCGGCAGGCAGAAGGCGCTGGCAGACCTCCGCCTGGCGAGGGCGTACCGCTGGCCCAACCCGACGCTCGGCACATCTTTTCTTCACACGGGGAAAGAGGTTGGGGGACCCAGCTGGTTTGAACCGTTCTTTCCCAAGGCCAATTCCTCGAACGCGATGGGGCTGGGAGTTTCGATTTCCATTCCGCTCTTCAATCGAAATCAGGGCGAGGTCGCTCGAACCCGTTCGGAGCAGCTCAGGGCAGATTTTCTGGCCGAGGCAGCCCGGTATCAGGTCCTGCAGGATGTCGAGACCGCCTATGCTTCCTTCGAATCGAGTCGCCTGCGCGTCAGCCTCTATGAGCAAACCTATCTGTTGCAGGCCAAGGAATCGCTTGACATAGAAGAATTCTCGTTTCACAACGGTGCTGCCTCGATCCTCGACTTCTTGGACGCAGAGCGAACGTACCGCGCCACGCAAATAGCATATCGGCAGCAGCTCGCGGCTTACCTGACGAACCTCGCGCAGCTCGAAGCCGCCGTCGGAGCGCCGCTGGCACCATGAAGGTTTTCAGTAATTGTTCGAATCTGCCGGCAGGCGCTGGCGAGTTACCTGCTTGCCGTGCAGCAGCTACGGCAAGCAGGGGGGCTGATGCCGTGACGGTCCGGCGCGTCATCCTCCTGGGCGCTCTAAGTCTGGCTGTCCTTGCAGGTGGTGGCTGCGCTGCCAGGGCCTGGCGTCATGGCTCGGTGTCGAGCCGGTTGCCGGACGGCTTCGTGCTGCGGGAAAGATATTACCCCCACACCGAAGTGCACGTATCTTCTTCGACGATTTTCAAATGCGGCAAGAACCATCTGCGGTTGGAAGACTTGCGGCCGAATGAGACCGTTAAAGTTGAAGGCGGCTACCGGCAGGATGGCTCGATCGAGGCGAACAAGGTGACGATCTATCGAAAGCGATCCGAGTGCAGAGCGGGTTAGGATGGGAATGGCTGAACATGACTCGAAATGACGCAACGCCGGAAGACCGGGATGCAGAAGCGCCACGGCGACAACTGGGCACGAACCCTGGTGTGCGCTCGCCGGAACTTGCCGCCCGAGGTTCTTCGTGACAAGCGACACTTCGTTCTAATCTTCTGCTTTGCGGTGCTTGTTGATTTCAAGCTTAGCTAAATGATCTTCTTCCCAAACACCGACATGCAGAGTTCGACGGCGAGGTCGGCGGTGCGGTTGTGCTCGTCAATGACCGGGTTGACCTCGACGATCTCGAAGCTGGTCATGCGGCCGTGGTCGGCGATGATCTCCATGGCCAGGTGGGCCTCGCGGTAGGTGGCGCCGCCGCGCACCGGAGTGCCCACGCCGGGCGCGTCCTCGGGATCGATCCAGTCCATGTCGAGCGAGACGTGGTAGCCGGCGGTGCCGCGGCCGGCGATGCGCAGCGCCTCCTCGATGACGGTGCGCATGCCGCGCTCGTCAATATCGCGCATGGTGAAGAATTCGATGCCCGCCTTGTGGATGTTCTCCTTCTCGGTGCCGTCCACGTCGCGCACCCCCAGCAGCACGCAGTTCTCGGGCGCGACCTTGGGCGAAAAGTTGAAGATGTTGGCCAGTTCGGCCGGCCCCAGTCCCATGATGGAAGCCAGCGGCATGCCGTGGACGTTGCCGGTGGGCGAGGTCTCGGGCGTGTTGATGTCGCTGTGGGCGTCGATCCAGATGAGCCCGATCTTCTGGTCTTGTTTGCGATAAAACTCCGAGACACCGGCCACGGTACCCGCCGCCACGGAGTGGTCGCCGCCCAGCACCAGGGGAAGCTTGCCGGCTTCGAGCGTCTTCAGCACCAGTTCGGCGTGCTTGGAGCAGGTGGCGGTGATCTCCTTCAAATACTTCGCGCTGGCCTGGCCTTCTTTTTTCTGCTCGGGGATGGCCACGGCCACGTTGCCGGCGTCTTCCACGCTGTGTCCCATGGCTTCAAGGCGCGCCTCCAGGCCGGCCACGCGCACCGCCGAAGGGCCCATGTCCACGCCGCGGCGCGACTGGCCGAGGTCGAGCGGCACCCCGATGACGCGGATCTTCTTGGGCACCACGCGCGAGCCCGCTGTCGGTTTCGCTGTCTTATCCACTCCGTCCATCATGACGACTTCCTTTTCCCTTCAGGGATAGATGCGGTGCAGCGTGCGCGCGAAGGGAATGGTCTCGCGCACGTGCTCCAGGCCGCAGACCCAGGCCACCACCCGCTCGATGCCCATGCCAAAGCCGGCGTGCGGAACGCCGCCGTACTTGCGCAGGTCGAGATACCACTCGAAGGCCTCCTGCGGAAGCTGGTGCTCGTGGATGCGCTTGAGGAGCATCTCGTAGGAGCCCATGCGCTGCGAGCCGCCGATAATCTCGCCGTAGCCCTCCGGCGCCAGCACGTCGAGGCAGAGCGCGACCTTGGGGTTCTTGGGGTCAGGCTCCATGTAAAAGGCCTTCACCTCGACGGGATAGCGGTGCACCATCACAGGACGGTCGAACTGCGCCGAGAGCCAGGTCTCGTCGGGCGAGCCGAAGTCGCCGCCCCACTCGAAGCGGCCTTCGAGCTTGCCCTGCGCGTGCGCCTCCTGCAACAGCTTCACCGCCTCGTCGTAGCTGATGCGCGGGAACGGCGTTTTCACCTTTTCGAGCAGCGCCGTGTCGCGCCCGATGGTCGCCAGATCGGCGCGGCGCTTCTCCAGGCAGCGGCCGACGATGAAGCTGATGAAGTTCTCCGCCAGCTCCATGATGTCGTCAAGCGTGGCGTAGGCCACCTCGGGCTCCACCATCCAGAACTCGGTGAGATGGCGGCGGGTCTTCGACTTCTCGGCGCGGAAGGTCGGCCCGAAACTGTACACCTTGCCCAGCGCCATGGCCGTGGCCTCGATATAGAGTTGCCCGGACTGCGTCAGGTAGGCCTGGTCGCCGAAGTACTCCACCGGGAACAGCGTCGAGGTGCCCTCGCAGGCCGCTGGCGTCAGGATGGGCGGGTCCGTCAGCGTGAATCCGCGCTCATCGAAGAAGTCGCGCGCCGCCTTGATGATCTCCGCCCGCACCCGCAGGATGGCCGCCTGCCGCGGCGTGCGCATCCACAGGTGGCGCTTCTCCATGAGGAAGTCCACGCCGTGCTCTTTGAGCGAGATGGGATAGGGGTCCGAGTCGGGCACGCGCGAGACGACTTCGAGCTTGCTGATGTCCATCTCGTAGCCGCCGGGAGCGCGCTTGTCGGCGCGCACCTTGCCCTCCACGATGAGGCTCGACTCCTGGGTCAGCGTCTTCATCGCCTCGAAGGTCTCTGCCGGGACCGCGTTCTTCGCCATCACTCCCTGGAGCACACCCGTGCCGTCGCGCAGGATGGGGAAGAGCAGCTTCCCGCCCTCGCGCAGGTTGTAGAGCCAGCCGCGGATCACGACTTCCTGCCCGTCGTGCTGGCCGATCTCGGCGATGGTGGTCAGCGCTGCCATTTTCTCGTTCAGCTTTCTTCGTGTCCTTCGCGTTCCGCCTTGGCTTCTTTTCTAGAAGCCGACCACAAAGGACACGAAGGAAGCACAAAGGTTGTTATCCAGTGCCCTCCAGCTCGCTCGAAAACTTCCTGAATGCCTGCTCGATGCCGCGCGGGATGCTGCCCGCGGCCAAATCGCCTTCGATCTCCAGCAGCAGCACCGGCTTGTGCGGCGCGGTGCGCAGCAGCTCGAGCGTCTGCTTCCACTCCGTCGTCCCTTCGCCCGGCCAGAGGTGCGCGTCGCGGTCGGCGCGGTTGTCGTGCAAATGCGTAGAGCGGATGTTCGACTTCATCACCTCGAAGGCCTGCGGGATCGAGGTCATCATGTGGGCGTGGCCGCTGTCGAAGCAGAAGCCGACGTCGTGAAAGTGCGCCTTCTCCACCAGTTCCAGCAGCCGCTCCGGCGTCGAGATCTCGTTGGGGATGTTCTCCACCAGCACCGTCACCCCTAGCGGCTTGGCGAAGGCGCGCAGGTGCTCGATGGAAGTCATGGCGGCGTCCTGCTTGTGCGGGTCGAACTCCTCGCCGCTGTTGCCCAGGTGCTGCACCAGGAAGCGGAAGGGGAGTTGCTCAGCGACCTCCAAAGCCCGCTTGATCTCGTCCATCGCCTCGATGCGCCGCTTGCGCTCGACCTCGGCCACGTTGATGGGCTCGCACATCCCTGGTCCCCAGGCCGGGTCGGTGAACATCGGTGAATGCAGCGAGTTCAGCGCCAGGCCGCTCTGGCGGAACCAGCCGGCGATCTCCTTCACGTGGTTGCGGTCGTGGTAGTCGAAGTGCCCGAGCGCGGCGAAAAGCTCGATGGCCTCCGCCCCCGCCCGCGCCAAGGCGTCCAGGTGGCCGGGGTGCAGCCGCTCGCGCACAAAGACGTAGGTTGAGGCCGCTTTGACCATTGATTCCGGATCCCTGCTCGACTAGGCGGCGTCAACGCATAGTCCAAGTAAAGCCATTCCTATCAATGGTTTACGTTGTCTCTTGGATTTCAGGTTTTAGCGAGGTGTTGCCGGCCCCACCTACCCGGATCCTTACGATGCGCGCCCGGCCAAAAGCTCAGGACCTTCAGGCTAGCCCAGGGGACAGGGGGGAGTCAAATGGGCTGCAAAGAGCTCACAGGCAGGCCTTTCCCAGCACGGCTTTTGTATAAGCCACGCGGAAGCCGGCGCGCTCGGCGTTGCGCGACGAGGTTGTGCCCGGAAGCGTGAAGGTGACGGCGAGGTCGCAGCCGGCATCGCGGACGCGAGCCAGCCGCGCTTGCAGCAGTGCAATTTGGATGCCGCGGCCGCGAAACTCGGGCAGCGTGGCCGCGCCCCAGAAGGCGCCGAGCTTGTAGTCCGGAAGAATCATGCCGCTGGCGCCGCCGGCGATTTTGCCATCCACCTCGGCCAGCAGAGTGAGGTTGTGCGGCATCTCCGCCCAGGTCTCGAAGAGCCAGGCAAAACCGGTCGGCTGGCCGCCGCCGAAGCCGCGGTCCACGACGTCGGCCAGGGTCTTGAATTCCTCCGGGCGGGGCGCGCGGACGACGAGGCCGCGCGGCATCTCGAACTTTTTTTTCTCATTCACCGCACCCATATGTAGCGCCAGCACGGTGTTGAACTCCTGGATGCCGTAGCCTCGCTTCTTCAGCACCTCAGTGAGTGACGGATTCGAGAACGGGCAGACGTGGACCTGCGCCATCACTCCGCGCGAGTGGTAGAAACGTTCGACCTGCTCGATGATCTCCTCCGCCACCGGCCCTTCGAAGCCGAGGCCGTGGGCGTGGCCGATGGGCGAATCTTTTCCGCTGAAGCACATGTGGCCGCCGGCGATGGCTTCGACGCGGCATCCGAGCTCAGGATGGGTGCGGGCGAGTATGCGGGTGGATTCGACATCGCCGAACTCCTCGGCCGCCTCCAGGCGGCGCGCCGTGGCGGCGTCGAGGAAGATGAGTTCCGGCACGGCGCTCAGTTCCGGATGACCTTCCAGGCGCCGTTCACGATGCCGGCTTTGATGGTCACGGTCTCGTGCGAGCCGGTCTCCTTGTGCTCGAGGGTGATGACGGCCTTGTCGCCGCTCTCGAGCATGCCGATCCTGGTGATCTGCAGCTTGCTGTCGAACATCTCGGGCAGCATGGCCAGCAGCTCCTTGCCGCGGGGGCCGTCGAGGTCGGCGGCCATGTCCGGAGCCACAGTTTTCTTGATGGCTTCCTTGTCTTTGGATTGCACCGCCTTCAGGAAGGCCTGCACGGCCCTGGCAGGCGGACTATCGAGCGCAGCCGGTGTGAGCGCCTCCGGCCTGGGCTTGGGCTGGATGGCGGCGTTGAAGGTAGCGGTGTACGACCACTTGTCGTCACCCAGTCCCTCGTATTTCTCGACGAAAAGGCGGCCGGCGAGCGTCTTGCCGTCGTAGAAGCGCGGGATGAACTGGTGCATGCCGCTCACCGACATGGAATAGCCCTCGCCGAAGCCGTCGTGATAGAGCTGGCCGGAGGCGGGCTTGAGGTTCTCATCGAAGCAGACTTCGATGGCGTGCACCTTGCCCTCGGCAGCGCCCTCAAAGGCGCCGGGTTCGCGGACCGCAGCCGCATCCATGGGCGCGTCGCTGAAGTAGACGCAAATGTCGTCTTGGCCCTCGTGAAAGCTGTCCTCCTTCACCAGCGCCAGCACGTGCTTGAACTGCGCCGTCTTGCCGTTGACGGTGAAGCTGCCCGTGACCGTTCCCAGCGGGACGTCGCCGGCGGGTGAGGGCAGCTTGGATTGCTGGCTCCAGGCAAGGAGAGTGAACAACAGCAGCAAGAGGCAAAAGCGACGCATGAATCCCTCCGCAGACCGGGACATAGTATGGGCAGCGGCGAGGCGTTGCAAGCCACGTCTCTACGGTCAGGACTGCTCGCGGGCCTCGCCCAGAGTGAGCTTCACGTCCACCTTCTGCTTGCCGCGGTAGATGGTCACCGTCACCTTGTCGCCGGCGCGGTGGTTGTTCATGATGCGCGCGATGTCCTGTTGGTCCTCCACCGTGTCGCCGTCAATGGCCACGATGAGGTCGCCGCCGGTCATGATGGGGATGTTGCCCAGATAGGCGCGCTGCGTGCCGCCCCGCAGCCCGGCGCGCTCGGCCGCGCCGCCGGAGATGGTCTGGAGAATAAGGACGCCCGAGCCTGAGGCCAGGCCCATCCGGTCCGCCAATTCAGGGCCGATGGGCAGAGTGCGGATGCCGAGTGAGGGACGACGCACGCGCCCCAGGGTGATGAGGTCGTTCAGCACCGCTTTCGCGGCGTTGATGGGGATGGCGAAGCCGATGCCGGAGCTCTGCCCCACCGGGCTGAGAATAAAAGTATTGATGCCGATGACCTCGCCGTGTGAGTTCAGCAGCGGCCCGCCGGAGTTGCCGGGGTTGATGGCGGCGTCGGTCTGGATGGCCTCATCCACGTAGTTGCCCACCGGGCCGCGCACCGGACGGATGGAGCTGATGATGCCGCGCGTCATGGTGCCGGCCAGCCCGAACGGATTGCCGATGGCGTAGACCTTCTGGCCGACGATCAGGCTCTTCGAGTCACCCAGCGTGGCCGGCACCAGGCCGGGCGCAGCGATCTGGATGATGGCCAGGTCGTGCGAGCGATCGAGGCCGATGACCTGGGCTTTGTATTTGTTGCGGTTGGAGAGCGTCACCTCGACCTGCTGCGCGTTCTCCACCACGTGGTAGTTGGTGAGGATGTGGCCGTCACGGTCAATGAGGAATCCCGAGCCCTGGCCCTGCTGCGGCACCTCACCGTAGAAGAAGTCGAACTCCACGGTGCGCGAGGTGATGTTCACCACCGAAGGCAGCGCCTTGTGGTAGACGTTGATGTTGCTCTGCTCGTCGGCGTCGAGGGTGGGCGGGCTGGCGGCCTCGGTGAGCTCGACGTGGTCGGGGCGGGAGATCCAGGAAGAGGGTTCTCCCGGCCCGCCTTCGCGGTGGTGCGTGGTGAAGAAGTAAAAGCCCAGTACAACCAGGACCGCGGGGACGATGATGCGCGCAGCTTTCATGCTCTCACTCCCAATCGTTTCAATTCCTGGAAAACCTTTTCCACCTGCCGCTCGCTCTCCTCGAGCGGGCCGGAGTTGTCAATGACGTAGTCGGCGGCTGCAGCTTTCTCTTCATCGGTCATCTGCACCGCCATGCGCCGGGCCACGTCCTTGCGCGCCGCTTCCACCGCGATGCCCAGGCGTTTGGCGTGGCGTTCGGCGCGCTGCTCCGGCTTGCAGGTCACGACCACCAGCTTGTCGAAGTGGCGCTTGACGCCGGCTTCCAGGATGAGCGCCGCTTCGACCAGCGCGATGCCTCCTGGCTCCTTGCGTGCCATCTCTTCCAGCCATTCATTCTGGCGGGTGATGACCGCAGGATGCACCAGCCGGTTCAGCTCCGCCACGCCCCCGCTGGGAAAGATGATGGCCGCGGGCGCGGTGCGGTTGATGCTGGCGTCTGGATTGGCGACGGCCGGGGCGAAATG
>JACXTT010005764.1_pt1 | contig 17896 bp, 12 predicted proteins | sample 9270951 | NCBI WGS metagenome assembly JACXTT01 (sample SAMN15532306, study PRJNA645909) | rock metagenome | isolation source: weathered quartz diorite | place: Puerto Rico | collected 2017-06-21 | reverse complement strand
CCTGGCCCAATCACGGCACTTCATTGGGTGATGGCCGTTTCATAGACCAATACCTGTATGAAGAAACCGATCGCATGCTGAAAGCATATGGAAACCATCCTTCGTTTTGTTTCTTATCGGGAGGAAATGAACCGGCGGGAAGAAACCAGGCAAAATACCTGAACGCGTTTGTACAGTATTGGCGATCCAAAGACAACCGGCGCTTGTATACCGGGGCATCGGTGGCCATGAGCTGGCCGCTTTACCCGGAGAGTGATTATATGATCAAATCCGGACCAAGGGGATTGAACTGGAACAGCATTCGGCCCGAAACAATGAGCGATTACCATGCCGTCATTGAGCCTTTTAAAGTGCCTTATATTACGCATGAAATGGGGCAGTGGTGCGTGTTTCCCGACTTTAAGGAGATTAAGCAGTACACGGGTGTGGCCCGCGCTAAAAATTTCGAATTGTTCCGGGAAGACTTAAACGATCATCACATGGGAGATCTTGCTGAAAGTTTTTTGAAAGCTTCCGGCAAATTACAGGCACTGTGTTATAAAGAGGAAATAGAAAAATCACTTCGAACAAAAAATTCGGCAGGTTTTCAGTTGCTGGGTGTACAGGATTTCCCCGGTCAGGGAACAGCCCTGGTAGGAGTCATCAATGCATTGTGGGGAGAAAAAGGTTATATCAATGCGAAAGAATGGAGCCGGTTTTGTAACAGTACAGTACCATTGAGCCGCATCCCCAAGTTCACCTATACAAACGATGAAACTTTTGAGGCATCTATTGAAATGTATCATTACGGACCGGCAGACCTTAAAAATAAAGTAGTGGTGTGGACGATTAAAGATGAAAAAGGCGCCCTCGTTCAGGAAGGTAAATTTTCGCCCGTTACCATTCCAACGGGTGGAAATACGGATATCGGAAAGATCAGTGTTGGATTGACTTCTATTCGCCAGGCAACCCGGTTGAGCCTCGCAGTAAGTATCAATAACACGGGGGTAATGAATGACTGGAACTTCTGGGTATATCCCAAAGTATTGCCTGCTGTTACTGCCAATATTTATTATTCCGATACGCTTGATGCAAAGACCGAAGCCATTTTGCAAAAAGGAGGCACTGTATTTTTAAATGCGGCCGGGAAAATTGTAAAGGGCAAAGAAGTGGTACAATATTTTACACCTGTTTTCTGGAATACTTCCTGGTTCAAGATGCGGCCACCGCATACACTGGGCATCCTGCTCAATCCGAAGCATCCCGCTTTTGCACAATTCCCCACAGATGATCACAGCGACCTGCAATGGTGGGAGATCGTGAACAAATCGCAGGTCATGCACCTGGAAGACTTTCCTAAGGGTTTCCGCCCGCTTGTGCAGCCGATCGATACCTGGTTTATGAACAGGCGGCTGGCACTGATCATGGAAGCCAGGGTAGGCAACGGAAAGATCATTGTTTGCAGCGCCGATCTGTTCACAGATACAGCACACAATGTAGCAGCACGCCAGTTATTATACAGCCTGCAGCGATATATGGCATCGGAGCAGTTTCAGCCGAAAGACGTTGTGGACATCAACCTGCTGAAGGATCTTTTCATTTCCCCGTCAAGAGAAGTCTGGAAAAATTTTTCCAATACCACCCCTGATGAGCTTAAACCACAAAATACAAAGAATTAAATTTCTGCCTTATTCAATACGCATAAACTCCACCATGAAAAAAGCTTTTATTGTTATTGCCATCCTGCACATCGTTTGCTCGGTGTCAGTGGCACAGGTTCAGCTGAAAAACCTGCGAACAGAAAACTTAGACAATCCGATTGGGCTCGATATGATACATCCCCGATTCAGCTGGCAGCTTGTTTCGGATCAACGGAATGTTGGGCAAACCGCCTATGAAATAAGGATGAGTGATAATCCTCGCGACCTGGCAAAAAATAAGCAAACCTGGAGCAGGGGGAAAACGATTTCAGATCAATCTCTTTACATACCCTATATCGGTGCAGCATTGACTGCCGGTAAACGTTATTATTGGCAGGTCCGTGTATGGGACCAGACGGAAAATGTTTCTGAGTGGAGTGCGCCTGTTTTTTTTCAAATGGGTTTGTTGTCGCCTTCAGATTGGAAAGCTGCCTGGATTGTGCCGGGCTTTGAAGAAGACAGCCTGCGCGCTTCACCGCTGTTCCGGAAAGAATTCAACAGCGCTAAAAAGATAAGGTCAGCTACCGCTTATATCACTGCTCATGGTTTGTATGAAGCACAGATCAACGGTAAAAAAATCGGAGATGCTTACCTTACACCGGGCTGGACCAGTTACAACAAACGCCTGCAATACCAGGCTTATGATGTAACGCCTCTCTTACAGGAAGGCGGCAATGCCATTGGCGTTACGTTGGGCAATGGCTGGTACCGCAGTTATATAGCCTGGAGTGGTAACCATGATTCATACGGGAAAGACATTGCATTACTTTTTCAATTGGATATAACCTACACAGATGGCACCACCAAAAGCATTGTGTCTGATGAAAGCTGGAAATCCTCAACGGGAGCCATACGCTATTCAGAAATCTACCATGGCGAAACCATCGATGCAAGACTGGCAAAAAAAGGATGGGCAACAGTAGGCTATCATGATAACGAATGGAGCAGTGTTAAAAGAGCGGATTTTTCCAAATCGGTACTGGTGGCAACGTATAATGAACCGGTAAAAAAGCATGAAACTTTTCAGCCGGTGCGGATATTCAAAACACCCAAGGGAGAGCAGGTGATAGACTTCGGACAGAACCTGGTAGGTTGGGTGGTACTCAAGGCAAAAGGGAAAGCAGGTGATAAGATCACAGTCTCTCATGCAGAAGTATTGGATAAAGCGGGAAATTTTTATACTGAGAACCTGCGTATTGCCAAAGCGCAGGATAACTATATTTTAAAAGGCGAAGGGGAAGAAACCTTCGAGCCGCATTTTACCTGGCATGGCTTTCGTTTCATCAAAATAGAAGGATATCCTGGTGAACTAAAGCCCGAAGACATCACCGCTGTTACGTTGTATTCCGATATGAGACCAACGGGCAGTTTTACTTCTTCCAATGCCATGATCAACCAGTTGCAGCATAATATTGGATGGGGATTGAGGGGCAATTTTCTGGATGTGCCTACCGATTGTCCGCAAAGAGACGAACGATTGGGCTGGACCGGTGATGCACAGGCCTTTTCCCGCACGGCTACTTTTTTAAGGGACGCACATAATTTCTTTGCCAAGTGGTTGAAAGATGTATCAGCCGATCAATTACCCGATGGCAGGATCCCGCATGTGATACCCAATGTATTGGGACCTTCTGCTGGTGGTAGTACAGGTTGGGCCGATGTTTCAACGATCGTTCCATGGAACATGTACCTGGCTTATGGCGATAAGCAAATATTGGAAGACCAGTATGCGAGTATGAAGTCATGGGTTGATTATATGAAACACCAAAGCGTGAACGATTTATGGAACACAGGGTTTCATTTTGGCGATTGGTTGTTTTACAGTTTAGGCGATGATCCCGATGGTAATTCTGCGATCACCAATAAATACCTGATCGCACAATGTTTTTATGCCCACTCTACGCAACTGCTCATCAATGCAGCTAAAGTGTTGGGGAAAACAGATGATGTTGACAGCTATACTGCTCTTTTAAAAAGAGTCAAAGATGCATTTGTAAAAGAGTACCTCACACCCAACGGCGCTACTATGTCCAACACGCAAACTTCTTATGTGCTGGCTCTGCAATTCGATATGCTGCCGGAGGCTTTGCGCCAACAGGCTGCTGACAGGCTGGTAGAAAATATCAAGCGATACAGGAATCACCTCACCACCGGCTTCCTGGGTACGCCTTATCTTTGCCACGTATTGAGCCGTTTTGGTTATTCAGATGTAGCCTATACTTTATTGTTACAGGATACTTATCCTTCCTGGCTATATCCCGTAAAAATGGGCGCTACCACTATTTGGGAACGATGGGATGGCATCAAAACCAACGGCACATTTCAAACAGCGGGTATGAACTCTTTCAACCACTATGCTTACGGTGCTATTGGCGATTGGTTATACCGGGTGATGGTGGGTATGGATACGGAAGAAGATGGAACGGCTTATAAAAAGATTCGCATACAACCGCATATTGGCGGAGGTTTTACACAGGCTGCCGCCAGCTATCAAACCTTATACGGAAAACTGGCTTCGGGCTGGAAAATCCAGGATCATTTATTAGTAATGGATGTTGAGATACCGGCGAATACAACAGCCACTGTTTACATACCTGCCACCAGTGCTGAAGGAATAATGGAAAGCGGCAAGGCTTTGTCGGTATCAAAAGATATAGAGATAGCGGGCGCCGAAAAAGGTCGGGTAGTATTAAAATTAGGCTCAGGTAAATACCAGTTCAGTATGCCCTGGAAATAATAACTTAGGGGAGAATTTTATTGAAATGATTAAAATGCAGATCATGCACACCAAAAGAGTGATCGCAAGCCTGGTATTAATAGCAGGTATGGCGTTTTCATTTACAAACCATTCCTATTTATCAACCAATGTAACACAGGTCACCAATGATTCTATCGTCAAGCCTTCTTATTCCAATAAAGAATGGTCGCAGGATTATCCGCCATTCCGTATTGTGGGTAACCTGTATTATGTGGGCACATACGATCTGGCAGCCTATCTGATTACCACGGACCAGGGACATATACTCATTAACACGGGGCTGGAAGACTCAGGGCCGTTGATACGTGCACATGTAAAAGCGCTCGGTTTTTCTTTTGAAGACATCAAAATATTACTGGCTACACATGCACATTTCGATCATGTAGGCGCCATGGCCGATATCAAAAAGCAAACCGGCGCACAAATGATGATCAACGCAAAAGATGCAGCTGTGCTGGCAGACGGCGGTAACTCCGATTATGTGTTGGGAGGCAAAGGAAGCACTTTTACGCCGGTAAAAGCAGACAACCTGCTGTATGACCATGATACCCTGGGCATAGGCGACATGCAAATTGTTATGCTGCATCACCCGGGTCATACCATGGGCGCCAGCAGTTTTATATTCGATGTAAAGGATAAAGAAAAAACTTACCGGGTGCTGATTGCCAACATGCCCTCCATACTCGATGAAACCAAGCTAACAGGTATGCCCGGCTACCCAAACGTGGGGAAAGACTATGCGTATACCTTGAAAGCGATGAAAGGATTGCAGTTCGACCTATGGTTTTCTTCCCATGCCAGTCAGTTCCAACTGCATAAAAAACACAAGCCGGGAGATGCATATAACCCCGAAGCTTTTAGCGACCGGGCAGGATATGATGCTGCATTGAATGAATTGGAAAAAGTTTATCACAAAAAACTGTCATCACAATAATGATCAAATAAATTGCCGTATGTATTCTAGAAAAAAATTCCTGCAGCAATCTTCGCTGCTATTAGGGGCAGGGGTCTTGGCATCTGCTTTTGATAACAAAGCATTCGCCATTTTTAAAAATCGTATTCTCCCCAGCGATCAATTGAACATTGGCGCAATCGGCATTAACGGAATGGGATGGTCCAATGCAAAGGCGGCGTTGAAAATACCCGGTATAAACCTGGTGGCTGTTTGCGACATTGACAAAAATGTGATAGATAAAAGATTGGGTGAACTGGCGAAAGCAGGTATTGATACCACTAAGATCAAAACGTACGCAGACTACCGCAAATTGCTGGAACAAAAAGACATCGATGCAGTAATCATTGGAACGCCGGATCACTGGCATGCCTTGATTATGGTACATGCCTGTGAAGCTGGAAAGGATGTGTATGTTGAAAAGCCCGTAGGTAATTCTATTGTGGAATGCAGGACTATGATAGCGGCACAACAACGATACAATAAAGTAGTGCAGGCCGGGCAGTGGCAACGCAGCCAACAGCATTTCAGGGATGCAGTAGATTTTGTACAAAGCGGACAATTGGGGAATATACGCACGGTGAAAGTATGGTGTTACCAGGGATGGATGCGTCCTCAACCTGTAGTGCCCGACAGCGCTCCGCCGGCAGGAGTCGATTATAAGCAATGGCTGGGACCTGCACCCACAGAGCCCTTCAACGCCATTCGATTTCATTTCAATTTCCGATGGTTCTGGGATTATGCAGGAGGTCTCATGACAGACTGGGGCGTGCATCTACTGGATTATGCTTTGCTGGGTATGAAAGCCGATGTACCTAAAACGATCGATGGAATGGGCGGGCGGTTCGCTTACCCTGACCTGTATGAAGAAACACCAGACACTATGACCACTATGTACGAGTTCGACCATTTTAACCTGGTATGGGATTCTGCAATGGGTATCGATAACGGATCGTATGGGAGAGACCACGGAATAGCTTTTATAGGAAACAATGGAACACTTGTATTGAGCAGAGGCGGGTGGGAAGTGATCGAAGAAAGACAAAGTAAAAATAAAGTCAGCAAGCCTTTGGTAAAACCATCTGATAACGGGCTTGACAAGCACTGGGAAAATTTTGTCAGTGTGGTGAAATCAAGAAAGATGGAGGATCTGCATTGTTCCATACAGGCAGGCGCACATGTGGCCACTGTGGCACAAATGGGCAATATATCTTATCGCACCGGAAAAAAACTGTTTTGGGATAAGGCTCATTCGAAGTTTACCGATGATACTATTAATGCAACATACCTGATGAAGCAATACCACAACGGATACCAATTGCCCAGGATTTAATATATTGTTGAACAGAAAAAATAAATCTCATGAATAAAAAATCATTTTAAACATTGCGGCAATTGCGCTTGCTGCTACCGTGTTTCACAATGGTGTGCTGGTACAAACAATACAGAGTTGAAGGGCGATACACCTTATATTGGTCAACCCAGTTACCATAAACATGGACCGGCTCTTATGCGTATCCCCATTTCTTCATCACACTGAGATCTTCACGGGCGCAGTCAAGCGGTGATTGGCCCTGGTAGGCTTCCTGTTCGATGATAAAATGAGTGGTGCCACCGGATTTCCGGCCCAGATCAATTACTTCTTTTACGTTGACAATACCCTTGCCTAAAACAGTGCTTTCGAATTTTTCGTTTCCACTTTCAGCTTTGATCTCATCTTTTACGTGCATGAGTTCGAATCTTCCGGGATATTTTTTAACAGTCTCCAGCGCAGTGGCGCCACCATTGTATAAATTGCCGGTGTCCAGTTGTTGTGCTACCAGTGCAGGGTCTGTGTATTGGAGGATGATATCATAAACACGCACACCATTGAGCAGCTGACTGAATTCAAAATCGTGGTTATGGTATCCGAATTTCATCCCGGATTTTTTACACAATTCGCCACATTTGTTAAAGACTTCCATATAGCGTTTCAGGTCATTGGCATTTTTCCGGTAGCTTTCATCGAGCCAGGGGCTGATAACAAATTGTTGTCCTACAACAGCAGCATCTTCCACTGTATATTTCCATGCGTCGGTAAAATCTTTTTTGTCAGCATCCCAATGATTCTTATTGAACACTGTATGCCCGCTCAACATTTTCATGCCCATTCCGCTGAGTAGTTTTTTAAACTCAGTAGCGGTATAACCGTAAAATTTTCTGTCAATATAGTTGGCATGTTCTACATACCGGTAACCCATGGTAGACAATTGTTTCAGGGTTTCTGCCGGCGCCTTCTTCATGTCTTCCCTTATCGAGTAGAGTTGTATGCCCAGTATTTCTTTTCTTTTGGGAGCGGCAAAGAGATCGCGAGGGAAGAGGATGCTTGAGCCCAATGCAAGGGAACTTGTTTTTATGAAACCCCGTCTTGTCTGATGCATGGCTTAATGTTTTACGCGTTTGTTATTACAATCAAGTAAGGTACCGATATTCGATGAAATTTTAACAGCGTGGCAGAAGGAATCCGATAAATAACATGAATAGATAAAGTTTTAGTTTTTTTGTAAAAAAATCACATCATATGAAACAGGGCATTTTTTTGATCATTTTCTCTTTATTGCTGGTAGGGAACAGTGTGTTGGCTCAAAGTAAGGAGCCCTGGACCAGCGATCAGTTGATGGAACCGAATGTGCTGGCAGAAAAGATTACCCGGCATCAGACTAATGATTTACTTATCCTGAGCATCGGCCCCGGCGCCTTGATCAAAGAATCTGTTGACATTGGTCCTGCCCATGAATCAACGAATTTTCAGAAACTGAAGAACTACCTCAAGAACGTAAAACACGATAAAGCCATTGTTATTTATTGTGGTTGCTGTCCGTTTGACAAATGTCCCAATGTGCGACCTGCATTTACTACATTGGTAGAAATGGGGTTCAAAAATATTCAACTGCTGAACCTGTCGAAGAATCTCAAGACCGACTGGCTGGACAAGCATTATCCCATTGCTCAATAATCCTACGGTATAATAGAATAAATGCTACTATCGTTGGTGACGAATGACCGTTTCCGGAGTACTCCGGAAATGGCCGAGTAGTATAGCGGACGGAATCCGCACTACTCCGGACTCCGTCCACCACCTGTATGGAACGGCCAAGTAGTGTCATTGACTCCGTCGGGAGTACTCCGGAAACGGTCGAGTAGTATAGCTGACGGAATCCGCACTACTCCGGACTCCGTCCACCACCTGTATGGAATGGCCAAGTAGTGTCATTGACTCCGTCGGGAGTACTCTGGAAACGGTCGAGTAGTATAGCTGATGGAATCCGGAGTGCTCTGGAAATGGTCAAATAGTATATGGATGCCTCCCACAGCGCACGCAAATGCCTTGTTAATCAACCCGGTTGCTTGTACTGGCATATCGGAGAAGGCCATACAACGCTTGCCATTAATCAGTAGCTTTACGCCTCATATTAAAAGGTTGGTTATTCATGGGCGCTCATTATAAGCGGGTAGTGGTAAAGATTGGTTCCAACGTGCTCACACAGAACGATGGGCTTCCCGATATATCCAGGATAGAAAATATTACAGCACAACTGGCCCAGTTACTAGCACGGGATGTGGAAGTCATACTGGTTTCTTCCGGCGCAGTGGCTTCGGGAAGAAGCCTGATCAGCGTACCGGAAAGAACCGATGCCATCGCAGCGAGGCAATTGCTGGCGGCAGTAGGACAGGTGCAATTGATCAATACTTATTCTAACCTTTTCCAGGAACATCAGATGCTTTGTGCGCAGGTATTGGTTACCAAGGAAGATTTCCGCGACCGGAAGCACTACCTGAACATGAAGAACTGTTTCCAGATACTGCTGCAAAATAAAGTAGTGCCCATCGTAAATGAGAACGATGTGGTATCTGTTACCGAGCTGATGTTTACGGATAATGATGAGTTGGCAGGACTGGTAGCGGCCATGTTAGATGCCGATGCCCTGATCATATTATCGAATGTGGATGGCGTGTACAACGGCGATCCAAGGCTGGAAGGCGCACAGGTGATAGAAGAGATACGAGCCAGGGAAACGAACTTTGCGAACTTTGTTTCTCCCGGTAAATCGCAGTTCGGACGGGGAGGAATGGTTACCAAATCTGTGATGGCGCAGAAAGTAGCCCGGTTGGGCATCCCGGTGCATATTGCCAATGGAAAGAAAGACAACGTACTTCCTGATCTCTTAGATGATAAACTGGTGCATACCCGGTTTGTGCCGGATAAAAATGCATCCGGTACAAAGAAATGGCTGGCTACTGCCGCCAATGCTGCCACAGGCGTGGTTCAAATCAATGAAGGTGCCAAAGCGGCCTTATTGTCCGGCAAAGCAACCAGCCTGCTTCCGGTAGGTGTAACGGCTATATTAGCTGATTTCCAAAAAGGAGATATTATACAGGTGGTGGATGAAGCTACACAGTTGGTAGGCTTAGGTATTGCCCAATATGGCTCGGATAAAGCGCTGGAACGGATAGGAGCACGCAACCAGAAGGCATTGGTGCATTATGATTATTTTTACCTCTCGGTTTAAACGAATGCATCATGGATTACCAGGGATATTTTGAGCGGGCTCGTAGTGCTACCAGGACAATGATTCGGCTGGAGCCCACACAGACAAATACTATATTGAAGGATCTGGCTTCGAGGCTGGTGGAAGAAACAGATGCGGTACTGGCTGCCAACAAAAGAGACCTCGACAGGATGGATGCAGCCGACCCGAAATACGATCGACTCCTGCTCACCGCTTCAAGGATACAGGATATAGCCAATGATATTTTGAAAGTGGCAGCATTGCCTACTCCCTTAGGAAACACCATTGATGAAAAAACATTGCCCAATGGATTGGAAATATCAAGGGTTCGTGTGCCATTGGGTGTTGTAGGCGTTATTTATGAAGCGCGCCCCAATGTAACGATAGATGTATTCGCCCTTTGTTTCAAGACCGGCAACGTATCCATTCTCAAAGGAGGAAGTGATGCCGCTTTTTCCAATACGATATTGACAGGAATCATTCATCGCGCGTTACAAAAACATGGAGTAGATGCTGCTGTTGTACAATTATTACCTGCCGAACGTGAAGCCACGGCCGCATTGTTGAATGCAACAGGCCTGGTGGATGTACTCATTCCCCGCGGCAGCCAGCAATTGATCGATTATGTGCGGCAGAACAGCAGGGTACCTGTGATAGAAACCGGGGCGGGTATTGTGCACACTTATTTCGATAATACGGGTGATGTGGAAAAAGGAAAACAGATCATTTGCAATGCGAAAACAAGAAGGGTAAGTGTATGTAATGCACTCGACTGCCTGCTGATAGACAGCAGTCGTTTGCAGGCATTGCCCGAACTGGCATTACTACTGGCAGATAAACAGGTAGAAATTTATGCCGATGATGCAAGTTATGTAAACCTCGAAGGATATTATCCTGCTGCATTGTTGCACCATGCGCAGCAGGAGCATTATGGAACAGAGTTCCTGTCGCTCCGCATGGCCATCAAAACAGTAGAAGGCATCGACGAAGCATTGGATCATATCGCCGCACACAGTTCAAAACATAGCGAAGCCATCATTTCAGAAAACCCCGATAACCAACGATTATTTCTCAACCAGGTAGATGCTGCAGCTGTTTATGTAAATGCTTCCACCGCTTTTACTGATGGAGCACAGTTTGGACTGGGGGCGGAGATCGGCATCAGTACACAGAAACTGCACGCACGGGGCCCCATGGGCCTGGAAGAACTCACGAGCTACAAATGGGTCATCAAAGGCAGCGGACAGGTAAGAACCTAATGTAAACCTGCGTTATCCCCAAAAATATATTATTAAAAATTAGGGGTCTTCCGGATTTTTCCTAATTTAAAGGATGTTTCTGTGCGACCGGGTATTGAGGCGTAGAGTCATGTTCTGTTATCAATAACCTCAGCCCTGGCTCTTCCCCTTGTTTATTGTTTGTATTAACCCATCTATATAATAACATGAGAAGTAAACTGCTTGTGCTTCTGTGGATACTGCTTACAGGCAGTGCTCATCTTTGTGCTCAACTACGTGTTGCCGACAGCCTTGCCAGGATGTTGGCAGCTTACCGGCAGGAGGATACTACCAGGGTAAACCTCATCAACCGGCTCGCGGTTGAATTGCGCCGCTTCCAACCCAAGAGGGTAGATTCCCTCGCCAATGCAGCCCTTATTCTTGCCGACAAGCTGGGATATCAAAAAGGGAAGGGGAATGCCCTTGTGGTTAAAGCCGTCCGGTATTACGATGTTTCTGATTTTCCTTCAGCCACCAGAACTTTTGAAGAGGCGGAACCTCTTTTGGTAAAAGCCCATGATGTAAGCGGACAGATATACCTGTTCACCATGCGGGCCAACCTGATGATGGATGGCGGAAATTATGCGCAGGCACTTGATCAATCATTCCGTGGTCTCAAAATGGCCGAACAATCGGGCAGTATCAAGCAGGCGTCTGATATCAACAGGTACATTGGCTATCTCTACAATATTATAGGTGAATACGAAAAAGCGATTCCTTATCAAACAACAGCGCTTAGGCAGGCAGAGGGTTTGAAAGACAAGACCAGTATCTCCAGGGCTTACAATGCCATTGGCAAGACGTTCAAGACCCAGGGAAATTATCCCGCTTCGCTGGAAGCGTATACCAAGGGACTCCGTATCGACGAAGAGCAGAAAGATTCCAGCGCCATCTATGTATCCTATGGGAACATCGGCGATGTGTATGAACGCATGGGCAAATACAAAGAGGCATTCGATCACCTCAGGCCTTCGCGGAACTTTTATTTATACAAGGGAATCAGGAATACCCAGGTGCCCTGGTGTGAGTGGGTCATGGGCAGGGCATTTACACATTCCGGACAAGCAGATAGTGGCCTGTATTATGGAAAGCATGCATTGATGCTGTCGCACCAGCAGGGCTGGCGATTGTACCTGCAGGAGATCAATGCCCTGATAGCCGAGTCAGCCGCGAAACTGAATCAATGGGATACTGCCTATAAATACCAGGTGATCTCTTCCGCGTTGAAAGATACATTGAGGGGCCGGGAAATTGCGGGGAGAACAGCTGTGCTGCAAGCAAGCTTTGACCTCGATAAAAAGCAGGCAGAGATTGATCTGCAAAAGGCAGAGAATAAAAAGGAACGCGCTGTCATTCTCATGGTACTGGGCGGATTGGCTACCCTCATTGTACTGGCGGTGATCCTGTTCCGCAGCAACCGGCAAAAACAGAAAGCCAATAACCTGCTGCATAAACAAAAACAGGAAATTGATACGAAGGCACAGGAACTGGCTATACAAAAAGAGAACCTGGAACAATCATACAGCAATGTACAACTGCTGGGAGAGATCGGTCGTAAGATCACTTCCTCGCTTTCGGTAGAAACCATTATAGGTACTGTATACGATAATGTCAATGCACTCATGGATGCGGCGGTGTTTGGCATAGGCATCTTCAATAACGAAACGAAACAGATTGACTTTCCCGCTACTTATGAGAATGGGAGCGCCCTTCCTTTTTATTCCAATTCGATCCATGACCAGAACAAGTTTGCGGCTTTGTGCTATATAGGTGGAAAAGAGATTGTTATGGGTGACCTGGAAAAAGAATACCACCTGTATTTACAGGATATACCCAAGCCCTCGCAGGGTGAGCAACCGCTTTCACTCCTTTATCTTCCATTGAAAGTAAAGGATAAAACACTGGGTGTTATCACGGTGCAGAGTTTTCAGAAGCAGGCTTATACCGATTACCATCTATACATGCTGCGAAATATTTCCATCTATACAGCCATTGCACTGGAAAATGCAGAATCATTCAAGAAATTGAACCTGACCATCGACAGCCTGAAGAACACGCAGAAACAATTGATCCAGTCCGAAAAAATGGCTTCACTGGGAGAGCTCACAGCTGGCATTGCGCATGAAATCCAAAACCCGCTGAACTTCGTTAATAATTTTTCGGAAGTGAATGTTGAGTTGCTGGAAGAGATGAAAGAAACCATCCGGTCTGGTAATACTGAAGAGGCCTTGCAATTGGCAGATGATGTAAAACAGAATAATGAAAAAATTACTTACCATGGCAAGCGGGCCGATTCTATTGTAAAAGGAATGCTTCAGCACAGCCGTACCAGTGGCGGCCAGAAACAGCCAGCAGACATCAATCTGCTGACCGATGAATGCCTGCGGCTGAGTTATCATGGCCTCCGGGCAAAAGATAAATCCTTCAATGTAAAAACAGAAAGCAATTTCGACAAGGATCTGCCGCTTGTGAGCATTGCTTCACAGGATATCGGAAGGGTGTTGCTGAATCTTTTCACCAATGCATTCTATTCTGTAATGCAGAAGAAAAGGCAATCCAACGGCAACTATGAGCCCGTTGTCTCTGTAACAACAAAGAATGACCGGGAGGGTATTACCATTTCCATAAAGGATAATGGCCTTGGGGTTCCTCAAAAAGTGATGGACAAAATCTTTCAGCCTTTCTTTACCACCAAGCCGGCGGGAGAGGGTACCGGATTGGGGCTAAGCATGAGTTATGAAATCATTACCAAAGGGCATAATGGAGAATTAAAGGTTGAAACAAAGGAGGGCGAATACGCTGAGTTTATTATTCATCTACCCAACAAATCATAACTGAACATGAAAATTTTAGTTGTAGACGACGAAAAAGATGTACAGGGATTATTTGAGCAACGCTTTCGCAGGGAAATCAAGAGTGGCGAAATGGAATTTGTCTTTGCCTATTCGGGGGAAGAAGCCCTGGAGTTTATGAAACTGCACCACCACGAAGCAGTACTGATCCTCTCCGATATTAATATGCCTGGGATCAGCGGCCTGGAACTCTTGCAACAGATCAAGGAAAAATACGAAGCACCGCCGCCGGCCGTGATGATGATTACGGCTTATGGTGACAATGACAATTATAACCAGGCTATGAAACTGGGAGCCGATGATTTTTTAACCAAGCCTGTTGATTTAACTATCCTGAAAGAAAAACTTAAAAGCCTTGCCGCATGACAAAAATCATGGTTGCCGATGACGAAGCCGACATCGAAACGCTTATTCGCCAGAAATTCCGGCAAAAAATCCGGGAGCAACACTATGAATTCGTGTTCGCTATTAATGGCAATGATGCCCTGGATAAAATGCAACAGCATCCGGATGTAGCCATCGTACTAAGCGATATCAATATGCCGGAAATGGATGGGCTTACCTTGCTGGGTAAACTGAACGAATCGGCCCCGCTTGCCAAAGCGGTAATGGTATCTGCTTACGGCGACATGGACAATATACGCACTGCCATGAACCGGGGTGCATTCGACTTCATTACCAAGCCGGTCAATTTTGAAGACCTGGAGATCACTATGGAAAAGACGATCCGACATGTTAACCAGGTAAAGGAAACCTTGCAGGCCATCAAAGAAAACAATATCCTCAAGATGTATGTAGACGAGAATGTGCTGAATTTCATGGGGAGCCGCGAATATGAAAATTCGCTGATGGAAAACGAGACCATCGAGGCCTCCGTAGCATTCATAGACATATGCGGGTTTACAGCCATCAGCGAAAGTGAAGTTCCCGATACCGTAGTGAAATTGCTCAACAAATACTTCGACACGATGGTGAAAGAAATCATCGCGCAAAATGGCCTGATCGATAAATTCATTGGCGACTGCGTGATGGCGGTGTTCAAAGGGGAATATCACCTGGACCGGGCCATTGATGCCTGTCTCGCTATTCGTAATAAGATAGCTGCCTTGCCCGGTAACAATGACTTTTCTCCCAGGGTTTCCATCGGCATCAACAGTGGTGAGATGATCTCAGGAAACATCGGGTCTGCAACGCTTCGCCGGCTCGATTATACGGTGATTGGAGATACGGTGAATACCGCCCAGCGCCTGCAGGCTGCAGCAGGTAGTGGCCAGATCATCATTAACGAAGCCTGTTATGAGAAGGTAAAACAATCCTTCAATTGCCGGAAAGTTGGTTCAGCCAGCCTGAAAAATAAAACCGCCGAAGTAACGATTTACGAAGTGCTGGATTAAACTCCCTGCTAAACTTACCGCTATGCAATACGAAGAAGTAAAGCAATTCCTGCTGCCTAAACTGGAAAAGGGCCTTCCATCTTATATTACCTATCATACCGCAGCGCATACCCAACATGTCATTGAATCAGCGGAGAAGCTGGCTGCCGTTGAAAACATCACGGGGGATGACCTCGTATTGCTTAAAACGGCCGCCTTGTTTCACGACGCCGGTTTTTTACACGACCATCACGAACATGAAGCGGTTGCCTGCAAACTGGCAAGAAAACACCTGTCCGATTTTGGATATACGCCTGACCAGGTAGAACATATCTGCCGGATGATCATGGCTACACACCTGCCTCAGACACCCGTAGATCATTTGAGCGAACTGCTTTGTGATGCCGATCTTTATTATCTCGGAACCAATGAATATGCGGTGAATGCAGAAAAGTTGTACCAGGAATTTACGAAAACGGGTGTGGTTAAAACAGAAACGGAATGGTTACTGAAGCAGACTGAATTTCTGTCTTCTCATCGTTATTTTACGGCTGCCGCCCGCAATGGTCTTGAAGCACAGAAACAAAAAACCTTGCAGGAATTACAATTGAAGCTTGAAAAAACATTGTCATCGCATGCGCCCAGGCATTTTGAATGGTTACAGGACACACTATTGATTTTGTTTGGGGTGCTGATAGCGGGTACCGCTTTAAAATTATTTATGGTACCCAATCGTTTTTTCGATGGTGGCATCACGGGGATATCCCTGCTCGTTCATGAGTTGTATCATTTCAACCTGGGGATTGTTATTGTAATGTTGAACCTGCCGCTGATCATCACCAGTTATTTTACGGTGGGAAAAAAATTCGCCTACCGGGCATTGATCTGCGTGGTCTTGCTGGGGATCTGTTTATTGATCATTCCTGATTATGCCTTAACTGCCGACAAGTTGCTTATCTCGATCTTTGGAGGCGTATTCCTGGGAATCGGTATCGGGCTTCTGATGCGTGCCGGAGCAGCACTGGACGGTATTGAAGTGCTGGCATTGTATACATTGAAGCGAACTTCTTTTACCATTACGGAGATCATTCTTGGTATCAACATCATCATATTCAGCATTGCTGCTTTTAAATTCGGCCTGGAAACCGCCCTGTATTCCATCCTTACTTATTTTACTGCTACCCGTTCCATTGATTATGTTGTAGAGGGTTTACAGGCTTATACCGGCGTTACAATTGTTTCAGGTAAGAGTGAAGTGATCAAATACCAACTGGTGAATAAACTGGGCCGAGGTATTACCGTTTATAAAGGGGAGAGGGGCTTTCTTCCCGGCAGGTTTGATGTAAGCAATGACTGTGATATCATCTTCACCGTTATCACCCGCCTGGAGTTGCGAAAATTAAAAAACCTGATCTATTCCGTTGATCCGGAAGCCTTTGTGTTTGCCAATACGATAAAAGAAGCTTCAGGCGGAATCCTCAAACGGAGGCATCATCATTAAATTTAGCATGGATTTTTGGTCTTTTGATTTCATTCATGCTTTTATTGTACCACGTGAAGGATACAGAAGTATTTGTATGTTCTTTTGGTCTCGAATTTGCGATAAACGAAACAAGATTTTGGTGCATTAGCTTGAATGTCAAGCATGATCTGTTATCAAACCCCTATTTTTTGCGCCCCTTTAACCCACCCATTCCTGGGGGAAACAGACCGGGTCTGATTTTCTACAATGATGAAGGCACCGAAAATGACGGCTTGGTTTTCATGGGTGGTAAAGACAGTAGCGGAAAGTATCGGGCCACCGGGCATCTTTCATTTGATCAGTATAACCAGAACCAGGTGCTTTACCTGACTTATGCTGATGAGAACGGTGATCAACGCACGGGCCTGCATATTGACGACTGGCAAACTTCACCAGCCTTTTGGGACTGGCGGGCAGCATATAAGAAAACGCAGAAACTACCTGATGGCCCTGCAAAAGAAGCTGCACTGAAGAAACTGATGGAACCCAAGGCCGGCCAGAAGGCTTATGCTCAACGGATATTTGTAGGCAAGGACGAAAGCAAGACAGCAATGGTAACCCTGGCCGACCGAATGGGTAAGCCCAGGCTTCAATTGCTTGTTGATTCTACCGGGACAGCCAAACTGAATTTCCTGGATGAGCAGGGGCGTATTACCTATAACTTACCCAAATAAGCATATACACGGCTGTAAACGATCAAAATTTTCACCAGGGAAAAGCATTTTCGCAGGATAGCAAAAAATGCTCATTTTTAAATCCGATAGTGTACGCTCTACTTAATTAAGGCAAACGATTGCACGAAAACATCGAATTAATGTTCAGTATATTCAATCGCTGGAAATTAATTTTTGATGTTTAAACAGGGCTCTTTTTTTAGAAATCTTTGTTTACATTCATTCACCTTTCACTTTTTTCTGTTCCTGTCAATTCCAA
>JACXTT010005763.1_pt1 | contig 17897 bp, 16 predicted proteins | sample 9270951 | NCBI WGS metagenome assembly JACXTT01 (sample SAMN15532306, study PRJNA645909) | rock metagenome | isolation source: weathered quartz diorite | place: Puerto Rico | collected 2017-06-21 | reverse complement strand
AGAGGGTGGCGAGCGCGCAGCGCGAGCCGGGTGAGGGGTTTCTGTTTCGAAACCGACCCCTCACCCGGTTCCTCGCTTCGCTCGGAACCACCCTCTCCCACAAGGGGAGAGGGTAACGGAGCGCGCGGCAACGCCTGCAAACAACCGACAACCTGGAGTGCCTGCCAGTGAACGCCCCGTTGCGTCAATCCGCCATCCGCCTGTCCGCCGACGTCGGCGGCACCTTCACCGACGTCGCGGCCTTCGACGAGACCACCGGCGCGCTCAAGCTCGGCAAGACCCTGACCACGCCGCAGCGGCTCGTCACCGGCATCGAGAACGGCGTCGGCAAGGCCGGCTCGCACTTTAAGGCGGCGGGGCTTTTCCTTCATGGCACCACGGTCGCGATCAACACCATCCTGGAGCGCAGCGGCGCGCGCTGTGCCCTCCTCACCACGCTTGGCTTCCGCGACATCTACGAAATCGGCCGGGTCAACCGGCCGGAGTCCTACAACCTGTTCTTCGAGAAGCATGCGCCGCTGATCGACCGCAATTTGCGCTTCGAGATCATGGAGCGGATGGACGCCCAGGGCACGGTGCTGATCCCGCTCGACGAGAAGCAGGTGCGCAAGGTCGCGCGCGATGCGGTGAATGACGGCGTGCAGGCGATCGCGATCCTGTTCCTGCACTCCTACCGCAATCCCACGCACGAGCAGCGCGCCAAACAGATCATCGAGCAGGAATTCCCGCAGCTGTTCGTGACGGCGTCGCACGAATTGAGCCAGGAGTATCGCGAATACGAGCGCACCTCGACGGCCGCGGCCAACGCCTATGTCGGCCCGCGGGTGCAGCGCTATCTCACCGAGATGGAAGACCATCTCGGCGACGCGGGCTTTCACGGCAACTTCCTGATCGTGCAATCGACCGGCGGGCTGTTCGACGTGGGCGACGCGCGGCGCTCCTGCATCCGCATGCTGGAATCGGGACCGGCCGCGGGCGTGGTCGGCACCAAGGTGCTGTGCGACTCGATCGGGCTTTCAAACGCCATCGCCTTCGACATGGGCGGCACCACCGCCAAGGCCGGCGTGATCCACGAAGGCCATGTGCTGATGACCGGCTCGGCGCTGATCGGCGGCTATGCCACGGGGCTGCCCGTGCAGATGCCGATGATCGACATCCAAGAGGTCGGCACCGGCGGCGGCAGCATCGCCCGCGTCGGCGTCGGCAATGCTCTGCGGGTGGGCCCGGAAAGCGCTGGCGCCGCGCCCGGTCCGGTCTGCTACGGGCTCGGCGGCACCGAGCCGACCATCACCGACGCCAATCTCATTCTCGGAAGGTTAGGTGCGGATCGTTTTCTGGGCGGGGAAATGCCGCTCGATCTTGCGGCCGCCAAAAAGGCGATGGCCGAGAAGGTCGCAGCCCCTTTGGGCCTTGATCCGGTGAAGGCCGCCGAAGGCATCCTGCGGATTGCGACCACCAAGATGGCGCACGTGGTGCGCTGGGTGACCACCGAGCGCGGGCTCGATGCCGCTGACTTTGCCCTGGTCGCCTACGGCGGCGCCGGGCCGCTGCACGCCGCAGCCGTCGGCCGCGAGCTTTCGATCGGCACCGTGATCATCCCGCGCGCGCCCGGGCATTTCTCGGCCTGCGGCATGCTGGTGGCGGATCTGCGCCGCGACTTCGTCAACACCTGGTTCACGCCGCTCGCCGACGCCTCGTTCCCGGAGATGGAAAAGATCTTCGCCGAGATGGAGCGGCAAGGCCGCGACACCGTCGGCCGCGGGCAAAATCTCGCCGGTGTCGAGGTGCGCCGCTCGGCCGACATGCGCTATGTCGGCCAGGAACACGCCGTCACCGTCGAATTGCCGGTCGAGCTATTCCAGAAACAGGACCGCGCCGGCATCAAGGCGCTGTTCGATGCCGTGCACCAGACCCGCTACGGCTTCTCGGTCGCGCATGAGAAGGCCGAGATCGTCAGCCTGCGCAGCGCCATCATTGGGCAGTTGCGCAAGCCGCCGTTCGAGCACATCGCCAAAGGCGACGCCGAGCCGGACGCCGAGGCGTTCCGCGGCAAGCGGCCGGTCTATTTCAACAGCACCGGCTTCGTCGACACGCCGACCTACAACCGCCCGGCGCTGAAAGCCGGCAACCGGATCGCGGGCCCCGCCCTGATCGAGGAGCACGCCTCGACCACGGTGGTGGATCCCGGCGACAGCGTCGCGGTCGACGCCTTCGGCGATCTGGTCATCACGCTGCGGAGAGGTTGATCATGGACGACGTCACCAAGACCAAGCCTGGGTCGAAGCCCGCCGCGAAGAAAGCGGCCGATCCGGTCATCACCGAGATCGTGCGCAACGGCCTCGTCGCCGTGACCGAGGAGATGAAGATCAACCTCATGCGCACGGCCTACAACATGATCATCTACGAGGCCCTCGACTTCACGGTCGGGCTGTTCGATGCGCGCGGCAACATCGTGTCGATCGGTTTGGGCCTGCCGATGTTCATCCGCGGCATGAGCGAGACGGTGAAGGCCAAGCTCGAGCACTATGGCGCGGAGAATATCGAGCCTGGCGACGTGCTGCTCACCAACGACGCCTACATCACCGGCTCGCATCTCAACCACATGACGTTTACGGCGCCGGTGTTCCACGACGGTGAGCTGGTCGGGTTCTCGTGCTGCATGGCGCACTGGCCGGACGTCGGCGGCACCATCGTCGAGGGCACCACCGACATCTATTCCGAGGGGCTGCAAATGACCATCGTGAAGATCTACAGGAAGGACGTGCCGAACGAGGAACTGATCGACCTGATCAAGATGAACGTCCGCCTGCCCGAGCGCGCGATGGGCGACTTCCGGGCCCAGCTCGCCGCGGTGAAGACCGGTGAGCGGCGCTTCGCCGAGATGGTCCGCAAATACGGCCGCGACGACGTGCTGAACGGCATCGAGGCGATCATGGACCAGAGCGAGGCCGCGGCCCGCGCCCGCGTCCGCGCCATGCCGGACGGTATCTACGAGGCCGAGTCCTTCATGGACGACGACGGCATCAACGTGGGCCAGCGGGTGCCGATCAAGGTGCGCGTCGAGATCAAAGGCGAGCGGATGACCGTCGACCTCAGCGGCGTGTCGACGCAGGTGCAGGGCTTCTACAACTCCGGCAAGACCGCGGGCTATTCCTGCTGCCAAGTGGCGTTCAAGTGCCTCACTTCGTCGCTCGACCTGCCGATCAACGAAGGCCAATTCCGTGCGCTGGACATCGTGCTGCCGCCGGGCCGCGTGGTCAGTGCCGTCAAACCCGCCGCGATGCGGATGTGGATGACCTATCCGATGACCATCGTCGACACGATCTTCAAGGCGCTGGCGCCGGCCCTGCCCGACCAGGTGATCGCCGGCCATCACGCCGACCTCTGCGTCGGCCGCATCAACGGACGGCGGCCGAAGGACGACAGCTTCTACATCTATCTCGGCGGGCTCATTGGCGGCGGCTGGGGCGCCAAGCACAACAGCGACGGCCGCAACGCCGTGATCGCGATGAACGACGGCGACACCCACAACGGCCCGTCCGAGCAGGTCGAGGCCAAGTATCCGCTGCTGGTCGAGCGCTATGGCCTCCGCCCGGACTCCGGCGGCGCCGGGCGTTATCGCGGCGGGCTCGGCACCGAGCAGGTGGTGCAGGCGCGCCACCCGATCCGCTTCTCGTCGCTGATGGAGCGGGTGCGCTGCAAGCCCTGGGGCCTGTTCGGCGGGCTTTCCGGCTCGGGCAATGCTGTGGCGCTGCACCGCTTCGGCAAGGACGACGAGACGCAGTTCCCGAGCGGCAAGGCGATGAACCAAGTGCTGCAGCCGGGCGACGCCTACATCCTGCGCTCGGGCGGCGGCGGCGGCTACGGCTCGCCGCTCCTGCGCGATCTCAAGGCGCTCGAGCACGACGTGCGCTGCGGCTATGTGACCAAGGAGGCCGCGGAGAAGAGCTACGGCGCGGTGTTCCAGGAAGACTCGCTTTCGCTCGACATCGCGGCGAGCGAGGCGCGCCGCGCCGAGATGCAGCGGCAGGGCCTGCCGCATGACGAGCCGATCAGCGAGATCATCATCCCGTTCCCGGCCACGGCGCAGCCGCCGGCATTGGCGCCGGAGCATGCCAAGATGACCGAGGAAGAGCGCGTCGCCTTCGCGATGCAGTGCCGCTGCTGCCGCTGAGGCCAGCCGCTCTCACCACCCGGCAGGAGCGGACCTACGCCACGGACAGCCTTTTGAGGGCCGCCAGATCGGTGATGGTCAGCACCCCGCTGTTCAGATGGATGACGCCTTCGTTGCGCAGCGCTCCAATCACGCGGCCGACATGGATCACCGTCATGCCGGTGGCATCGGCGATGTGCTGCTGGCGCAGTGGCATGTCGAACGACGCGCCGGTGCCCTGTCCCATTGCCTGAAGGCGATTCCTGAGCTGCAGAAACAGCCGCGCGACCCGCTCCTCGGCCCGCCGCCGGCCGAGATCGGTCGCAAGCTCCTCGATCTCCGCCTTCTCGGCCAGGCAGCCGGATATCAAGGCCAGCATGAGCTCCGGGTCTCGCGCCAGGACCTCGGCGAGCTCGGCACGTTGGTAGACCGCATAGCGAACATCGGTGATCGCTTCGACAAAGAAGCTCAGCCGGTCGGCAAAGGCCGCGGCGGCCGATATCGGCTCACCCGGCAGAATGAATGACAGGATTTGCCGGCGGCCGTCGGACAGCCGTTTCACCCGGGCGGCCCAGCCCGAATGGAGGATCGGAACTCCGCTCAGCAGGTCACCGGCCCGATAGATGCTATGGCGGGCGCGGATCAGCTGCCGCTCATGCTGCAATGCAAGCGCCCGCTGCCACGATCCACGCGACGGATCGAATTCAGCGACGGCGCCGTTCGCATGCGCCGTCCCTGCCCCGCCGGATTGAGCCGGGCGGACGGTTCCCTGCACCAGAGTTTCGCCGACGCGACGTGCTTCCAAGGTCATGAAACCCGGCCTTTGAAGGTTGGCCCTTGGCTCGGTATGCGCCAGATCCGCCTGGCTCACGCTGCACGCGTCTTTGCCCGTAACGTTCGGCCCAACACACAGCTTCAGCAGGTCTGCTTCACGGGGCCGCACAACCGCGAATCGCGGGTTACCGGACAATATAACAGGCGGCTCCGCGTTAACGCACTGTTAAGGAACCGGCCGCAGCTATCAAACATCAGCCGCGATTGAGGTGGAGCGTCCGGTTTGGGCTTCCGCGGCCGATGCCTGGCGGGGCGGCATTTGTAATTTGTTAACCATATCCGCCTGAATATGGCACGGCTGGGAGGCCGACTTTGCGCAAGACCGCGCGACGGTCGGCGAGCAGCCACTAGCGCGGCGCACTGCCAGCCAGGATGGATGCACCGGCGGTCGAACTGCTGCATCCCGTCAGATCGTCGGCTCATGAGCGAAAAGCAAAAGACAAGCATCAACATTCGCGGCCTGACGTTCCTGATCGCGGACGCCAACGCGTATTTCTCCTCGCTTTGCCACAGCATTCTCCGCGGCTTCGGCGCCACCCGTGTGATCGAGGTGCGCGATGCCGACGACGCCCGCAAGGCGCTGGTCCAGCACAAGATCGACCTGTTGCTGTGCGATCAGCGGCTGCCGCCGACCGGCGGCCTCGAGTTCACCCGTTGGATTCGCTCGGACCCCACCAACGAGTTCCGCACCATTCCCATCCTGATCATGACCAGCGACACGCGCTCGACGATCGTCTCGAGCGCGCGGGACAGCGGCGCCAACATGGTCCTGGTAAAGCCGGTGTCACCGTCGAGCCTGTACGACCGACTGGTCTGGATTGCCTTCAACCCGCGCAAGTTCATCGACTCCAAGGACTACTTTGGGCCTGACCGGCGCTTCAAGATCGAGGGCTACCCCAACGGCGTCGGCCGGCGTGCCGGCGACAAGGCCGTTGACCTCGGTACGCCGACCGGACCTGCCCTGTCGCAAAGCGACATCGATGCCCTTCTCAAGGCGTCCCGCAACGGCTGACGATCATGAGCAAGCCCGACGACTACGAAGCGCGCGAATTTCACGTCGAGACCAAGTTCCAGCAGTACGCCAAACGGCCCGGCGGCGTCTCGCGCGACCAGGCGATCCTCAACGCGCAAAGCACCGTGGCAACGCTGAAGCCGAGCTTCGAGACCTTCATTGACGACGAAATGGTGAAGCTCACGAAGGTGATCCCGTCGGAGGGCGCCGATCTCAGGGATCGCGCCTGGATGGATGCCGCCGATCTTCACTGCCAGCGCCTGGCCGATGTCTCGGCAACGATGGGCTATGAGTTCGTATCCTTCGTCGCCAACAACCTTTGCCTGATGTTCGACGCCATCAAGCAGGGCGCCGACTATCGGCGCGACGTCATGGTCTGCCACCTCGACGCTTTGGCGCTCGGCCGCAGGGACCGGTTCCGCCGAATGAAGCCGGAGGATGTGCCCGAACTGACCGAAGGCCTGCGCCGGGTTCTGGAATCGCCGAAAACAAAAGCCAAGCAGGCTGGCGCGAACGCCAGGCTGCCCGGCTCGAACTGAGAGTTCCGATTTCCGGCCGCCGCTCGATCGGGCGGCCGCTCAGAACACCGCTTCTTCCACCATTGGCTCGACGGGCTGAGGCAGCGCTTGGCCGAGGCAGGCGAGCAGCCGCTGCTTCACATCGGTCAGCATGATGCCGTCAACGGCCTCCTGCTCCCAATGCGCATTGTCGGCGAGGCGGCCTTCCTTGGACGCTTCGGCGCAATGCGTGATCATGTGCTTCAGCGCCGAAAACTCCTGATGGAGCCGGTCGAAGCTCTGCAGCGCTTGAATCAGGTCGACATCCGCCGGGTTGCCGCGGGTCAAAACGGTCTGCGTGACCTTGCCGCTGGCGTTCTCAAAACGGTCCAGCGTCTCATGAAGCACCGTGGAGACTGCGTTCAGCAGCCGTCCCACCCCTGAGAACTGATCCGCAACCAAACCGTCGACTTCACCGACGCACGTAGCCTTCTGCAGCGCGCTCATGTTTCCCCTGCCGTTGACGCCATTGTTCTTTTGGCGCCGACGTAGGTCCCCCGGCGCGACCGCCAAACTAGGCAGTCGCGGTATGAATAGTCTTAAAACTGTCGGAGAAACCCGGGGGTGCAGGACGCCGTGGTAAATGCTGGCGGTACGAGATTGCGCGAATTTTATCGACGCTTGCCGCGTATAGACATTGTTTACCTCGGCGGCCGCCGCGCGCATTTCGGCACGGCGGCCCGCTTCATTACGACAATTTGCCGACGACCGCCTCGACCTTTTCGCGAAGCATCTCTGCGGTGAACGGCTTCACGATGTAGTTGTTCACGCCGGCCTGCGCGGCCGAGACCACGAGGGCGTTGTCGCCGCGTCCGGTGACCAGGATGAACGGCAGCTTGCGCACGGCCGGATGCCCACGCACCGCGCGAAGCAGGCCCAGGCCATCCATTCCCGGCATGTTGAAGTCGGAAATGATCATGTCGAGCGGCTGCGTCGTCGCCTTCTTGAATGCGTCGTCGCCGTTTTCCGCGTCGATGATCTGCCGGACGCCCATTTCCTGGAGCGCAAGCTTGGTGACTTCCCGCATCGTGAGCTGGTCGTCGACCACAAGAACCTTGAAAGTCATTGCGAGAGGCATGTGTAGAACTCCTGGTCTGTGCTGACCTTATTGTTGCGTTTCGATTGCATTCGCTCAGTTGAGCCGGACCCCGCTCATGGCCGCGTCGGCGGCCTGCGCAGGTGGAGGATTGCGGCCTTCGAAGGACGTCATACCCGAAAGCATCTCGACGTCCAGGATGAAGGCCACGTGCCCATCGCCCAGGATGGTTGCACCGGCAATTCCCTGCACGGTTCCGCAGTTCTCCTCGATGCTCTTGATGACGACCTGCTGGTGGCCCAGCAATTCGTCGACGATAAGCCCCATCCGCGTTCCGTCACTGGATTCGGTGATAATCACGACGCCATTCGTCCGCTCGCCGGCGGTCGGATCGACGCCCAGGACATTGGCCAAGTGGATCAGCGGCACGATGTCGCCGCGCAGGTTGAGGGCACCTGCGGCGCCGATGACGCGATGGATTTCGTCCTCGCCGGGCCGCAGACATTCCACGATGTTCGGGATCGGCAACACGTAGGTCTGATGCGCGACCTCGACGACAAGGCCGTCCATGACGGCGAGTGTCAGCGGCAACGCAAGCTGGATGGTCGTGCCGCGTCCGAATTCGGACTTGATGGTGGTGCGGCCACCCAGGTCCTGGATGTTGCGGCGGACCACGTCCATGCCCACGCCGCGTCCCGAAATATCGGAGACGGTTTCGGCCGTGGAGAATCCCGGCGCGAAGATCAGGTTGCAGATCTCGTCGTCGGTCAGCACCGCATTGGGATCGACCAGGCCTTTTTCCTTCGCCTTCTTGAGCACGCGCTCGCAGTTGATGCCGCCGCCGTCGTCGGAGATCTCGATGATGATGCGGCCGCCGCGCTGCTCGGCGGACATCCGGATCGTGCCTTCTTCGTACTTGCCCTTGGCGACGCGATCGGCCGGCGTCTCGATGCCGTGATCGATCGAGTTGCGGATGATATGGGTCAGCGGATCGCTGAGCCGCTCGATGATGGTCTTGTCGACCTCGGTGGTCTCGCCGACCATCTCGATCGCGACCTTCTTGCCGGTCTTGGCCGACAGTTCGCGAACCAGACGCGGCATCCGCTGGAACACCGAGCTGACCGGCTGGGCACGGATCGCCATCACGCTGTCTTTCAGGCCGCGGGTGTGGCGGACCAGATCAGACAGAATGTTCGATATCTTGGCGCCGGTGTGCTCGGGCAGCTCGTCGATGACCTGCTGCAGCATGGCCTGGGCGATCACCAGCTCGCCGACCATGTTCACGACGCGGTCGATCTTTTCCAGCTCGACCCGGATGGTGACCGGGTACACCTGCTGGGTCGCCCCGCGCGGCTCCTTGCCATTGGCGGGCGCTGCCGCCTCCTGAGCCGCGGGGGCCGCTTGCTGTGGCGGCGGCGCAGCAGCAGGCGCCGGAGTGGCAGGCGCAGGAGGAGCTGCCGAAGCGGTGGGCTTCGCGGCGGGCGCAGGCGGAGGCGCCGCGACCGCCGCGGCCTGTGGCGGAGCGGCGGGAGCCGGCGCTGCTCCCGGTGTCAGATCGGAGATCGTGAATTCACAGTCACCGACAACCGGCGCGAAGATCGACTCGATCTCGGCGCGCGGCGACGTGGTTTCCAGGTTGCCGGTCCAGCCGATGTAAAAGCTGTCGTGCTCGAGCTCCGTCAGCGGCGGAATCGCCGCCGTGTCAGCCGTGAGCTCAAGCTTACCCATCGATCGCAGCACATTGAGCAGGAAACCCGGATCGATGTTCTTCTTGAGGATGTCGGGCTTGGGCCGGAACACGATCGAATAGGTCCGGACCTGGTCAGATTGCGGCTGGGCGTCGAAGTCGTCAGCCTTCACCACAGTAAAGCTGAATTCCTCGGTCTCCACCTTCGCGGCTGCCGGAAGCTGCGCTGCTTTCTTGTCTGCCTCGCCGCCGCCGGTCAGTAGCATGTCGAGGGCGTGCCGGGCATCGCTGCCATAGCCGGGCGCGACCGCTTCGCCCTTGCGGGCCATCTCGACCAGGTCGGCGAGCGTGTCATTGGCGCGCAGCAGGACATCGACGACGTCCGGGCTCGTCGCCAGATTGCCTTTGCGGACCTCGTCCATCACGGTTTCAAACACATGGGCGAAATCGATCAATTCCGAGAAGCCGAACACGCCGGCGCCGCCCTTGATCGAATGAACCGCGCGGAAGATCGCGTGGACCGTGTCCTCGTTGCTGGTGCCTTCGCGGATGTCCGCAAGGCCGCCTTCCAAGCTCTGAAGGAGTTCGTTGCACTCTTCGAAGAACGTGATCTTGAGTTGTTCGAGCCCAGACATGGATCAATCCCGATTGTTGCAGCCGATACTCACAGTCACGCCGCGACTTTCCGAAGCACGTCGACCAGTCCCGTCGGATTGAACGGCTTGATGATAAAGCCCGTCGCGCCGAGCTTGCGGGCCCGTTCCTTCTTTTCCTGGTCGCTTTCAGTGGTCAGCACCAGGATCGGCAGATCGTCGTATTCCGGGCGCTCACGCATGTGCTGAATGACGCCGTAGCCGTCGAGCTTGGGCATGTTGATGTCGGTGATGACCACGTCGACCGTCTCGCGACCGAGCACGTCGAGCCCGTCGAGCCCGTCGACCGCCTGAAGCACCTCGAAGCCGTTGTTCGACAGCGTCAGCATCAGCATGTCGCGCATGGTCTTGGAATCGTCGATGGTCAGGATCCGCTTCATGATGCCGGGCGCCTCAGCGGCAGGCGCTCCGGCCGCTGGTGCCGCGGCGGCCGGCGCGGCCTCGGCTTGCGGCGGCTGATCGGCGCCGGTCGCGGCCGCTTCGCGGTCCCAGGAGATGCCGTGATCCGTGAATGCGGCCACGAAGGCCGGCGACGGCGCGATCACCGACACCTTTGATTTCGCCCTGATCGCCGCGAGCATGATCTGAACGCCGGGCAGGGCCATCACCTCGACACCGGAGGCGTCGATACAAAGCGGCTCGCCCGAAGCAAGCTTGCCTTGCAACTCGCCCAGCAGTGCCTGGCCTGCGTCCAAGTCCAAAACCGGCTGGAGCTTGATGGTTCGATCTTGCTTCATGGTGCAATCATCCTGGTGTCGTCAGTCAGCCCGTGGATCAACGGGATATGGTCTTGCGCCCGGCTTCCGCCGCAGCGTCCTGGTTGCCCGCCCCGTCGCCGCAGGCCGAAAGGATCGATGCCGCCATCTTGTCGAGCGGCACCTGACGCATGACGGCGCCGCGCTCGAACGCGGCACGCGGCATGCCGTAGATCAACGATGACTTCTCGTCCTGACCGAGCGTCACGGCGCCGGCCTGGCGCATTTCAAGTAGCCCTTGTGCGCCGTCCTTGCCCATGCCGGTGAGAATCGCGCCGACCGCCTTGCGGCCGACCACGCGGGCCGCGGATCCAAACAGCACGTCGACCGACGGCCGATGGCCCGAAACCGGCGCCTCGAGATTGAGCTGGCACACATAGCGGTTGAGCTTGCGGACGATTTCGAGATGGTGCGAGCCAGGCGCGATGTAGACGTGGCCCTGCTGCACCGCCTCCTGATCGGCCGCCTCGACGACCTTCATCGCGCACATGTTGTTGAGACGGGCGGCGAACGAGGAGGTGAAACGTTCCGGCATGTGCTGGGTGATCAGGATCGGCGGGCAATCCTGCGGGAAGCCGAGCAGGAGCTTCAGCAGCGCTTCGACGCCACCGGTCGAGGCGCCGACGAAGATGATCTTGTCGGTCACGCCGATGGATTTCGGTGCGCTGACCGGGCGCGGCTCCTGGGCGGTTTCGGGACGCGCATAGACCTTGGTGCGCGCCGCATCCTTGATTTTGGCCTGAAGATCTCTTGCGAGGACTTCCATGCCCTTGTCGAGCTGCGAGGTCGGCTTGGCGACAAAGTCGACGGCACCGATCTCGAGCGCCTGGATGGTGACATCCGCGTTGGCCTGCGTCAGCGTCGACACCATCACCACGGGGAGTGGATGGAGCGCCATGATCTTGCGCAGGAACGACAGCCCGTCCATGCGAGGCATCTCGACGTCGAGCGTGACGACGTCCGGATTGAGCGACTTGATCATATCGCGGGCGACATAGGGGTCGGGAGCTGCGCCGACCACCTCGATGTCCGGATCGGCCGACAGCAGCATCGACAGCAACTGCCGGATGAGATTGGAGTCGTCGACGATGAGAACCCGGATCTTGGCCATTACTTGTCCCCGAATAATGTGATTTCGCCAGCGTGCGACTGGGCCTGTTCAGTTTTCAGATTCTGCAGATACGCGGTTTCGTCATGCGCGATCGGATTCGCGTCGGTCCTGCCGAGCAGACGGCGCACCACCCGGCCGGTGGCCGGCGTGTATTGAATGCGCCGCGGGAAATCGCCGCCGAGATCCTTCGCGGTGCATTTGAGGCCTTCGTCGGCGAGATAGCGCAGCACGAATTCGGCGTTCTTGGTGCCCACGGCCTGACGGCTTTCGATCACGTTGCCGCCGCCGAACACCTTGATCTCCATGCGTTCGCGCGGGCAGCCGGACTTGATGAGCTCGTTGATGAGCTTCTCCATCGCGTAGTTGCCGTAGCGCGCCGACATCACCTCAGAGCCCCATTTGCCGTCGTTGTCTTCGGCGAGCATGAAGTGGTTCATTCCGCCGAACCCGGTCACCGGATCGCGAATGCAAGCCGAGACACAGGACCCCAGCACCGTCACCAAGGTCTCGTCGGGCTTGGACGTCACCTGGTATTCGCCCGGATAGACCTTCACCAGCCAAGCCGCCGCCGAAGAGTCGAAGAACCTTCGACCTCCAGTCATCCCGTCGTCTGAACCGCGGCCCCTGTTTGCGGGCCGAGCAACCGCGGCAACGATCGTCACGTCCCTCTCCGATAGATCGTGCGTCCCGCGTGACTCAGGTTCTGGTGCGTCCCCAGCAGCGATTCCGAATGGCCGATATAGAGCCAGCCGCCCGGCTTGAGCTGCTCGACAAAGCGGTCGATCAGGGCCGTCTTGGTCGGCCCATCGAAATAGATCATCACATTCCGGCAGAAGATCGCGTCGAACAGGCCGCGCATCGGCCAGGGCTGCGCCATCAGGTTCAGGTGCCGGAAGCTGATCAGCGATTTCAGCTCGTCACCAATGACGATGGCGGTGCCGCGGCTGCCTTTTGGCTGGAACAGGCCGCGGTAGTTTTCCGGAATGTCATCGATCGAGACTGCGGGATACTCGCCGTTGGCGCCCTTCGACAGCACCTCGGTGTCGATGTCGGTGGCGAGGATGCGCACGTCGTGGCGGTCGACGTCCGGCACGGCACGGCGCAGCACCGCCGCGATCGTGTAGGGCTCCTCGCCGGTCGAGCAGCCCGCCGACCAGATGCGCAGCCGCTGTCCGAGCTTGCCTGATGACGCCTGCCAGAACGGCATAGCGACACGGTCGCGCAGATGATCGAAGTGATGCGACTCGCGGAAGAACTTGGTCAGGTTGGTCGAGATCGAGTTGATGAAGCTCTCGATCTCGTGCTCGCCGTCGGGCGAGTTCAGAAACTCGCGATAGGCGCGGAACGAAGTCATGCCGAGCGCGCGCAGCCGCCGCGACAGCCGGCTGTAGATCAGGTTGCGCTTGCTGTCCGACAGCGAGATGCCGGTGCGCTCGCGCGCCAGCGCGACGAGGCTGCGGAAATCCGCGTCGGAGAACTGGAATTCACGGCCATAGGACGCGCCTTCCGGACCCGTGTCCAGGGCGTCTTGCTTGGGCTGAGCATTCGCCATCTTCTTTGGCCTTCAGCGAAACCGAAACGATATCTTGCTTCCCAACTTCGGATTGCTACGCCCAGAACCGCGAGCCGGCCGCCCGCTCCCGATGCGATCAGCGGGAGCGGCGGCCGACGCAGAACCGTTCACAACACGGCATCGGAACGCTGATGCCCGGGGCGAGATCGCGGCGCGTCATCCGCAGCGCCGAGCGCCGCCGCCCCGTTAGAATTCTTTCCAGTCCGGATCGTCCTTGAGCGCGGTTGCGAGCGCGGACTGCATCCGGCCGACCGGGCTGCGGCCGTTGGAGCGATGCACGGGGGGCGCGACCTTCGGCGCGCGCTGCACCGGAGCGGGCGCGGGCGCATGCGCCGGCTGGCGCGCCTGCGGCGCAGCAACCATGGCGTCGTCGATCCTGAAGAATGCCACCCGCTCGTTCATGGTCGCGGCCTGCTGCTCCAGCGTCTTTGCGGCGGCGGCGTTTTCTTCGACCAGCGCCGAGTTCTGCTGGGTGACCTCGTCCATCTGGTTCAGCGCCTTGTTGACCTGATCGATGCCGTTCGCCTGCTCGGCGCTGGCATTGGCGATCTCCGACACGATCGCAGCCACGGCGTTGATCGACTTGACGATCTCCTTGAGCTGCTCGCCGGCGCGATTGACCAGGTCGACGCCGTCCTTGACCTGGCTGGTGCTGTTGTTGATGAGGTCCTTGATGTCTTTCGCGGCCTGCGAGGAGCGCTGCGCGAGGCTTCTGACCTCGGACGCGACCACGGCAAAGCCGCGGCCGGCGTCGCCGGCGCGCGCGGCCTCGACCGCCGCATTGAGCGCAAGCAGGTTGGTCTGGCGCGCGATCTCGTCGATGACGCTGATGATGTCGGAGATCTTGCGCGACGATTCCTCGATCCGGGACATCGCGGTGACCGCCTGCGCCACCACCTCGCCGCCGCGGCTGGCGACCTCGCGGGTGCTGGCCGCCGATTGATTGGCCTGCTGGGCGTTCTCGGCGTTCTTCTTCACCGTCGAGGAGATTTCCTCCATCGAGGCAGAGGTCTGCTCGAGGCTCGCCGCCTGCTCTTCGGTGCGCTGCGACAGGTCCGTCGTGCCGCCCGAGATCTCGCCTGCGGCGCCAGCCACCTCGCCCGTGCCCGCCTTGATCTGCGAGACGATGGTGGTGAGCTTCTCTGCCGTGGCGTTGGCGTCGTCCTTGAGCTGCCCGAAGGTGCCCTGATAGTCGGCGTCGATGCGCTTGGTCAGATCGCCGGACGAGAGCGCGCCCAGCATGGTCACGAGGTCGTTCAGCACCGTCGCGGTGGTTTCGCACAGCGAGTTCACCGAATTCGACAGGTTGAGCATGAAGCCCTTCTTGCCGTCGACCTGGATGCGGTTGCTGAAGTCGCCATTGATCGCCGCCGTGACGATCTCCGAAACCTCGGCCTCGATCGCCTTCTCGGCGGTCTCGTCCTTCCAGTCGATCAGGAAGCCGAGACGCGTGCCGTTCTTGTCGATGACCGGCGTGGCTACGAGCTGGAACTTGCGTGGACCGACCGTGATGTGGGTTTCGTAGCTGTTCGTCAGCTTGTCGAGCAATCCGCGCTGATGCGCCGGATTCTTATGGAAAATATCCATGTTGGCGCCGAGCAGCTTGCTGGCGTCAAACTGCGGCAGGCCTTGGCGCAGATCGGCTTCCGCCTCGTGTGCCATGGCAACCATCGCCTTGTTCATATAGGTGATGTTGTAGTTCTCATCCGCCATCATCACGTTCGACGCGATGTTGTCGAGCGCGGTCTTGATGCGGAAGTTTACAACCTTCTCGGCGATCGAATCCTTGAATACGTCGGTCGCACGCGCGATGTCGCCGATCTCGTCCTGACGCGCCGTGAACGGCACATCGACGATGCGGTCTTGCGTCAGCTCGACCAGCACGCCGGACATTCTGCGCAGCGGGCGGGCGATCGCCAGCGCGCCGAACACCGCCGAACCCAGCATGACCAGCACGACGATGCCGCCGATCACCAGACCGATACGTTCGGCCGAGGTCGCCGCGGCCTCGGCATTGACGGATTCCTGCGCAGCAGCATCCTTGGCGCTGTCCGCAGCCTTGTCGATCGCCGCGTTCAACTGGTCGGCCAGAGGCGAGATTTTCTCGCGCGCCATGCGTGCGGCCTCTTCGTCGGCGGTCACGAGACGCACCGAACCCACATCGAGACCCATGACCCGCGACCGAATTCCGACAATCTGCTTAACCACGATGGCGTATTCGTCGAGCAGCGTGGCCGCCTTCTGCAGCCGTTCGCGATTCTCCGCGATCCGGACTTTGGGAATGCTCTCCAGGATCAGCTTGGTGGCCGTGTTCTGCTGCTGGCCGAAGCTCTTCACAGCGGCCTGGATCTGCTCGCTTTCCTGCGCGAGCCGGATATCGCGCACCTCGATGGCCATGACCCGGATCGCGGCCCGCGCATTGCTCAGGTCCAGCGCAAGGGTGTGCTGCAACGCAGCCAAATCGGTTTCGGTCTTGACCGTCGCGTTGCCGTAGATCGCGTTGGCGACCATGCCAACCACCAGCATCACGCCGATGCCCTGCATGACGGCGAGCTTGGCACCGATGCGGAGATTGAGCTTGGACTTGAGAGCGAATGCCATCGAAAGGCCCCCTAGCGCCTAGGCCTCACGGCCTGCGCAGATTTCATACAAACTTGAAGCGGACGGTCGTCAGTGAGTGGCAGGCTTGGCTTCGGTGGTGACGGGTTGAGAGATCAGATTGGACAGCTCGATCAGCGCGATCATCGAGTTTTCGACGGTGACGATGCCGGACAGGAAGTCGAGGCGTGCGCTCTGCGCGACCTTCGGCACGGATTTGATCTTCGCGGTGTCGATCGAGATGATGTCCGACACGCGGTCGGCGAGCAGGCCGACGAGCTGCTGCTCGATCTGCACGATGATGATGACGTGCAGCGGCGTCGCTTCGGTGAGGCCCTGGCCGAAGCGGCAGCGCAAATCGATGATCGGCACGATGACGCCGCGCAGGTTGAGCACGCCGCGAACATATTCCGGCTGCTTCGGCAGGTGCGTGATCTCGGTCCATTCCTTGATTTCGCGCACCGCCATGATGTCGACGCCGTATTGGTCGTCCCCGATGGCGAAGCTGATGAACTGGACCAGATTGTCGCTCGCGGCGGCCGCTCCATCCTGGCCGAAGGTGGCCTGGGCCGGATGTGCGACGCGGGCCGCGTTCGAAACGGTTGGATTTGCCATGGGAGAGCGCCTCTTCTGCCGCCGGACGTCCGTGACGCCTCCTGCGGAGAATCCGGCGATCGCGGGCAAACCGCATCCGGCGTCCACGCTCGGACCACGAACTAGGTTAATGACCTAGTTTAGAATCCTTAATGCCGCGTTAATATCTGCGTTGATCTCAGGGCAGGCGGCATTTGCTGAGACCGGCTGTTCCAATGCCAGGTTCTGTTGCGGCTATACTTGGAATTGTGTCAAATTATACATGACTGCTCTTTGCGGCGGCTTTGACCGGATCATGATGCCGCGGCGGCAGCCCATCACGGTAACTGTCGGGAAGGTATTTCACCTGCACAATCCCCCGGCGCGCGTGCTGCGGCAACGGCAGCATGGCGTGCGGCTCGCGTTATCGGACCCGGACGGCTTCCGATTGCAGATCAAAAAGGCGGCATGCTTCGCAACGAACAACAGACAATGAGCGTGGTCGAGTCTTTGGTTGCTGAGATCAAGGAAGTTCTCGACGGCGTCCCGCCGGCGCGGCGTGTTGAGATATTGCACGACCTGACCGACTTTTTCCTCGAGGGCGTCGCGAGCTATTCGAAGGATCAGATCGCGGTATTCGACGACGTGTTCGTCACCGTCACCGACCACGTCGATCGCGATGCGCTGCTCGAGCTGGTCAAGCGGCTGATGTCGTGCTCCAAGGCGCCGGTCGCTCTGATGCGCAAGCTTGCATCGCACCCGGACCTCAAGATCTCGGGCCTGCTGCTCAAGGAAGGCGCCGCGCTGGGCGACGACGAGCTCGCGGTGATCATCCCCAACGCCAGTCCCAACCACCTGATGATCATCGCCAGCCGCGACAGCATGGGCGAAGTCGTCACGGATGCGCTGATCAATCGCGGCCATGCCGATGCGATACGGAAGATCGTTGCAAACCAGCAGGCCCGCGTATCGCATGTCGGCTTCGTCAAGCTGATCAACGCGGCAAAGCGCGACAGCTCGCTGACCGATATCGTCGCGGCGCGCGCCGATCTGCCGGACGAGCTGAAGCCGTTCATCGGCATGCTGCGCCGCTCGTCCGACGCGGCGCAAGCCGGCGGACAGAGCGCCGCCGCAGCGGGCTGAGAAACCCCAGCAGCCATGCCGCTTCGGCGCTCATCCTGAGCGTCGTCGACGCCGCCTTTCAGATTCACATGTCAAGCAGCGCGGCAGCGCATCCATGCAGGCGTGCGCCATCGGCCCCTGAATTTGGCAGGCGCAGAGGCGGCGCCTTCATTTTCTTTTCCCTCACATAAGTGAGGGAGCGGAGCGCCGGTCGGCGCTACGGTAACAGTCTG
>JACXTT010005762.1_pt1 | contig 17904 bp, 19 predicted proteins | sample 9270951 | NCBI WGS metagenome assembly JACXTT01 (sample SAMN15532306, study PRJNA645909) | rock metagenome | isolation source: weathered quartz diorite | place: Puerto Rico | collected 2017-06-21 | reverse complement strand
AGCCGCTGCCCCGCCTGAAAAGTCTCCGCCAGATACGCTTGATTGAACCACACGAGATGCAGGCTGCCGGTCCGATCCGCCACGGTCACTTCGACCAGCTTCCGGCGCTGGTGAGCAGTCACCGCAAGCTTGACCGCCCTGACTTCGGCGGCGACCACCGCCTCCTGCCCGGGGATTAAATTTTCGATGAGCCGGATCTGCGTCCGATCCTCGTAGCGCCACGGGAGCGACCAGACGGCATCTTCCACCGTCCGGATGCCCGCCCGCGCCAGCACCTCGGCCTTCTTGGGCCCCACACCCCGCACGTATTGAACGGGACACTCCCAGAGCCGATGCGCCGGCGTCGGAGGTTCCGGGGATTTCTCCAGCGTCAGCCGGAGCCGGTCGACCAGCGTCCGCGCCTCGCTCAAACGTTCCCGCTTGCGGTCTTCCCCCAACGATTCAAAATCCGAAAACAGATGCTTGAGGCGCAGCAGCTCCGACTCGACCGCAGGGACACGGACCGCGTCCCCGAGCGCTTGCACCACCCGATCGGCGACAAAGACGTGGATGGCGGAGCGGCCTTTCGGCCCGATCCGTGCGGCGGACTCCAGCGCATGGGCGATCCCCAGCAGTATCTCGTTCAACTCACTCACATCCAAGCCTCGTGGGAGCCATTCTCGCTATCTCCTCCCAAAAGATCAACTCGCCACAAATTGCGACTGCGGGAGTGACAAAAATTCGCGGTCATTCCCAGCGGCCCGGCCGGACGATTCCCGCAACCATCTATTTTTCAACATGTTCCGGCCTCCCCTCCGTTGGTACAGCGGTTGCTCCGTTTCACAGCAGATGGCGCGCTTGAACGCCATAAGCGGCAGGAAACACGGAATCAACGACAGGAGGGAGCCATCATGGACCGGATGCTTCATAAACCGCCGGACGAGGCCAAGAGCCTTCCGTTGATCGAGGTGATGGTCGCGATCGCCACGATCGGCATTCTCGTGGCCGTCGCCATGCAGAAGTTTCTGGCGCACTGAGCGAGTGGTGCGCTTGTCAGCGGAAGACCCGTTGTGGTAGCATCGCCTCGGCTTGAGCAACAAATAAGGAGAATCACCGTGGCCAGGGCATGTGAAATCTGCGGGAAGGCGCGCGCGGTCGGCAACAACGTCAGCCACGCCAATAACCGCACCAAGCGGGTCTTTCGCCCGAATCTTCAGACCATCCGGGCGCTCATCAACGGCGCGACGCGCCGCATCCTCGCCTGCACGCGCTGCATCCGCAGCGGCAAGATCAAGAAGGCGATCTAAGACCCGCTTCCGGTAACGGCAGCGTTTTCTCTATCTGAGACACTCGATCTCCCGCTCCTTCACTCTCACGTAAGGAGCTTTGCAGGCGGCCTTGTGCTTCACGATGACCGTCCAGCCATTGAGCTTGCCGTCCCCGCCCGTCACGCTCGGAATGCCGGGAGCGCCGGCCACGGCCGTCATGGCCGCACCCAGTCCAAGACCCAGAATAAAACCCGCCGCATACTTTTTCATGGTCTGTCCCTCCTCGTCCGGTGCAAGCTAGCGAGAAAGATCACTGGAGGTATTGCATGTCCGCCGCGATTTGATCGAACGCGTCGGCACGAGCTAGCTCTGTTTGGAGCGGGAGACGGGATTTGAACCCGCGACCGACGGCTTGGGAAGCCGCTGCGCTACCACTGCGCTACTCCCGCCCCTGAGATAGCTGGATTATCCGCTAGGGCTTCCGAACAAGTCAACCGAGTCGAGCGCGGCTACGCCTTGCCTCCGAAGCGGATGACGGCGAAGCGCTTCTTGCCGACCTTCAGCCGGTAATCCCGACCGGGCTCCCCGGCCACAACGTGATCGCCGTCGGTGACCTTGGCGCCGTCAATCTCAACGCCGCCCTGCGCGATCAGCCGCCGCGCCTCGGTCTTGCTCGGCGCGAGGCCGGCCTTCGCCAACACGGCGACGAGCGGCATAGGCCCGGCCGGCAGCGTCTTCCGCTCCGCCGACTCCGTCGGGAAATCCCGCTCGCTGAAACGCTGCCGAAACTCCGCCCGCGCATTCATCGCCGCAGGGACACTGTGATAACGAACAACGATCGAGTACGCCAAATTGAGCTTGGCGTCCATCGGATGCATCGCTTTGATCTCGTTCAAATCTAGTGTGGTCAGAAGCTCGTAGTACCGCAGCATGAGCTGGTCCGAGATGGACATAACCTTCCCGAACATGTCCCCCGGCGGGTCTTCGAGCGCGATGTAGTTGCCCAGGCTCTTGCTCATCTTGCGGACGCCGTCGGTGCCCTCCAGCAGCGGCATCGTGATCACGATCTGCGGCGGCTGGCCGTACGCGCGCTGAAGCTCGCGCCCGACCAGCAGGTTGAATTTCTGATCGGTCCCGCCGAGCTCGACGTCCGCCTCGAGGGCCACGGAATCGTACCCCTGGACCAGCGGGTACAGGAACTCGTGGATGCTGATCGGCTTCTGGTCGTGGTAGCGCTTGTGGAAGTCGTCGCGCTCCAGCATCCGCGCCACGCTGTAATGCGCGCTCAAGTGAATGAGCTGCTCGGCCGTCATGGCGTTCATCCAGCGGCTGTTGAAGTCGATGGTGGTCCGGTCGGGGTTCATAATTTTGAAAATCTGGCGCTCGTACGTCTTGGCGTTCTGCCGCACCTCCTCCTTCGTCAGGGACTTCCTGGTCTCCGAGACGCCGGACGGGTCGCCGATCATCCCCGTGAAGTCGCCGATGAGGAAGACCACCTCATGGCCCAGATCCTGAAAGTGTTTGAGCTTGTGGATGAGCACGGTGTGGCCGAGGTGCAGGTCCGGCGCCGTCGGGTCGAAACCGGCCTTGACGCGGAGCGGCCGCCGATCCTTGATCGAGGCCGCCAGTTTCTCCTCGAGCTCCTTTTTCTGGATGATCTCGACGGCGCCGCGCGCGATCAGATCGAGCTGTCGTTGCAACTCAGTCACGGACCACCGCCGTCATGACCAGGGGACGCAGCCGTTCCATCCGTTTCTCCCCGATGCCCCGCACCTTCCGCAACTCGTCCACGTTGCGGAACCCGCCCCGGCTCTGCCGATACGCCACCACGCGCTGGGCCAGTTTCTCTCCGATGCCCGGCAACGCCATCAGTTCCTCGGGCCCGGCGCGGTTGAGATCAAGCGGAAGCGTCACGGCGCGGCCGGAGCGCGAGGACGACAGCGGCGCGGGCCTGGTCGAACGGAAACCCGCCGCCGTTCGGACCGGCGCGGACGACGCATAGTTCTGAACCTGCGACGCCTCGCCTGGCTCGTCCCCGCCTTGCGCCTCGGCCGTCAGCGGGAGAACCGTCACGGACTGCTCCGGCTCCGAGACCACCTCGGGCTCGACGGCCCAGTAGAGGATGCCCACCGTCACAAGGAGCATCAGGAGCTTGACGATCAAACCCTGCAGCCAGGTCATGACACGCCGGCCTTCCGGCGGGCGAGGTGGATCGCCATGCCCTCCACGTCCTCGGCCGCTTCCATCAACCCTTCCGGCATCGTCGGATGTGCGTGGATCGTCTCGGCCAGCGTCCCGGCGGTAGCGCCCATCTGCATGGCGACGGCGGCTTCGTGAATCAGGTCCGCCGCGTGCGCCCCGACGAGATGCACGCCGGCGACCCTGCCGGTCTTCGCTTCCGTGATAATCTTCATCAGGCCGGTCGTCTCGCCCGACGCGTGGGCTTTGCCCAATCCGATCGGGCGGAACCTGCCGATCTTGATCTCCATCCCGCACTGCCTGGCTTCCTGCTCGGTCAGCCCCACGCGCCCGATCTCCGGAAATGTGAAGATCCCGGACGGAATCACATCATACTGCATCGTCGCCGGATGCCCGAGGATGTTGCGGACCGCGACTTTCCCTTGCGCCGACGCCACGTGGGCCAGCATCGCCTTGCCGGTCACGTCGCCGATCGCGTAGACGCCGGGCACCGTGGTTTCCATACGTTCGTTGATGAGAATCTCCCCGCGACGGCCGAGCCGCACGCCGGCCTCTTCCAATCCCAGGCCGCCGGTATTGAACCGCCGCCCTATCGACACCAGTACCTTGGCGGATGTCACGGCGCCGCCGTCCGCCAAAGCGGTCGTGACCCCATCCGAGCCGACCGCCGCTTTGTCCACGCGGGCGTTCGCCAGGATCGTCACGCCCTGCTTTTTGAGCTCGGCGGCCAACAGGGCGGACACCTCTTCGTCCTCGGTGGGCAGGATGCGCGGCAGCATCTCGACCAGCGTGACCTTCGTGCCGAGCGCGCCGAACAGCGAGGCGAACTCGCAGCCCTCGACGCCGCCGCCAACGATCAACAGGCTGTCCGGAATGGCGGTCAGGTCCAGCGCCTCCCGGCTGCTGATGATGTGCGTCCCGTCCAGCGCGAGGTTGGGCAGCGCGGGCGCCGTGGTGCCGGTCCCGACGATCACCGCGTCGGCCTGCAGGGTCGTTTCGGTCGCATCCGGCTTCACCACGCGGACGGTCGTCGGGCCGACCAGCATGCCCCGGCCCTCGATCAGCTCCACGTTCCAGGTCTTCAGCAGGGTGCGGACCCCCTTGACCAGCCCGGCCACGATCCGGTTCTTCCGCTCGACCATGCGGGCCAGGTCGTACGTCACGGTTCCCGTGATCGCGATGCCGAACTCCCCCGCCTTTTTGATCTTCTGCGCGAGCTCGGCGCAGGCCAGCAGCGACTTGCTCGGAATACAGCCCCAGTTGAGGCACAGCCCGCCCACGGCGGCGCTTTCGATGAGCGTCACCCGGGCGCCGAGCTGCGCCGCGCGGATCGCGGCGACGTAGCCGCCGGTGCCGGCGCCGATAATGGCGATGCGTTTGGGATCAGCCATCAGCGTAAGTTCTCGGGGCTGACGGAAAGACGGGTTACTTCGATTCAGCTTCGAGGAACGCCGCGTACGCCTTCGCGTCCATCAGCCCGTTTATCTCAGACGGATCGGCCAGCTCGATGACGGCCACCCATCCCTCCCCGTAGGGATCCTTGTTGGCCAATTCCGGCCGCTCATTCAGGGCTCCATTCACTTTAGACACCGTGCCGCTGACAGGCGTATACAGGGAGGACGTCGCTTTTGTGGATTCGACTTCGCCGATTTCCTTTCCGGCCTTCACCTTGGCTCCGACCTGGGGCAATTGAAAGAATACGATGTCTCCCAGGGCTTCCTGGGCGTGGTCGCTGATCCCCAGGACGGCCTGCTTCCCCTCGACCCTGACCCATTCGTGTTCCTTATGATAGCGCAAGTTTTCCGGTATCATTCATTATCTCCTGATCAAGACGAACAGCGGGGCGATGCTAGATTAGCGTCCCTGGTTTGTCAAGCGCGTCTGGCCTGATTTCTCCTTGTAAATCAATCCGGTTCCGGCCGGAAGCGTGGACGGTTTGACGCCGCCCTTTTCCGTCGGATCGACCAGCAGCAACAACCGATCCCCGCGCACGATCTCCGTGGCTTTGGCGGCCAACGATCCCTGAGAGGACGTCACGGGAACGGCGATATAGTCGACGCGATAGCGATCCCGCCTGAGATCGAGCAGATCCTCCGCGTACATCGCCATGGCCGCCTGCGGGTTGGTGACCGCTTCGGCGTGCACTTCCATCGCCAGTCTCAGGCCCGGGAAGGCCGCGCGCACCGCCTCCATGACGCCGAGCACCGACTTGGACTGCTCGCGCTGCTTCCACCCCAGCCAGCGCCAGAACTCGGGCGCGTACCCCAGCGACCGCTCGCGCCCCTGCGCGGAGAGGAGCTGGCTCGGATCCATCGGCTGGCCCATATCCTTCTCGAACTTCCGGAGCGCGCTGGCGCTGAACCCTTCGCTCGCCTCCGACGGAGGATCGGCGACCAGGAAAACGCCGTCCACCCCCGTGGCCGCCAGATCGGTCAGGAGCCCCACCAGATAATCCCGGAACGCGGGATGCAGCAAGTCCAGCGTTTCGACCCGCTCCAGCCTCGCGGTCTGAGTGTTGAACTTCCAGTCCGCCCATTCCAGCTTCGGGTCGACCCAGTCCATTCGGCGGAGGGACAAGGACGCCCACACCTGTATGTCCTGGCGGTGAGCGGCAGCGACCAGCGCAGGCAGCCGATTCTGGAGGACGGGCGCCCAGTCGGTCTTGAAATAGACGCCGGGCTCCGGCCGATTCCGGATGACGCCCACGACGAGGGTATTCATCCCGGCCTGCCGCAGGCGGCCCAGCTCGCTGTCATCGAGACCGGCAAGACCTTCGGGCCTCACGTGCAACCCGATGGTCTGGAATTCCTGCGGCGGCCGCACGACCGGCAGCTGCCGCTCGAGTTCAGGAATTTTCATCCGGGCCTGTATCGCCTGCGGCGCCTGGGGGAACTCGGAGGCCAGCTTGCGATATTCGACCAGTGCCTGGAAGGTCTCGCCTCGTATCTCGAAGACCTGCGCCAAGAGCAGCGTCGCCTCGGACCGGTCCGGCGCGTTGGGATAACCGGTCTGGACGCGGCGGAAGAGTCCGATCGCGCGGTCATACTGTCCCTGCGCCATGGCCTGTCTGCCGTTCTGGAGAAGGCCGGCGATGATCTCCTGGGACGGCATCGGCATTCTCGCCGGCGACGGCCGCGACGCGCAAGCCGGCAGCGTCACGAAAAGAAGCACCGCAAGGCTGTGAAGGAGAGCGCGCGTGCGAAGCGTGGTTAACGTTGCGGCCACTCCAGCGCGCTGAAGAAATAGCCGAGTTCGAACTGGGCGGATTCGGGAGAATCGGAGCCGTGGACGGCGTTATGCTCGATGTGCGTCCCGTAGGCCTTGCGGATCGTGCCCTCGGCGGCCTTGGCCGGGTCCGTCGCGCCCATCAAGTCGCGGTGCCGCTGGATCGCGTGCTCCCCTTCCAGCGCCAGGACGACGATAGGCCCCGAGGACATGAAGCTGCAAAGGCTGTCGAAGAAGGGCCGCTGTTTGTGGACGTAATAAAACCCTTCGGCCTCGGCCTTGGTCAGCCGCATGCGTTTCATCCCGATCGGAATCAGCCCCGCCTTTTCATAGCGTTGGATGATGGCCCCGACGAGATGCCGCCCCACGGCGTCGGGCTTGATGATGGCGAGCGTGCGTTCAGCCATAGAATGCATGATACCGGAAAGTGCGGAAGAAAAAAAGGGGCGAATAGTCAGCGTGAACGCATTCTGTCGGCGAGTTCGGACGGCTTGAAGATGCCTTTTTCGGTGATGATGCCGGTGATCAGACGAGCCGGGGTCACGTCGAAGGCGGGATTGAACACTTCCACACCGTCCGGCGCGATGGACGCCTTGTCCCGCATGTGGGTCACTTCTCTCGGATCGCGCTGCTCGATGGGAATCTTGTCGCCCGACGGCATCGAAAGATCGATCGTGGAGCTGGGCGCCGCGACATAGAAGGGAATGCCGTGTACGTGCGCGAGGACCGCCACGCTGTAGGTCCCGATCTTGTTGGCGACGTCCCCGTTCGCGGTGATGCGGTCCGCGCCGACGACGCAAATCTGAATCTTGCCCTGGCTCATGAGGGTTCCGGCCATGTTGTCGGTGATGAGCGTCACCGGGATGCCGTCCTGCATCAATTCCCAGGCCGTGAGCCGCGCGCCCTGCAGCACCGGCCGCGTCTCGCCGGCCACCACGCGGATCTTTTTCCCCTCGCCCCAGGCCGCCCGCACGACGCCGAGCGCCGTCCCGTAGCCGCCCGTGGCGAGCGCGCCCGCGTTGCAGTGCGTGAGGATCGTCTGACCGTCGCCAATCACCGCCGAGCCGTGCTTGCCCATGGCTTTGTTCATGGCAATGTCCTCGTCGAGCACGGCCTGGGCCTCGGCGACCAGCTTCTGCTTGATCGCGGGGATCGGTTCGCCCTTGAGAGATTCCAGCCGGCGCTTCATCCGGTCGATGGCCCAGAAGAGATTGACGGCCGTGGGCCGCGTCGCGGCCAGGTGATCGGCAATCGCCCAAACGGCTTTGCGGAACGCATCGTACTCCGTGGCCTTGACGGCCTGGGCGCCGAGGGCCACGCCCATCGCCGCCGCGATGCCGATGGCCGGCGCCCCGCGCACCCACAGCTCCTTGATCGCGATGCCGACCGTCTCATAGTCGCGGCAGTCCACGAACTCGATCTTGTCCGGCAACTGGCTCTGGTCCAGGAGCCGGACGACGCCGTCTTTCCACTCAACAGTTGGGACCATTCACTTCACCCACTTCACGTAGTCCACCTTGGCCTCCGCCCGGATGGGAAAGAGCCGCGGGGGGATCAAACCCGTATAGGTCACCGTGAAGGCGCGGGCATCAAGGGGTTTGAGGCCCTCCGTACACCCGACCTGGTTGACGTCCAGAAAGATCAAGCTGATGTCGCGGAACCGCACGTTGATGCAGACCCTCTCCGCCGTCCATTCCGTGTCGCCGTTCGCCAGAAACATCGTGGCCTGATACTGCGCCACGCCGAGAAGGCTGTTGAAGTTCGGCGTCGCCTTCACGTCGCTGATCGTGATGATCGTGTCCGACGGCGGATCGATCTTGCGGCCGCGCCCGGGTGTCGGCACCTGCACGGGCGCCGGCGGAACCGGCGCGCCGGCGTCCGGCCTGGCCTCCTCCGGAGGCGCCACCCCGGGCGGAAGAACGGACGGTATGCGCAACAGCGGGGTTTCCTCAAACGGCGTGCACTGGCCGCTGAGATTCCGATCGGAAAAGACCACCGTGCCGTCCGCCTGCTTGCACTTCCACGTCTCCGCCTGGGCCGCCGGCGCCTGACCCAGCACAGCGGTCCATACGCAGAGGAAGCAGCCGGCGAATCCGAGTACGTGTTTGAGCGGAAGCATCACGCCGCCTTCTTCGCGTGCTGGCGCGTGCGCCGTTTCTGGTATTTTTCCACGGCGCGGTTGTGTTCCTGGATGGTCGCCGAGAACTGATGGGTCCCGTCGTTCTTGGAGACGAAGTACAGGTACTTGACCGGCGCGGGGTTCAGCGCCGCCTGAATGGACTTGACGCCCGGATTGGCGATGGGGCCGGGCGGCAGCTTCTTGATCCTGTACGTGTTGAAGGGCGTGCGCCTGGCCAGGTCCGCGCGGGTCAGGTTGCCGTTGAAATTGGGGATGCCGTAGATGACCGTGGGATCGCTCTGCAGGGGCAGGCCCCTGCGCAGCCGGTTGTGGAAGACCGCCGAAACCAAGGGCCGCTCGGCATCCTGGCCGGTTTCCTTCTCGATGATCGACGCCAGCGTCAGCACCTGGACTTCCGTCATCCGGAGCGCCTCCGACCGCTCGCGCATCTCCGGCGTATAGACCTGCCGCAGGTGATTCACCATGGCTTTCACCACATCCTCGGCCTTGGTCCGCTTGGGGAAATAGTAGGTGTCCGGGTAAAGGTACCCTTCCAACGTTTTGGCTTCGATCCCGAGCGACCTGATGAACGCGGGGTCCGCCACGAGGCGGGCCACGTCGGCTTCCTTCGCCATGCCGGCTTCGTCCAGCACCCTGCCGATCTGGCGGGCGGTGAGGCCTTCCTGGATCGTGACGCCGTATTGAATGACCCGGCCGGAGACGAGCTGGTTGAGAATCTCGACGGGGCGCATGGCGGTATGCAGATCGTACTCGCCCGGCTTGATCTTGCGCTCGGCGTCCTGCATCTTCCCCAGCAGGCGGAACCAGAACGGGCTCCTGATGAGGCCCTTCTGGGCAAGCAGGTTGGCCGCTTCCTTGAACGACGCGCCTTCAGGAATCTCCACGACCCGATGGACCTCGGTCTGCTGGATCGGCACGCCCATCGCGCGATGGCCGTAAACCGCCACCGTGCCGATGAGCACGAGCGCGCATGCGAAGGCCAGCAGCTGTTTCACCCCCCGGCCTTGCTCTCCACAAGGGTCGCGATCTTGGCCAACGCTTCATCGAGACGCTCCGTCTGCTTCCCGCCGGCCTGCGCCATCTCGGGACGCCCCCCGCCCGTTCCCCCGATCTCCGCCGCGAGCGGCTTGATGAGCTCTCCGGCCGGAAAGCGTGTGGAGAGATCCTTGGTGACCGCTACCAGCAGCGCGGCCTTGTCGTCCTTGACGGAGCCCAAGGCAATGATTCCGGACTTCAGCCTGTCGCGGACCTGGTCGGCGAGCGTCCGCAAGTCGTTCATTTCCATGCCATCCACGCGCTGGATATAGACGGAGACACCCGCCACCGTGCGCGTCTCACCGCCACCGCCCCCGCCCTGCCCCGTGGCCAGGCGCGCCTTGAGCTTGTCTATTTCCTCGTCCTTCTCCTTGAGCGTCGTCACGAGCTTGCGGGCCTTGGCCAGCACGTCGGTCGGATTGGTCTTGAGCACGTCCGCCAGGATGCGAAATTCGTCTTCCCGCTGCTTCAGCAGCCCGTAGGCCCCCTCGCCGGTCTGCGCCTCGATGCGACGCACGCCCGCGGCCACGCCGGTCTCGCCGATGAGCTTGAAGAGGCCGATCTCGCCGGTGTGGCGACAGTGGGTGCCGCCGCACAGTTCCTTGCTGAACCGATTGATCTCGACCACGCGCACCTGATCGCCGTACTTGTCGCCGAAGAACGCGAGCGCCCCGGCCTGGACCGCTTCGGCGACGCCCATCACCTGCGTCTGCACCGGCGCGTTGGCCCGGATGCGTTCGTTGACGATGGCTTCCACTTCCTCGAGCTGGCCGGGACGGACCGGCGTGAAGTGGGCGAAGTCGAACCGGAGCCGGTCCGGCGCCACCAGGGAGCCGTACTGTTTGACATGCGGCCCCAGGACCTCCCGCAGCACGGCGTGCAGGAGATGCGTGGCGGTATGGTTGCGCGCCGAGCCGAACCGGAGGCGCGGGTCCACGTGCGCACGCAGCCGGTCGCCCTCGCGGATGCGCCCGCGCGTCACGACGCCCTGGTGCAGGAAGAGGTCCGGCGCCGGCTTGATCGTCTGCTTCACCTCGATGACGCCGTCCGGGCCCGTGAGCACGCCCTGGTCGCCCACCTGTCCCCCGCCCTCCGCGTAGAACGGCGTGCGGTCCAGGACGATCTCGATTTCGTCTCCCTCCGCCGCTTCCGTGACGCGCGCCTCGCGCTTTACGATCGCCTGGACGAACCCGTCGGTGTCCAGCTCGGTATAGCCCAGGAACTGCGTCGGCGCCACGATCCCGCCGAGCTCGCTGTAGACCTCCTTGGTCTTGGCCGCCGCGAAGCCGGCGGTCTTGCGCGCCCGCTCCCGCTGCTCCTCAAGGGCGGCCGTGAAGCCGGCCTCGTCCAGCGTGAGCCCCTGGTCCCGGGCCGAATCGGCCGCCAGGTCGAGCGGAAACCCATAGGTGTCGTACAGCTTGAAGAGCTCGTTCCCCGAAATGACCGTGCGGTTCGCCTTCTTCACGTCGACGACGATTTCATCGAGCAGACGGAGCCCCTTGTCCAGCGTGTCGAGGAACCGCTCCTCCTCGGCCCTGGCGACGTGGTCGATCGTGGTCCGGGCCCGCTCCAGTTCCGGATAGGCGCCCTTCATCTCGTCGATGACGGAGGCGGCCAGCCGGTACAGGAAGGGGCCGTCGAGGCCGATCCCGAGCAGCCGCCCGTAACGCCCCGCGCGGCGCAGAATGCGGCGTAGGACATAGCCGCGCCCTTCGTTGGAGGGAAGGATCCCGTCCGCCACCATGAACGCGATGGCCCGCAGGTGATCCGCGATGACGCGCATCGCGCGATCGGCGTCTCCCGACGAGCCGTAGTGCTTGCCCGCCGTTCCGGCAATGACGCGGATGATCGGCTGGAAGAGGTCCGAGTCGTAGTTGCTCGTCTTTCCCTGGACCACCGCCGCCAGTCGCTCCAGCCCCATGCCGGTATCGATGCTGGGCTTGGGCAGCGGATGGAGCGCGCCTTTCTCGTCCCGGTGGTACTGCATGAACACCAGGTTCCAGAGCTCGATGACGCGGTCGCCCGCACCGTTCGGCGTCGCGTCGCCGGGCACGCCGGTCCCCTGGTCGTAATGGATTTCGGAGCAGGGCCCGCAGGGGCCGGTGTCCGCCATCTGCCAGAAATTGTCCTTCTCGCCGCAGCGCACGATGCGGGCGGACGGTACGCCGATCTTGTGCTCCCAGATCGCGTGCGCTTCATCGTCGTCCTTGAACACCGTGACCCAGAACCGCTCCGGCGGCAGGTGGGCGACGCGCGTGAGGTACTCCCACCCGAAGCGAATCGCGTCCTCCTTGAAGTAGTCGCCGAAGGAGAAGTTGCCCAGCATCTCGAAGAAGGTGTGGTGCCGGCCGGTGTGCCCGACGTTCTCGAGGTCGTTATGCTTCCCGCCGGCCCGGATGCATTTCTGCGAGGACGCCGCGCGGCTGTAAGCGCGCCGCTCATCGCCGAGGAACACGCTCTTGAACTGGACCATGCCGGCGTTCGTGAAGAGCAGGGTGGGATCGGCCTGGGGAATCAGCGAGGAACTGGGCACGATGGCGTGGTCGTGCCCCTTGAAGTAGTCCAGAAAACCCTGTCGCAGTTCGTTCGCCGTCGGCATCCGTCACTCCATCCCCAAGACCGCCTCGCTGACATCGAAGGAAAACCCGCGCCCCCGGAGCAAGCCGGCCCGCCGCCGGCGCTCGCGAGCTGGGTCCCGGTAGCGGAGCGGCAAGGACTCGAGGAACTGTGCCGCAACGGCCTCATCCGACAGACCCGCGTAGGCACCGCTCACCGCCCGCGCGACGGCCTCAGATGGAAACCCCCGCTTCTCCAGCTCGGCCGCCAGCGTCTCGCGGGCCATCAGGCGCCGCGCCAGACGCGCCTGCGCCATGCGGAGCGCGACCGCCTCATCGTTGACATAGCCCAGCCGATGGAGCGCGCGAAGGGCGCTGCGGACCGTCGCGCCGGGAAATCCGCGGCTGGCCAGGTGGCGTTCGATCTGGACCGCGCTCCGGTCCCCCCGCGCCAGATACTTGACCGCTGCCGCAATGGGATCGGGCTTAGGAGACGGCCTTGCCGGTCGGCGAGCGTTTGTCATCCGGACGCTTGTCGGCAGCGGGCCTGGCCTGCCCTTCCGCCTTGGAGGCCGCACGCACGGCTTCCCGGATCTTCGTCTCGATTTCGCGGGCCACGGCGGGATGGGTCTTCAGGTAGTCCCGCGCCGCCTCCCGCCCCTGGCCGATCCGCTCCCCGCCATACGAGAACCACGCCCCGCTCTTGTCGACGATCTTCCGGTCCACGCCGATGTCGATGAGCTCGCCGGTCTTGGAGACGCCTTCGGCGAACATGATGTCGAACTCGGCCTGTCGGAACGGCGGCGCCATCTTGTTCTTGACCACCTTCACGCGCACCCGGCTCCCCATGACCTCCTGCCCTTCCTTGATGGATTCGATCCGCCGGATGTCGAGCCGGACCGAGGCGTAGAACTTGAGCGCGTTCCCGCCCGTGGTCGTCTCGGGATTGCCGAACATGACGCCGATCTTCATCCGGATCTGATTGATGAACACCACCGAGGTCTGGGAACGGGAGATCGAGGAGGTCAGCTTCCGGAGGGCCTGCGACATCAAACGGGCCTGCAGCCCCATGTGGGCGTCGCCCATCTCCCCTTCCAGTTCGGCGCGGGGCACGAGCGCCGCCACCGAATCCACGACGATGATGTCCACGGCGCCGCTGCGGACGAGGGTCTCGGTGATCTCCAGCGCCTGCTCCCCGGTGTCCGGCTGGGACACCAGCAGGTCGGCCGTATTCACGCCCAGCTTCTCCGCATACCCCAGGTCCAACGCATGCTCGGCGTCGATGAACGCGGCCGTCCCGCCGTTCTTCTGGGATTCCGCGATCGTATGCAGCATGAGCGTGGTCTTGCCGGAGGATTCGGGACCATAAATCTCGATGACCCGGCCGCGCGGCAGTCCGCCGACGCCCAGCGCCAGGTCCAACCCCAGCGAGCCCGTCGGAATGACGGGCACGTCGGTCGGAATCTCCGCCGTTCCCAGCTTCATGATCGAGCCCTTGCCGAACTGTTTTTCGATCTGGGCAATCGCCAGTTCCATGGCTCGTTTCTTCTCGTCCCGCTCGGCCATTGCGTTCTCCTTTAATTGAAAAGTGATCGATTATACTCCACCGCTGAAGGGCACTTCCACCAAGGTCGTATAGATCGCGCCCGTCGGACGGAGCTCGCTCTTGATGAGCCCGACCGACATCGCAACGAATGATCCCACCGTGCGGTCCCGGTTGGCTTCGAGCACCTTGGCCAGCGCGGCCCCTGATTTACGATCGCGCACCCGCGCCAAGGTCAGGTGCGCCGTGAATTCGCGGGGCTCCCGGGAAAAACCCAGGCCCGCCACGCCCGCTTCGACCCTCGCCTGCATCCGGCGGAGCGAGGCCATGGATTCGGGCTGCCCCTGCAGTCCCAGCCAGATCACGCGCGGCGCCCGTGGATCGGGAAAGACGCCGATCCCGCGCGCGTCCAGCGCGAACGGCTGCATCCCGGCGGCGACGTCCCGAAGCAGCGCCCCCAGCGCCTCGACCTGGTCTTCCGCAATATCCCCCAGAAATCTCAGCGTGAGGTGAATGCCCTCCGGCCGGACCCAGCCGAGGCTGGCCAGGCCTGAGGCCCGGCGCTTCAATTCCGCCTGCAATTCACCTATCTGACCCTTCAATTCCTCGGAAAGTTTAATGGCGATGAAGGCACGGAGCATTATTTTCCTGAGATGTGCCGCCGCAGCAGATCCAGGGCCGCCTGGGAGGCGCGAAACCGGATGCCCTCCCGGTCCCCGCTGAACAGATGCTGCTGGCACACCGAGGCGTTCTTGTCGGCCACGGCGAGAAAGACCAACCCCACCGGCTTCTCCTTCGTCCCGCCGGAGGGCCCCGCAATGCCGGTGACGGCAAGACCCAGATCGCTCCCGCTCTGTTCCCGGACGCCTTCCGCCATGGCCTGGGCCACTTCGCCGCTGACAGCGCCCTTCTGACGCAGCAGCGACTCCGGCACTTTCAACAGATCCACCTTGGCTCGATCGCTGTAGGTGACGATTCCCCGCTCGAAATAGGCCGAGCTCCCGGAGATTGACGTGAGCCGCTGGCCGATCCACCCGCCCGTGCAGGACTCCGCCACGGCTACGGTCAGGCCCTTCGCCTTCAGCTTCAGGGCGACCACACCCTCCATGGTCTGGTTACCGGCCGCATAGAGATACTCGCCGACGCGATCCCGCACCAGCCGCTCCAGCCGCTTCGCCACCGTCTCGGCCGACTCGGGATGCCGGCCCTGCACCGTGATCGAGATGTCCACTCCGTAGATGCCCGCCTGCAGGCCGAGGACAGCGTGCTTTTCGGCCTGGTACAAATCTCGTAAGCGCCCATCAATTTCCGATTCGACCAGGCCGAACGTCCGGAGCCGGCGGGGGATGAGTGTCCCCTGCGCCGCCTTGCCTGCGAACGCTTCCAGCAACGAAGCGCCGCCCTCGTGGAAGATGTGCTGCACCTCCGTCGAAGGGCCGGGCAGGCACATCAGCGCGCGTTCCTCCTTGTGGCGCTCGTCCTTATAGTGGAGGAAAAACCCCGGCGCGGTGCCGATGGGATTGGGGATGACCTGCGCGCGCGAAGGAATCAAGGCCTGCGTGGACTGCTCGGGCGTCATCCGGCGCTGCCGGGCCGCCAGGCGCTGGGTGATGGCCTGGAGGGTGGCCTCGTGAAGCGACAGCCGCCGGCCGGTGACGCGCGCGACGACCTTTCGGGTCAGATCATCTTCGGTGGGCCCCAAGCCTCCGGTGGTGAGCACGACCTGGGCCCGCCCCAGGGCCTGCAGGAGCGCTTCTTCAATGTCCTTGGGATCGTCGCCGACGACGGTCTTGTACCGGACTTCGATGCCGATCTCCAGCAGTTCCTCGGCGAGAAAGAGCGAATTGGTGTCGGCCACGCCCCCCAGCAGCAGTTCCGATCCGATGGCGATGATTTCGGCGCGCACGGCGGCGAACCGGTTTATCCCGTTTCCGGGAAGTGCGCGCGCCCGTAGGCCTGGACCTGCTCGTTGAAGCGTTCGCCCAGGAGATAGGTGATGGTCCCGGCCAGGCTGCGGTACATGAGCGGCCCGATGGGGTTGTTGAGACAGGGCACGCCGGCCCGGCCCGGCTCTTCCTGCAGAGCCAGGACCGTCCGTCCGTCCTTTTCATAGGTGCAGAGGGGATACTGGACGCAGTCCGCCTGCTTGAAGGCCTTCCAATCCATCCCCCGTTCCAACGCATAGGAATGCACGGCGCAGTACTGGACGGGAACGGCATGGCCGTTCCCCGGCGCCTGTTCGGTAGAGGGGTAGAGAAACACGCAGCCGCCGTCCAGGACCCACGTGCAGCGCATCTCTTCCGGCGACTTGAAGAACCGGATCATGGCCACGGTCTCTTGCGGGCGCATGTCGGTGCCCTGGCGGCGCGGATCGCCGACGAACTGCCCTCCCTCCCGGCGGAGAAACTCGCGCTTGGCTTCGGGGAGATATTGCACAATGCCGGCCATGTGTGGGATGAGACGCTCGACGTCGCGGGTGGTCACCACGCACCCGCGGTGACAGCAGGCCGAGCCGCAGTTCTGGAGCACCACGTCGCAGATGAAGGGAGTAGTAAAGATCCGGCGATCCACCAGGACGCCGTCGATCTCAACGAAACTCTCGGGAAGATTTCCCACGATTGGAACTTTAGTATACACCGCCCACCGGCCGGCCCGACAGAAAAATTGACGGGTCCGACCTCTTCCGCCGAATTGACAAAACTCGGCGTCGGGTGCTACAAGAGGACCTTTGCAGGGAGGCATGGCTCATGGCCGGTCCGGAACAGCAAACCCCACCGCCGAAGCGGCAATACGTCAATTTCGCGTTTTATAAGATCGACCCCGCCTGGCGCCGCCTGCCGGAATCCGAACGGACCCAGGGCAAGCAGGAATTCATCCGGGCCATCGAGGATTACATCGGCAAGGTCATGGTCATCCCCTATTCGACGGTCGGCATCCGCGGGGACTGCGATCTCATGCTCTGGCGGATCTCATACGAGCTGGAATTGTTCCAGGAGATGAGCACCAAGATGCTCGCCAGTGGGCTGGGCAAGTACCTGTCCACGCCCTATTCCTATCTCTCCATGACGAAGCGCTCGATCTACGTGGACCACCACGTCCATGAGAACCAGGAGAGCAAGCGCCTGACGATCGTCCCCGGCAAGAGCAAGTACATCTTCGTCTATCCGTTCCTGAAGACCCGCGAGTGGTTCCTGCTCACGAAGGCCGCGCGGCAGGGCATGATGGACGAGCACATCGAAGTGGGCCACAAGTTCCCGTCCGTCAAGCTCAACACGACCTACTCCTTCGGCCTGGACGACCAGGAATGGGTGGTCGCGTTCGAAAGCGACAAGCCGGAAGACTTCCTCGATCTCGTGATGGCCCTGCGCGAAACCGAGGGGAGCCGCTACACCCTGCGCGACACGCCGATCTTCACCTGCATCCACAAGAGTCTCAAAGAGGCCCTCGACACCCTCGGGGGATAACGAGGTCGCGTTCCTCCCCGTAGGTTCTCCTTCCGCGAAAGCCGCCGTCTTCTCCGCCGTTGTGCCCGGCGCGGGCCAATTCCGCAAGGGACAGGTTCGGCACGCCTTTCTTACTTTCTCGGCAGGGCTGCTCCTCTTGGGCGCCATGGGAGCGCTGACAGAGTGGTTGGGCGTCCGTACTTCAATTTTGTTTCTCCTGCTCCTGGTTCTGCCCTGGTGGTCGCTTCAAAGTTACGACGCCTACCTGCCGGTAACTTACCCGACACCCAGCCTCTTCCATACGTTGAAGGTCGCCTATGGACGCGGCCATGATCTGCGCTACATCGGAGCGCATTTCTTTCTGACCGCCTTCATGGACCTGTACATCATTTTTGCCAATCCGGAATACGGCCTGAAGATTTTCGGCACCACGTTTGACGGCGCGTGGGTCATCCTCTGGAAACTGCAACCGCCCGTCTTGCCTCCCTTCATCCGGATGCATTGTCATGGCTTCACA